>JAEHJW020002035.1_pt1 | contig 38375 bp, 52 predicted proteins | sample 9271431 | NCBI WGS metagenome assembly JAEHJW02 | reverse complement strand
CTCCAGGGACTGGGTTACCAAGTGTGTCGATATAGCTGGTGTAGTCGATCAGTTTGTTGCTGCTGAAGGAAACGTTGCCGTACAACGAGAAGTTCGGCGTGACAATAGCGCTGCCGTCGAGCTCAAGCCCGATGTGACGGGTCCTCTTTGCGTTGCCGGTGATGGGCTGCCCGTACTGATCCAGCAGGCCGTTGGAAACCAGCTCGTTGTAGAACTCCATCCAATACGCGCTCACACCCGCTCTAACGCGGCTGTTCCTGAAGTGATACCCCAGCTCGAAGTCGTTCAGGGTTTCCGGCTTTATCAGAGGATTACCGAAGTTGTAAGTGCCGTTCGGATTGAGGGCGAATTCCGGAGTTGCGCCACCGCTCGATTCGTCGGCGTTGTACAGACTCGAAAGCTGCGGCTCTCTGGAGGTCTGGCTCACACTGAAGTATATGTTCGATGTTGAGGTCAGGTTGTAGTTAATGCCTATACGAGGGTTCAGGAAATGGTAAGGGACGATAAATTGATTACCGACAAACTTCTCGTAGTAGAAGTCGTATTGTTTGAACTCGTATTCAAGTGACAGCATCAGAGTCGCCTTCGAAGAAAGGTCATACATCTCATTGCCGTACAATGTGGCGACATCGGTCCGCGCCCGCCATTGATTGAAGCGGTAACCTGCACCGAGCCCGGGAGGAAGATTTTGTGCCCATTCGATCGTCTGCCAGTGATCCGAAACGTTCTGGTCGAGCTCGGCACCTAGGACAAGCGTACCGTCAGCGTGCTTGATCGTCAGGCGAGGTAACCATCCGTACTGACTCTCACCGACATAAGCGTGGATGAGCGAGTAACTTGGATTCACAGTCGGATGAAAACCGTATTGAGATGTAATCCTGAAATAGTTCGTGTCTGCCCAAGATCCGTCATAATTGTAGAAACCTTTTCCGATGATGAGGAAAAGGGAATTGTTGAGTGTGAGAGAAGGGGAGATGTGCCATTCATTGAGAAGGCTGAAATGGGGTTGCGAGAAGTTCTCAATTTCGGTAGGTCTCCTCGGTACGGCGTAGACGGTGTCCTTCCCGTTGTTCGAGACAACCATCTTCATAATAGGAGAATAGTTAACCATCGAACTGTCGGTATTCCAGTCTGCCCAGTTGGAGGTACGCAGGTTCTTGTCCAGCGCGACGAACTGCGGAAGTCCTAGGTAAGAAAGCCCATCAGAGATTGGTCCGCCGTAAAGATTTATCGTCGTTGTAACATTTTTGTCATAGCGGCTCGCCATGAAGAAATAGCTGTCCAGATGTACCCAGGAGTTCTGCCGGTAGCCGTCGGTCTCGTTCTGTGCAAGGTGACCATAGAAGGTGTACTTCTTGTCGACAAGGCCCGAGCCGAATGTTGCAGAGTATCGCCTTGTCATCCCCGTACCGAACAGCTGGTTCATAAGAGAACCGTTGGGAGATTGTCCCGTAGAACCTGCGCCGAATGAAAAGCTTAGCTCTCTTTTCGTACCGAGGCCCGTAGTCTCTACGTTGATAGAGCCGCCGATCGCCGGCGCACCGTAGAATTCGTTTCCAGCACCGCGCTGCACCTGTATCAAGCTCGCGTTCGCCTGCAGGTCAGGCATATCGATCCAGTAGACGTTGTGGTCCTCCGGATCGTTCTGCGGGATGCCGTTGACCATTATCGATATCCTTCGCTGGTCGAAGCCGCGCATCGTTATGTAGGAGTAACCTATCCCTTCGCCGTTCTCGGAATACTCGGTAATGGACGGAAGCTGGGAGAGCAGCACAGGAATGTCCTGGACGGCGAATTGCTCCTTGATTGTCTTTGCATTGAGGTTGCTGAACGTGACGGGCGACCTCCGCTCCCGGGCGATTTGAGCCGTCACTAAAATCGGTTTGAGACGGAATGTCTTACGCACCAAAGCCACGGTTAGGTTTGGCCCGGGTACTTTCGTTTCAATATACCTGTTTTCGTAACCGGCTGCCTTGATCTCAATTCCATACGTGCCAGGTTTAGACGTCCGTATGAGGAACGAGCCATCATTACCGGTTGTGGCCGTATCGCCATCAGGAAGGACTTTAATAAAAGCGTGAACGACTGGAGCATTGTCGGTTGAGTCTATTACCGACCCGCTGATAGTGCCTGATTGTTGAGCTCGTGCGACTACCACCAGCGAGAACAATAAGAAGGCCGTAGCAAATCTATTTTTCATGACTTCTCCGGAAATTAAAATACCGTTCCTCGTTGTGACTGAAGGGGACGCCAACAGTCGAAAAGAGAAACGGTATGCGAGAAGCCACGTCCATTTTCCTCCGCTGGCATTACCCAGATCAGGTTCGTAGGGTTTTATCTCAGCCATCCTTCTTCGGGTGGACGGCACCCCTAACGGACTAAGAAATTTAGGCTGTCTCCTGGAGTAAAGCAAATTCCGATGCACAGGAAGTATGACCAATTGGAACAGATTTTTCAGACGATGGAGCGCGCGGCAATCAATTCGCCTGTCAATTAGGTAACATAACACTGATTCTGAAACCCTGTTCGGAATCGATACACGGTGTGCGATTATGATACACCAACCGCCGGTCAATCCCTCCGTACTCGCTAAATCGGGCGGCCCGACATTTGCCGTACGTGAGCCACAACCGGAGGCTGAGATGGCAAAGTACGATGGGGGCAAACATCGTAACCATTATCGCGCACTCGAGAAAAAAAGCGACGCCAATAGGCTCACCCTCTCTGTCGTCGCGGGAAAAGGGGGTATCGATATGATCCTGCCCCGGACAATAAACCGCTCCGAGGCGGCGCAACTGCAACGAGCGGTCGATGAAATCACCTTCCGCTGCACGCCTCACCGAGCTGACACCCTTTCGGAAACCGAACGTCGGTGGATGTTGCTCGATGCTTTTATACACGCTGTCGAGTCAACAGAGGTGAAATACAGGAACCACCCGTGGCGGCTGTCATACGTGATTGACCGCTTACTCGGATACAGTACGATATTAGCGCTGAGGGAGACGCGCGAAGGCCTGACAGCAAAGATCAGCAACGCCGCGAACGCGGCGCTTGAGTTCGACCCCGCCGAAATCAATCGGTTGCGCGAACTCAAAGAAAGCGCGAGCGCGAAAGCCGCAGCTCACGCCGTCAAAAAACTTTTGGGAGAATAATCATGTCGGAAACAGGAATCGAACTCGAAAATCCGGAGCAGGACCGGAAACTCGAAACCCCGGAACTACTCATGCACGAATTCAACGCGAGCTATTACGCGAAGATGGAAGCAGAGAAAGCGAAAGAGCGACAGATTTTCATCCACGATATCAAACTGAGCCTATCTCAACTCTACGATGCGATCGAAACCGCACGCGAACACGGAGTCAAGTGCAGCATCCTCATCCCCGTCAACGGTAAACCGACATTGCAGGTGGAAGAATGACTACAACCTTTGAAAACGCTAAACTTGGCGACAGGGTTTATACGTTTCTCGGAGGTAAGCCCGACCAAGACGGACACAACGCCACCATCGCAGACATCAGACATCAAGACGTAACCTCTCCGCTGCGAGTGGTGATGGACGCTTTAAGTGACCGGCAGTTTTCCTACTTATTTGATGGCCGTTATTTCCGGGATTTCCGCGAGCAATGCCTCTTCTGGCGCAAGCCCGACTTTGTTGTCCCTGAACAGCCGAAGAGGAAGGTGAAGAAAACCTTGACGGGATGGCTGGACGTATATCCTCACCACGCAGAGGGCCTTTACCAGACGCGAGATGCGGCGGAGAGCTTTGCGCTTCCTGGCCGGATCGCGTGCGTCCACATTAGTCAGGGGTACGAGGTGGAAGAATGAGCCTCGCCTCAATCGAAAACTCACGGCTGCACCGGTACCTGTCCGAGCTTGAACGCCCAGCGTACTGCTGCCAGTGTGGCGAGCTGATCACGGACGACCAAATCAGCGTTGAGCACCGGCACGAACTTTATCACGACGCTTGCGCGATTGAAGCTGGAGTCATAACCGAAGAAGAAATCAAACAAATCAGAGAAGGAGAAATGGAATGAACGACCAGCAAATTGCTGTCTACGACGAGCCACAGACGGCCCCGGAAGTCCTACATCAGGTCACCCTGATTCAGGAAGTAATGAGAGCGGTGATGAAGGACGGCACGCACTACGGCACGATCCCCGGAACACCGAAGCCGTCGCTGTACAAGGCCGGCGCGGAGAAGCTTTCCTTGACCTTCCGGCTGCGCCCGGTGATCGACAACGACCGCGACGTTCGGGTCGATCTTTTGGAAAACGGCCACAGGGAAATCACGGTCTACTGCCACATCATGAGCGCATCGGGGACGGAACTCGCCACCGGCGTCGGCTCCTGCTCAACGCTCGAATCGAAGTACCGGTACCGAGGCGGCGATAAAATTCCGACCGGACAAGCGGTGCCGACAGAGTACTGGAACCTGAAAAAGGCAGGTAAGCTCCAAGATGCCAAAACACTTATCGGCGGCGACAAATTCGGAGTCGCAAAGATCGACGGAACATGGCAGGTCTGCGAGATCGGCGAGAAGATGGAAAATCCCGACATCGCGGACCAGTATAATACGGTCCTAAAGATGGCGAAGAAGCGCGCCTACCTTGACGGCATCCTGTCGGCCACCGCTGCATCCGACATTTTCACGCAGGACATGGAAGACGCAGTTCCCGACAAAGCTGACAAGGGAGGGCCGGTGCCGCAACCTCAATCCACACAACCGGCCCGGGAGGCGGCGGATCCCAAGCCCGAGCAACCAGCAACAGAAGCGAATGCCATTTCCGAGCCGCAAGCGAAGCGCCTCTTCGCGATCGCCATGACTGCCAAATGGTCGAAGGATGAGTTAAGACAATACCTTAAAGACTACTACGGTATCGACCGGTCAATAGACATAAGGAAGACCGACTACGAAGCGATTTGCGATTACATCCAAAAAATGCCTCACGTCTCCAATGGATGATTTTCAGTTCGACGAGGCTACGCACGAGTACAGGGTTGACGGCAGGATAATACCTTCCGTTACCCAAATACTCCAAGGCTGCGGCATCTCCAACTACAACGGCATCGACCGCGACATAGTTGACCACAAGGCCGCAATCGGCAAAGCCGTGCACCTCGCTTGCGAGTTCTACGACAAGGGAATCTTGGAAAGCGTGCCGGACCTGTACACTGGTTACGTTGAAGCGTACAAACGCGCAGTGAGCGACCTGTCCTGCAAGTGGGACTACATCGAGCACAGGAGGGTCGCCACTGTTGACGGGATGCAGTTCGGTATGCAACTCGATAGGCTCGGAATGATTTACGGCAGCACGTCGCTCGTGGAGATCAAGGCGACAGCCACCGAAGAAGCATCCTGGGCTGTTCAGCTAGCGGGCTACCACTTAGGGATGGAGGCCTATTCCATGAGGCGCTATGCACTCTGGCTAAAACCCGACGGTAAATATCGCCTACTCGAGTACAAGGACAAGCGAGACTTCAAGGTTTTTCGGCAAGCGTTGAGCCTCGAATACTGGAAGCGAAACAGCAAGTAGGAAAAGAAAATGAAAACGTGCGAGGATCACGGCTCAGATGTCATTGTCGTCTTTGAAGGGAACGGTTTTGCTAGTTGCCCTGTTTGTGCGGCGGAAACAAATCTCAACGACAGGATTCAGATCCTTGAGGGTGACCTTGAGTCCGAGCACAGCCACGGCGGGGATCTCGAGGGCCAAATCGAAACCCTGGAAGACGAAATTTCAAAACTCAAACAATCTCAGGATAACAAATAATGGAACTCGAACAGGTAAACCAAGGTAGTTTGGCTCTCGCGATCCGCCTCCGCGAGTTCGGAGCGATCCAAGGCCCGGATTCCTATCTTGCAGCCGCAGACCTGCTGACTCTTGGCAGGGACACGATGAACTCAATCGACGACGCCTACGACGACATCATCAAGAAGGCTCACGAGGCGCACAAAGCCGCAGTCGCAAAAAAGGCGAGCTACTACAGGCCCGTCGAAGAAGGCTGCAAGCTAATCAAGGGCGCGATGGAACGGTACGACGCCGAACAGGAGCAGAAGCGGCTCGCCGAGCAACGCCGCTTGCAGCAAGAAGCCCGGAAGCAGGAAGAAGAGCGACGGCTGCAAGAGGCGATAGAAGCGGAAACGTCCGGCAACAAAGAAGAAGCCGAAGAATTATTGAGCGCTCCGGTCGAGGTTCCTGTCGTGACGGTACTGAAAGCAACTCCCAAAGTCGCTGGTGTTTCGTTCCGCGAAATTTGGGATGCGCAGGTGACTGACTTCTTGGCTCTGGTCAAGGCGGTCGCCGCCGGACAGGTGTCGGTAAACGCACTTGAGCCGAATGGGAAGTTCCTGCGGCAGCAGGCGCAGTCCCTGAAATCAACAATGAAGATGCCAGGCGTGAGAGTCTTCTCACGCCGAGTTTAACAGGAAGGAGCCGCAATGCTACTCGTTAGCTCGTCAACAACCGAAACCGGAGTCTACATTCGTGCGTGGAACCCCTATGGCACGCTCGAGGTGAAGACGGAAGCAAAGGGCCTGCTCAGGGCGGTCCTGAAGGTGTACCTGAAAATCGCCTTGATGAAAATTGGAATCATAGAAGCGTAGCAAAGGAGACACAATGAAAAAAGAAAAACGCGAAAAAAAGAACACTGTGTACCTGAAGTGCCCCTTCAGTGAGGAACAACTTCGGGACTTCTCTAAGACGCTCGCGCGGACTGTTGCCGAGATCGAGGACGCGGAAAACCGAAAGAAAGAAATCGTTGACACGATCAAGGCTGAAATCTCAGGGTACGAGGCCAAGCAGAGTACTCTCTCGCGCAACATCAACCAAGGCTACGAATACCGAACCGTGGACGTGATCGAATACCTCGACGAACCAGAAGCCGGGAAGAAAAAGATCGTGCGGCAGGATACACTTGAAATCGTGGCCATTACCGAACTTACGCCTGAAGACCGGCAAGAGCTGCTCTTCGACGAAGAGAAGTAAGCTAAACACGCATGGCAAGGCGCAGGATGATAGACCCGAACTTCTGGCAGAGCGACGACGTGTCGAAGCTGAATCCCACCGAGCGGTTGCTCCTTATCGGCATGTTCTCGCTCGCCGACGATCACGGAAGAGGTCGAGCGAACCCGTCTTTTCTACGGTCGTCGGTGTTTCCGTGCGATAATTTTTCCGTGTCGCGCGTAAAAACGATGCTCGAACACATCGCCGAACACATTTCCATCAAATTCTATGCTGTAAGTGACACGTATTTTTACCGCTTTGATAACTGGGACAAGTGGCAAACCGTGCAACATCCATCAGATTCATTGATTCCCGATGAGCCGCTTATGAATGATTCACGAATGATTCATGAACTGTTCTCGCCTAATATAAATCAAGATAAGTTAAGAGAAGATAAGTTAAGTAAAGAGAAAGACGGGCAAGAAGATTTCATTGGCTCGCTTCTGCAAATCTTTTGCGACAGTTACGAACGTGCTTTTGGTGACAAGTACGTGGTCGTAAACGAAGGCAAGGAGCGACAGGCAATTGGCAGACTCCTCTCCGTGTACAAACGGCAAACATCCGGAGCCACAACTGAGTCCACTGAAGCCGATTTCAAGACATTCTTTGATTCTGCCGTTTCCGTCAAAGACGCCTGGTTGAGAGATAACGTCAGCCCTTCTCTCATTGCATCGAAATTCAACGAATACAAGAGAAAAACAGATGGAACAGGACAACAAAAACTTAGCGCGGACTTCTTTGCGGGACTCTACCAGCGCGATTTTGGCGGGAACAAGTCCCGGTGAAGTCAGTGTTTACGCTCCGGGCCAGATCAGTCCCACAGTGAGCGCGAAGGCAATGAAGGATCTGCACGAAGCCTTCCCTCGACTCTCGGAGGGCTGGTTCAGTGTGCTCTCCGCGCGGCTAAAGGCAGAGGCCTTTTCCGGCGAAAGGCTCACTGCCGCCGTCGATGACCTTATTAAGACATGCGAGTACCCCGAGCCGACCATCGCACGGGTGCTCGCGTTTGACCGCAAAGTCACGTTGCTCGACTATGAAGCCATGTGCGAGAAGTGGACGCAGGGACTTGGAAAGTTTTACAAAATGGTACGGAAGGCCGACACGACACACCAACCCTTGTGGGCATCAACGGACGACATCGAGCGGTGTCGGTTGCCCGTCTACGAGACCCCCCGCGCGCCAACGCCGCTGCCCCCGGACGATTCGAGTGTGGGAGTTCCGATGCCGGCCGAGCTCAAGCAGGAGTTGGAATCGACGACCATGACGACCAAAACTCGGCTGTCTCAGGACGCATTCGAGTCAAGCAGAAAACGAGCGCAAGGGGCGCTGAGGGATGACCACGTAGAACTCGAAGAGGCGTTCTATGCGGGGATGAATCAAATGAAGCAGAGCAACTGGAACAAGATAACCCCGCGCGAAGCGTTCGTCCGCTGGATGAAAGACAAAAATCTCCAGGCCCTTCGGGACGCTAAAGGTGGCCCCGACGAGTCCGTACCCCGAGGAACTAGGTAAATGTCACGACACCGTCAGCACCGCAACGACAACAATCAGGCGCCCCTCGATCACTACGCCGAGTCCATAGGCATGGGCGTCGTGAAGCTGTCACAGATGGGCGTTCCGGGCCTGCCAGACCGGATTTACCTCGACCGTGGACGAACGTTCTGGTGCGAGGTCAAGTCCGACACGAGCTACGGCAAGCAAGGTCTCACGGAGTCGCAGCAGAAGTTCAACTTGCTTTTGGCGAAGCATGGAATCGAACTCCATGTAATCGAAACCGAAGATGATTTACTTGCACTCAAAAACGGAGAATCACAATGACCTACGTCGCAATCTCTATCTTCGCCTTGATCCTCGGCATCATGCTCGCGTCATGGGCCGATGTTACGCTGCAATGGCTGCACGAGAGACAACTCGCCCGCGAAGTCTTGACCATCGCCGACACCCTGTATCCACACGAAGCGGATCCGAAACTACGTCTCTGGATTTGCATCAACGACCTCTGTGCCCCTGACGGCATCTTCGGCGATAGATCAGAACGCGAACGACAGGACCTAATTCGCGCCGCGCACCAGACACTGGATACGTTGGATCGCGTTAAGCAAAGGTACATCGACATCCTCTCTACTTCCTACATAGATGGCAAAGCCCCGTCACCGGACGGGCCCGAGCCGCAGTTCAAGTTGACGGGCGGCAGGCAATGCTGACCACGCCATGCAGGGCGATAGATGACCACTAACCACCAAGACATCGAACGCCTTATGAGGCAGGTCCTCCAGCGCATCCAAGTGGCGACGCAGCAGTATCCCGTCACATACGACGCACTCGCGGAGGAGTTCTTTCCCGCCGCGAAGAAGTCAACGGGTTGGCGCCGGATAGCGACGACAGTCGAGCGGTTACGCGACGAAGGTTGGAAGATCGCAAGCTCAAATGAGGAACCATACGGATGTTTCTACGCGCGCAACCCGGAGGAGCTGCTGCCGACCATCAGGCGCATGCAGGATCAGGCTCGCGCAATCTGGCTAAGGGCCAAGAAAATGTCACGGTTCGACGATCAGGGGCCGACCCTATTCGAGTCGGCGTTCCAGGACGAGAAATTTGAGGAGGAAATAAAAGATGGCGCGTAACGTGGCGATGTGCGCGCGGCTGCCAAGGAACCATGAAAAAACGATATAATGTAATTTACGCCGATCCTCCTTGGGAATACCGCAACAGGAGAACAGGCGGATCCATGAGGAGCGGAGCCGCAGCGCAATATCCGACGATGAACTTGGAAGACCTCAAAAATCTTAAGGTGAAAGAAATTGCAGACAAAAACTCCGTGCTTTTCCTCTGGGCAACCGTGCCGCTCCTGCCCGAGGCGATACAAATAATGGAAGCATGGGGCTATAAATACAAGACAATGATAACATGGAGAAAGATCATGAGCCTTGGGATGGGATATTATTTCCGAGGGCAGACGGAACACCTGTTGGTTGGTATTCGCGGGAAAGTAAAAGCCTTCCGATGCCAGAGACCTAATTTCATTCAGGCGAGGGCGGAGCGGCACAGCCAGAAACCAGAAGAGTTTAGAAAACTAATCGAAGAAGCGACACCCGAACTACTCAACCGAATAGAATTATTCGCGCGGCGGCGAAGCGACGGATGGGATGCGTGGGGGAACGAAATCCCCGAATCAGAAAACGCGGTCGCGCTGTGATAATACGCATTTCGTACAACGGGCGAGGCAACAAAGTAGTTGCCTTGCAATTAAGCCTTGCGGCTTTGTTGCCCTTGTTAGGCGACGGCATTTTGAAACTATAAGGGAGAGGCATGGATAAAGCGTCATACGAAATAGGATTCTTGAACCATAGCGCGGGCTTTGAATGTACGCAGTGCGAGGCGGTGGACTTTGAAGTGGTTGATAAAATTTCCGTGCTCTCAACACTCCACCCTGGCAACGAAGCGGCTGTCATTATGAGATGCAATCGTTGCGGTGAGATATTTTGGAATCATGAATCAACAGACGAATACCTTGAATATTTACAACTTGAAATTGGCGACACAGGCGTCCAGAGGACGGAAAATGCTGTCGTCTAACAGTCGGAAAAACGCAACACGCAAATCTTGCGCTGAGTCCCCGCTGCTCTAATCTTAACCTTCGCCCGTCTCCATCATCGCAGCGAGCCTCGTCCCTCTCTCACCGACTTGCTTGAACCAATCGGATGATCTCATCTCGTTCGCCGCCGTCAAGTAATCTCCGCGCTGGCAAGCCGCTAGCATCTTGGGGAACCCGAGAAGGGCACCGATGCCCATGTTGAAGCACATATCGGCCAGAACCCGTTGACGGCAATCATCGAGCGTCGTCCACCACGGGAGTTTGATATTCAGCGCATTGACCACCTCGAAGAGGTCACTGTCGAACAACGCCCGTATGATTGGCGCCGCGAGTGGTTTGTCGGTCAGGTTGTGCCCGATTCCTATCGTGAGTTTGCCCCTCAGTGTATCGCCCGGCACGAGCGTCTTACCCGTTGCATCATCGTAGGGATAAGGCCGGTTGTCCTCTTCAATCTCAAGTTGCTTTTGCAGTAGTTGCTTGTTCATGCGTCCGTTTCACTTGTTCCCTTCTGATCTCCAGAAGGACATTTAGTCGAATCAGTTCGTCTGCGTCTTCCGCTTCGTGCGTCTTCAGCCGGAGAAGTTTGTACACGTCGTCGTGCATAAGTCGTTCAAGCTCCTCGATGTTTCGCTGAGCAATATCTTCGTCGGTCTCCAACTTCAGCAAATCTTTGTTCATTAGCGCTTGTCCCATGGCTTGTGTCGTTCCAACCATCTCTGTTCCGACCACACAAACCAAACTTCGAACAACAGCACGAGCACGACGCCCGAGATAACTCCGAAAACAAACTCAATCATTTTTTGTCTCCCGTCGCGATCATCTTTTCTCAAGAGAATTAGAACCACCATGAATATCACGTCGCAACCATTGCGCCCGTAGTTCCCTCTAGGGCCTGAACGTGCCGACCGCGTAAGCAACGAGCGCGAGGATCGCGAGACCGCCCGCAGTCATCAAAACGATCTCGAATGTAGATAACGGCTCCTTGATATTCTGAATCTTCCCGGACACGGTATCGGTGTGGAATGCCGTGGCGGGTGCGGGACTTGCGACGACACTTATCGTAGGAGCCGCGTTCTTGTGGACGTGCACCCTCACCATTACCTTGTTTCCCGCCGTCGAATCCTCGGCAATGTAGCCACTGTCCGCAGGCACTATGACGACCACGCCGGACGGTTGAATCATCGTGTCGGCGTGCGCGACATAGGGAACCGTCGGCACGTTGTTCACCACAATCGGTGGTGGTTGGACCGTTACGGGCGTCGTCTCAATCACGGTAGGAGCCGCAGAGCAGCCCCACAGTGTAGCGAGAAGAAAAAGAAAGAAACGCCTCACTTGCTTGGAGTCGGTGGCTCCGACTTCTTCAGAAGGTTGACCAGCAGCTGGAAAACGCTGTTGGCCTTGATTGACGGAATTTGGGCCAGTAACTCCGACAGAACAAAGAGCACAGTGGCTATCGAAGCCCAGTTCGCGCTTACAAAGTTGACTATTTCTTGCATTGTCTTACTCCCTTTCGTTGAATGTTTGTAACCTTGCGATCGCTACGTTGATAGCGCCGAGTTCTCTCAACAACTCCTCTTTCATCAAAAAAATATTCTTGTTCACTTCGCCGAACCTGTCGACGTAGTTGCTTCGCATCTTGGCTATCTTCTCGTCCGTCGCAAGCATGTTCTCCGCCTGCAAGGTTTCGTGGTTTGTTAGATTCGTTTCCATCTTGCTTACTCTCCTAAGTAGTCCGCTTAACATCACCGCGTTAAGCCCGAACAATGCAGTCAGGAGTACTTCCAGTACGGTTCGCCAGGGTTCCGGCATTCTCGTCGTCCTTTCTCGTGCGCTCTATTTTAAAATTGTATGCCATATTCCTTGAACTCACCGATTTCCTCATTCAACTTGTCCAGTGCTCCCAAGTCAATTTCAAGTTCATACGCCTTCACTTGCTCGGCGTGTTTGCGACATTGATCGGCTGCCGCCTGTACGCTATTGGCAACTCCTACAATCGCACCCAACGTTGGATTTCTCATGTCCAACAACGGGTGAACATACTGAGAACTCGAAGGCACCACAACGTACTGATTGTTGATCTTGGCTGCATTCCGCAATTTTATAAAAGGTCGAACCGCATCTGGAAACTCGACAGTCGTTGGATTTTCCTTAACAAAGTTACTCCACATCTGGAGTTGGACAACGAACTTCGCAGTCGGCTTTCCGTTGATAAGAGTTCCATTTGCTAGGCCGTAGAGAACATCCGGCATATTACTGAAGAGGCACTGCTGTGACTGGTTCGGCGGATTTCCCTCTCTCATGCAAGGATCAGTCAGATAAGCTCTCCGACGTTTGTCCACCCGAACTTCCGTTGAAAACATCGTCTTTGTCTTTTCAGCCTGGAACACTTTTGCAAGGTGTGCGTTCGTTGAACGAATCGCGGCAGGCATCGAATTGTACAGCGCTGCCTTGCCAGCATAAGCAACGCCCTTGATCTCAATTCCCCACATTGACACCTGTGGATAATTCCCGTTTACGCTCCAACCGTCGTAGCCAATTTCCTTGCCATCAATCTTCTTTATGATGATAAACTCTTGTTCGTTCTGCCACGGTCCGTAGTATGCACGTTCAACTTCGATCCACTGCTTCATCGTCTTGTAATCGTAATATCGTGTAGTCTCCATGTCGGCACGATAATCGTTGATTTTCACAAAATCGCCAGGCTGCAACACCTTCTCAAGCACGTCAATCCCAACCACAACTTCGGCATCTGGAGCGTCCATTTGTTCTTCCAGTTCCCACTCAATAAGTCTTTCTCTGTTGCGTTCGAGCCACTCGCTCTTCCCGGCTCCGCACACGGCGAGTCCTTGCGACTTCAACTCTTCCTGCCAATCGCCGAGGTAAACATCGGGAAACCAGAACCAATCACATTCCTTCTTAATATCCCAGAATTCTTTTGCCACAACCATGTTTGCTGCAAGGCCAGAACCAATACGCACACCGCGAGAAGAAGGAAAATCGTTCTTCCATGATGGGTTGTGATAATATACTTTCTTCACTGATTTCGCTATATGAGCCGCGTAGTCCGAGAAAAGCCCAAAATCAACAACACCAACTACTGTATCCTTCAATGGCTTAAGCATAGGCACCTAAAATCAATTTTAAGGCCCCTACGAGGGGGGCTGTTGGGCGATCTCGGTGGTCTGCATACAAAAGCACTTGCGGATGCGGACGACTCGTAGTAGATTGGGCCAGGAGGAATACTGAGCATGAAGAATTTCGTCCAAATTGCCGAATGGTTGCTCTTTGACGCTATCGCTATCATCATCTTCATTGCCTATATCATCCCCGCTCTGTGGACCGTCCGGGACGTTCTGGGGGTGGTACTCGCCAGTATCGGCATTCTCGCCGTCGGTCGGTATCTTGTCCGGTGGCTTCGCGGCAAAGGCATCATTGGGGCACCGTCCCCGCGGCCGCCGCGCGATTCTTAGTCAAACTTCTACGCCGGGAAAGCTGCGCCACGAGTTTCGCAAACTCTTGCATCGTCTGTTCGCGTTCTTGGATCGCTTCTTCGTATAACTTTTTATCCTCTGTCGACAGGGACTCGTAAAATGCCCGATCCTTAGCCCGCGATCCGGTGAACGGTCGCGCGGCGTATTCACCGTAGTACCTTGCAATATCCCCTGGGGTTCTGGGTTGACCTACGGTTCCAGTCAGTAAATCTCGGTACGCCTTCTTCGCGCTCTCGGTGTCTCCGGCATCCAGCGCGTGCGTCAACGGCGCGTACTCGCTCGGAATGGTTACGCCAGTTCGTTGCTCGACCGTTTCCCTGCCAGTCCGTTTCAACCAGTCCCTTGCTTTGGCGGCAACGCGCATCGACTTCGTGTACCTCGCACTGCCTACACCCGTAGACGCGAGGAACGAGGGAACAAGGCCCTGGTCAGCCCTGTAACCCGGCAATGCCGGACTTGTCCCCTGCAACGACATCGGCACGAGCCAACTTGCGAGGTCCCGGAGTTGCTCCAGTGGATCCCGCTTGATTCCCTGCCAGTCGCGCTTCGTCATGAGTTCGGTTGCACCTCTCACTATCGGCGAAATCCTGTAATAGATAAAGCCCCGTGGGTCTTCCCACGCGTGCTCCATATCCCCCGCGATTGTCCTCAAGCCGTAGCGCCTGTTGTCGTGCACGACCTCGAATGGCATGTCCCAGTGCGGATTCCCATCGAGGGCCTCGTTGAGAATTCTTCCAGCGGCATATACCGTGACCCCCATCAGCGCAAGTGCGACTCTCTGTTCCCCTCCGTAACGAGTAAATGCCTGTCCCACGAACCTCGCCCGCGCTTCCAAAAAGTCGGGCGCCAGAAAAGCGAACCTCAGTACCGATTGCGTAAACGGGTTCCTTCCCATCGCGGCGTAGTTCAGTTCGGCGAAGGCAGCGTTCCCTTGGTTCGCGGTCAACTTATATATCTGGTCTTCCGTAAGTTTACCCTTGTACCTTTCCATATTCCTTTCGAGCGCCGCCTTCATCATCTCGGACTTCAGGCCCGGAATATAGTCCCTGAAGAGCCAGTCGTTGTACCTCTGCAGCAGCGGTCCGATGCCCGGAATTTTCGTCAGCAATCCGCCGCCCGCAACGCCCTCTGTCCACTGTTGCAACGAACGGAAGTCAGCGAACTTTGCCCCGTGCGCGGCGAGCTGATACTGAACCGGATCGTTCCGCAGGTCGATCTTGTCTGGCGTGAAAGGATTGACCCTGTGAAATAGCGCGTGTACGCCCTCCTGCACCTGGGGAAAGAGCGAGAGCGACAGTTTCGTTCCCTTCAGTCCTGATTGTATCTTCAGCAGTGTCCCGAATCCTTTGTCGGCCAGAGACGAGTGTTCCAGTTGATTCTTCAACCTTTCGTAGACTTCTGGGTGCACAAGCATGTCCGCCTGGTAAAGAACGGGGTTCCCGTTCGCATCAGTCGCCGCCCATTTCCAACCGCGCAGAGCTGGATGATCTACCGGCTTGTAGTCTCCGATGCTGGCAGGTCTTACCCTTGGTTTCACGAGAACCGCCTCCGGGGGTGCGTCACCGCCGGGTATCTCTGTCCTCGCGCCCGATAACTCGACCCACGGCCTTCCGTCCGCTGCCGTGCCGTCGTGCAAACCCTTGATGAAGGCCCTCGCGTTGAGGACGCGGTTGAAAGCCTGGTCGTACACCGATGTAAGCGCCGCTACGTCCTTGATCTTCGGCTTATACCCGGCCTGTTCTCCTTCGAAATAATTCGCAAAAATCTTCTGCATCGCCGCCTTGAAATTCGTTGGCAATTTTCCAGCCGCAAGGTCTGCGCTCAGACGGTTCGATGCGTCATTCGGCTTATCCCAGATGCCGCTTAGATAGTTGTCCACGGCGCTGTGCAGAATCCCCGCGTCTATGCCCTGCTTCAGTCTTGCCTCGTAGTAAGTGGAAAGGTTATTCGCAAAGGTTCGCTCGTCTGGTGTAAGCGTAAGCGCCGCCTCGTAGCCCCTCTTGAGTGATCCCTTCGATCTCGAGGCCCAGTCTCGCAGCGTCGTCTCGTCGCCGCCGGACTGGATGTAGTTCACCATAGCCTCACGCGATATCCGCGGGAACTTGCGTACCATCTCTGCCGAGAAAGTCCTGTTCTCCGCGTCTGCCATTTGGTTGTTCGCGTCCATCGCTCCAAAGAGTTTGTCGTAGGAGTCGTACTTCGGAGGATGCGCGAGTACATTCCATACGCTCGAAGCGGCGGCTTTCACTCTTTCATAAGCTCTCCCAATAGGTGCCATAGTCCGCGTCCGCGCGTTCGTTGCTCTCAGGGCGTCCGATAGTCGCTCACGGGGGGATATGGGAGTAACGTCGCTCACCCCCCGCGCTTGCTCGGTCAGTTCGTTCAGCGAAGTAGGGGTCCCAAACTCCTCTGCTCTTGCCGCTCCGACTCCGTACCCTGGAACTATCTGACCTGGCTTCGGAGAGGGGGAAACTTTTGGCTGAGCCGTCCCCTTCTCCGTCTCTGTCAGCTTTCCGCGAAGATCAGAGTAAATATCCGGTTCGCCTAACAACTTGGCGGCGACTACGCGCTGCGCAAAATCGTGAGTGAGCGCCCCTTTCTCAATGTCCGGCTTTTGTGACGCCGCGAGGCGGTCTGAGTTCTTGTCAATGAACTCGCTCAGCTTCGGATCAAAATCTCCGCCAAGTATTTTCCGAGCCGTTGCAACAACGCGGGCGGTCGGAGTCCTTCCGTCCAGTACATCCCTCGCGCGCGAGACGGCAAGTTGCGTGTTAACCGCGCCTCTTCCGCCGGTTCCAGCGAGCTCGTCCTTCGGCGTTTCGCGGTTGAGTCCCGCCGCGTTGTAGGACTCCCATAGCGCCTGCGTGCTCATTCTGTCGGCAAACTTCTTCGGCAACCCGGACTTAATCAGTTCATCCCTCATCCGTGGAGCGATGAGGTCAGCGCCCTTCGGCATCGGGGGGATTTCTACCTTCGGCGTTTCCGCTTTCCCTGATCCTGCTTGAAGTGGCGGCTGTACTCGTCCGCCTTCATAATTGGCGCCCTGCGCTTCCGGTGGTGCTCCACCTGCTCCGGCAGGTCCCTTTCCTTCGTTGCCGCGAAGTCGTGAAGTTGCTGCTTCGACATCTTGAGCAGCCGCCGGTTCTTCTTGTACAGTTCCTCCGGGTGATGCTCCGCGATTGCCATAGCCTCGCGCTGCCTCTTGCTCACCCCTGGCATATTTTGCCTCCCTTCCTTGTAGTTCTCTTTGCGTTGCTATGTCTTCTCTCGTCACCAAATTCGGTGCGACGGCTTTCTGTGCGAGGTTCGTTCCCTCTGTCGTTAGAAGACCCGCAAGGAGTTGATTGACTCCGTGGAGGGCTCCGCTGGTCTCCGTCGGCCTGTCCTCCATGCCCACCTTGCCAAGCAGGTAATCTATGCCTTTCTCGCCCTGCCCCTCCAAATACGAGCCGACAGTAAAGGGCAGCGATAGTGCCCCCGCCAACGGCCGGCCGATCTTTGGTATCCTGCTGATCGCACCAAGTGGCGCAGAGACCGGAGAAAATAAAAGTTGCAACGCGGCATTGCCGATGTTCATGCCACCCGCCAAGACATTTCCGGCCCCAGCCTGCCGAACACCCGCCCTCCAAACTTGCTCTGCTTGGGTCAACGGTTCGTTAAATCCCTGTTGCAGTGACGCAAGCAAACCCGGCGATTGCTTCGCTGGTGACGGCGGTAAGTTCGGTGCGGTACCCTCGTTTGCCCACTTGGCAAAAGGATTCGCATCTTCGGTTGCACTCTTAGGTGCCCACTTGGCAAAAGGATTACCGTCTGCGCTTTTCATTTCGGCAGATAACCAAAAGTACTTTTGAAATAATCACGGTTCTTCTTCGTGTTGTGCGCCTTCAGAAAATCAATCGCCCCCTGTGGAGCGGATGTGCTCGCCGCCTCCCCTGATTGCGGTTTCGTACCCGGTTTCTCGTCAAGCACGTTTGACAGCGGTTCACTTGCATCATACTTCGCCCTGTCCGCCGTGATTCCTTGCAGGTATGACTGCATTAACCAGTACTGATTGTTTCCCTTCGATGACAGCGATACAAATCCGGACTTATCCTCCTCGAGTCGCTTCCAGATGTCGCCGACCGTTGCCCCTTCCTTCGCCTGCTCTTTCAGCCACGCCCACGCCTTCGGCTCGATGTACCTTGATACCGTGTTCACGACATTGTTTTTATAGTAATTCGTTCTCGCCCGTGCAACATCGGCATTTGTTAGCGCTGTCGTGCCATCTCCATAAATCGTATCGCCGATCTTCACGGTCGTCGCCGCTAGTCCGGTCTTCGGGTCGATATATGGTGTGTCGTCATTCAGCGATTGCAGGTTGTCGGTGATATGCTGGACATAGTTGTCCACCGTTGACTTCACGCGGCTATCGATGTTTCCTTGCTCATCGTGCGGCTGAGCTTGTCCGCTCGCTACTTTCTGCGAATACAGTTCATCTGCTGAAGGCTCAAGCGCCTGCGTCCAACCTTTCATCACTGGCGTAATCGCCTTTTGCAGGAGCGGGTTCGACATGGCCGCCTGGGTTGTCTTCGTGATGGCATCCATCAGTGAACTTTTCTGTTTGCCACTGAGCGGATGCAATTGCGTGCCGTGCGGTAGCGACATAGCCATCGGCACGACGTTCTTGCCGTAGTAGCTTTGCGCCTCGCTTCTCTGCTGGTTGTATGCCTGCGTCTTCAGTTGGTTCTGGAAGAGAAGTCTCTGAAGTGCGCCCTCGTTCTGTTGCGTGCGCGCGTCCCGACGCTCCTGTGAGTAGAAGTCCCTGTTAGCACGTTCCCTGCCCGAGAGAAGTTGGTTCTCGTAGTTGGCCCGCGCTTGCCACTGCTGCATAGCCTGCTCCTGCTCCGTCTCTTTCTCAAGAGGCTGCGCAAGACCGCTCAATACACCCGCAAGCCCAAAGTTAGCCATTATGTCCCCCGATCATCCCAAATTCCCGTTCCACGTGTCGGTCGCCTTCCAACTCGTTCCCGGAATTGACGAGTTGCCCCAAGAGCTCGCGGGAGCCGTGAAGCCGCCTCCACTGTCCCCCATTCCCGAATAGCGCATCAGGTACGTGCCAAGTAGGCCACCGAGTCCCTGTCCCTGCATAAGGTTCGCCTGATTTTCCATTCCTATCCCACTGTTGCCGAGTCCCAGCAGTTGCCCGAGTACCGTCTGCTTCCATCGAAGATTCTCCTCATTAACGCCGGTCTCAGCCTCGGTGAGCGACTGACCGCGCTTGGCTTGAAGATCGTTCAATGCCGCTGCTCCGACGCCGGATTTGCCGAGGCCCGACCCGGCAAGTTGGGCCACCAATCCTCGTTGCGCCTTGTTGAAGGCCAGGTTTACGGGTTGCGTAGCTGATTGCATCATCTCGTTATAGTAAGGCATATCCACGCCGTTGACCCGATTTAGTACGTCCGACTCCATCGCGCCCATCTGGTCCTGTGGCGAAGGCCCGAAGGAGTTCAACAGGCTTCCTAGTCCCGCGCCTACACCGAGGCTCAGGCCGCCCGTGAAAGGGGCCGCCGCCGCTCCCGCCACTCCTAGTATTCCACCTAAGACATTATTCCAAGCCATTTCCTACACCTCCGTTGTCGTTAACTTGAACCTCTTGCCCGCGATCATGATATACAACTCGTCACTCACGCCGTTCTGCCCCTTAACGTGTGCGATAACGCCCCCAACCGTCTTCGTTGGGTCGGGAGGCAGCGCAAGATTTTCCTGCGCGTGCGGGTTCTTTACCTTTCCGATCTGTTCAATCTGTTCCTGCGTAAACTCAGCCACGGCTTCCTCTCCTTGTTTGTATGTAGTCGCACTCGAACCCTCGAAACGCCGCAAGTCCTGTCCCACTTTCTTCGTAATAGAAGCGTGCTGCTGGCATCATACTTCCTTGCATCTGGTCCGACACCAGTGCCAACACTTCCCCAGCCTGTGTAGCACTCGATTCCGCGTTGGTCAGAGCCTCGCCTGTCTCCGGGTTTACCAGAGATTCGGTGAGACTGCAACTATCTAGGTCGTGACTAATTCTAAGCTTGCGTGGCCGCATCAGCGCAATGCCGCCATCATTGAAGGTCTTCGTTCGGATCCTCTGCGCAGGCGCCACGTTCGCAAGCGCCCATGCGTCTGTTGAGCCATCGGTGTAGTAACCGATCTTCGCGTTGCCGTCTGTGTCGACGCCGCAGATGAGCAGCTTCTGCGCGTCCGGCCCCGTGTGTCGTTCAAGCACAAAGGTAGATGGATCGACCTTCCACTTATAGAACCGGGCAAAGTCAGCGACCTTGAGGTCGAGAATAAGTAACCAATTGTCCGTGCCGATAGTCACGTCCCAGATGACGTACTGGTACACCTTTGAAAAGGCTACGCTGTTCCAAGAAGTAACCGAGGCACAAGTGTTCCTTATATTCTGTGAGACGGGAACCGGCTTCGCACCCTGTGCTGAAGTGAATGAATAAATCTGGTTCCGCGACACGAAGAAGATTGTTCCCATCGCGTTGATGATGCTATCTGGCTCGTCGCTGCCGATATTCGCCGCTACTTGGTACAGACCAGCTGGCTGGCTCCCCGTCGTGAAAAGTTTGTAGATCGATCCATATTTGAAGATGAGCACTCCGCTGTTGTCATCGACAAGGCCGGAAATCGGGTTCCCGTCGTCTGGCGAGACGAGTTGGATGTTCAACTCCGTAAACTGCTGTATCTGTTCGGCCTCGCTCCATACGATGGCGGAGGACTGGGCCGTTGTCGCAGCGGCCTGATACTGCGGGTACGTATTGATTAGGGAATCCCAGGTCGCGTCCAGCGCTCCTGTCCCATTCATTAGCATCTGGACCCACGCCCAGCCGATGCTTCCGGGCGTCGTCGTCGGATTTATTCCGGGGGCCGTCGCGGTGTTGAGATTATTCGTGAACCGCGCCCAGAGGTAAAACGGGACCGCGAAGGAAAAAGGCGCGCCGGTCACGGCTGTAAATGCGATAGTCGGATCACCGTTTCCCGACACCTTCGTGAGCGTTCCGCTTGCTGCTGGGCTACCGGTGGAAGCCGCTAAAAGGGTCCACGTCGTGCCAGTCTGAATCTCGTGGATGGTAAAATTAGCGCCGTTGTTCGAATATACGTCGCCCTCTTGGGGCGCCGTAGTTCCAGCCGTGCACGTGAAGGTAAATGTCGGCTGTGCCGTCGTGCGATATATCCGCATCTCCGTGATAGCAGCACTGAGGCCAGTCTGGACCGGCGTCGCACCCGCACCGCAAAGGAACGGAACCGTTGGGAAGCCGACTTGGGCTGAGTAAGGACCAGTGGCCGAGGGCGTCACGCTCCCGATTGGAGAATACATGGCCGTCTCGGTGCCATCAGCGAGAACGAAGGTAATGCCATAGATATAGACCGACGCCGCCGTCAGTCCAGTCCCTGCGACAGAGCACGTAGAGGTCGGAAACGCCGCGATTGTGGCACTGTCGAAAATGGTCCCTGGCGCTTTGGTAATATTTCCCAGAAATATCCTGTCTCCGTGCTGGAGAACATAGAGCGCCGCGCTCGGAGTGTTGACTGCCGTCAGCGATGTTGAGGTATCAAGGTCTGCATCAGCGTGTGTGTCCGTGTACGAGGTTGCACCAACCGCGATCTCGTCCAGGTAGTAGAGGATTGGCTCGTTCTGTTGTGAGCGGAAAATCCAAATGTAGGCGATCCTGCTGTCGGTTGTCGTGGGCAGTGAGTTCGCGACGAGTGTATACGTGTCCGTTGATGGGTTGTTGCCGATGGAGGCAGCCGCGGGATATGCCGTTCCCGTCCAAAAGACCTGCGGTTGAGCGAGTGTCAAGAACGACGGTTGACTTAGTGAGCCATCTGAACCGACGAAGACAAACGCATAGAGGTACTGCGAGGCATGAGGCAGGTTGCCGCCGGTAGTTGCAGAGGCCCACGTCAGGCCGGAAACATCGGGACGCGGGAGCGACAGGTTAAAGTTTGTGACCAAGTTCGTGATGAGAGGCGAGTCAACTCCATTTGTTACAATGAGTTGCTGGTTGTACATAGCTATCCTGACTCGCTTTCCCGTAGCAAGGCCGGACTCCACAGAAGCCCACGCCCCCGTACCGCCCGCGCTTTTCATGAGGCTTACACTCGATCCACTGTCAATGCCCGCGACTAAATAGTCTGACCCATTGATCGACACCTCGTCCAGCGAGCGTGGTATCCCCGCGACAGCGGAGCCGTAGGGTTGGAAAACCTTTCTCGCGGTTGCCACCCCTTCCTCGTCGTCAAGAACCGCGTTCTCCATTGCTGTAAGGACATCGTCCGGCAGAAGCTCCGGGGCAACTGACTCGTTCACGCCCTTGAATGCCGCTGTTTTCTTTTGGTTCACCGCTATCGCCTCACATTCGCGAAATTGTATCGGAACGGCGTCACCGCCGTGTTCATTTTATTTCTGAGCAATAACTGAGCTTCTTCCTTGAATCGTGCCCGTAAGTCCGGGAACACTTCGCCCAGCATGTAATATTTGATCGCCGGTTCATACTCATCGCCGATGATGGAGTCGCCGTAGTAGGTATTTCCGTTGAATTTTCCCCACGCCGCCTCTGCTGGTCCGCTCGGACTGTACACGCCGGGCAGGAATGTGTAGTGAACCACTGGTGCTCCAACAGGCGTCATGACAAATTCAATGGCCCAGCAGTCGTTATCGTTGTCCCAGACGATGACATAGGTAAAGTCATCGACGCCGAGCGCCTGTTGCGCCTTAACATGCGTGATGTCGCTCGGCGTATAGTTTGGAGGCACGATCACGTTCTGATCCGCCGACACGTTTGCAGGGATCGATCCCGCCGGTATAGAAACCAACTTCGCCGCCTTGAAATCCGCTGGCAGGTCGTAGAGTGTTTGGCCGTTGACGAGCGTCAGTGTCGTGTCGGTCTCCAACATCCCCACCAGCGCCGCAATCTGGTTCTGCGCTTCGGAGATCCATTGCGCGAGAATTCCTTCTTGATAAGTGACACTCTCGGTCTTATGCAGTCTCGCCTGTATCTTCTCAAGAAACTGGAAATTATCGGACAATTCTTGCAGCGTCATGGCAGCACCGTGTAATAAAGATTGATCTCGGCTTTGATCTCTGGACTTGCACTTGTATCATCGCATATCGCACGAAGTCTGAATGTCCCCGCCGAAGGCGGATCGCTGGCGGCATTCCAAATCGTCGCTATCATAAGCACGTTCTGAGTAATCGAGTCTGCGCCAGTTATCACCGTGCCTAAGTCGCTGGCGTTTGAAGTGTCGAACCGTCGGACTTCCGTCACCGCGATGGTGTCGGTCGGCCCCATCATTCCCAGCCAGACGGATTTCGGTACCTTATCGTTGACTGAAATTGGCTTGACGTAAAAACTTCTAACGTGTGTTACTTGCGTGCTCATGCTTGAAACACCTCCCTCTCATCGGGCACATAGATCATCGACTCCGGCTCAACCCTGAATCCCTCCCGCTCGTCCTGCGCCAGATAAGTGGTCTCTGGGTAGACATAGAAATCGCAGTGTGGCACGCCGATGAAGATAAAAACCGTAAAGCTCCATACGGTCGACCAGTTGCTCGACCCCCCGCTGTTGTCCGACTTCACGCGCCAGTAATACGTCATCAGGGAGAAATGGAGTGCGACGCTTGTACCCGGCGTATTCCCCGAAACGATAACATTCGTGAAATTCGGGTCGGTCGCCACTTCGTAGTCGTAACTCGTGGCTAGTGATGCTGCATTCCAGGAGATACCAACGTCCAGGGAAGACGATCGTGACCCATTCGCCGGTGAGATGAGAACCGGAATAGCTGGCAGCGGATTGGGCGGAATAAACAGCTGCTGTACGTTGGTAAGGACGGTGGCGCTAGTTGCGCCGCCTATTAGATATACGATCCCGTTAGCTACTCCCGCGCAGCCCGCGGCCACCGGCAGAAATCCGGTGTTGTCAAGGATCTGCCATGCGTCAGCGGATGGAGAATAGGCGTTGACTGTTGAGATGGGCACATATCCACTGATCTGACCCGTCTGGGAAGAACCTCCGAACGCATATAACTGTCCATTGCAGACCGCAGATATGCTCGAGAACGTCGCTAGTAGACCGATGTTGTTCCTCGGCTGCCAACTGTTTGACGACACGTTATACGCTTGGACTATATTTGACGGAACCAGAGCTGAAGATGAATACCCACCGAAGAGGTACAACACGCCATCAATTGTGCCCTCCGCGGCGTATGCAACGGGCGTGAAGTTCGCTGTACTGTAGTTGGTCCAAGAATTAGAGGCCGTGTCATATCCCTGGTTCAAATTGTAAATCGTAAACGAATAAGAGCCCGACGGAACATTGTATTGGCTGCCTCCCGCACAGTAGATGACGCCACCTACCTGGTTTGCAGTTGCCGATTCACATGGTTGCGGTTGCGCTAGTTTCGAGGTCCATGTATTCGTAGAGGTATCATAAGCTTCGTTTGACCCGGGATAGGCAATACCAATACCCCCGCCGCCGATGGCATAGATCACAGTACCAGAAATGTCCCCAAATAATTTCACCCGAGCCGTAAAACCCGTAGCACTCTTCGAAGTCCACGTGTTCGTTGAGGGATCGTACATCTGGTTAATGGACACGGGGCTTCCGCCTGCGCTGCTGCGACCCCCTATAACGTAATACTTACCATTAAGGACCGCGTCCATATTTTCAAACGTGGTTGTCCAACCAGCAACGGTATAATTCAGGAAGGGAACTAAGTTGAAACCGGGCGTAACCCAACCGGGAGAATTATAGAGGGTAGCATTATATCCGTGCCCCGTAGCATCGACAAGAGTGCTTCCCGCTCCATCGTCGCAATGATAACATACCTGTAAATTGGTCCAGTTAGGATGTGTGTTATCGGCCTCTTTATCCATCCATGATTGGATTACGGATTGTGTCAGGGCCACATTCCAAACCCGTATCTCCTCCAACTGCCCATTCCACCATTGGCCGGTACCAGCATAGGCGCCTATCCAAATAGGCAACGAGCTATTACAGAGCAGAGGCGTACCTGAGAAACTGCCACTACCGATCAAGACGCCATCTGCATAAATTTTGTAGCCCGTCGTCGTGACAACTACGGCCACCTGGTAACCGTAAGAATTATTGAAGGAGACAGTGGCGTTTGCCGCAGTAGTTAGCCAATTCGCGCCGTCCCCAATGTCGCAATGCACTCCCGTGCTCTGTATACTAAGATCGAAAACCCGATCTGTTGATGGTTCTCTCGTAGATACAATTTCCTGAGCATTGGCGCTAAGGGCCCCTCCGCGAAAACGGGCCTCCACCGTGAAGGACCCGCTAATAGTAGGCTGCGACGTACTCTTTCCGTACTGATTGGTCCCGTTGAGCGAAATAGAAGAGGGAAAGTTACTCATTGCTATATCTGTGAGATAGCCGTCTCCATCAACTCGACATCCGCCTCCCTTTGTGCCAGCTCATCCAGGTGTCGACTGACCTTCGAGTTGGGATTTGATTCCTCGCAGTCAGCAGCAGTCAGCGGCACAAATCCAGATTCATCCGGGTCGTGAGGTTGTATCCTCGACAGTCTCCCATCGACATATATCAATAGTATCTTCCGACTCGGATTTTTTGGAATGTCGTGACGAGCGAGGATTTGTTCAGGTTCTATACCGTTTATCGAGGACTTCTCATCCCACACCTGTGATCTGTAACGAGCGCGGTGCTTTTTGAAAATCGCTGCGTGATCAATCTTATTGAGTATCTGCTGTGTCTGAGTCATCGTGATGTTCGGCTGGTACTGTTTCAAACCTCTGAACACGTCTACGCCTTTCATATCGCTAATCCTTTCAATCCAAATGTTGCCTGATAAACAACGATCTCGTTCGTCACGAGAAGCATCTCTGGCTCCTACTGTAGTCTTGTTCCCTTCTCTTGCCTGCCGGTCATTTCCCGTGTTGCTTCGCGCGAGAGGAACTTCTGATATTGTTCCTCTATGTTTTTGGCTATCTCCGCCTCTGCCACTTTCATGTCTTGGAGCGTACCGAGGCTCCTACGAACACTCGACTCAGCGTGCTCGATGACGAACTTCTCGAACTCGGTCGGTATCTGGCACGGGTCTGTATCGGCGACAAGAGCGACAAGTGCACCGAGGTAGTATGCCGTCGCGGCCGAGATTGTGGCCGGGAAAATATTAATCATGTTTGCCGCCCGACAGAATGCTGGTTGGGCTGAGGTCGGGACCATGAACGAATTACCCCAGTTGGCAACTATCTGTCGCATCTCGATTCCAGGGCCGGGCGCTATACCGGTACCGCAATCGATCATCATAATCGAGGTCGGTGACTCAAGGAGGTCGGGCGGGACGGCCGCTTGCTGAACCGAAAGTCCCGCAATTGTAGCAGGAGCGAGCGTCAGGCTTCCTGTCTTCTCCCACTTCTTCATGCCGAGTCCGTTTAACTCAACCTGAACGAACCACTGTCCCTCGTTGATATATCTGTTTATTCTTGCTTGCGGAAATTTCTCATGTCCAAGTATCTGCGGAATGTCCGCATAGATTTCGTCCCTTAACTGTACCAGTGTCTGTCCCATCGCCTTACCTCATTGCCTGAAACTGTTGAAATTCGTTTACCGAGTTGCGCGTATCCTCCTCGTTCTTCTTGAGTAGTTCCTGGTACGCGAACTGCACGACCGCGTTATGTTGATCGTCCGGTACTGTCGGGTCTTGGGTAGGCGTGATCGCCAGCGGCGTACTGATGTACCAGATCGTCGCCGTGCCCGAAGTTGAACTACTCTCGAAGTTGATCGTCCCGTTGCCGATGTAAGAGAGATAGATTTCTTTTGTCCCAGCCTGCAACAACGTGTTATTCTGCGCAAAGAAGCCTTGTCTGTTTTGCTTGCGTCTGAGTATCCACTGGGTTCCCAGTGTGCCGTACAGGAAGTGGATAAAATCGGACGGAAGCGGCCCCGTCGCCGACGTTATGGTGATCGTCCCGGATTTTTCAAGCCTCTGGAGTATCGGAGGTAAATCTACGTCGGTACTGAGGTCAGTCTGCGCAATGTATAATGCGAGCGCCCTGTGGATAAGCTCTCTCTGGCCATCAGTAAGTGCTGCATAAATCTCCGGATCGCTCCAGAACCCGGATGACACTTGGGAATAGGCCGAAAACGCGAGGGGCGCATCACCAGCTCCATAGACGGGAGTGAGAGTCCCGCTTGCTGTTGGACTACCGGTTCCCTTGCAAAAGATCGTCCCCGCAATAGTCGGGGCAGTCCCGCTCACGGATACTGAGAGCAACGTAAACGCTTGAGTATTATTCGTATAGATCGCGCCTGGAGCAGGTACTGTAGTGATCCCGGAAACGGCGAACGCATATACGCCCGAGTTTCCACCGGCTTCCTGAAGCATCGTCCTGACGCGGGCAAGCATATCACTGGAATTCATGACGCCTTGTTCACCTGTCGCTTTTCTTCGTCAGCCAGTATTGACGCAAGGTCGTTGTCGGCTTTCTTCAACTTGAAATCGACTTTCGTCATTCGAAGCGTCACGGCATACTCCGTTTTCCCTTGCGCTGGTTCCTTGATCCTCTGTTCCTCACACAGTACCTCGGCGGTCATGATGTACTTCTGCCCGGCTTGCAGCTTCTCGACTGCGCGAGCGTCTTCGGAACCCAAGTAAAACCTAGGCCGGGGGTCGTACCTCGGAGTGACCGGCTTTTGGGCTGGCGCTTCTTTCTTTATTGTTTCCATCTCCCTCCTTTTGAATTATGTAAAGGGAGCAGAGCAATGAACTCTGCTCCCCATCATCACTCATCGGAGTCGTTATCTTCGCTGTTGTATGTCGCCCACGTGCCTATAGCAAACGAGCCAGATATTTATAACATCGTCCGTCCGATTTGGTCCGTAGGTTGCCCCACCAACAATGGAACCGGTAAGTGATACACGCATCGTTGCTGCCCCGAGGGGATATACGGTACCGACGCGATAAAGCGCCCCCAGTCTCGTATTCGTTGTATCAGCGGCGGTTCCAACTGTGACCCAACTCTGAGCCTGCGAAGAACCGGGGACAAGCGGAAAGGTCCCCTTGATCACACCGGAAAACTTCGGATTAGCAGTCGCAGAGGTCGCGTAGACCCAGACCTGAATCGAGTCATACTCCGCATTCGAGAAGTTGCCTGTGGACACGGTCGCCGATGAATCCGCAGCGAAGGCGGACCAATTCAAGACCGCGTAGGTGTCTGTCGTCCTATTACCCCCTACCAACTGGAAGGAGGATGTGGCTCGCGCAACCGGATACTGTGCAAGCGCCCTTCCGGCGAAACAGAACGCCGCGATTAGAAAAAGTGCTCGTTTCATGGTTTCTTCACCTGTTCCTTCTTCGTCTTAGTGATTTCGGTCGCTCCCGGCCCTGCCGTAGAAGCGTTGGTTGTAGGAGTATCGGCTAACACCTTGGCCGCAAGTTGCTCCTCCAGTTCCTTGATTCTTGCAGCCTGTATGTCAATCGTGGAACTTAGCTGCATCTGGTCCTCGGACGTAACCGCCTCCTTGGCGATTTTTGGCCCCGGTATCGTTTGTAATGTTCCTGTGGTCATGAACTTTTTTCCAAACCACGGGTGCACAGCTAGGGCCTCCTGGATTACGGGATCGGAAGTGCTAAAGGCTCCGTTCCGAAACTGTGCAGAGAGACCTTCACCCAGACCAAGGTGAAGGCGTCCATGCTTCGAGAAATAGTGGATCGTTTTGTTGTCTGCCATTTTCTTACACTCCCGTGTAATCGGTTTGGTGCAAGAGGCCGCCGGTTTCCTGGTTGTTGTACTGGATGCCGACATCAGCCAGTATCTGCTTCTTCGAGCCGCCGACGTTCGGCAACTTAACGTTCGTCACACGGAATCCGCGTGGCCCGGTCGTGTCGGGTCCCTGGTAGCGAAGCACGAGGTCGCCGGGGTCGATTGCGAAGCCCGCGCCGCCGAACTTACCGTCCATCACGGGATCGTAGACGACGGTGAGTTTCGCCTGTCCGGGGATGACGTACTTTACGACATCGACACCGAACTCCCTCGCAGGAATACCGGTCACTTGGTAGTAACCCTTCACGACGTTGTTCAGGTCGTAGAGTTGCTGCGTGCCCTGGTACAGTATTTTCTCGCCAGTCCCGTACTGGAACACCGCCTTGAAGAACGTGTCAAGGTCCGCGCTTAGGAGCGGTCCGGTGTAGCCCTGCACGTTAGTCGTAAGAAGCCCTTGGAGGCCGTAACCGATGGTCACCTCGTCGCTCACGCCCTGGACCGTGAACGCTCCGCGGTAGAGCGTGTTCGAGAGAATGAACCATCGTTCGAGTTGAAGTTTGATTTCCAGAATCCTCTTCCTCAATTTCTCGGGGAAGGTCTGACCGGTCGTGAGGTATTTCCCGGACTCCGCTCTGCCAGTCATCGCCACGTCCTCGGAGATCATGGTCATAATGTTCTGCATGAGAGTCGGGATCGTGGAAGTCGCGGTTCGCGCAATTTCCTGCTCGCCCATGAGTCCAGCCATGATTTTTACCAGCGTGGCATTCGTCGGAGCCACGAATGTCGTGGACCCGTTGATCGTACTGATGTTCGCTACGTTCGCAGATGCCATACTTGTGCAGCGCACCATCTGGTCGGTGGACTCCACGTAGAGTATCTCATCTCCAACGAGCGCGGAGCCATCCGTAAAGGTGATCGTGCCCGTCGCTCCTGCACCGCCGCCTGTTGAGGCGCTGATTGTCAGGTTCCACGGGTAAAACTGGTCCTCTCCCCACTTGAAGTATCCGTCTGCCTCGAACGCGGGCTTCTGTGACCGCGAACCGAAGTACAGGTACTGAGTGAATGGGGTGCGCATCGGCTCCAAAATGTGGAGTGTGCGCTCAACTTCGGGACTGAAGAACACCGAGGGTTGCGTGGTGCTCGACAGGTTCCCCTGTACGTTTCCGCCTGTTGCCATTTTCTATTACGTCCTTTCGTCGGCTGCGCGAAGGGACGCCATCTTGTTACCCTTCACGAGCCTGATTCCTTTTAGTTTCAGTATCAAGTATTGATCGAAGGTCCGGATCGCCATCGACCTGCTCGGTCCCCGCTTTTCTGCCCGGCCGCACCTGCGTCTTTATCTTCTCTGCCTGCCGGAGCTTCTCGGCTGCCTTCTTCGCGGCGTCAGCGTTCGTTCGCTTGCTCGCCTTCTCGAGCTCCTGCTTATAGTGGCTGCCGTTGAACCAGTTGGCTACCTCCTTCGTAAAAAGATCAAGGTGCCTGTCATAGAACTCCACGACATCAGGCGTGAGCATTCCCTGGTTATTTTCGACGAATGCCGCAAGTACGTCGTCGGCCTTGGCGGTTTGCGGAATCTCCGACTGGATTGCCGACAAAATGTTACCCTTCGTCTGCTCCGTGCTTACCTGAAATGCCGGTTGAAGCATTTCGAGCATTTTCTGCTCCCGCCGTTTTTCGCGGATAGCGTCTCGCTTGTCCAACCACGTAAGCAGTTTCGTTCTTTCCTCGGGTCCGAGAAGATCAATGTCCAGATCCTCGAGTTTTTCTTCTTTTTCCTCTTTTGCCGGTTGCGTTTGCTGCCTTTTCTGTACGTCAACCAGCATCTGTTGACTGCGAGAGTAGGCGCGTTGAACATTCTCGTAGGCTGCAAAAGCATCATCGAGTGGTTTGCCGATGAAGTTTTTCATCCACGGGTGTTTCTCCGCCATCTCGTCTGAAACCACGGGCTCGTCGGACTCAAGCGCTTCGGATTTGTCCTCCGGTTTCTCGGGGGATTCCTCTGTCTTTTCCTCGTCCTGAGTTTCCTCTTGTGTCGTTTCTTCCGGCCGCGTTATCTCCTCTTCGGAGGTCTCGGCCACATTTTCGAGAATTGCAGCCAGATCGCTATCGGGCTGTTTCTCTTCGTTTTCCTCTGCCATAAGGCTTTCGCGTCCTTTCGGTTATGCGAGTTGTGAAATAAAAAAAGGCGCACCCTGCCCAAGGAGATGTTGAAAGTACCTCCTGGGAGAATGCGCCTCGATTCTTTCGATGCGTTCGTCTCCCGCTAACTGCGGAGACTCACATTGTGCAAAGAACAGAAGACCCCCGACTGACGCGGGACTGAGCTACCTCAGCGGGAGTCCTGAGTAGCGCGGGAAGGACTCGAACCTCCAACCTCCTGGGCATGAGCCAGGCGAGCTGCCAACTGCTCCACCGCGCGATGTCAAACCAGTTACCAAAGTCTTTCCTTCGTCGACTTGGTTCTTACAATTCTGTGATCTTCGTAGCGAATCACGACTTCGCCGTAACCTGTTTCTGGAGCCTCCTTGAGTTCCTGAAGCCCCTCAGCGACCTTCCTGAGCGCCGTCAACTCGCGCTCACTCTGCTGTCGCACGTACTTCTCTTGAGTCTCCTTCACCCGCGCGCTTTCCCCGGACTCTGTGAGGTTCGCATTCCATGTCGCCTTATCGGTGTCATTTTCGGCGGCTTCATGTGCGTCGGCTGTCCAGCAATGAAGCTATCTGCCGACATCATGGAGTCCGTCTGATGGTTGCCGTACTCAACTTTGGTCGGTGTCTTCACTTCGTGTGGCTCGTGCAGAACATTCTTCCCCTTTTTCATTGTCTTTATCTCCTACATCCCTGCTTTGTGTGCCGAAATTACTGCTCGCGCTTTAGCGACGTTGACCTTCTGCTGGCCAACATTTCCTTCTTGTTGCTTTGCCTGCATCGCCGCTTGCATGTTCGCCTTCGCCGATGCGACCAATTTCTGTTTGAGGCTGTAGTCCGCTTCAAAGTATTCCGCGGCAACCGTGGGATCAGGCGGTCCGTAAATCTTCGCCCAGGCTTCGAGTTGTTGCCACTTGACCTGTCTGTCGTTAGCTGTTAGCGGAGCCTCGGTGATCTGGACCTCAAACTGAGCGTCGTGCAGGATACTCTCTTCAACGTTATCCCGGTTGACTACGACCTGGCCTTCTCTGCCGTGTATGGGGCTTGCCTCATAGATACCCATCTGTTGCAGGAGTACTTTCACTTCCTGCGATAGTTCGCCGCCTACGAGTTTGATAATCCGCTCATTTGTGTCCCAGAGTTGCGTGAAATAGAGTGCCTTCGTAAAGAGGTCCTTCTTGAACCTCTGGAGATTATCCACGAAAATGAGGGCGAGTTTCTGCGCGTTCTGGTATTGAATCTGTTGTGCCTGCCAACCTACGCGACCGCCGGAGGCTAATCCTTGGAACGCTCTGCCTCCCATTGTGTCCTCGATGATTGAGGACAAAAGCCCAATAAGATTGAACCACTCAGGATGTACGCCCTGTTCATTTAACACGTCGAAGACCTTAGCTTCGCCCGCACTATTCGCTATGACGGTGCCTCCCGTCGTGTTCGCTTGTTCCATTGCCTCGGCCACGGATTGATGCGTTTGGTCGAGCACCGGCAGGTTCAGCTGTTTGACGTTCTTGATCTCGGTGCCCATGCTGTAATCAATCTGCGCGGCCATCCTATCAAGCCAGCGTTGCGGGTCTTTCACCAAGTCCGTCAACGTCCACCATTCATGCTCGAAGTGGAAACCACGGTACACCGAAAACGGAAATTGCTCATACTCGGTCTCTTCGTACTCAATGATTCCCGCGTAAGTGAAAACGTACTTGTCAAGTTTCGTCTCGGTCATCTCGATAATCTCTGAGTCCGGTACGTTGCCCTGGCTCAGGAACGGCACCATCTTCTTATTCCGGAAGCTTTCCGCTTCCTTCTTCTCGCCGAACTTACCGACCACTTCATCGTTCACGAACACGCAGTAAACTTTACGCTTCACCTTCTGGTAATGTTCGACGAGTGTTATGAGGTCCATCAACGGGTTCCCGAACTTATCCGCGCCGAGATAATATTCGAGCCAGGTATTCCCAAACTGGAATGTCTGGCCTTGCGGTTGCCAGAACGCTATGTTCTCGCCGTACATGTCCGCTAGTTCATACCGATAGACGCGCCTTAGTCTTGCCATCCACTGGCATTCCTCCCCCAGCTCGTAACTGTCATCGTTCCAATCCCAGATAAAGTCATAGGTAGAGACATACCTGAACCTTGGCACCTCGTTGTAGTCTTGATCGTAATCCTTGACAATCTCCAGTACACCGGCATTCACAGCGAATCCGGCCTCGAAGACATCGCTCTCAATATATTCCATATTCGAGCGCTGTTCTAGATTCTTCATGACGACATTGCCAATCTCGGCCTTGATGTCGGTTTCATTTTTTCCACTGACGAGCCTAACGGACGTTCTAGCGTCCCTCTCGGCTCCCGAAATCGCGTTGAGTCCCCGCGCAGCCTGGGCCATCGAATAGGGGGTAAATTTCTTCGCCACAAAATCCGCTTCTTCCTCTGGACTCCATGTGCGTCCCCGGAGAATGCGTTCATTCTCTTTGGCATTCTCGAATTTCGGCCCGAACTTTTGGAGTGCCTCCTCATGTTCCTGCATGAGCTGCGTCCACGTGTATGGCGTGTCCGAAATAAACGGATCGGTGTGTCCCTGTACTCCTGTGACTACTTTCTCCTTCGTTGCCACGTCAAATTATCCCTGAGTAGTTACTGTGAACCTGTTTCACGGTCTGGGATCGCCTGCTTTTCCTCTTTGTCTCCTGTCTTAGGGCGGGCCTGAATGTAGACATGATCCGGTAGCGCTCGTCGTCCAGTGCGTGATCTGGAACATCGGGATCGTTGCCCTTACCCTTGATGTCGTCTTTGTCCTTGTCGTCACTCATGGTTTGGAGAAGTTGCTCAGTGAGTTCGTTGTTGCTTCCCCGGAAAATAAAATACTTGTTTGGCATAAGGGCCTTCCAAGCGCCCCAGCCCGCGTGTCTATTCGTCACTGCCGGTGTCAGGAAAAGTCCCCTCGTTCGGAACACATCCGCAAATGTGAGTTCATGCGCAAGGATTGAGAACTGATCGCGTTTGACAAAGGCATCGCGCCCGGCGGCGATAATCGAGGGCATCCTTCCGCCTGTCCACGGACAGTTGCCTATCATGTCCCTGAACGCATCTGCGTTTTCCTGTGGACTCATTTTCTCACCGTAATGTGAGCAGATTCGATACTGGTTCCCCGCCGGATCCTCGGCGCCGAGTCCTCCTGAGAACACGCCACCGCCCCAGTTGGGATCAATGCCAGCCGTAAGCGTCCACTCGGATGGAATCTTAAACGGCTCTATGAGTTCTCCGGTCGCGTGGGTTTCGTTCCTTGGTTGACCGTCAAACCTGTCGAAAAACATGCCGATCGAGACCGTGGGGTCGCCTTCGAGGTAAGCCCTGCGCTTACTCTCATTTTGCTCCGTCGCAAGAACCGCTATGCGGCTCGGGTCCCTTCGCGCGACCGGATTATCGAGTACGGTCATGTGCATCCACTTGAAGGTGCGGATGTACTTTTCGCCTTTAAACTCCGAAATGATCTCGTTCGTGGTGTCTCGCTCGTACCTTAACACGTAGCGTTTGTTAATCCATGCGCCCCCGACGCCCAGTGGATTTGCCGTCCACCGGCAGGTTGCCTTGAGGTGCTCCGGGTCGGGACTCCTATTCGTCCTCAACAGAAAGTCGTACATGGGTTCGAGGAACCGTTCTAGCTGGTCGAACATGAGGTCAGTAATTTCCCAACCCTGGTATTTCTCTTCGTCACCCAGGTGTGGGATTATATGGAACTCAAGTCTTGCGCCTGAGGCAAACAGGAAATGGGGATTCTCCGCTGAGCCATACCATTGACACTTGACTGTCCCCTTCAGTCGATCATCGAGGAAGACGTGCGCTCTCTTGATAATCTCTTCGAGTTCTTTCCACTCGCGCCTGAAGATAACACCAAGCCAGCGGGGATTCTGAACCTTCTCGGGGTGGATAAGGCAATTGGCAACAAGAAGATCGGACTTCCCGCTATCTTTGCCTCCGTAGAGGCCGACCATGTCCTCCTTCGAATCGAGAAACGCGGCCTGTTTCCCATATCGCGGCGGCTCGTCAGGAAGCGCGTCGGGTTGCCAGGCCACGTACGTCTTGGGAGTTTTACGAGGTCTACCCATCATTCTTCTTCCATCGTCGCGGCAAGGTCATGGATTGCGTCCCTCGCCTCCGATTTTCTCTTCGCTTCTTCCCGGTCGAATTCCCGCCTTGCGTTACTCCCTCTTGGTTTACTCAGGAATTCGAAGGCGTCGAATGCGTTGAAGTTAATCCTGGGAACGTTGATAGCTTTTCTCATTGCGAGTCCACACACGTCGCATCTAACGACCGGCCTTTCGTCCATGCCGTGTACTTCCTCGTGCTCGTTTCCGCAGTCGCATCTGTAATCGTAGAACGGCATCCGTCAGTGCTTCCACTTCCTCGCGTTCAGCGCGAAATTGGCGCGCTTCCGTTCCTTTGGGTCTGAACTGTGCTTCGCTTTCTCTAGTTCAGCCGTGGTTAGTGTCATGTCTTCTTTTATTCCAAGTTCTTTGTGTAGCAGTCCCTTATGGCTCGCCTTGATACGTATCCCCCTCTTGTGTTTCTTCTCTTTCACTCCACGCGTGTTCGGCGGATCTCCGAATGTACCATCAAATAGTTTGCTTACCATCTCTTTCTCCTTCTTTATCCTTGTCTGTGAATCAAGAGTTAGTGTAAAGCGGCACAAGAATGCTTTTCCTGCTGGCCAAGCGGCCTCGCCAGACGAAAGAATTACTTTCCAGGCTCCCGCTGTCGAGTGACGCCGACCATCCTAGCAACCGCGGAATCACCGCGCGAACACTACGGCACACAGATTGTATACTTAACTGTTTAGGTAACATAATACTGATTCTTGGTACGTCAAAACGGCGAATCCGTTGAAGATTAAGCGATTTGGATAGTCGGTAAAAAAGACGTGTGAAATTGGATTGATTTAGTGGATAGTGACAAACTGGCATTGACGATGTCGGGCATACGCAAATACCATGCCGTCTCATTTTTTCGGATCTCCCTTGGCATCGGGTGACTGTACTACGGGCATTAGTAGTACTGGTAGCGGTCCGCCAGCTGCGTCCTGGAGCTGTACCGCCTGCGCGGGCTTGCCATACTGGTACTCGTTGAGCTGTCTGATAGCGTCACGATCGGGCACTGTCTGATAAACAACGGTAGTCATTGTGTGCTTATCGACCGCCTGGACCGTAACACCGCGCGCCAGCTCTGCTAGTTTACCAAATCGCTCTTCAGTCGACATTGATCGCTCGATAATATCAAGCAATTTTAGAGTCTTTTTGCCGCGAGCGCCGGGATGTCTGCCGGTCGGATTACCACTTTGTCCCTTAATCCAGGCCATTTTGCGTTGTACTTTTTTTGATGATTACAAACATGACGGAATAATAACGAGTTACATCGATGATGTCAAGTACTTTCCCAAGTATTTTTTACCGAGTAGTCTACACGCAACAATCGTGCCGGAAAGTACGAATTGGAGACGGAAATTATCTGGGGTGCACTATCGCGGATGGTGGTTATTATTATATAGCAAGAGATAGTGATTGTCAAGCATGATGGAACATGGTACGGTAATAATTACCGACCGATAGCAACACAACTACCATGCCGTAGAATTAGAGATCGGAAATTATGACCGATGAATATTTTAAGAAACTCGGAATAGTTACCGAGAAACCGAAGGATTTGGCACGCCCGATGCACGACGGCAAAAACGGCATCGCTCGTCGACCGCCAAAACCAGCCATAATCATTATACTACGTATAGACACTTGACAACGTGATGACGTTGTGTTATGTTGTGGGCATGATTAATAACCAACACAACGGAGGTTAGCATGTACCCAAATGGCAAGCCCGGCGTTGTACAGGGCGTAGGCGCAAGCTGCCCGACTTGCGGCAAGCGCATCGAGGCGGGTGAGAGTTATCGCATCGTTGATTTTGGTCATGGCGGCCTGTCGGAACATACCGTCTGCGGTAATCACCGTACTGGTAACGATCGCTCCAACACGTTGGGCGACATACTCGACGCCATGACGACAATCAACAACAACACAGACGAGGAGACACGATAATGCCAACAGTAAGTGATGTATTTGCTCGCAAAAACGCCGATGCCGATTTGGCCGACGCCCTCGCGTATCGTCGCTTGAACGCTGATGAGGCGCTTTTTGTGCACACACACGATGGCTGGAAAGTTGCCAGCCATGACAAGGCGGATGCCCTCCGCGCCCAAGGCTGGACGCTGTGCATCGACGGCCTTACGTCACTTTTGGGCCACGCCGAAACGTCCGACGACGGACGGGAAGAAGCGGCCATCGCCAAGAAGTGGATGATGGAGCAAAAATAGCGCTATGACCATCCATTAATCAAGAAAAAAAAGGAATCGCTATGATACCACATTTGGACAGAATTAACGGCCATCGAGTCGAAGCGGTACGTCTCGTGAGAGTTAACGATTCGGTCGTACGCTTTCACGCCATGGGGAGATATTTTGCAAAAGCCGGAAGCAAGCCTACGAAACGACCGCGGCACCTCAGCGGGATATTGTGGACAATCGGTACTTGTCGGCGAAACGCACAGAGGACATGAGAAAATGACAACGACACCACATCACATCGTCTACGACCGAGTCGGCCACGTTGCGGCGGTGTGGACCGACATAACCACCGCCAAACGGAGGGAAGAGGAATTGCTGGCGTCGATACCAACGCGCAAACTGATTTGCCGATCGTTTCCCTCTCGCGAAACCGCGGCGTCCTATCTTGACCGCACGAAGTGCGAAATAGTTTACTGGGAATCCGACGAGCCAAAAAAACAGGAGATGAAGAAATGAGCGCCCCAAACAGAATCTATTTAAGGTTTAATGCGGTAGATGGTTACCTAACGTTACCCGTTTCCACGAAACCAGAGGCTGACACCGTTGAATATATTCGAGTCCAAAGTCTTCCTGCGGGGACAGACGAAAACGAGGGCGGCTGGTGCCACTGGACGCAAGATGAAGACGGCAACTGGGAGACCGAATGCGGCAATAAATTTTGCTTCATTGACGGCATCCCCACGAGTAACGGGCTGCGGTTCTGCTGCTACTGCGGAGGCGCCCTAATACAGATCATCAGAGCAGAGGAAACTGAAAATGAGAACGCGTAGAAGTCGGAGAAATCAAGAGCGATTGTGGAAATACCTTACCCCCCAAGTTCCGCAAGTGAAGGTTGTCCACCGCGAGTACACACGCGAAGAAATTGCATTGATGCCGCTCGGTACGCGGGACAGAAACCACATGTTAAAGGAAATTGAAAAACGCGAACGCCTCAATGCTCAACCGCATAAACAGTCAAACAAGGAAATAAACCT
>JAEHJW020006745.1_pt1 | contig 38405 bp, 40 predicted proteins | sample 9271431 | NCBI WGS metagenome assembly JAEHJW02 | reverse complement strand
TGCTGGTCGCTGACGACCCTGACATGCTGTTCCAGATCAAGGGCAGTGAGGCGCTGGGGACGTTCAATTCGGGCACCAACGGGTCCGGCTGGCCTGGAGCCATCGGCAAGAACACCACGCTTACGTTCAACGCCGGATCTACGACTACGGGTCTGTCGGGCGTTGTGGCGACTGTCGGAACGAACGGCGCGACGCTCGCCGCTACCGCAACGCTTGCGGTGCGTATCGTCGACGTTGTTCGCGGCACCGAGGCTGATGCGTACCCCGAGTTCATCGTCACGCTGAACGCCGGTGTGCACGCCTACCGAAACTCTCTGGGGGTCTGAACCATGGCAATCTCTCGCGCACAGGCTCTCAAAGAGCTTCTCCCTGGCCTCAATGCTCTGTTCGGATTGGAGTACGCCAAGTACGACGACGAACACGCGGACATCTATGAGGTCGAAAACTCTGATCGCAGCTTCGAGGAAGAGCAGAAACTGTCCGGGTTCGGTGCAGCTCCTGTCAAGTCCGAAGGGGCGGCCATCACCTACGACACGGCGCAGGAAGCGTTCACTGCCCGGTACGTCCACGAAACGATTGCCATGGGGTTTGCCATCACCGAAGAGGCGATGGAAGACAACCTCTATGACTCGTTGTCGTCGCGGTACACCAAGGCGCTCGCTCGTGCCATGGCGCACACCAAGCAAGTCAAGGCTGCGGCGCTGCTGAACACCGGGTTCACTACCTACCAATCCGGAGACGCAGTTACGCTGTTCAACACCGCGCACCCGACTGTTGCCGGGAGCACGAACAAGAACCGTCCGACGACGGACGTCGACCTGAACGAAACCGCGCTGGAACAGGCCGTTATCGACATCGCCGCGTTCGTCGATGAGCGTGGGCTGTTGATCGCGGCCAAGCCGCGCAGGCTGATCCTGCCCCCGCAGCTCATGTTCGTTGCTACCCGGCTGCTGCAGACAGAACAGCGCGTCGGCACTGCTGACAACGACACCAACGCGTTGCGGACCAATGGGGCGATTCCTGAAGGATACAGGATCAACCACTACCTGACGGATGCGGACGCGTGGTTCATCATCACTGACGTTCCGGGCGGCATGAAGCACTTCGTCAGGTCTCCGTTGGCCACGTCGATGGATCCCGACTTCGATACCGGCAACGCGCGGTACAAGGCCCGCGAACGCTACAGCTTCGGCTGCAGCGACCCGCTCGGTATTTATGGGTCGGCTGGGGCGTGACTTGACGCCTTGAGTCTTTGGAGAGGGCGGCGAAAGCCGCCCTTTCTTTTATCTCGGTGCGGTGTTATCCTGAACTGGCCCTAATATACCCAGCCAAGGATAGGAGCTCCATATGGCACTGAACACGTTCCAGGGGAAGCTGCGCAGCTACGGCGGCGCCGCCAAAGAAGACGGTGTTACTCCCGGCGCCGTTGTCATGTCTGCCGTCGTGGCGTGTGATCCGGTTGCGGCGAGCGCGACTGCAATGCGGATCGGCACATCTGCGACTTCCGGAGCCACGTTTGTGCTCCCCAAAGGTGCCGTCCCGATTTCATTCCTCAGTCTTGGGGGCATCACCGGCGGTGTCAGTCCTACGGTCGATATCGGAACGTCAGCGAGCCCGGCTGGCTTTTTCAATGAAGTCTCCAATACGGTTGGCGCATTGAAGGGCCCGGATGGTGCCGCCGTGCTCGGTTTGGGCATCGCTGCGCCTGTCACTGTCACCGGTATGGTCGGTGCATCGGCTGGAACCGGCGGCACCTTTGTGGGTGTTTTCACCTACATGGTGTATGATGATGGATACGAAGGCGGCGCGTGACGCCGAAACCAAGCAATATGAGGGATGATCATGAGCAAGAGACCTAAAAAGATGGCCTTTGGCGGCCCCATGACGTCTATGGGCCCCGTGCCGTCCGCCCCGCGCGCTGCGCTCGCACCCCGTGTGGGCGGCATCGCCAACCCGGCACCCAAACCCGCAGCCCCCCTGCAGGGCGCCATGGGAACCGGAGCCCCTCCGCCGGGCGCCCAACCACCGACCCCGCAGCAACTTGCTGCCGGCACCCTAGTCAGTCCATTTGGCACAACGTCCGGCACCCTAGTCAGTCCATATGGCACAACGTCCGGCACCCTCGGGTTCAAGCGCGGCGGGAAAATTGACGGATGTGCCATTCGCGGGCACACCAAGGGGCGCATGCGCTGAGGTAGCTGCAAATGGCTGTTGTCGTACCCGATATCCCGGAATTGTTCGAAGAGGCGTTCGAACGCGCCGGCTTGGAACTGAGAACCGGGTACGACATCCGCACTGCGCGCCGCAGTATGAACCTCATGATGCTCGAATGGGCCAATAGGGGGTTGAACCTATTTACTGTAGAGCCCGGTACAGTCTCTCTCACTGCGGGTGTGCCGACGTATACCATGCCTGCGGGCACTGTAGACCTGATTGAGCACCAACTGAGAACGGGGTCTGGTACGCAGCAGACGGATACTGCATTGGAGCGTGTAAGCGTCTCTACCTACGCGCATCAGACAAACAAGAACATGACCGGTCGCCCAGTGCAGATCTACATCCAGAGACTGGCAGACCGAGTGGATGTAACCATGTGGCCTGTGCCGGATAGCAGCACTCCGTATACGCTTACCTACTACAGGTTGAAGGGTATAGAGGGCACCACGTCTGGCATCGGCGGCGATGTGGTCACAATGCCGCCGAGATTTGTTCCCGCGCTTGTGGCCGGACTTGCGTATCATATTGCCATGAAGAAACCGGAGGCCATTGCAAGGGTCATGCCGCTGAAGGCCATGTATGATGAGCAATTCGAATTGGCGGCAAGCGAAGACAGGGACAGGGCGTCTGTCAGGTTCGTCCCGTCTAATACAGCCATCTTTGGGGGTATCTAATGCCTGCGTATGCAAAAGGTACGAACGCTTGGGGCATCTGCGACCGCACCGGGTTTCGATACAAGCTGCGCGATCTTGTGTGGGAATTTCAGAACGGAGTCAAAACCGGGCTTCGTGTGGGGAAGGATGTGAGTGATAAGGACCACCCACAGAATTTCCTTGGAAGACTCAAGATCAACGACCCGCAGGCGATCATGGACGCAAGGCCCGATGTGGCTCCGGGTCGTGGCGTATGGGGGTGGGCCCCGGTAGGTAATGGCGCGGTCTACATGACATGCGTTGGCGGGACAGTAAGCATCACAGTGGGAGGCTGACATGGCCAAGAAGAAGTACGAAGGATCCGCCAAGGATATGATGTCGGATCGTACACAAGCCAAGAAACGAAAGATGCCTGCCGGAATGTGGGAGAAGTCGGCATCTGATGGGATGCATGACGTCAGGGGCATGGCGTCTGGTGGAAAGGTCCGCGGCGCAGGCGCCGCATTGCGCGGCACCAAGTTTTCTAAGGCGTGATCTGACCCATGGACTATGTTGCGCTGTCACAGGCGATCCAGGAATACGTAGACAACCAGGAACCGACGTTCCTGGATATGATCCCTACGTTCGTGAAGCAGGCGGAAGAGCGCATTTACCGGTCAGTGATGATCCCGGAATTGCGCAAAGCCGTGACTAGCAGCACTGTTGCGGGGAATCAGTATCTGACGCGCCCTGCCGATTTCATCTCCATGTTTTCCTTTGCTGTAAACGACGGCGGGAATTATGTGTACCTGACCAATAAGGATGTGAGCTTTATCCGCGAAGCGTATCCATCATCGTCCACGCAGGCGGTGCCAAGATATTACGCAGAATACACCGGGACCACGGATACCAGTCCGGGAGTGTTCATTCTTGGCCCCACCCCCGCCAGCTCATACGCGGTGGAAATGCAATATTACTACAATCCGGTGTCCATCGTTGACGCAAATACCACATGGTTGGGGGATAATGCGTCTAATGTGTTGCTGTACGCTGCGCTGGTCGAAGCATATACGTTCATGAAGGGAGACGGAGATATGCTCAAGCAGTACACGGCGCAATATAAAGATGCTCTGGGATTGTTGGCGGGGCTCGGCGCCAGATTGCGTAGAGACGATTATCGAAATGGGCAGGTAGGGTAGGTCATGTCGTTCACCGGAAACTATGTATGCACAAGCTTCAAGGTCGAGCTGTTGCGCGGGCTGCATGATTTCACAGCCAGTACCGGGCATGTGTTTCGATTGGCGCTGTACACTAGCAGCGCGACGCTGGATGCATCAACTACGGCGTACTCCGCCACCAATGAAATTTCAGGGACCGCGTATGTGGCTGGCGGTATGGCGCTAACCAACGTGACGCCTACTTCGTCTGGAACCACGGCGCTGGTTACATTCTCTCCGGCCACATGGGATACAGCTACGTTCACGGCGCGCGGCGGGCTTATATATAACGACACCGCCGCAGGAAATCCTGCTGTGTGCGTTCTTGATTTCGGATTGGACCGGTCATGCGTAGCGCAGAATTTCGTAGTTACTTTTCCGCCAGCGGACCTCTTGAATGCGATCATTCGCATTGCCTGAGATTTGGTGTGACGGCATAACCTTGTTGCTCCGGAAGGCGGCCCAGAGTATGTTATAGCATCCGCCGTGCTTCATTGACCACGGATCTCAGATACCCATGAGGGGCGCATGTCGAGCACATACACCACTAACACCGGCATCCAGAAACCGGCTAACGGCGAGCAGGACGGTACCTGGGGTGATGTCATCAACGCCAATATGGATATTATCGACCGCTTGTCAGGCGGGGTAGGAAGTATCACCCTGTCTGCGTCCACGTATACGTTGACGGTTGCGAATGGAACAGTTTCTCCGGGGCATTACAGTGTTCTGTCCTTTGTAGGGGCGCCGGCGGCGGCTGTTACGGTCACTGTGTCTCCCAACACCGCGCAGCGTGTGTTTCTGGTACGGAACACGTGTGGAAAGAATGTTACGCTTACGCAAGGGTCGGGGGCCACGGTTGTTGTTGCGACCGGAACGTCGCAGGTTGTGTACTGCGACGGCGCCGGAGCGACTGCCTCGGTTGTATCCTTGTCTGCTACATTTGCGATCACTGCCGGGTCCATCAACGGCACACCTGTAGGGGCTACGACACCATCTACCGGGGCGTTCACTACGCTGAGTTCTTCGGCGGCCACCATCACCGGCGGGTCCATCAACGGCACGACTGTAGGGGCTACGACGCCATCTACCGGGACGTTCACTACGCTGAGTTCTTCGGCGGCGGCCATCACCGGCGGGTCCATCAACGGCACACCTGTAGGGGCTACGACACCATCTACCGGGGCGTTCACTACGCTGAGTTCTTCGGCGGCCACCATCACCGGCGGGTCCATCAACGGCACGACTGTAGGGGCTACGACACCATCTACCGGGGCGTTCACTACGCTGACCGTAGACACCAACGTATTGGTCGTGGACGCGACAAACAATTACGTAGGTGTGAATACCGCAACGCCTGCGGCGGGCCTGCACGTAAAAGACGCACTGGATGCGGTAGGAGCAGTTCCATCAGTGCGTGTAGAAAGCACTGGAAGCGGAACAGGTTTGTCTCCGGTGTTAGATCTGTACAGGAACAGCGCGTCTCCTACGGTGGGGGACAACCTGGCGGCGATCATGTTCAAGGGAAACAACAACGCTGCGGCTATAACGTCGTATGGCATGATTTATGGATTCATTACCGCGCCCACAACCGGCCTCGAATATGGTGGGCTTGGATTCCAGGTTATGCGCGCCGGCACATTGCGTGATGCTGCTATACTGACTGATGGCGGCGATCTCCTTGTTAGTAAGGCACTTGCATCGTTTTCTACGCCAGGTGTTGAAGCACTTTCGTCTGGGCGGGTCAACTGTATCGTAGACGGGTCGCTTCCTCTGGCAGTCAACAGATTGACCAATGATGGAGTGCTTGTGCAGTTTCACCAAGACGGAACGCTGGAAGGTAGCATAAGCGTATCCGGCACTACGGTTTCCTTTAACGGCGGACACCTGTCGCGGTGGGCACAACTCCCTGGTAACGCGCATCCTGAGCTTCTCAAGGGCACAGTCTTGTCGAACCTGGATGACATGTCGCACTGGGAGGGCGAGGACAACGAGCAGCTAAACAGAGTCAAAGTAAGCGACGTCGCTGCGGACAGGAACGTCGCTGGCGTGTTTGTTGCTTGGGAAAATGATACAGACCTACGGGTAGCCATGACGGGGGACATGGTAATCAGGATCGCGCCGAATACTGTCGTGTCGCGGGGAGATCTTCTTGTCTCTGACGGATCCGGTTGTGCCATGCCGCAGGGGGACGATCTGGTGCGGTCCAGCACTGTAGCAAAGGTGACATCCACACATGTGAGTCTGACATACCCGGACGGATCATACTGCGTCCCTTGCGTTCTTATGGCGTGCTGAGGAGCAATACATGACCTGCACCATCACCGGCGTGGCGGGACTTCCGGATGGCACCATCTTCGCGGGGGCCAGCTTTCAATTCACACGCATGCCAACCAGAACTGTGGGGTATAGCGGGCGCGTTGTAGTTCCTGTGAGTACAACTGCGACATCGGATGGGTCTGGCGCGGTGTCGTTCGAGCTTGTTCCCGGCACGTATCAGGTGCTGGAATTGGGGAACAACATCAAGTTCATCATGAATGTGCCGGACGCGAGCACCGCCAACTTTGTGGATTGCGTCGAGGCGGCCACGGTAGTGCCCACGCCTAGTATGGTGCAGGACGTATTCGATGCCAGAGACGCCGCAGTGGCGGCCGCGGCGGCAGTCGGGTTTACTACACGAGCTGAGTTTATTGCATGGGCGGCCACTGCAACCACGGTGGCTGCGGGTTCGGTGGTACCTGCAGCGGGGCTGGAATACTATAAGTCTATCGGTGCCACGGCGATCAGCGATACACCGAACTGGCTGCCGTTCGGCGACATCTACGTTGATCATTTCCAGGAGAATACGGCCCCCGGAACGGTAGACATGACGACCGGCATTCAAGCTGCGTTGGACTACGCTGCGTCTCTCGGCGGCGCGTCTGTGCGGTTGAAGGCCAGCACGTACAAGGTTACGGCCACTATTACCATCTCTGCGAATAAAGTGTCACTTATCGGCGCCAGTATGTTCGGGTCGGTCATCACACGGTCCGGTGATTACGGAGATACGTTGCTCGTAACTGGGAGCACATCTACGACTGCCAACGTAAGCAGCAACACTCTTAGCGATATCGAGTTCCGTAGCGCCGGGCTTACGACCAGCGGTGCGCACATCCATTTGCGCAAGGCGTATCAGGCTACGCTCAACAACATATCCATATACCAAGGTTTTATCGGAATTGACTTCGAAAGTGCCACCGCGCTAGCCGCGGACAATATACGCATCGTATATAGTGATTTGTTCGGCGGGACTGACACGGGGCGTAGATTTGCTATCTTCCGCGCTACAACACTGCCATCTGCACACCCGTCGTGTGGAGACGTGTTTGTATCCAACTTCAATTGGCGTGGCGGTCCCGTGGACATCATTCCTGTCGGAGTAGAGATCACATCCGCTGACGGTATCTGGCTGTCCAACGGGCATATCGGAACAGTGAACGGCGACGACCTTCTACTGAATGCCAGCGACGCCGCAAACAATATCGGTCTTGTACAGATCGACAACGTCATGCTCGACGAATGCGCAGGTGCCGGCTTGCGTATGACCGGGAACGCAGTCGCCGCGCGCAACATCATCATATCCAATATGGTATCCAAAGGTGGGGCGAACGGAACATATGGATTGGTTGTCGACCCAGGGGCGACGTTCAATCATGTGCAGATTTCCAACTTCTGCGCCACCGAATGGAAGTATGACGGCATTCGCATAGATTCCGTCAACGCGAACAATTTCACGCTTAACGCAGTTCAAGCCCGCGGTAATAGTTATGCTGTAAACAACACTTACAGCGGCATAAACATCGCGGCGTGTAACGGCTTGGAGATCATTGGCGGACAGTCTGGCGGCGGTAACGTCGCGTTGACTCCCGCGACACAAAAATACGGCATCGAGATCGGAGCTAATGCCAAGAACGTTCGTATCGTAGGCGTCGATCTGAGTCGTAACATAACTGGCCCGTCGTTGGTGTCTACGTCGGCTACGAACGTGAAGTTCGACACGGACGGGTTTGGTACAAAAGCGAACGTTGTAAAACGTCGACGTGTTACGGACGCTGCTTGGTTGTCCAGTACCAGTGCCGCGGACAATGATTGGCAGAGTGTTGTATGGGCTCCGGAGCTCGGACTGTTTTGTGCAGTTGCTTCGACTGGAACCGGAAATCGTGTCATGACATCTCCGGATGGCATCGCATGGACTGCAAGGACGAGTGCCGCGGACAACGATTGGCGTAGCGTTACTTGGTCTCCGGAGCTTAGATTGTTCTGTGCCGTTTCTACATCCGGCACTGGCAACCGCGTCATGACATCTCCGGATGGCATCACATGGACTGCAAGAACAAGCGCGGCAGACAACGATTGGCGCGGCGTTACTTGGTCTCCGGAACTCCGGCTATTTTGTGCTGTAGCCTCCACTGGCGGCAGCAACAGTGTCATGACATCACCAGATGGCATCACATGGACCACAAGGACTTGCGTGGGCAATCAATGGTACGGGGTTGTATGGGCACCGGAGTTAGGGATTTTCTGTGCCGTAGCTGTGACCGGCACCGGCAACCGCGTTATGACATCTCCGGATGGCATCACATGGACTACGAGAACGAGTGCTGCGGATAACTCTTGGACCAGTCTGGCATGGTCCCCTGAACGGAGACTTTTTTGCGCTACTTCTAATACAGGCACTGGCAACCGCGTCATGACATCTCCGGATGGCATTACATGGACCACGAGAACGAGCGCAGCGGACAACGATTGGCGCGGCGTTACTTGGTCTCCGGAGCTCGGTCTTTTCTGCGCCGTTTCTACGTCTGGTACTGGCAATCGCGTCATGACATCTCCGGATGGCATCACATGGACTACGAGAACAAGCGCAGCAGATATTAGTTTGCTAGGCGTTGCATGGTCCCCGGAACTGTGCATGTTCTGCTCGGTTGCGGCTACAGGAACCGGGAATCGTGTGATGACAAGCGTATCGGGAAACACAGTGACTTATCGCTCATGACCCTGCGGGTATATACCTCCATGACAACTACGACTAATGCAGCACACTACCGCAGGTTGCACGACGCGCTTCCGTGTGGCTTACTACGTACGCTGCACAGGCAGTCGTCAGCATCCAGAGGCCCTCGTGCTCGGAGTCATGCTCATACTCGCGCTGACTGTAGACCTGACCATGTTAGGTTTTGTCCTATGGTCGCTGCGTCGTATGCTGTTGGCTGTGTATATAAAACTCGCATCGCCGCGACACACCACACGGAGGCAGGTCATGGATGAAGAAGATTGGCAGGCGCGTGTGGAGGAACTCAAAGACAAGGCTACGCACGACAGGTTTGTTGCGGTCGAAGCACGTGTCACCGAGATCGAGCGGCTACACAGCACCATCATAGGCTGGGTAGTACGCGGTGTGCTTATCGCCGCGGCCTACGTGTTCAAAGACCCCGTATTGCGCCTATGGGGCATACTGACAGGTAAGCAATGACTACCAAGGTTGTGCTCATTATTTTCGCTCTGTCCGTGGTCACAAATTACGCCGTGACCATACTGGTTCCACACGCATATAGCGAGGCACGAAAATGACGTTTTCTCTGAGTGCGCGCAGTAGGTCCAATATGGCTGGGTTACATCCTGACCTGGTAAGGATCGTGGAAGGCGCGATTGTATCAACCACAGTCGATTTCGGAGTCGCGGCGCCAGCGGTTCGTACCGCTGCACAACAGCACGCGCTGTTTTTGCAGGGGGTCACGCAGAAAGATGGCTACAGTAGAAAGAGCAACCATCAGACACACGACGATGGATACGGTTACGCCGTAGACCTTACACCGTATGTTTCGGGGAAATTCGTCGTTACGGATGATGCATGGGCGCTTTACCCACACATTGCTTCGGCCATGTCGAAGTCGGCCAAGGCACTGGGGTCGGCAAGTCGGTTACGTTGGGGCTGTAACTGGTCTGAACCTATGAGTCAGTATGGATCCGACTACGACGATATGAAAGCCGCGATGCAACGATATCGGGATACGCATCCAGGCCCCGACTTTCTGGACGGCCCGCATTTCGAGCTGCGGTGAGGGGCAAACATGACATTCATCGACAACTGGAAACAGATTCTGAAACGGAGCTACACGCTCTGGCTCACATACATCATGCTCGGATCCGGCATGGTTGTGGCCGCGATCCACGAGGCGGGGGACGGAACTCTGCCCGAAGCATTGCGGGTATGGCTGGTGCTGTGGCTTACGCGAGTCATTTTTGTGTGCACCATTCTGCAGATCCCGGCGCGGATACTCAAGCAATCCATCCCGGCAGATAGGGAATGACCCGGTACGTGGTGTTCGGGTTGGTATTGCTGACCCTTGTCGGGGCCATATTCCTGTCCGGCGTGCGATACGGAACTGATAGAATGCAGGCGGCGCTCGACGCGCAGGAGCTTAAGCTTGCCAAAGCGGCGGCGGACAAACGCATGGCGCTGGATGCCATGGAAGCCAAGAACCGAGCGGAAGCTCAGGCGTGGGAGGATAGGCTCAATGCGGTCGTTGATACTGGCACTGTGTGTATCGAGCCTGGCTGGGTGCGCTGACAAAGCCGTCGCTCCATTGCAGATACCCCCATGCGACAAGCCGCAGACAATACAAGCCGTGGGACTGACTGGGTTGCAGGCGGCCAGACTGTGGAACAGAGACCGTGAGGCGTTGCGGGTATGTGGCGCACGACTCGAAGTATCTCAGGGTAGGGCGGTATCGCTGGACGCGCCGCCCGTAGTGCGGTAAATTGGTCGTAGCAGACAAGGAGATGTTCCATGGCGCTAGTACCGGCTTGTATCCCGTCCAAGTGGACTACGGGGATCCCTAACGACAATACGGATATTCGTGGTTGCTGCGCCATCCGCGCGGACGTCGGAGGTACGCTCGTGGTGCGCACTGTCGGTGCCCCGGATGCAGGAACTGAAGTCACGTTTACCGTCCCCGCAGGTGGTACCATTGACGGGCAGTTCATCAGACTCATGGCGGCGTCGACGGCCACGGGCATTCAGATCGGTTGGCGGTAGGATGCCCGGACGCGGTGTAGGTCGTGGGTCTGGGCTGATCATATTTGATCGGGGCCCTACGATTTCCGGGCTGACCGTGTCCGGGGCGGTTCTATCCGCTACCATCAGCGATCCAGGCACAGCGTATTATATATACTCGGCGAGCGCCACACCCAGCGCGGCGGCGACGATCAAGACAACCGCGCAGGGGCTAAGCCAGACAATCAGTATCGTGTCCGGGCAAAACGACGGCACGTTGTTGAACTACCCGACGGCTGCGGGGACATACTACTTGCACATGGTTTTGCAAAAAACCAACGGAAGCTACTCTAATGTAGCAGTATCCAACGCAATCGTAGTAACCGCGTATGCATACACTTGGGTATATAACGGACCCGCGCCATATACTGCTCCCACGGCATCGTTCAAGATTACACCGGCCAGCTTTCTGGCCAATAGGTTGACGTTTGCTACGGCGGTAAATTTCCAAGGATGGCTGAATGGAAACATCCTTATCCGAAATGGGGCCAATTCCACCATATTCGTGGATAACACGACCAAGAAGCTCAGGATCGTATGGAAGGACTATGCTAGTGTTACATGCTTCGATTACACGTCAACAGAGACGTTCTCCCTGTTGACGGATTACGACATCTACGTGGCAGTGGACTTCACGGCAGGAGGGTCCATAAGCGCGTACAGAAATGGCACTGCGTTGACATTGACTGGATCTACTACACTCACCGCTACCTTGGAGTTCAAGTCGAACGACGAATACTGGTTTGGGTCGGATAATGCACTAGGGTACGCTGCCAATATAAAGCAGGCGTATGTGTGGGCGGATTTCCGTAGTACTGCGAATCTCGGACCGACATCGTTTTATAACGGGGGCCCTACAGATCTGTCTGGTCTCCCGCAACCCACCGTATGGCGAGGGCATCTCATGACTGCGAACGCTGAAGGCGGGGACACGACGCATGGATGGAATGATGCGTACAACAAAGGGTACGCCACAGGTATTGTAATCAATTCTGCCACATACACGGATTAACGATCATGGCTACATACTCGATATGGTGTGGTGTAGGCGGAACCTCCGTGCAGGCACAGACCGCTGTTTTTGGAGCAGCAACACTTGTCGGGGCTGGGGGGTTCAAACCTGTATCGCTCACCGGGTATTCAGTATCTCTGGCCTCGTATAACAGTCTGGTGTCCGGAAGCCTCGGGGGCTACACGCCAGCGATTTCTGGCGGGGCGTTGGTATTTTCGGGTGCGGCCGGCGCACCGTCCGGGGCGGTTCTCCGTTGCGGGCTCTCTGGCGGCGGCACTGTGGATATCACGATATCCACACAAGCCAATACATATTCGGTCGCTACTGTTGCCGAAATCCAGGCTGCGTTGTCCGCTGTGGGTTCTGCTGGCGGGAAGACGATTCTGGTGCGCCGGGGGGAATACTCGACGGCGCCTGTCGGGACCATCGAGTTCGGCAAAAATGTAAGCTACGTGGCCGAAGTCAACATAGTGGGCGAAGGAACAGCAGACACCGGCAAAGGCGCCAGATTCACACCGTATATCTCCATAAGCAGCGCGAACAAGTTGCGCTATACCAACGTGGAGGTGTCGAGCCCTACCGGGTGGCCCGCTCCGTTCGAAGTGTCTGGCACCAGTACGGATACGATCATAGAGGACTGCTGGATACACGGAAAATACTACAACCCGATGGTGGCGTCCGGAGTAGACTACTCCAACTGTAACGGTATCACTCTGGAAGGCGCCAGTGTCTCCGGGACCATAATCCGACGCAACCTCATTACACACGTAAACAACGGGATCAGCGTGTCGGTCGGGGCGTCCGCGTTCACCATAGATCTTAACGAGATCAAATGGTACACAGCCGACGCCATTCAGATCGGGCTGGGTAGTCCATCCAGCGCGGTGCGGCAGATCCATCGCAACGTCATATACGCACCCCTGTACACGCTGGCCGAAACGCATTCCGACGCTATCCAGTTCACGGGCATAGCAGCAGACGCGACGCAAGCGAACACGAACATAACCATCCGCCAGAACGTGATCTTCAACTGCCCTGCGCAGTCGTTGGGCACATTCGCCGCGGGCCCTTGCGCGTTCGTGGATACGTCCTCTCCGGCGTGGGGGCGGCAGCTGACGGGGATGGTATTCGCTGGAAACGTGATCGCTATTTCCAATAACAATGCTGCTGCGTTCTCCAACGTGTCTTCCGGATATTTCGGGTACAATACAATCGTGAGCTCAGACACATCTGGGACGAACACTCCTCAGCTGTCGTTGGGTAGTGGGCAATCCGCGGGTACCGTGGTGGCAAAACACAATGCCAACGATGGACAATGGTTGCAGGGCGCCGCTACCTATACGACCGCAAACAACGTCACTCTTGGTGGGCGTGGCACGACCATAAGCTATACAACCGCGTTCAACTGGGCAAACCCTGCAGTAGCCGCGGCGAACTACAACGAGTTGATGGCTAATTTGACCCCGAAGTCTGGCGGCCCGCTGCTGGGGGCCACAAACGCCGGAGCCATTGGTACTGGATATTGTACTTTCGGGCAGCCGCGGAATGCTACCGGATGGACATACGACGCGGGTCTGGAAGTATAAACGCAAACCCGGCAGCGCGACTGCTGCCGGTTGCTCGGCAGTCCCTGTAGTGTATACTCAGCGCAGTAGGGAGCTAGGGCATGGCACTTTCCAAACTGCAGTTCCGACCCGGGATCAACAGGGAATCGACCAACTACTCGAATGAGGGCGGTTGGTATGATGTGGATAAGGTCAGGTTTCGTTTCGGATACCCGGAAAAGATCGGGGGGTGGGTACGTGCCCACTCTATGTCGTTTATCGGCACCTGCCGCGCGTTGCTCCCTTGGGTATCTCTGTCGCATACCCCGTATCTCGGCATAGGTACGCACCGTAAGTATTACATAGCTACTGGATCCTTGTCGTCGGATATCACACCGATCCGCCGCACCGGGGCAGCGGGGACAGTTACATTCGCGGCGTTCTCTACAACCCTGTCATCCGGAGTGTCTGCTACGGACACTAGTTTGCCGATTGTCGCGGCCACTACCAACATGCCTGCGCAGGGGTATGTGAAGGTGGATTCAGAGATCATCTTCTACGCGGGTCTTGGAACCAACCTTCTTACAAACTGCACGCGCGGTGTTAACAACACGACGGCCGCTACACACGCCGGCGCAGCGGCAGTCAACTTCTCTTCGTTGAAAGTCTCTGACACCGGGCACGGGGCGCGAGTCGGGGATTTCGTTACCTTTTCCGGCGCGGCAACTCTTGGGGGACAGGCGACTGCGGCACGGCTGAATCAGGAATACGAAATACAGGCCCTGGCTGGCACCAATGCGTACATCATAAATCTGCGAGATGTCGCAACAGTGGCGTCGATTACTGTAAATGGCGAGCTGAACCCGACCCTTGTGTTCGCGACCTCCGCAGACACGGGAAGTGGAGGGGCGTCTGCGTATGGCGCGTATCAGATCAGTGTTGGGTACGATGTAACTACGGGAGGAACCGGGTGGGGTACCGGACCATGGGGGCGGAGCACCTGGGGATCGTCGTGGACAGCGGCGCAGGCACGGTTGTGGTCGCATGACACATACGGCGAAGACCTGATCATGTGTGTACGTGATGGAGGGATCTATTACTGGGATACTTCTGTTGGCATAGGAACACGTGCAGTGGCGCTTAATTCCTTGCCTGGGGCCAATAAGGTTCCGACCATAGCGAAGCAGATCATGCTGTCGGATAGAGACCGACACATCATCGCGTTCGGTTGCGACGGGGAGTTTACCCCAGGGGTGCAGGATCCGCTGCTTATCCGGTTTTCCGAGACCGAGAGTCGTGTGGACTGGTCGGCGCAGCCGGGGAACACCGCGGGAGACTTGCGCATAGGCACAGGCACCGAAATCGTATGTGCTGTAGAAACCAAACAAGAGACGCTCGTGTTCACGGATGTATCATTGCATTCCATGCAGTTCATCGGACCGCCGTATACGTTTGGAATAAACATGATCTCTGCGGCCACATCCATCATGGCGCCCAATGCTGCGGTGTCCACAGACGACGCGGTATTCTGGATGGGTAGCAGGCAGTTCTTTGCGTACGCCGGAACCGTGCAAACGTTGCCGTGCACGGTTCTTAATTATGTATTTGATGACTTCAACTTCGCGGAACGTAACAAGGTATTCGCGGCGAACAACAAGTCATTCTCGGAAGTGTGGTGGTTCTATCCTTCCGCGGGTAGCAAGGAAGTCGACAGATATGTAGTATACAATTACCAGCAAGGTATATGGTACTATGGAAACATGTCACGCACAGCGTGGACTGACCGCGGCGTGCGTGAGTTTCCTCTGGCTGCTGCACCGGACCATTACCTGTACGACCATGAATCCGGATTCGACGACGGTAGCGTAACCCCAGCGGCGCCTATCGCAGCATATATAGAATCCGCATTCGGCGGCGTTGCGTATTATAGCCAGAGGGTGGTTGCCGATGGTCCGTCCGAAGCATCAGAGGGAGGAAATGACTTCGTATTCATCTCACGCATCATACCGGACATAACCTTCCTGAACTCTACGGCGAGCAGCCCGTCTGTGTCGTTGGTCATATCGGCGAGCAATTTTCCTGGTGGGCCGCCTACACAGGCAGACAGGAACAATATCTCGCGCATCATGTCCTTCGCTGTAGAGCAATTCACTAACCAGATATACACGCGTGTGCGTGGACGTGCATTCGCCTTCCGCCTAGAGTCCGATGGGCTAGGCGTTACATGGCGTCTTGGCGTCCCCCGCGTGCAGACCAGAAGCGACGGACGCAGATAGTATCCATGACAGCGTTTGTATCAGCATGACAAACAGGATAACCACATTACCGTTCTTCCCGCGACCGCCGGCCGCGTATAACGCGCAATACATGGCTGCGCTGGTGGCGTCATTCTCGACATATCTGCTGCAAGTGAATACCCCGGGGGAAGGTAGAAACACCGGGTTGGTCCTGACGAATCTGGGGGCAGACGACTATGCAGTAGAACCTGGCACATTATTTCAGGTGAATGGCGCGTTGCGTGTGTCGCTGCTGCATATGCCATATGTACGAGGAACGGGGCTGACTTGTTCCGTAGGAACTGTTACTGTCAGCCCATAGGAGACCTAGCCATGAGCATTTCGAATATTCTGGACATGCTGAACGCCGGGGATTTCGCCGGGATCATGCGCGCGTTCAGAGGGGGAGCCAGTGCAGATACGGCGCCGCCCGCAAGGGGACAGGCATCAGCGGACAAGGAAGCCCGGCTTCGGCGACTTGCGTTGATGCAGAAGGGGCTCGGGACGTTCGCGCAACAGCCACAACAGCAACCGCAGCAGCCACCCATGCCGTCGGCTCCGGGGCAAGTGCGCCCGGTGGTATCTGCGTACGCACAGCAGCCACGCCCGCAAGGCGGCGTTGGGCTGCAATCCCTTATTCAGCCGCTACGCATGGCCAAAGGCGGGCTACCTAACATGAACGACAGGCAGCTAGCGTCGGACGCAATCGCGGCGATTCAAGGGCGGCATCCGAATCCGCAAGTAGTGCTGGCGCTATATCTCAAACGACACGGCCCGGCGAAATTGCGTGAGTTGGTGGACAAGGTCCGCTCGGGCACCCCCCTCGTGCAAGATGGTAAAATCTCCGGTGTCGGGGATGGCATGAGCGATGATGTTCCGGCACGCGGTCCGGGCAACTCTGACATCATGACAGCTGATGGGGAGTACATCGTGCCGGCGGATGTGGTAAGCGGGCTTGGTAACGGATCCACGGACGCGGGGGCTCGTCGGTTGCGAGAGATGGAGGCCAAGGTGCGGGAGGCCCGTACCGGGAGCGCCAAGCAACCACCGGCCATGGACCCCTCTGAGGCGCTTCCGGTATGAGCTACGAGCGTGGCCCGTTCGTTCTTGCCATAGTGCCCGCGTCGGCTGTTGACGTGGTGTGGGATGACGTGGCTGACGCCATAGGACGCGCTGTCAGTGTGGCCGGAGGAACGCACGCTCTGGAAGACGTTCGTGAAGAACTCATCCAAGGCAAGAGCCAACTATGGGTCATGCGGTTTCATGGAACATTTATGGCCGCGGCCGTAACACGTGTTATCGTGTATCCGAGAATGCGAGTCTTGTCCATAGACTGGATCGGCGGCTCCGAGATGGACCAGTGGCTGGATTGGGGATATAGTCGTCTGAAGGAGTTTGCAGTGTTGAACCAGTGCAAGTGCATTGATGGCTACGGGCGACCCGGGTGGATACGTGCGGCAAAAAAATTCGGGTTACGCCCGGTGTCTGTAACCTATAGAGCAGAGGTGTAGTCATGGCCGGCGGAGACCAGACGATAACTACAGCTGTCAAGCTTCCGGAATGGCAAGACCAGGCGTGGCAGGACATGACAAAGCAGGCGCAAGCCCTCGCTGCGCAGCCATATGAAGCTTACACGGGCGACATGGTGGCTAATGGGTCGGATATTGCCGACATTGCACAGTCACAGGAAATGATCCGCGACATCGCCAATTCCTCCATTACAGGGCTCAGCGATGCGCAAGCCGCAGCCGCCAGTAACATGGACAAGGCAGCGGAGTTGGGGGACTACAACGGTGTAAGGTTTACTCAGTACGAATACGATCCGAACACATTCAGTAGTTATGATTACACGGACCCGGGATCCTGGACGGATTCCGGCACCGCAGATGCGTATATGTCCCCTTACATGAGCAGCGTCGTCGCCAATGAGCAGCAGAATGCTATTGATATCTACAACCAGCAACAGGCTTCGCGAGACGCTGCGGCTGTCGAGGCTGGGGCGTTCGGGGGGTCGCGTTCGGCTGTGGTTGACGCGCAGGCGACGGCTGACTTGAACGACCAACTGGCCGAGATTCAGGCTAGCGGCCTTCAGGATGCGTATACGGCGGGGCAGAGCCAATACAATACGGAAACCACGCAGAACATGACTCTGGACCAGCAGCGCGCAGCCGACCAAGCGCGCGTGCAGGCCGGCCAGATGACCGTGCAGGAAGCGCAGGCAGCTGAACTTGCGCGGACGCAAGCGGCCAAGGAGCAGTCCAAGCAGTTTGGCGCGCAGCAAGGGCTGGATGCTATCGCCGCCAGCAACGCCAGTGCGCAGCAAGTGTCGGATCTCGGGCAGGTAGAATATAACACCAACGTCTCCAATGCGTCTCTTCTGGAACAGCAGGGGCGCAAGACGCAGGTGGAGAAGCAGGCAGAACTGGATGCGCAGCACCAAGCATGGCTCGACGAACAGAACTATGGGTGGACGCAACTGCAGAACCAAGCCGGTATTGTTTCCGGTACACCATCGCAACCGACAACAGCCACGACTCAGCCCGGGCCTAGCACATTGCAGACCATCGCGGGGTTAGGGGAGGTCGCGCTAGGAGTGGCCGGTATTTTTATGCGTAAAGGTGGTCTGGTACCCTCCAAGAAGCGCGGCATAGCGAGGCTTGTAAAATGAGCATGAACCTCCTTCAGATGCAGGACGCGCTGAAGAACATGTCAGACGCCCAGGTATCGCAACAACTGAAGTCTCCCACCGGGCAGGTGCCCCAGTTTCTTCTTCTGGCGGAACTGTCCAGACGCGCGCGTACCCGCAGCGATGCCGAGCGGCAGCAAGCGGCACAGCGAGAGCCCGCGCAGACGGTAAAGGACGAGGCGGTGAACGCAGCTGGTGTGCCACAAGCGCCACTACCGGAAATCGCGCGCGCCATGGCGCCGCGCAGTGCAGTGGCGCAGAACGCCGGGGTCGCGCGCATGGCGCGTGGGGGTCCGGTCCGGCGCATGGCCAAAGGAGACCTAGTAACCTATCAGGGCATGCAGATGCTGGATAATGGGGATGGGTCGTACGTAAACCCAGCTACCGGGGAGCTATATTGGCCGTGGCAGGCGACACAACCAGTTCCCCCTGCAAGTGGAGCAGCTGGAAACCCTAGACCTACAACGCAGGTCGACCCTCGTGCCGCGGGGCTCTTGGCCGACCCGCTGTCGGCGCTTGGAAGTACACCGACAATATATGGAGAGGGAACCGCTGCGGCGGGCGCGGGCGTGCAGGGAGCGCAGCCCACTGCGCCTGCTACACCCACTACACCGCGCTTCGGACTCGGGCTGTTTCCTATTCCTGCCCCTACAACGCCAGCCGTGCCTACCACTACGCCCGCTGCGCCCGCCGCTACGACGCCAGCCATGCCTACCACTACACCCGCCGCGCCCGCCGTTACGACGCCCGCTGCGCCCACTACTACGCCAGCCATGCCCACCACTACGGCACCCTCTACGCAGCGCAACAGCGCGGCGCCGGGATCATATGAACAAGCTCTCATTGACGCCTTGGCGGAGATAGACAAACGCGCAGAGCAGGATAAGTGGTTGGCTGTGGCCATGGCAGGGCTTCAGACTCTGGGAGCGCAGACGGGCAGTAACCCGTGGGCCGCTATCGGACAAGGTAATGCCGCCGGACTGTCCATGTACATGAGTTCCAGGGATCAGGCTGCCAAGGACAAGCTGGATATTCAGGGGCAACTGGAACAATGGAGACAGCAACAGCGGGCCATGCAGATGGCTAGCGCCGCTGGTTCCGCGGGTGTCGCGGGCGTGGTTGATGTTACCGGCGGGCTTACACCGGCGCAGTACATCAGCGAGCTTAATAACCAAGCCGCAGATATAACTGCGGAGTTGGCCATGTTGCCAACTGACGATAAGGGGAATCCTGTTACGCAGGTCGCAGAACGGTATCAACAGCTTACGGACGCGCTCAAAGAAATAAAAAGGAGAAAAGCTGAATTGGTTCCCGGGCTCGCCGGACTTGATGTGACCGCTCCGACGTCGAGCTCGGTCCTTATGGATCCCATCGTCGTGCCCAGCACGCCGCTGCGGTAAGGATACACCATGGCCATTGTTGTTTATCCGGGCCCTATCAGTAACCGCAGGTACCAGTATGTTATCAGCGGCGATACGCCTACGGCGGATGAACAGGAGTATATTGATCAGGATTTGCGGCAGCGAGAGGAGCTGTTCGCCTCTCAGTACGAATCCAAGTACAAGACGAGCGCACTCCCGGATCAGGGGTTGGGCATCGGTAACGCCGCTACCGGCTTTCTAGGTGGTGCCGTTGATACTTTCTTGAAATACCCGGCGCTTGGAATTGCAGCGTATTTGCCGGACTGGGCCTATGAGCCCACGCGTGAATTTATCCGGAAGAAAGCGCACGACATCACTCCGCAACCGGCCATAGGTGCGGAAGACAGCGTGAGTTACCAACTCGGGCAGGGATTAGGATCGTTTCTTCCGGCTGCCGCGGCCGTTATTGGCACGGGCGGTGGAGCCACTCCTCTTGTTGCAGGACTCTATACGGCTAGTGGTGCCGGGCAACAGGCAGACGACGCTTCGCGATACGATGCTACATATGGGCAGCGGGTGGCGGCGGCTACCCTTGGCGCCGGAGTCGGCGCTACGGATGTTCTTCCCATAAAGTTTCTCGATGGTCTCGGGGCCGAGATCAGTGGCTGGGCCTACCGCGTCGTCAACAATGCATTCAAGGAAGGCGGGGTAGAAGCGGCGCAAAGTGCAGCGCAACAAGTCGCGCAAAACCTTATAGCCAAATACGCTGTCGGGTACGACCCTGGTAGAGACGTGCTTGACGGAGTGGTAGAGTCTACGGCAGTAGGCGGCGGCGTCGGTGCGGTAGCTGGGGCTTTGCTCGGCGCGGTTCTTCCGGGGAAGCAAAGAAGCACGCCTCAAGGCGAGCAGGCCCCTGCACCTGATACCCCAGTTGAGGGAGCTCAGGGTCCGGTATTGGCGTTGCCGCCACCATCGCAGTACCCTTTGTACGCGACACCGGAAGGATATGTAGCCCCGTCCTTGAATGATGCCGTCGTGGCGGGGCGTACTTCATCAAGCACGCCCCGGGGTAGGCAGGACTCCGAACCCGTGAGGCTGTCAGGTCCGTCCGCGGTAGATCTTGTGGCGCGTGACCAGCAGCTTACGGAGGCATTGAAGGCCGTGCAAACGGCCGGGAAGGTAACAGTTCCCACCATCCAGCAAGCCTTAGGGGCTACCCCTAAGGTCGCGCAAAACCTGATGAAGTCACTGGAAGCGGCAGGTGCAGTATCTCCACCTCCGCCCGGCAAGGCACGCACACAGCTTATTCCGTATGAGGCTGTAGTCGCACGCGCTGCCGAACTATCCACCAACATTACTCCGGCTACGACAGCTCCTGCGGCTCCTGCGGCTACGACAGCTCCTGCGGCTACGACAGCTCCTGCGGCTCCTGTGGCTCCTGCGGCTCCTGTGGCTCCTGCGGCTCCTGCGGCTACGACAGCTCCTGCGGCTCCTGTGGCTGCGCAGAAACTTCCGGCACCGGATGTCATTCAGAGAGCAGCGGCGCGCAAGGCGAAAGCAAATGCCGTAGGAATTGCGCCTACTGATAGCTCTACCAATGCAACGGGCATTACTGCCGGCCAGCAGGAGGTATCCGATGTCGACAAGACGCCTGCAAAAATTGAGTCAATCGCAAATGGAAGCGGCGCTACGAGCGATGTACAAGGCGGTGAACTCCCCGTCCGGAGTTCTGCTAGCAACCGAGCTGCCGCCGGATTTGCGGCACCTGAAAACCGTGGATTGGCAGGAAATAGCGGAGTCTCTGGCATTTCTGCAATGGCAGAGGGAGAACAGCCCACTACACTAGCGGCTCCTACAGCTCCTGTGGCTACGGCTCCTGTGGCTACGGCTCCTGTGGCTACGGCTCCTGTGGCTACGGCTCCTGTGGCTACGGCTCCTGTGGCTACGGCTCCTGTGGCTACGGCTCCTGTGGCTACGGCTCCTGCGGCTACGGCTCCTGCGGCTACGGCTCCTGCGACACAGGATACACCGCAACGCGGGCGCGCTCCTTCCACAGAAGCGGAAGCTACGAAGCTTATATACAGGATAGCGGGGAACCGTGCGGATGAAGCGTTGGCCTCGCTCTACGCGACGCGCTGGAAAGATAACTCTGCGGTCGCGAAGTTTTCCTATGATATCGGGATAAACAACCCTGCCACGTGGGAGCTGTTCCCGGATATCCTGACCGCGGAAGATAAGGCCGCCGTGGTCGAGCTTATGCGTGCTCCCCCGATAAAAGGAAAACTGCGGGGGCCGAAAGGCTATGCGTACACATATTTCAGTAAAACCATTCGACCCATAGATGCGCTGTCTATGATCGCGACTGATGTTACGTCTCCATACAAGGAGTATCACGCGCAACGTCACACATGGCCTGGCGAAAACAAGTTCTACGCCGGTATGGGATCTGATGCGGCTACTGCGGCAGCGGCATGGGTGGAGTCCAACATGTCTGCAGAGACGGTCGACTGGATGCACCGCCAGATTGATATCGAGAAGGAGCGCGCGAAGAAGCAGGATCTGTATTGGGGGTTGGACGAAGGCGCATATGACCACAGCATGGCGGTGCGCCCGCCACGGAATATCGACGTGGCACGTAAGCGGCAAGCAAACCCGCTGTTCTCACTTACATCTGAGCTCACTACGAGCCTCAAAGCGCAGCTGGCTACGGGAAATCTGTATGGGGCGATGAAGTCGCTGTCGCTTAATGTCCGCTATGCTGCTGAAGTACGGGCGTTGGCCGGAAGGCTTGCAGATGTTGTCGGCGGAACCCGTATAAAGGTGTTAAGCAGATATGCTGATCCGAATAGCGGCGAATTTCAACTCTATGTGAATCTGTTCGGAGACCCCCGGCGTCCAGAGTTGGCGAGAGATATCGGAGCAGTGTACATCCCGCCGGGCACTGCAGGCATGGGGGACACCTACGCTGACGGAGCGACTACAAATACGATCTACATGAAAGCGGAAGAAATGCCCGTGCATTACCTTCTGCACGAAGTAGCGCATGCGGCCACCATGCCAGCACTATCGGATATGAACAACCCATACACACGACAGCTGCAAACGGTATTCGCGGCGGTAAAAGACAAGCTACCGCCCGATACGTATGGTGCCACCAACCTCAGCGAGTTCGTCGCGGAGCTATTCAGCAATGAACAATTCCGCAGATTGCTGCAAGATATAAGGATTCAGGTCCGCCCTGCCGCCGGGGGGCCCGCGGTAAGGATGTCCGCATACAACCGCCTCGTGCAGATCATAGCGAACTTTTTCCGTAAACTGGTAGGAAAACCCCCCCTTCCGCCTACGGTGTCGGCGCTGGATATGTCGTTCCAGATGGCGGACCGCATTCTCGCCCCGTCAGACGTCATGACGGACTCTCAGTTCCTGTACATGATGGAGACCTATGGATCTACGCAGAAATTGATGAACTCTGCTGTGGCTACGGCGGTGCCCTGGACCAAAGATAGAGCAAAAGACGTCATCACGTTCCTGAATGGAAACCCGATGTCTGAACCGCTCAAACGGTTTGTGCTCGGCACGCTGCCGTTGAACTGGTTTGCAGACATCGCAAGGAAATACGTTCCGGAAGTTGACGCGCTGCATCGGTTGGTCAACGAGCAGAACGGATACGTCGACAAGATGCTGCAACGCATCCGTCCGCTTATGGACGACTTTTCGGAGTTTCTGCGCACGAATCCGTCAGAGTATGAAACACTCAATCGCATGCGGTTCATGGCTACGCTCGAAGAAGTGGACCCGGCGAAACCGGTAGGGTATTACGCGGCAGACGCAGGCAAGCAGGAAGTATACGACAGACTGCGCAAGCAGTACGACAGCATCGGTCCCCAAGGCCGGGCGTTGTACAACCGCGTAAAAAGCATGAACAAATACTTCTATGAACAGATCAAAGCTGTTCTGAAGTCACAGGTAGACGCGGCGGTCGATGATCCGGAACAGCGGCAAACACTATACCAACAGCTCGTGGACAAGCTGACGGCGAACGCCATGATTGACCCATATTTCGCGCTGTCCAGAGTTGGAGACTATTGGCTGGCGTATACTGCGTCTGATCCTGCTGGACCCCCCGTGTACACTCCTAGTGGCGAACCGACCGCTGCTACCGAACAATTTGTCCAGACGTTCGCCACGGACTTCGCTCGTCAACAATACAGGAGACGCCTGGAAGCCGCGGGAGTGGCGACCAATATCCAGGAGTTCATGCGTCCGACACCTACGGAACTGCGGACACGACCCCCTACCCAATTCCTGAAGGGGGTGCTCGACACCATGGAAAAACACGGTGTCAGGCAGGAAGCTGCTGACGATATCATGCAATTGTTCCTGACGTTCACACCGGAACACTCGTTTTTGAAGTCATTTCAGAAACGAAAGGGCGTCCGCGGGTTTATCGGGGACACGTCGCCACTGGGTACCATCGGAACACCCGTAGATATCGCCAACGCGCTTAGCGACAAATCGCTAAGCTTGGCACGGCAGTTGGCGCAAATGAAATATGGCGCCCTTATCCAGACCGAGCGGGATAATGCGCTATTCCGAATGGAGAACATAGGGCGCACAGGGTTGGCCCGTGGGCAGGACATAACAGCGCGCACACTGTGGAGCGAGTTCGACGCCCGCGCCAAGTTCGCGCAACGCCCGCATGTCAGTGCATTGGCGCAGACACTGCGGGGAGTGACATTCGGGTGGACTTTAGGAGCCAACGTGTCCGCGGCAGTAAACAACCTGGCGCAAATTCCGCTGATTGCTGTTCCGTATCTCGGCGGGCGCTACGGACACGGCAAGGCCATAGGCGCAGTCAAGGACGCGTATCGTATGGTCGTAAACAGCGGGACAGAATACGAAGTAGATACGTTCAGCGAAACCGGAACGACAAAACGCACGATGCAGAGCAGCTTGAAGGATGCAGATCATGCGTTCTCCATTGCCAACTACTTCGCAATAGGACCGAATGGCGATCTTGTTCTAAGAGATCCGGGCAAACTGCCGCCAAAGACCGTGGCGATGCTGCAGGATCTCGATGCGTTGGTGGAGGTTGCGGGAAACAACGGAAAGTTGAACCGGTCCATCACGCAGGAAATGCTGGCGGCGGAGAGCAACTGGCTGGCCATGATAAACAAATGGTCCGGCTTCATGTTCCACCACACCGAACGTCTGAACCAGCAAGTCACGCTGGTAGCCGCCTACAATCTGGAACTGGGCAAACTGCGCACGGACACTGGAAAGTCGCTCACACTGGATATGCGTCGGAAGGCAGCGGAGCGCGCGCTGGAATATAATGAACTCATCAATGGCGCTACGGCAGCGGCGTCTGCGCCGAGGTTGGCGCAGGGCAGCGTCGGGTCTGTGGTGTTTCTGTTCAAGCGATTTGGTCTGAGCCAGATGCACCTGCTTGCGCGAACCGTATATACCGCGCTGAAGAACGCAGACCCGATTGAGAGAAAGATCGCCAGACGGCAGATGGTCGGGATCATAGGTAGCGCAGGCCTCTTTTTAGGGGTATCTGGAATCCCCATGATCAAGTCGCTTCTGTGGGTTTTGGACCTGTTCAAAGACCCTGAAGACGATGATTCCCTGACGGAGCTGCAGAAGTTCCTTGGGGAACCCGTATATGGCGGCATGTTGAACTATCTGACAGGTGCGGAAATAGCCTCTCGGTTGTCTCTCAACAACCTGATATTCCGCGAAAATTCGATCCAGAAAAACCAGAGTGTCATATACGATCTGGCGGACAGCGTGGGCGGACCTACGCTCGGTTTGGCGCAGAACCTCGAACGCGGGCTCGGTCTTATCGGGCAGGGAGAGCTATATCGCGGCATCGAAGCCATGGCGCCGACGGCTGTGAAGAATGGAATGAAGGCATTCCGGTTCGGCACGGAAGGGGCCAGAACCATGCGCGGCGACAAGATCATAGAAGACCCTGGCATCGGCAGCATCATCGAGCAGTTGATAGGCTATACTCCTGTGCAATACAGCCGGACGCAGGAAGCGACGGCCAGGGAAAAACGCAAAGACAAGGCCATTTCCGACGAGCGGAAAGCGTTGTACCGTCGGTACTACCTGTCCAAGATCGACGGAGATTACGCCGGCATGCAAGATGTTCTGGCAGATATGCACGACTTCAATGTAAGACACCCGGAAGAGCAGATCACACCGAAAACCCTCATGCTGTCCATGCGCGGTTACGCGCAGCGTACATCCGAAATGTACAGCGGAGTCAGTTACACTCCCAAACATCGGGACGCGGTTCTGCAAAGTCTCAGCGAGTATGATCCGAATGTGTCGTTGTGGGACACGTTTGACCCCACTACATCTGACTGATAGTTAGGCGGGGCACAAAAAAACCCCGGCCTAGGCCGGGGCAGTAAGGAGGAGAATCGACGTAGGGCGTCAGGAATACCGCCGCGTCGGGGAAGTTATATCACGCTCTCCTCCAAATGCGTATACCCAAAAAACCACGCTCGATTCGTGTACGCACAGAAAATTTGGCGCCGAGTCGCTGAGATATTGTCATAACTTGGCTGGTCGCCAATTCCGTATCTATACACGGCACAAATACGGACCATCCGGGCTCCATGGCTCCCCAGGGTATAATCACGAACACCCCGTCTGGTCGCAGGTCTACAGGGCGAGAGTTATCCAGTCGCTTTTGGTTCTTCCTTTTCATTCTGGATATCCATCTTGATCGTCAGCGCGTCGATAGCTGGCAGGTTCACCATAGTGCCGCGTGTGATCCGTACTTTTGTCGTATACGCCCCGCACATTGACACTAGTTCGGACCGAACGGATTTGTAGTCCATCTGCTGTTCCGACAACCATTCGCGGAAAGGTTTCGGAACGAGAAACAGACGTTTCGTGTCTGGTTCGTATCTGGCAATAATATCTCCACGCGGCATCTGATCCGGCTGAATGAACTCATCCAAGCCATTATTGTTATTGCGCAGGTGCGCGCCTTGCCGACTGATCGTCGACTTGATTTGCAAAACTCGCCCCCAGTTCTCGTAGATATACTCGGTAACAAGATCTTCCGCAGAGGATTCCAGCAAAGACGCGCCAGACTTGTTGCGGGTAAGCACGTCATGAATGGCGTAGTCGGACAGGGCCTTGGCGTCATAGCGCAGCAGCTTCAATTTTCGCGCGATCAACAATGCCGAAATGGCTGCGGCGATACCTGCAGACCAGAACCTGTTTTCTGGCCCTAGTTTAGCCTCTGCGTCTATGTTGCGTTGCACCTGCGTGACAAGTGTACGCACCTGTTCCAGGTTGTTCATGACATACTGCACGAAGATGACCCCGGAATGCCCGTAGCTGCTGTGGATATCCGCGGTAAATGCGTCCGTTTCAGATTTGCCGACAGCGGCCTTGAACTTGCGGCTGACCTCGATCTCCAACATGCGCTGCGCTTCCGCCCTTGGCATGGCTTTGGCCAAGCTGATTTTGTCGATGATGCTGCAGTTGGACGAGGTTATGCAGATGAAACTCCACGGGTCTCCGCGGTGCCTTTCGGTGTTTCCGCTGCTGGCCAGCCGGTTTCTCTGGCGCGCGCCGGATATGTTGTAGATCATATCCGAGGCGTCCATAGGCTTTATGTTTGTGATCTCGTCGATGCACACTGGCAGGTTTCGCATGACTTCCATGCGGTTCATGCGGGAGTTGTGGGTGTCATTCTCTGACATGATCAGCGTTTTCGGGACGCCCCAGTGCGACAGCGCCGCGTATTGTGCTGTGGTTTTTCCGAAACCGGTGTCCTTGCTGTATAGGTTGATGACGCAAGATGAGATATTGGTAAACGGCATCAGCACGGACCCGAGTCCCGCGCATACCACGAGCTGGTGCAGTTCGAACCCGGGCCTGTTGTAGAACTCCATGGTGCGCCGCCACTCATTCAACGACCCCTTGCTGACAAGTGCCGAAAACATGGATCGCGTCGATGTAGACGGCGCGTTATACTCGATGCGGTCTGGAAAGATCAGTTGGTCGCCGAGCGCGAAGGACTCGAACTTGTCTGTAGTCCATCCAAACTGGCGGCGTGCATCACTGGCGCGTGTATCTGCCTGCAAAGTGTTCACCCATGCTTGTGTGTAGGACATGATGTAATCTACCTCCTTGTTGATCGCGGCGACCCCGTTAGCAGACAACACCTTGCGAAACTCCTCGCGTGATGTGGCTACCGCCAGCGGCACCGTGAACTCTCGGACGCCATCTTTGGGAAGATGTAACCGCATGACCAGATTTTCTCCGGTCTCCGGGTCTGACAAACGGCTGACAACGTACAGATCATAGAGATAGACCATACGATCTTCATTGCCTGTCTCGTCACCCCCACGAAGAAACACTCCGCCCCCGACACCACGAAAGTATGGCTCCGGGTATTTCGGAATTTCGTAGGTAATCGTCTCTCCGTTCGTTGTGTCTTCTATGATGTTGTCCTCAGGTGCCGCTTCCTTGAAATGCGACCCAAGCACTATAGGACTTTTTATCTTCCCCCACAGCCCGCAATCCTGACACAGACCCGGGTTGCATTCGTCGAATTTGGCGCACGTGTATGGCCCGACTATTCGGCTCATCTTGTCCAAGGTCTCACCCTCGTCGTAGTCGGGATGGTCCATGGACATTGCCTTGGCGGCTTTTGCTGCGTCGGTACAATGTTTTGCTATGGATAACCCCGCTCGCCACAAGGGTTCAGACAGCGTAGCCCTGTTGGAAATTATGTGCGCGAGCTGCGCGCACCCGGCGCCGGCCGCCGTCTTGCAGAGAATGGTCTTGAACGAGTGCTCTCTGGTATTCAGCAGCGCATCCAGCAACGGATCCCGCTGCGTGTCGTCTTTCACGCTCGGAGGGACTGCCTCCGGGACGCGTACGTTCATCAATAGCGCCTCGAAGAGCTCGAAGTCATACGCGCCGGGTTCCGGACCGTCGGTGATGATTTCGACCGGTACTGGAACACCCTGTTTCTTGTGGTTGAACGTCCCCGGCACGCGCAGCACGCTTGCTGCATCTGCGGTGCGGGCAGTATCTGTCTTGAAACCTTGTCTGGACGCCAGAGCCTTGAGCTTTATGGCCACAGGCAGCCAGCGTTCCCGACTTACCGGGGTAGTGAGCGGCCAATATGCATGCACTCCGTATCCGGAACTGACAGTAATCGGCTCTGGAAACCCGTTGTCCTCGCAGAACTCGCGCAGTGCCGATAGCGCCGCGGCCTGGTCCGGGTAGTCTTTCTCAAGCCCGGTCTTAAGATGCAGCCCGCAGTCCAGATCCAGGAAAAAGGACCGCATTTCTTGAACATCATACGCTTCGCGTATGCGCCCTGTCTTGAACGTGCCCAACGCGAAGTAGGCATCATACCCATTCTGGTCCAAGTTTTTGGCGGCGTGCTCCATAGCGGCTATGTCGCTATAGAACTTCTGCTTGATTGTGTCCTTGCGGCCGTCCTTTATGGCCCATACACAATAGTACCCCGCAGAGCCGACTACACTCCGCAGGAAAGTGGTTGTATCCATTCCTGACGTCCCTCTGAGAGACTTAGCGCCGGGGGTATTGTTCTTGTATCCCCCGGCGCGTATGCAGTTCTACAGCTTATTCGTCATCCCATTGCGAGATCAAGTCGTTGAGCTCAGCGGTCTTGCCTGCACCGGCAGCGGCTTTCGGAGTGCTGCGTTTCTTCGGCTCTGCTACGTCGGCGTCTTCATCGGGAACTTCCTGCTTCTGCGTCTTGGCGGAGACGGCAGGCTGAGAAGGCTCCGACTTCCTGCTCGACTTGCTCTGCTGCACACGGTCAGTCTGAGACACGGTGAGCGTGATCGCGTTCATGGCTTCAACGCTGTCCCGCGCCTTGATTGCAAGCTGCAGTTCTTCGTCAGTCAGCGGGCGCTTGGCCTTGAAGAACACCTTGGGCATATCGCTGTTTTCGTCGAAATACATCGTAGTGACGATGGCAATTGCCGGGGCGTTCTGCGATGCCAGAAACTTGGCATATGCACCCATGGGCCTGTGGCCGTTGACTGCTTCGCCGAACAGCGACGTGGCGGGCAGTTGCAGCTGGTACACTTCACCTTTTCCGCCCGGCAGCATGATGGCGAGACGCTGCTGGAACCGGCACGCGCGCGTGTCGCGTTGCCCCGACCCCTTGACGTTCATCGGACAATCCACGCAGCGCGCAGATTTACGCTGCTCCACGGGAACTTCATCAGCGGGAGTCTGAGTATCATGCGACCAGCACACCGGGGGTTCCGGGTTCTCAGAATCATATACACCTTCATAGTAGGTGCGCGAGATCTTGGCTGCGTTGACAATAATGATGTCAATCTCGGAGCCTTTCGCCACCATGATCTGCTCGCCGCCGTCCATCATGCGGAACTTGCTGCCACGCAGGCTGATGCGGCGGCTGCTGAATGTCCCGCCACCGCCCAGGTTTTTGGTCATCTCCATGAGAGACTTGAACAGATCCTGGCTGATCAACGCGTTGCCGTTGTCAAAAAGAGTCATGGCTGTATCGGCCATAGTCATTCTCCATCATCTTCGTTGTTGGTTGGAAACAGTTCCATTTGGTAGCCGCGCATCGCGGCTACCACAGCGTCCCGGTCGAACCGGTAAGCCCTGCCGAACTTCAGATAGGTGTTTGCAGGGATTCGTTTTTGCCGCAACCAGGACATGAGCGTTTGTTTGGAGATCCTGAGATACTCGGCCATCTCCTCCAAAGTCACATACGGGGTGTTTGTCGTTTGCGTCATGGCTTCCTCACAGTTACGACGTATTCCGCGCTGGCGTTCAGCCCTGGCGGAACGACGTCCGGATTTTCTTCGAGAAACTGCCGGACGACGCTCTGGTTCAAACGCTTCTCGAAAAACTGCGGAACCTCGTGTTCGATGATGAAGCGCCCCATGGCGTCCCAGTCATCGGTCCAGTACCGCTTGTTCACTGTGCGGTATACCAGCCCCTGCGAGGTTTTCACGCTGTCAAACCCATGCTCTTTCATGTAGTCCAGCATCGAGGATTTGATCGCATCCATCTGCTTTCCCAGCGTATCGTACTCGGCGTCGAAGGCTTTCTTCAACTCCTCACGACGTGCCTTGATCTTGAGAAAAACTCGGGTGAGCGTGTCCATCGGCACCTCTGGCGTGGCGATATCCTCTGATAGCCCCATGTAGATTCTCCGTTGTTCTTAGTTTCTATACCTAACTAGCACCTATTACACTCCTAGTCAACATCGTTCGAGAACATCTCCACAAGTTTGGTGTTCACGTCGATCTTGTCGTCCAACAGCTTATAGACCCGACGCTCTACCGGGGATCCCTGAAGCTGAACCACGGTGCATTTGTTCGTCTGCCCGGTTCTATGCACGCGCGCGTTAGCCTGAGAATACGTTTCCAGAGACGCAGTGGGCGACCACCACACGATGGTGCTGGCCGCGGTGAGAGTCACACCATGCGCAGCGGACTGCGGTTGGATCAACAGCACGCGAGGATCCCGATCAGTCTGAAACGCACGGAAGATGTCCGTCCTGTCAGATACAGCCACGTCCCCGCGGATGACGGCTGCAGTGATCCCATCCTTTGAAAGCTTCTCTTGCAGTATATCCATGACATGCCTGAACGGTACGAATACCAGAACCTTGTGAGGTGCTTCATCGAGAACCTCCCTTAGCACTGCATATCGCGGCGCTATGTCGAACTCTACGGACTCCTTGTCGTCTGTATAGACCGCGCCGCAGCTTATCTGCAGCAGTTTGTTCATGGCTACAGCGGCGTTGACAGCCGTCACGGTTTCCCCGGCGGCTTCCATGACCATCCTGTTTTTCAGCTTCTTGTAGTATACCTGTTGCTGCTGCGTCAGAGGCACGTCGCGCTTCACATACGTCATGTCGGGAAGATCCAAGCACTCTTCCTTGGTAAACCGGATAGACGGCTGCAATGCCTTGAACACGATATCTGTAGCATTGGGGCGTGGTTCCCAGCGAAACCGGGTTACGTTGACCATAACCATGTCTCGCCATGCCGAGAAGAACCGCGGGACACCAGCCGGATTTACCAACTTGGCCAGACCGTATGCGTCTTCCGGCCCCTGCGCGGCGGGCGTTCCGGTCATCAACCACAACCACGTATCGGGGCGCACCAAGGAGTTCAGCGTCTTCCACCTTTTGGTTTGCACGTTCTTGACGAACGTGCACTCGTCAACGATGATCAGGTCATATCCTGAAGCTGCGATTTCCGGCTTGATGATGCCTAATCCGTCATAGTTGACGATAAGAAAATCAGGACGTTCTGCGACCACCTTTTTACGTCTGTCCGCAGACCCGTAGGCAATCCCTACGCTACGATGCATGGCGGCGTTGAACAGATCCGCACGCCAAGCCACATCCATGATGGACACTGGGCACACAACCAGAGCCTTCTTCACCAACCCCTGTTCCATGAGGAAGTCAGCGGCCCATATCGCGCTCAGGGTCTTTCCGACACCCTGCTCGCTAAGGCATAGGGCGCGCTTATGCATGGTCAAAAACGCAGAGGTGACTTTCTGGTGTGCCATAGGTTTGTAGCGCCCCGGCCACGAGTACCTGCCATATATGGGGCTTGGTACCTTGATGTTCATGCCGTTGAGTATGTGCGTCTCCGTAACGCCCCATCGAACCAGTACGTTGTTATCTCCCAGATGCTTGCTTTTCGGAATGGCCGCCGCCAGTTGTTGCGGGTTCTTGACGCGCAACAACAACGCCCTGTTCTCTATGATTTCCATAAGATCCTCTGGGGTTACTTCTTTTCTCCGGGCTTATGTCCGTTCCTGGCCCGGTTCTTGCTGGGAGCTTCCAGGTAGTAGCCATCCTTGTTGCTACCGCCCTTGGCCAATGCTTTTTTGTGGCTTATGTCCTTGCCGGACCTATCTACCCCTTTGGCGTCAAGCGCCCGCCGCGCTCTTTGCCGTTCCATCTGGTCGATATGCTCTCCACGCTTTCTCTGAAGTTTGTATTCATGCTTCCAATCGCGTGCCATGTCACGTGCTCCTAACCGGCTCCGTTATGCGGACAGGATACCACAGGGCAATGGGCGCGGCATAGGCCGGACGGGTTTGGGTTCCAGACTCCTGTGGCATGCGCCTTGCGCAATCTGGCGTATCTGGACAGCCAGCTTGCCCACAGATCACTTTCTTCTTCCGCGGTGTATCTGCGCTTTACAAACGCCCCTGCGACGACAAACAGCAGTCCTCCATGCACACGCTGCACTTCGGGGTAATGCTTGAACACACATAATGCCATGAGTTCCAGCTGCCCCGGGTCTGCGTATTTCGCCGACTTCCCGGTTTTGTAATCAACGACCCATGCAGTGTTTCCGTTGATGATGAGAAGGTCGACGATCCCCCTGAACCATACCGCGTCGTCGAAAAACCCACAGGGTTCCAGTGTTTCAGTAAGCCCGAGTTTCAGTTCGCAATACTTTGCGCCAGGTTTTGACCCGAGTGCGTCCAGTGCGCTTTTCGCAAATGAGAACTGTAGGGGCAACTCGGTCCCCTGTCCGATGTAGTTTTCGCATGCCTTGTGAAACTCACTACCGTAGATGGTGGCCACGGTATCCTGCTTCGGAAACTCCCCGAGCACCTGCGTATGGTAGTATTGCTTCGGACAGGTTTCGAACGATTTCATCCTGCTGAAGGACCAAGTCACGGCGTCAGTCATGTATCGGCTCCATGGCGGTCACTGGCAGCTACCGTAGTTTTTCCCGACACCGGATTCGCAAGTTACCGGCAGGTCGTCAGCCCACGCCGGAGTTTTACGCATGCAGGTCTCGATGTATTCCCGCGCGGATTCCGTGTCTGCATCCGGCACGCAGCACACGATGGAATCGTGAACAGTCAACACAGGACGATATCGCTTGGCAATAGCTATCATCTGGTCTCCGATGATGATCCGCGCCAGCGCCTGCGTGATATTTTCCACCACCTTTCCGCCATACACGCGCGTTCTCCCTGTCCGGGTCGCGTAGCTGAACTCCGACCCTCGGTCAGTCACGGTTTCTGTCAGATCCGTGTATCGGATAAGAAGCCCATTCGGCAGACGTATTCCCGTATGCGCGGCATCCGCGACCAGTAAACCACCTCTGCCAAAGGTCATGCTGGTCCCGCGGACCATGGCTGACAGCGCCTTCCCGGCGGCTCTCCACAGTCCGGAGATCCTGTAGTTTGTCTGCCTGTAGACACTTATGATGCGCGCGGCTTCTGGTGGCGGGATATCGAGCCCCTTAAGCTTCAACGCCATATAAAACTTGTCGCCGCCCATACCGTATCCGGCGCCAAGAACTGTAGTCTTTCCAACGAACCGCTGTTCCGCAGTAACATCGGATTCGGCTACATTATAGATGACGGATGCCATACGCTTGTACACATCGCGCGCGTTGCGAAAATCATCCACGACATCGTTCTGCTCTGCCAACCACGCCAGAACACGCGCCTCGATCTGAGAAGAGTCCGCTTCTACCAGCGTGTAACCCTCAGGTGCTGTGATGGCCTTCTTCAATTCCTTGGCTGACGGACCACGGCTGGGAAGGTTTTGGAGGTTTATCTTGTCGTCTCCGCCCCATCTACCCGTATGCGCTGCGTAGTATCTCAGAGGAACGGGGAACGCGCCGCGATTGGCCACACCTATGAATCGGGCCGTGCGCGTCTCTTCCAACGTGGACTTCGTTCCGAGTCTGGACGCTACGAGGGTCTGCACCCTGATGTCTTCGTGTTCGGCCAGGTCCGTAAACTCCGTATCCGTCTTCGCGAACGCATATGTAGGCTTTCCGGTAGCAGGACTCGTCTTGGTCGGCGCTTCTACCCCGAAACTGTTCAGGAGTTCCGCAAACTTGCTATTACTCATTATCTGCTTCTTGTCCGCGCCGGTGGAAGCAAGCAGTTTTTCTTTCTCCGAAACAACAGTATGCAGATGCGCTTCCAGTCGGGGTTTGTCCAGGCAAAGTACCGGCTCCGTGAACATTCGCAGAGTCAGGTCTATGAGTTTCAATTCCTGTTTCGGAAATTCTTCGGACATAATATCGAACAGTTTGCGGCACAGCTCCACGTCATTTTTGCAGTAGTTTCCGTATCGAGCCAGTTCTTCCCGGGTAAAGTCTGCCCGCCGTTTTCCAAGCGCGGCGATAACTTCATCCCCTTTCTCGCCAACACCGTACCGCACCGCCAGGTTCTTCAAAGACACGCTTACATTGGGGCCATGCAGAGCACGTGCCATGGAAAGCGTATCCAGAAGAACCTTAGGGCGTATGCCTAAGCGCCACGACAATATGGCGCCGTCAAACATCATGTTGTGCGCCAAAACCGCGGATCTACCCCAGTCGAACCTGGATAGATACTCCTTGATTTCAGCGTGAGACCCACTGAACCATTCGGCCGGCGTGTCGTCTACCTTCACGCCCACACCGATGATTTGAAACCTGGGGTCTCTGATATATTCCTCTGTCGTCATCTTGGACAGAGAATATGTCGCACTATACGTCGTCTCGAAATCCACGCATATGACCGACATCATGTTAATCCTCGATGGCCGTGTTGAGGTATTCATCAAGCACATCCGCAGACGCCGCATAGTACGTCACAGTCTGTGTGCCAGGAAACGGACCAACGAAAATTACGGCTTTGGCCACACGCGCAGTAGAAAACTGCTTGTCCATATATGCCTTGATCATCGTCTCTACTCCGGATGGTTGCAGGGACGGGAACAGGTCTTCCAACTCCGCTGCCAACCCGGACACGCTCCATGGTTGCTCTTTGGCCAGCAAAAGATCCACCTCTGCGCATACCTGCTCTGCCGTAAGCGACTTGCCGTCGCGTTTCGTCTTGGGTTTTTGCATCGCGTTTTTGTGAATATCCGCGTCAGGCTTGTCGGCAAAACGCTCCTCGACCGTAACCCGCAACGCTTTCCAGCGTGCCGGAAGATGTCTTGTTTCGGGGTCTGCATGATTATCCGAGCAAAACACCCGAATGCGATCTCCGACACCCAAGGCCATATGCTCCATGATACGAGATGGAATGAACACTCCCTCATTGTCAGGGGTGATACCAAACCCGCTACCACTGAACGCAACGTTGTTGATGATACAGGTTTGTGTCGAGATGTTGGACGCAGACGCATAACTCATGGATGGGGCCTCATTATTTTGCATGTTGTTCTTCGGTTTCCGCCAGCACACATTCGTGAAGGATCGCAGTATATGCTGCCAGGTCCACCATGGAGTCCTTGTGTGCCGGAGACACAGACAGTCGTGACAGTTTGACTGCCATCATCACTCTCACGATATCTGACGCGCGCAGGTCGATACCAGACATGGCATGCATGATACGCGCCGCGCACAAATGTTGCGCGTAAGGATCCCCGTACGTCCTGTTTCTGTCTTCCGCCGTCAGTCGGGACGCTTCTTCCAGCAGTTGCACTCTGGGTGCGCGCTTTCCTGCACGCACTGCGTACGGTGTTCCTATGCGGTCGATACAGTTTTGCGCCACCTCGCGAGTCACATCTGCGTTCAGCGATACTTCGGCCGCATCGGCCGTCGGGTATTTAACCAGCCAAGCCCAGGCACGTTCTTCTTCCGGGGTCATTTCAACATCCTCTCTATATCCTGAGGTAATAGTCTTCGCAGTAAATCATACCCGCGCATCGTGGTTGTATGTACGAGCATGAAGTATCGTGGATACGTGGCAACGAACATACTCCAATCTTCCGGAGACATATCCGCTTTCAGGCTATTACAGGCGGCGCAACACCGCACTGTCCGCAGCCCGCCGGCAGATTTCGGGACCACGTGATCCATAGTAGGTTGCAACCATCTGCTGCGCGGGTCCAAGGGGCGTGCGCAATACCAGCATCTGTACGGGCTGTTTCTTCTGGCCACGGTTTGGATTCTCCATACCTAACGCCTCATGGCAGCGATAGACTCCCGCACGGACACGAGTGCCTTCCACCCATTAAGATCTCCCATTCCATGTGCGAGCTCTGCTGCATAGGTGATGGCGCCTAAGGCATGATCTACTCCAACCGACACCCAATCCACCTGCATGGACTCTACAAGGTCGGATCTGATGTATTCCACACAGTCGGCGTGCGGGCTGGATACCGTGTACCAACCTCCGGTTACTCCGTCGCTCTTGTGGTTGTCGTCAAAGGGCCAAGCCCAGATAGCTTCGGGCATATCGCTCATGCATCTCTCCAAAGTTACATTCGTTGTAGCGGGCTTTCTTCATCATGCGATGAGGCAGCAACAAAACTCACGATGAAGGCCGCAGCCGCTTGCGGGACGATGGCATTGCCGTAACCGCGCAATCGTCCCACTCGGGCGGGAACCCCATGAGCCAGCGGGAATGTGCCGGGTTCAACTGGCCGCCACTTTCCATCCCGGCAGTAGAGCCAGTCAGCAGCATCCCAGAAGCCGTCAGCCGCATGGGCTGGTCGCACCACTCCGCCATGTTCGGCAGATCGTGCGGGAAGCTGTGATGATCCGCGTTCGTGTTGCCCCGTTTCTGAGTGTCGTGGGCTTGCGGGGTCGGCCAGCCCGCCAGTTGCGCGTATAGCGCCACGCTGCTCGGCGGTTGGTCCCGCGCCAAGGTTCGCATGGCGTATTCCGCCGTGCCCCTCGCGTGATTGATGTCGGCTACTTGCGGGGTCGGCCAGCCTGACCGCTCCAAAGTAGGTTCTCTGTCGGATGTGGGGCGCGCCGACGCTCGCAGACGGGAAATCGACCGCCCCAATGGCGTAACGTGCGGCCTCCAAACGATCTTGTAGATCATCGAGCCACGCCCATTGAGGCGGTCCCGCAGCGCGCTTTCCAGCGCCGCTTGCAGACTTTCCGAACACGTCCGCGCTGGCGACTTGCTCGCCAAACAGCATAGGGGGGCGGCAGGCCCGGACCAGGCTGACAAAATGGGGGGCAAGATGGCGCTCGTCTGCCTTCCCGCGCTGCTTTCCGGCGACGCTGAACGGCTGACATGGTGGCGATCCGGTCCACACTGGCTGGTCATCTGGCCATCCGGCGAGGCGCAGGGCATATGACCAGCCACCGATGCCTGCGAAAAAGTGGCATTGGGTGAATCCTCGAACGTCATCAGGCCTGACATCGACAATTGAACGCTCATCGACTTCTCCATCCATGATTTGCCCGGCCTTGATCAGTTCACGCAACCATGCAGCCGCCGCCGGGTCGTGCTCGTTGTAGTAGGCTTTCTTCGTCATGCGACCAGCCATGCGATGATGCCGAACAGCGCCGCGCCGACCGCCACCGACACTAGCAGCGCCGGAATGATCCAGTTCAATTCAGCCATCGGCCCATGC
>JAEHJW020006314.1_pt1 | contig 38421 bp, 62 predicted proteins | sample 9271431 | NCBI WGS metagenome assembly JAEHJW02 | reverse complement strand
ATTCCTGGTTCTCCTGGTCGAAGCCGAGAACCTCGACGCCGTACATCTCCAGGACCTTGCGACCGTGCTCGGAGTTGAATTCCCCGTGGAGCAGTGGGCCGGCGTAGCTGATGGTTCCGGTCAGCATGGTCAATTCTCCCGGGGCAGGTAGACCGCGGGCAGCTCCTTGAACCCGAGGTCGGTGAGGTGAGCGCGGATGTTGTCCTCCGCGGTGGTTCGCGTGCAGCACAGGCGGCTCGCGTAGAGGCTGATGGCCGTCGCCCGCTCGTCGCTCATGTAGAGCACGGCCTCGGAACGCAGGGGACGCATCGGGTCGGGCTGCGTCGGGACCCTGGACTTCTTGGGTTTCTTGGACTTCACGCGACCGCCTCCAGGTGGTTGGGCGCTGGCTGCTTCGGGTTCTTGGACCAGAAGAGGTTGAGCGCGACGGTGGTGCACCGGTCCTCGAACTGAGCCCCCGTATCGTTTTCTCCGAGCGCGACCATGTGTTCGACCCAGGACTCGTGGCAGCCAGAGAGGATGCGCTGGGCCAGCTTCAGGCGACCGGCCGCAGTGAGCGCCGGCATCTCCACCATCCGGTCGATGCGGCCCGGGCGAGAGGAGAGCGACCCGGGCTGGGGCACGCCAAGCGCGGCGTCCACGTCTTCGATGTGGTTCGTGGTCACGACCAAGAGCAGGCCATCCGATGCCTCGACCCCCGAGATGACATTGAGCAGGCAGTCGAAGGTGAGCCCCTTGCCTTTCTCGGCGACGACGTTCTCGCGGCCGCGGAAGACGGCGTCGATGTCCTCGATGAGGACGATGGCTGGCGTGTTCGCGAGCGCGGTTTGGTATGCGTCGTGGAATTCCTCGTTGTCCATGGTCGAGATGTCGAGGAGGTAGATGGGGATGCGCAGGTGCTGAGCGATGGCCTTCACCAGCGACGACTTCCCGGTGCCCGGGACGCCGTGGAGCCCGAGGCCGTACCGCCACGGAATTTGCCGCTCCGCGTACCAGTCCTTCGATGAGTACCAGCGCTTGATGGCGGCGACGGCATCTTCCACTTCAGGCACGAGAGCGAGCCGCTCCAGCGGGTCGGTGAGCGGCTTCTTCTCGCCGATATCCTGGTCCTTCCATCCGACCAGGCGGCCTTCCTCTGGGGTCTGGTAGCCGACGATACCTCCGCTGCTGGGCGGCAAGGCGTTCTCGCCCTTGGACATGTTGCCGTCGAACGCGCGCTTGCCGGAGCGGCCGGCCAGCCGGCGGACGAAGAAGCGGTCCTCGATTTCCTGGCGGTTGAACTCCGTCGCCTGGGCAATCTCCAGCGCCAGGTCGTCGTGCTTGATGGTGCCGCGGATGTACCGGAAGGTGATGGCGTCGGGCGTGGCGCCGCTGCGGTCCTTGGCCGCGCCCTCGGCACCGTTCGAGACCCACATCGGCACCATGCCGCGCCAGTAGAGTCGGCCCCGGCCGCCGAGGACCTCGCGGAAGACCACTCCGTGCTTCGCCTCGGGGCGGATGTACTCGCTCTTGCCGTCGTAGGTCCGGAAGGCCGAGGGCATGGTGCGCAGCTTCGTCCGGCAGTAGACCCGGCCGGCCTGGCCGCCCATGTACCGGAACTCCGAGGTCATCATGACGATGCCCAGGAGGCTCTGGAGGAAGCTGCGGACCTGCTGCCAGCCGGCGGCGAGAGCGGTCACCGCGGCGCCGAGGCCCAGGGTGCCGAGGGTGGTCAGGTCGGGGAGGGTCACCGGAGCACCGCCCTCCATATCATGATGGGCGGGCCGAGGAAGGCGACGAGGAGGATGATGCCTCCGATGGTGGCCGCGACGCAGACCATGTCGTTGATGAACAGCTCGCGGTCGGCGAGCGGGGTCTCGCTGTAGTCCCTCATGGCCCTACTATATCATTCCGCCGGGCGGCTTCCGGTAATCTACGGGGCATGGTTGCTCACGACAGGTGGCAAGCGGCAGGGCTCTGCCGAGCGTGCGGCGCGCCCCCTCCGTTGGAAGGGCTGAACTGCGCCCCGTGTCAAGCCAAGGCCCGCGAAGGGAAGAGGTCGGCTTATGCCACGCCGGAGGGGCGGCTGAGGATGTTGCTCAACAACATCCGGTGGCGTTGCAAAAAGAGCGGTATCCCGTTCGACCTGGAGCTGGCGGATTTCTTGCCGCCTCCGGCGGTCTGTCCTGTGTTCGGGACGACTTTGAACTACGGGCCCAAGGAGAGGAAGGGGTACTCTCCCGACAGCCCGTCGTTTGACCGGATGGAGCCTGCGAAGGGGTACGTCAAGGGGAACGTCCAAATCATCTCGAATCGAGCGAATACGATGAAGAACAACGGAACGCTCGAAGAGCTGCGAGCGGTCGTCGCGTACATGGAGCGAGGGTAACGTGGCCGACCTGGTCCTCAACCTGGACACCAAGGAGCTAGATGAGCTGGCGAGGGATTTCGAGTCCTTCGAGGCCGAGATGAACCGGTCGGCCCAGCTCTTGGCCGGGCAGACCCACCTCCACATCCTGGAGCAGGTCCAGCAGCGGCTACACTCCCGCCGGGAGATGTACGTCAAGGCACTCGCCAAGCCCACCGAGGTTCAACCGGGCGTCTTCATGATTACCCTGAAGGAGGAGGGCGTCTGGATTGAGGAGGGCATGCCGCCTCACTCCATGGTCAAGGACCTCCTCGGGGACAACCCGAAGGTCGCCGCGGACGGCAGCCGCTACCGGGTCATCCCGTTCGAGCACTCGAAGGGCGGCCCGACCTCGAACACGCCGGCCGAGCAGGAGCTGGTGAGCGCCATCAAGTCCGAGCTGAAGAAGATGCGCATCCCCTGGAAGGGCGTCGAGCGCAACCAGGATGGCTCGCCGAAGACCGGGCTCCTCCACAAGCTGGACATCATGGACAAGCCCATCCGTCCGCGTGGCGCATTGCCGGACCACAACCTCACGCAGGACCCGACGAAGCCCGACAACCAGCACGGGTTCGGTCAGGGCTCGCCGGGCAAGGTGATGGTCGGCCCCACGGGCATCCCCTTCTTGAAGGGGCTGCAAATCCGCCAGTCCGGGCTCTTCAACGCGGACGGCACGCCAAGACTTGACGCCAAGGGGCGTCAAATGGCCACCAGAAGCATTTCTACGTTTCGGGTGGTCAGCTCCAAGCACGAAGGCGAGCGGTGGAACTACCCCGGCATCGAGGGCGTGAAGTTCATGGACGAAGCCGTTGAATGGGCCGCACGCGAGTGGGACCAGAAAATATTGCCGGACCTTCTCAAGAAGTTGGGTGCTGAGTAATCCAGGCGCCCGCTCGATTTAGCCAGGCGACGAACTCTTGCACGGACATGGTGTCCTTGGCCCTGTTGCAGGTCTTGCAGCAGGGAACCACGTTCTCGTTTTCGTATCCGCGAGAATTATCGACCCTGTCGATGCCGTTGTAGAGGTAGCCGCCTCGCTGGGTCATCTCGGGGCTGGAGCAACCTCCGTCGGTCTTCAGTCGTTCCGGAGGGCTTCCGCAGTAGCGACAGTCCTTCTTGGTGATGGCCGCGAAGTCATCCTGGGAGAGATGGAACGTCAGCCCTCGTCGTTCGGCGTCTCGTTGGTAATTTCGGTACAGGGCCCTGAATCCGCGGTGCCCCACCGGGACTCTTGGTGCGCGTCGATAGCACCCACAAGATGTGGTGTTCCCCGTCTTCAGATTCCCTGCCGGGACTCGGGTGGTGGCGCCGCAGTCACATCGACAGTGCCATGAGGTGCCTCCTCCTGAAGTGTTGGAGGCCCGGCTCACGACGGTGAGCTGTCCGAATCGCTGGCCTGTGAGGTCTTGGTATCTTACTCTCATAAGAGAGTAGATTACCGTAGTGGCCGGCACCTCTCGCAGGAGATGTTGCGCCCGCGCTGGTCGCACGAGCAGTTGGGCAGGGCCTGGGCCGTCAACCGCTGGGCCTCCTCGGCGCTGATGGGAACCCAGCGCTGGCCGCTGCGTGCCCACCACCCATCCTCGCGCTGGATGACGGCGCCGTCGGGCGCGTCCTCCAGGTCGTCGGTGGCGGCAAAAGGTTGACGTTCCTCGTACCGCTTGCGCTCGCAGCTCATGAGGTCGGCGTAGCGCCCGGGCTCCAACGAGCCCATGACGTGGCTGTCGCCGTCCGGGGCCTCGACGAACTTCCCGTTCACCAGCTTCACGAGCGGTTTCCCCGCCCGGCATCCGTCGCACTGGTTCATCGCATCTCCTCCACCGGCTTGTAGAAGATGGTCCCGGCCGGGTTCTCGACCTGCCGGATGGGCGGGATGTCGAGCTGCTCGACGCTGGTCCGCCACACCGCGAAGTCCGGCGCCGGCCGGTACTTCTCGGGGATGCGGGCGCGCTCCTCCTCGGTGAGGGTGCGCATCCGGCTCACCCGCTTGAAGTAGACGCCGCGCTTGAAGTGGACCGGGTAGTCGTTCCAGTTGATGCCCTTCTGGAAGAGCATCTCCATCATGTCCTTGCGGTGCTTGCCCTGGAGTTGCTTGTGGGAGAAGACCGACTGGGCCGCCATGGCCACGCTGTTCTTCACCGCGTCGGCCTCGCGCCAGGCCAGGACCTCGACGACCTCGTCGAGCGAGGGCACCTGGAACACCCGGCAGTCGAAGCAGGGCGTGGCGCTGTCCTTCTCGGGCAGGTACAGCCGGGCGGCCTTGACGAAGGCGGCCGAGCAGTAGCCGGCGAGCACGCTGGTCAGCTTCTGATAGCGGCCGTCGAAGAGCACGGGCTTCGGCCAGGCCAGGGTGATTTCGTCGGACTGGGTGTAGCCGACGGCCGAGTGGAACTCCTCGACGAGCGCCGCGGTGGTGCTGGCCATCGCCGCCTGCATCGCGGCGTCGAACGGCCGGTACATGCCGCGGGTGTAGGTGTGGAAGGCCCGGCCGTCGAGCCGGGCGACGACCGGGATGTCGGGCAGCATCTTCCGCCCGGCCTCCTGCATCTCGATGCCCTTCAGGCGGTCGCCGAGCGGGTCGGCCTCGTAGCCGGGCACGCTACCCCTCCCGGATGACGGTGGGGGCCGGTGGGCCGACGTGGAGGGCCTTCTCGACCTCGGCCTTGGGCGGCAGCCGCACGATGACCGTCTCCCGGGCGCTCTCGACGCCCTTCTCGAAGGCGAGCGCGAGCAGCGCGGCCAGCTCGGTCTCGCCGACGTGTACCTCGATGTTGCGCTGGCCGCTTTTCTTCGAGCGGATGTCGAAGAACTTCTGGGCCATGCGGGTGCCGACGGCGATGGCCTTCTCCTGGACGGACATGGTCTACTCCTGCGACGGCCCCTTGGCCGCCATGAGGGTGGGCTCTTCGGCATTCCGCCGAAGGTAGTACCACTGTTTCGCCTTCAGCTTGGCGACCTTGGTCTTCGCCAGCTTCAGCCGGCGCTCCCACCGTGCGAGGTCGGCGTCGACCTTGGCGGCGCGCTTCGCGACGCGGTCCGCGGAGGTGGGCTTCGCCTTCACCGACTTGAGCCGAAGCTGGAGTCCCTCGCCCCAGGTCGGCCGGCGGCCGATGGAGTGGACCTTGTGCGTCGGCGAGCCCCGCATGGTGCCGTGGCGGACGCCGCGCGAGTGGGACAGCTCGTGCTCCACGAGCCAAAGGAAGTCCTGGACCAGGGCCTCGTCGATGACCTCGCCCTTGTGAATCTTCGGCAGGCGCAGCTTCACGTGACAGCCCTCGGCCTGGTAGGCGCCGGGGTAGTAGGCGTACCCGGAGACGGAGCGCTGCCGGTTGCGCGAGTAGACCACCTTCACGACGCGCCGGCCCGACATGTCGAGGTACTTCTCGCACGCGAGCACGGCCGACCGGATGTCCCGGGAGTCGTAGGTGGTGTTGTTCCGGACGTCGAGCAGTTCGTTGGGCATGGCGGCACTATACCAAATCCGGGCCCCGATGTCAAGTCAGGCGAATGCTGCCCGGGCGCCGGACTTGTCCGAGTTGGCGTAGAAGAGCCCGAAGTAGCCCCAGGTCTTGACGCGCTCGTCCGCGCGCCGTAGGTTCTGGTAGTGGTGAGCCGCGGAAACGACGTGCTGGTCCCGCTTGGGGTTGGGCACGTACTTCTCGGCGAACGGCAGCGGCCCGTGGTCGGTGGCGGCCATGGCTACGCCTTCCCCGCCAGGCGCTGCGCGACGGCCCAGGCGACGTAGATGTGGGTGCGGTGGTCGAGGATGAGCGCGGCGACCTCGTTCAGGGTGCGCTCGTGGTCGAGGCAGGCGTTCACCGTGTTGAGGAAGACGCCGGCCACCACGTCCTCCTCCTTCTCGATGCCGCGGGCGTTGTACCGCCCGCAGTGCGCCGCCTTGTAGTTCTCGGTCGCGGTCTTGTTCACCGCGTGGGTGATGGTGTGCCACATCCCGTCGTGGGCGTGCGAGGCGTCGAGGAGGTCTCGGTAGGAGGCGAACATGGCACTACTATATCAGAGACGAGGGCCCCTGTCAAGGGACTGCCAATCAAGTGCCTGTCAAGTAGGCTAACCCCAGGTTTTCATCCCAGAAATCGCCATGTCTCTGCGGATGCGTTGGTGCGCGCCGCAAGGAGGCATCGAGCTAGAGGCCGCGGGGTCGTCCACTCGGGCTTTCAGCTCTTCCGAGACCATCGGGTTCTCGCGCCGCGCCTTCTGACAGGCTGGGCAGCGCGCCTCCTTGACGAAGAGGTTCTTGCAACGCCGCTTGAACGCGGCGATTTCCTGGTCGATGGTGCGGCGGCTCATTCGTCCTCCCCGTCATCTTCGTCATCGTCATCCCCGCCCTTGATGGCGTCTTCGGGGTCGGGTTCTTCGACGGTGGTCTCGGTCGACGTGAGCTGCACCTGAGGTTGCACCGCTTCGTAGGGCTGGAGCTGCACGTCGTCGGGGTCCATCAGGCCGGCCTGGATGATGCCGTTGACGTGCCCCTGGGTCATGGAAGCGATGTCCAGGAGGTCCGCCAGGCTCGCCTTGTCGCTCGCCGTCGGATTGGCCTTGTCGTAATCCTTGGCCATGACCAGGAGCAGCTCCAGCATCGTGCGCGCCTGGCGCCGGAGCCACTCGAACCGCGGGTGCGCCGGCAGCATTCCCTGCTGAAGCGCTGCCTGGAACTGGCTCCGGAGGTAGAGCCCGTTCCTCAGCCGCTGCTTCTTGTCGGAGTGCCGGGTGGCGGCCGCCATGAAGGCGTCGATGATGAGTTTTTTACGTTCGTCCATAACGCTCCAGATAATCGACCGCGACTCGAAGGAAGTTGACGTTATCTCTAAACATGCCCAGTCCGGTGTTGCAGTTGTGGCAGAGGAGGCCCCGGACCTTCTTGGTTGCGTGGTCGTGGTCAACGTGGAAGAATTTCGCTCGACCGCCCGGTTTTGTGGCCGGACAGATAGCGCAGTGGCCGCCCTGGGCGGCGAGCATCGTGTCGTACTGTTCGGGCGTAATGCCGAACTTATTTTTCAGCGTGGCCGCTCGAACGACCATCTTGAACCTTTCTGGGTTCTTACGGTAGCGGGCGCGAGAAGTAGCTCGGAACCGCTCCCGATGGGCGGTCCTCCATGCCGCCGACTGGTCGGTCTTACATTTCTTGCAGATGTTCCTGCCGGGGTAGAAGTCTCCTGGTCGACGGCACTTGAGACAGATGCTCGCTGGCATGCCACTACTATATCACGGCGAGGCTCGATGCCATTCGAGAACGGCTTCCCGGCAGCAATCTATGAAGTCGCATGGAGACCGAAGTCGTCGGAATCTGGCAGGGTGATATCATCATCCAGTCGGCGCTTGAGCGCATGCTCGCCGAGCTGAGGGCGTGCCCTGACCTCATCGACGATGCGCTTGCCAGCTTGCCCCAGGACCTGGTCACGGCGGACCGGTATGGCAGCAAGACCATCACTCAGTGTAAGAAGTGGTTCGCCGACACCGTCCCCGAAGTGCTCCTCGGGCTGAAGTTCCGGTACATGGAAAAGCCGGCGATTGTCTGTGTCGAGCTGGGCGATGAGCACGAGAACGAGACGACCATCGGCGACAAGAACTACGAGCCCATCGAGGACCACCCGCGCAAGCCGGGTGTCCGCCGCGCCATCGAGTCGCTCCACGCCGACGCGAGCTACACCGTTGCGGTGTTCGCTCACGGCGAGCCCGAGTACATGCTATTCCTCCAGGCCCTGGTGCTCTTCCAGCTCCTGCGCCGGAAGGAAGACCTCCTGGACGCCCGCGGGTACGCGGTATCGAAGTTCAGCATGGGCACCGCGGCTCTCATCGAGCCTAACACGAAGGAGATGATTTACCTTCGAGCCATCAAACTGACGGGCAAGGTCCGCCACGGCTGGCCCAAGCGAGAGGGTAGCATCATCGAGTCGGTGCCTACCGCTACTGTTCCGGCGACCACCCAGCTCGACCCGAACGCGCTTCCTAGCGCGCCAGCCTTCTCGGACCCGGACTGGATGAACCAGGACATGCTCTTGGGTGGCGTGAAGAGGTAGAGCAGTTCTAATTCGTCGCAGGGGTAACCATGGGCAACGTCCTTCACAAGACCCTCAGTCCGGCCAACAACCACATCGTTCACTCGTTCGAGTATGCGGACGCCGCGGCGCGGACCGCCGCGACCGGCTTCATCTCGGCCGACGTGGGCCGCGTGGCACGCCAGCTCTCGGACAGCACGTTCTGGGTCCTCACTTCCATTTCGCCTGTGACTTGGGTTCAGGTGGGTGGTGGTGGTATAGCATTTGGGGCTGGTGTGAAAGCTGTGACTTTTCTCTTCCGCCCGCGTGGTGAACCGGCTGACCCACCGGCAATGTCGGCCTATATCGTTCAGGGGCCACACGTTACAAATTTTGTACGGAATGGGACGCATTCTTACGCGCCTGCGCTAGCGTCCCCGGTTTATGAAATTACCTTGGACCAGAATTACGAAGCGGATGAAGTAGCGGTGCTTGTGTGGCCAGGGCAGTTCGATAACTTCATCGCCAATATCATTACGAACGCCAGCCAGGACGGCGCATGGAGTTCGGCTGGCTTGGATGGCGGCGTAATCCACCTACCTCAGGTATGGCAGACTGGCCCGGCTGGTGAGAAAAACATGCGGTTGGTCATTCCGGTGACTCTTTTCCTTGGCGTTGGCGGCGCGGTGACGTGGGGTGGAGGTCACTCCGACCCGCTCGCTATCATGCTGGTATTCTTCGACCGGACGAAGGCGAACTTCCGTAACCCACCGCTCCCTTAGTCCTAATCTAGGACTTGCGATGCCTCTTCGTCCGCAGACGTTGTACCCCGCTCACGCGAACCAGCATCCTGCCGTGACCGGCGGGAACGTCGCCATCCTATCCGCGGACAACCCGAGGTACCCGGCCGAGTTCCAGGGCGAGCAGGCGCTGCGCGATGAGCTGGACCGCCTGGGCCTCGACTACGAGGTCACGAAGGGTCGGTACGGCGCGCCGGAGCGCAGCTTCATCGTCACCAACCCCGACCTGACGGCGGTGCTCGACCTCGGTCGCCGCTTCGGGCAGGAGTCGGTGGCCTACTCTGAGAACGGCCGACACCAGCTTCACTTCGTGAACGGGCCGCAGGCTGGCATGGCCACCACGCCGTCCGAGAAGCACCAGTGGCACCCCGAGGAGCCGCAGGATAACTACACCGCGGTGCCCTCGCCGACCGGTGAGCCTTGGGGCTACTTCACCTGGAACATCGACTTCGATAGTCCCCTGGTACCGTCTTCGCCGACGCCCATGACCCAGCAGCAGGTCGCCCCGATGGCGAAGTCCGAGGACGCTCTGGCCGTCTCCATCCGGAAGACGCTGGAGGCTCTCGGCGAGCTGCGCACCCGCGAGCTGGCGAAGGCTGAGCCGCCCTCTCCCGGTCCGGGCGTTACCGCGGCTCCGGGCGTGCGCATCAAGCCCCAGGTGGCAGCGGCCTTGGTCAACGTGAAGCGCCAGCAGGCACCTGCGGCCGCGCCCGGCGCGAAGTTCACTCAGGCCCCGGTCACTGCCGGCATGAGCGGCCGCGCCGCCGTCCTGGGCATGAAGAAGGACGAGATGCGCGAAGGCTCGCAGGTCAACATCGAGACGAACCCCTTCAAGAAGCCGGACTGGAAGCCGCTGGGCACCGCGATGAAGAGCGAGTACGACGCGGGCTCCGCAGTCTCCATGGTGCAGGGCGACATGACGCACGTGCAGAGCACCCACGGTACGAAGAAGTCTGAGTCCTCCGACCGTGAGCACGTTCGCAGGGTGCGAGAGGCCGAGGACAAGGAGCTGGCCTCCGTCCCGCTCCGTGACCCCAACAAGGGCCCCTGGCCCCAGCAGTCCGGCAAGGTTCCTTCCATCGCCGAGGAGAAGAAAATGGGCAAGTCTGAGTCCACCAAGGTCGACCCGCTCGACCAGGACATCTCGAAGCAGAAGCACCTGTGCAAGATGTGCAAGGCCGAGATGAGCCCTGTCGTCGCCGCTCTCCGCTCGAAGAAGGGCGGCGTCTGCCTGAGGTGCGAGACGGGCATGGCGAAGGGCGAGCTGAAGTACCACAACAACGAGCCCCAGTATGCCGACAACCACTGGGGAGTGAAGGGCAAGGAGGGTTACGCCAAGGCCCCCGGCTCCGGTGGCCAGGTGACCAAGAATCCGGTCGGCAGCAGCTCGAACGACGGCGCCTCGTCCGCGACCTTCCCGATGAAGAAGGCCGAGGGCATGCCGGTCCCGGCCGCCCCGAAGCCGCCCCAGGCCCCGGGCGCCAAGCCGTCGATGGCCGGTGGCGTGGTGAAGGCCGAGGGGTCTGCCGACGCCGACCTCAAGAAGCCTGCCGACTCGCCTGCCCAGGAGCGCTTCATGCAGGGCATCCGGCACGGCTGGAAGCCCTCGCACGGCAAGTACAAGGGCAAGGACCTGCCCTCGAAGACCGATGCCGAGAAGGTGCTCGGGATGCACAAGTCCGAGCCGGCCCACATGAACCTTCACAAGGCCCTTCGCGAGCAGGTCGACCTCAAGAAGGCCCTGTTCACGGGCGGCGGCCGCCTGCGCGTCTCCGCGGCTGACCCGCGGGTGAAGGCCGGCGCGGTCCAGGGCAGCTTCGACGCCTCCAAGAAGGCTGCCGGGCCTGGCGCCGCCACCGGTCTCCCGGCCGCAGGCAAGGTCCAGCCCAAGTCGCCGGGCGAGTACGACGCGGCCGCTTTCCGTCCGGCCAGCCCGGGCGCCGCGGGCGCTCCGAGCGGTCTGGAACTGGACACCAAGCCCAAGTCGTTCGCTCCCGGCTTCAAGCCCACCGCCCCGACCGCGGGCGTTGGCGGTCCGGGAATGGCACCGCCCCCGCTGCCCAAGAAGCAGGGGATGCCCATCCCCAAGATGACGGGCATCCGCGGCGCGCCGCTGTCGAAGCCGAGGGTCTAAGTGAATAAGGTCTGTCAAAGGTGCGGGCACGAGGACCGCTATAAGAGTGGTCGCTGTCGTCCCTGTACCCGGGCCTCGGTGGCTCGATATGTGGCCGCCCATCCGGAACGCAGGTCCGCTTCTCAGGCCGCGTATGGGTCGACGCACAGGGCCGAAAGGGCTGTCTATCTGAGACGAAAGTGCACGGACCCCGGGTTCAGGATTTGCAAGAACTTGCGAAGCCGGGTTGGCGATGCCATCAGAAATGGTCAGAAGGCCGGCTCCGCGGTCCGCGACCTCGGCTGTACGGTCGAGGAACTGAAGAAGCACCTGGAGTCGAGGTTCCGGCCCGGGATGACCTGGGAAAACTGGTCCCCGACCGGTTGGCACATCGACCATATCAAACCGCTGGCGTCGTTCGATTTGACGGACCGTGCTCAGTTCCTCCAGGCGTGCTGCTATACCAATCTTCAGCCGCTGTGGGCCGAGGACAATCTGAAGAAGGGCGCTTCTGTCGGGCCCTAATCTAGTCGCGTAGGAGACTCTCAAATGGCTCTCACCTTCGTCAGCACCGATGGCACGCTCGTCATCCCGAGCGCCCCGGCCTCGTGGGAGACGGCGCCGAACAACAGCGGCGTGTCCACGACCGGCGTCGTCGTCCTGGTCGGCGAGGCCGACATCGGCCCCGACTACTCGTCCGAGTCCGACATCACCCAGAACTTCTTCGGTCCCCGGCAGTTCGCCGCGGTCCAGGCCAAGTACGGCTCGGGCCACCTGGTGGATGCCTACCGGGCCCTGACTGCCCCGTCGCTCGATGCGGCCGTGAAGGGCTCGCCGTCGGCGGTGTTCCTCCTGAAGACGAACAAGGGCACCAAGGCCAACGGCGCGATGGGCTCCTACGGCGTCCTGGAGGCCAAGAAGGAGGGCGACCTCGGGAACCTCATCGCCTTCTCGGTCACCGAGAAGGTCGCCCAGGTTCGGCCGGTCGCCACCGCCGCCTACGTGCTCGACTCCTCGGCCGAGACCATCAAGGTCGCCGCCGATGGCGCCGCGCCTTGGGCGCTCGCCGCGACCCCGGGCTACACCACTCCGGCTCTCGCCGCGGTCGGCCTGGCGAACTACCTCCTGACCGGCGTGAACCAGTCTTTCGACAAGGACATCATGGTGTCGGGCGGGACCTCGCATGCCCCGACGAGCGCCGTGGTCAGCAACATCTCTCTGGCCGCGTCCGGCAACCAGGTGACCATCTCCCTCGCCAGCGCGACCTGGGCGTACCAGCCGCAGGCGGGTGAGACCCTCATCATCGCCGCCGGCTCGACCCTCGACGGCGTGGGCTCCGCGAACGACGGGTACTACATCGTCCTCAGCTCGACGCTGAACAGCGTCGTGGCGAAGAAGGTGAAGAACCCCACTGGCGCGGCGCCGACCTCGCCCGTCGCCGTCGCCCCCGTCGCCGCTTCGGGCACCGACTTCGCGACCTACAGCCCGCTCGCCTTCACGGCGATGAAGGGCAAGAAGCGCGCGGGCCAGACCGGCATCTCGACCTGGTCGGGCGCCGTCGTCGGTTCGACCTTCGTCATCACCCTGACCACCCCGCTGGAGAGCTGGTCGACGACCCCCAAGGCCGGCGACACCTGCAAGTTCTTCCGCGGCGCCAGCTACTGGTGGTTCACCGTGGTGAGCGCCACCGCGACCTCGGTCACCCTGAGCCAGTTGGCCCCGACCCCCGCGGTCGCCGCCATCGCCGGCTTCGCTTCCGAGGCGGTCTCTCCCAGCACCATCGAGTTCCTGAACCCGAACGTCGCGGGCGTCGGGCAGTCGCTGCTCTTCCAGCGGTCGGCTGCCTCGACCGGCCAGCAGTTCTGGGGCGCGGACGGCAACGCCTCGCTCATCAGCTCGACCGGTGCGATGTACACCTCGGGCGCGGAGCAGCAGGTCGCCGTCGTCGTCGCCCGGTCCGCCGATGGCATCAGCGAGAGCTGGACGGCTGGCGGGAACGTGGTGCTGACCATCGGCAAGGACGACACCGTCCACCAGCCCATCAGCATCTCGGCCACCAACGTGCTGACCCTGGGCGTCGACGCGACCGTCGACATGACCAAGTTCCGCACCATCGGAGACCTGGCCGCGTACATCAACACCCTGCCCCTCTGGCACGCCGTCGCCAACCCCGCGTTCAAGCAGCTCAGCCCCTCGCTGGTCATCGACCACGTGCAGGCCACCGCGCCTGGCGCCGAGGATGAGGTGAGCGCCACGAACCAGGGCCTGACCGGCACGATGCCCTGTCGGCTGAAGAAGGACGCCTACGACCTCATCACCGCGGTGGGCAACAGCCGCGCGGCCGAGTTCGCCCCGACTCTCCCGTCCCAGGGCCTCCCCGAGGTCCAGGCCACCGCCTTCCTCTCGGGCGGCGCCAAGGGTGGGTCGACCAACGCCAGCGTCCAGGCGGCTCTCGACGCCGCGGGCCTGGTCCAGGGCAATTTCGTGGTGACCCTGTTCTCGCAGGACTCCACCGCGGACATCGCCTCGGGCGACACCGACAGCGCTTCGGTCTACGACATCGCGAGCATCAACGCCGCGCTGTCCGACCACACGGTCCGCTTCAGCCAGTTCAAGGTGCGCAAGCCGCGCCAGGGCTTCCCCAGCTTCCGCGGCACCTACGCCGCCTCGAAGCTGTCCGCCCAGACCCTCGCGAACTTCCGGTGTGCGGGCGTCGGCTTCCTCGACGTGAACGTGCTCGGGAGCAACGGCCTCCAGTGGTTCCAGCCGTGGATGGGCGCCGTCATCGAGGCCGGCATGCAGGCCGCCGGGTTCTACCGCCCGCTCTTCAACAAGAGCATCAACATCTCCGGCGTGCGGTCGAACGCGGGCGACTTCGCCCCGACGGACAACGACCAGGTCGAGGACGCTCTCCTCAACGGCCTGACCGTCATCCGGCCGCGCGACGGCGGCGGGTTCGCCTTCGTCTCGGACAACACCACCTACGGCGTGGACAGCAACTTCGTCCTCAACAGCGTGCAGGCCATCTACGTGGCCGACGTGGTCGCTCAGACCACCTCGCAGCGGATGGAGCGCGCCTTCGTGGGCCAGTCCTTCGCCGACGTGAGCCCCACGGTCGCCATGTCGTTCTTCAAGAACATCATGGCCAGCCTCAAGGCCCTGAAGCTGATTGCCGCGTCCTCGGATGCCCCCTCGGGCTACAAGAACGTGGTCATCAACATCCAGGCGCCCGCGATGCTCGTGTCCGCGGAAATCAAGCTGGCGACCGGCATCTACTTCGTGCCCATCAAGTTCCTGGTCACCCAGGTCACGGGCACGGTGACGGCGTAACGCCGGCCTCTTCGAGGAGCTACTGAAATGGCCAAGTCCAAGGTTCTTCATGGCGCGCGAGCGGTGCTCTGGATTGGGAACAGTCCGGCCGGCATCTTCAACTCGTGCCAGTACGGCGTCCAGTACGACGTGCAGCCGGCGTTCATCCTCGGCCGGTTCAGCGCCGCGGAGCTGGTCTACACCGGGATGGAGGTCATCGGTCTCACGATGTCCGGCTTCCGGGTGACCGACCACGGCCCCTTCGCGGTCATCGACAAGGAGACCGGCAGCCGCCTGGTGCCGCGTCTCCAGGACCTCCTGACTTACGACGACATCGCCGTCTCCCTCCACGACCGCCTGGAGGAGGACCCGAACAAGCCCATCATGGTCGTGACCACGGTGAAGCCGGTCGGGTTCAACAGCACCATGGCCGCCCGCGCTCTCAGCGACCTCACCGTGACGATGCAGGGCCTGCACCTGTCCGACGAGGAAGGCGACAACGACGAGTCGGTCGGCGCCAGCGACCTGCCGTAACAAACAACCGAGGAGAGTCTCATGGTCAACGGAGTGATGCTCGCCAATGCCGCGCAGCTCGCGCTGCGCACGGCCGCCTACGCGGTCAACCAGTTCCCCAGCCAGCGCGCGCTGTCGCAGTACGAACGGGTGAACGGGGCGCAGGTCGTCCAGTCGGTGTAGCCGTGACCTGGTACCTGGTCTGCGGTGCAATCGGAGTGGTCGGCGGGGCCCTTGCGCGCCCCTACATCGACCGCGCCATCGCCTGGGCGATGGGCACCGAGAAGCACGTTGCCCAGGTCGTCAGGCTCGTCAAGGACGACGTGAAGAAGCTGTAGTCGGCCCGTCCACTGCTCCCGGGCTGACCTGGCCCCGCCGGTATGCCGCCGCGCGGGGCCTTTTCATGCCCAGCAGGAGCCTCACGGTAGGCTCCGGACGTAGTCGGCCATGCTGTAGGCCAGGGGCTTGGGGAAGGGCTTCGCCAGGAACCGTTCGCCGAAGAGCCGGGCGTCGTCCGCCTGGGCCTTCATCGAGACCTCGCAGCTCATGACGCCGTTCTCCTTCCCCGTGTAGCAGGTGTAGAGCGCCGCCCCGCCGCAGCCGCACTCGCAGGGTAGGTCGTCCTTCTTCGGCCCCGGCTCCTCGGGGCTCTCCTCGTTCGGCGGCGCCTCGGGGTCAGCCTGGACCGGCCGGCACCAGCCGTCTTCGTTGCCGTGGTCGCAGCAGTCGTCGCAGGCGTAGCACGGCTGGTCCAGCTCGTCTCCCTCGTAGAGTCCGTAGCAGGTCGCGGGCTTCGTGCAGATGGCGCAGACCGGCCAGCGGCTTGCCGTCATCTCAGTACCAAAGCAAGCCAGACGCCCCCGCCGAGGAAGCCGACGAACAGGCCGAAGCAGAATCGGCCCAAGGGCGTGCGCCACTCGCTCATCATCCCTCCAGGTGCTTCAGGATGGCGGGGATGTACTCGGCGGTGAGACCACGAAGGTCGTCGATGTGCACCAGCTTCGGGTACAGGTGCTCCATGTCGGCGCCGGCCTCGTGGCGAGCCTTGTGCCATTCGACCGAATTGAGCACGCCGTCGAAGTCGAGGAAGACAACCTTCACAGCGCTGCTCCTGCGAGTGCGATGCCGCACTCCTTGGCCCGCTGGAGAGTCGCGCCGACCGGATGGAAGCCCTTGGCGAGGTACTTCGCGATGCGCCTCTTCGACGCCTCGTCGCCCTCGAACCGGTGGTTCAGCAGTCGGCGGTGGCCGTAGTCGAGCGGCGCCACCGGATTGAAGACCAGCTCCTTGGCGAGCACGTCGATGCCGAAATGGGTCGCTGTGAAGTCGAACCCGTCCAGGACAGCCTCGATGCCGTCGGTGAACCAGGCGATGTTGATGGCCTGCACGTCGAGGTAACCGGCGATGGGGTGCTGGAACATCCGCACGCCATCCGGGACCCTGGGCCCGGTCATCTCCTTGTAGACGAAGGAGAGCAACTTGACCGCGCCCTCGAACGCTGTCGGGTTGGCGAAGAAGAGGTCGATGTCGGCCGGCGCGAGCACGGGGCCGAGGTAGCCGGTCGGGATGGGCTGCGGGTTGACGAGTGCGGCCACCGAGCCGCCCGCGATGAAGGTCCCCGCCGGCATGTTCTCGACGAGTGCCCGCATCTGGTCGCCCAGCTTCAGCCTGCGCTCCTCCAGGTAGGTCGCGAGGGACAGGTGGACGAACTTCACGTCCGACCGGGCGTACTTGACGCTCTGGTACGGGATGGGGTCGGCTTCCCCTACCGCTTCGGACTGGATGGGCTGGACGGGATGGGCGATGTCGGCCATGTCTCTCTCCTTGGTCGTAGAGGTAGGGGAAGCCGGGGAGCGACTAGAGGCTGGTGCTCGGGACGGCCTTCTCGGACTTCGTCGGGGTCTTGTCGCCGCCCTGCTTCTGGCACCAGGCGATGAAGTCGGCGGTGCCGGACTTGGACCAGGTGGCGCACTCGGCGCGCTGCTTCCCGTCCTTGGTCGAGGTCTCGCAGGAGAGGTCGATGGCATCGGAGATGAAGTTGCCGATGTCGGTGCACTCGCCCTTGCCGCTCTTCCCGAGGTAGAGCTGGAAGGCGCCGTTCAGGCACGTCTCGCCGGCCACCTGGGCCGCCTGGGCGCACATCGGCTGGGCGAACTTGTACTGGGCGGACGTCTCGTCCTTGTTCCCGCCGGAGTTGACGTAGCCGTGACCGCAGGCCACGTAGGTCCACTTGGCGGCGATGCGGCAGGCGTCGGCGTTGGTGTCCTCGGCGACGGCCGGGGCGATGACGAGGAGGACGAGAGCGGCAAGGGCGGCGAAGCGGAAGCGCATGGCGGGTTCCTTCGTGTGGCGGCCGGGATTGGCCTCACTCACTACTATATCACGACTTGGGTGGACTGCGGGTAGCAGATGATGCAGTTCGTCCCGGGGGTGACATCATGCCTGCAAGCGCCACACGCAGGGCATGTGGACGGGCCAGACCCGCGCATTTCCCAGTACCCCTCTTCACTACACCGTGTGCAGCGCGGCGCGGCCACCTGCGGCGGGCTGCGAAACACCATGGGGTGGCACACGCAGTGGTGCTGGACCGAGAACTGGACGCAATCGGCACAGCACTCCGCGTCGCATCGAACGGGTTCTTCCGGTGTCGGGACCTTCTTCCCACCGAATCCGATGTGGTTGAGCCACCCCGTCACCCCGCGCGCAGCCCACGGGTGTGCAGGGGCTCCACCGCTAGGAATCTCCGTTGGCGGCGGGCGGTAGAACCCGGCGTCGTGGCGCATGGCCTGTCGTGCGATGTTTCCCGCTGACACTTCTGCCGCCGAGCGCCCAGGCGCAGCCTGTTGAGGCTGCCACGCTTCTGGGCCGGGCCCGCGGGGCGCCTTCTGCGGAGGGGTGGGCGCAGTCAGGAGGGCGCGGGCGTCGGCTTCCCAGCAAGGTTCGCCTGGCAGGTGTTGCGCCGTGCAGCGATATCCTTTTCTTAGCACCAGGGCGATGATGTCCAGCGCTTCGCGCAGCTTCTTTTCGGTGTCGGACACGGTCAGCCCTTCTTCCGGGCCTTGACGCCCTGGGCGTTCAGCGTAGCGATGCGCGGGTCCAGCGGGACCTCGGCACTCAGGTTGATGCCGTCGACCAGCGTCTCGTGGATGATGTCGCCGACTGCGCGGATGACCTTGCCGCATGGGTGCGGGTAGAGAATCTTCATCAGGGAGCCTGGAAGCCGGTCGTCGAGCAGGGCACAGTCGGCCCAGAGCACGTTCTCGTGAACGCTCAGCTTGGCCCGGCCCACCAGGTGGGCGAGGTCGCGCTCGTGCAGCTCGCGCGCCTCCAGCCACACCGGGACTTCTCCCCGGGCGTCCAGGGCGAACACCACGCCCTTGGCGAGGAAGGATTTCCCGGCCTTGTTCCGGACCCCATCCACGCCCAGCACCGCTAGCTTCGCTTCCATCACCACTCCCGGAGGTCTTCGTAGGCGCGCTTCATCTGGTCACGCAACCAGCCGGCGCTCTTCAGTAGGTAGTAGAGGGCGCGGGTGATGAGCCAGAGCCCGCAGTACGCCACCCCAACCGTCACCTGAAGAGCGCCGGCCATGTCGTTCTCCTTGAGGGTTGAGCTACGCCTTCTCCAGCACGTTGCCGCGCACGTAGTAGCTGGCGACGCCGCCCGGGAGGATATTCCCCTCCCGGTCGAAGAGGTACTCCGTGAAGGGACCGTCGACCTCCGAGCCGTGCACCAGGACGATGCCTTTGGCCTTCACGAGAACGTCGTCCTTCGTGATGAACTCGCGCACGTCCCAGTAGCGGATGCGCTCGCCGGTCTTCGTCAGCATGGCGAGCAGGGTGTCGAAGTCGGAGGCGGCCTGCCGGTACGGACAGGTCGTCTGCTTCTCCAGGCAGTAGAAGGCGGTCTTGCCATCGGGCGTCTGGCAGTCGACCTGCGCCACGCAGAACCCGGCGGTCAGCTTGCAGGGCGTCACGACAGGAACCCCACCAGCTCGACCTTCAGGCCGGCCGCCTTGAACTTCGCGGCCCAGTCCTCCGCGTCGGCGAGGGCCTTCGCCCGGGCCTCCGCGTAGGCGCCCGCCGACTCCCCGAAGGGGCCCTGCTTCACCTGGTAGACCGCGAACATCTGGCGGTAGTTGACGCGGTCGTTCTCGATGACTACGGTGTGCTCGACGCCTTCGGCCTTCACTCCGATTCTGATGGCCATGCTCGATTGCCGCCAGCTCTCCGCGGGCGGCCTCCTGACTGCGGGTGGGTGCTACGACTGCTGCAACAGCTTCGTGAAGATGTCGACGGCGTCCTGGACGGTGCCTCCTTCCAGGAGGCGGCCCTCGTCGGCGGCCCCGACCTCGATGCCCAGCTCGTCCTCGGCGGCGACGACGAGGTCCACGATGTCCATCTCGTCCATGCCGAGGTCGGCCAGCTTCGCGGTGGGGACCACGCCCTCGTCGATGGCGAGGATGTCCTGGATGTTGTCCTTGACGAACTGGGTGGCGTCCATGGTCAGCTCAGGGCGTTGAAGGAGCGCAGGTCCAGACCCAGCTCCTCGGCGGCCTGGACGGCCTCCAAGAGGGTCTGCTCGGTCACGTCGCTGGCGAGGGACAGGCGGTGCTTCTCCTCGTTGAACTCGCCGGACCAGGGGTCGTTCCACATCCCGTTGGCCCGCCCGTCGCGCAGCGCCTGCTCGGCAGCGGCCCACTCGGCGGCGCGCCGGAGAACAAGCGCGATGGCGCGCAGGCGGCTCGCGGCTCGCTTCACGGCCGCGATAGCAGCGAAGAGGGCGAGGACGAGGGCGAAGCCCCACATGATGCAGCCGATGATGCAGACGATGATGAGGAACGCGGTCATGTTCATGGGCCTACTATATCACGGCGGGGTGGGACTTCGGTACGGCCGGGGCTCGCGGCTACCCCGGCCGGTGCTGCCGAACAAAGCCGGCGCTGATGCCGCGCAGCCAGCACACCTGGTTCCCGGGGCGGTGCACCGTGCCCATGCTCACCCGGGTCTTGCCTTCCTAAAAAGAACGAGGGTTGGTATGGAATAGGTGGTAGGGCCGTCGTGAAGACCGCACCGGCTTTCGCCAGCATGCCCGCAGGGTCGCCTCCCGGTTGGTCTGGAGTTACTATATCACGCCTGGAGCTGCTTCCACCACGCTTGGGCGGGCCCCCACAGCTCGTGGCCCGCGAGGTCGGCCTGGAAGGCGTTCTTGAGGTCGCCCAGCCGGGCGGCGAGCCAGCGGTCCAGCCCGACCTCTTCCAGGGAGGCCGCGATGACCGCGTCGGCCTGCGTTCCGTCGGACGCCACGGCACCGAAGACGACCGTGCGCTTGAACGCTTCGATAGGGTCGGGTTCGCCGGCCGTGGCGGGCCACTGCGAGACACCGCGGACCTTCTCCGACCAGTACCGGGCGTTGGCCTCGTAGTGCATGGGCCGGGCGTCGATGTCGCAGAGGTGCCAGCGGACGAGGCCCGCGAGCTGCGGCGCGGCCTCGCGCAACATCGCCTCCGACGGGGTGCCGGCCGACTCCATCCGGCCGAAGCGGTCGTACTCCTCGTAGGAGACGAAGAAGTATGGCTTCTCGTTGCCCCGCAGGTAGCGGAACCCGTACTCGAACTTGGAGCCGTCGACCGGCGAGATGAAGGTCTTGGTGAACTTGGCGTTGTTCATGGTGAGCACTATACCAGAGACTCCCCGAGCTGTCAAGCCAAGATACTTGGGCTACGGACCCAGTCGCCGTGATATAGTATCGGAATCCGGTACCTGAAGTCCGTTCCCCACCCGAAAGGAGCAACACATGAACAAGGGTCAGAAGGTCGCTCTCCGACACGCCGCCAACGCCATCGACGGCACCCGCCCGGCCACGGGCCACATCCAGCTCGGCGCCCGTGCCGGAGCGCCGGCCGTGCTCAACACGGTCGACCACCGCTCGCGGCCGTTCGCGAGCGTCTACCTCGCCCGGCGTGCCGGCTACACGCCGCTGAGCCAGGTGGGCGCGCAGAGCCTCATCGTCGACATCTTCGGCCTCACCGCCGCCCAGGCGGCCAAGGTCGACCGCGTCGCCGCGTCGACCCACAACCTGAAGCAGCGTGCCCAGCGCGTCGCCCGGTTCCTCCGGCGCGTCGTGGTGGAGCCGACCTACGTCGGCTCGACCCGGCAGCCCACCACGGGTGCCGTTGCGTCGACGCTGTAACCGCGCGTGAGTAGGTCCCTCCGGGGCCGAAAACGGACTGGGCCCGGGCGACCGGGCCCTTTCTTTTGGTATCGTTCGCCCCGGTTGGGTGTTCACCAGACGCGAGCAATCTAGGAGGTGTACCGCCTCCGGCACCGTCGGGAGAGCCAAACCATGCAGCAGTACATCATCACCCACTACGTGAGTGCGCCTTTCACGGGCGACCATGCCGATGGGACCATCGAGGTCTCGACCGCCGACGCCGCCAAGCTGTGGCCGGGCGCCAAGGCCATTATCGGCTCGAACGACGCGGTCAACGCCCCGGCCGTCGAGGTGCTCATTCTGGAAGACCTCGGCTCGGGGCACTTCCGGGTGCGGCTCGACGACCCCTCGGCCCCCGCGGCTGGCGGCCCCGTTGCCGTCCGGACGCCCAAGGCTGGTTCGAACTGGAGCGCCTACACGGTCGCCAGGGCCAGCTACATCATGCAGCCGGCAGACCAGCTCATCTTCAACTACACCCGCGACGGCGTCATCCCGCGGGTGCCGTCCGCCCTCCAGGGCACCTAAGCAGAGGCACCCATGGCGCCTCTTGCCGCCGCCCAGGCCGAGGACGACGTGCTCCCCGCTCCGTGTTCCATCCACGACGACCGTCTGCGCGAGCTGGAGACGGAGCAAGCCGCTCAGCGTGCTCAGCTTGTCGCCGGTACCGAGATGTTCCGCGCCATCCAGGACAGCATCAAGAGTCTCAACGACAACGTGCGCGACTCCATGAACCGAGTCGAGACGCGCGTCGCCGAAGTTTCCTCGGACGTGAAGGCGCTCACCGAGAAGGTGAACGAGGTCCAGGTGCAGCAGGCCGGTCACGAGGAGCAGCTCAAAGAAGCCGCCCGGGACCGTGCCGAGGACCGCGAGGCCATCAAGGAAGCGGACGACGCCAAGAAGGAGCGCAGAAGGTTCTGGGTGGGCGTCGCGTTGAAGGTCGGCATCCCCGTCTTCACCCTGAGCGCGGCCACCATCGCCTCGAAGAGCGGACGCAGTCTCCTCGCGGAAATCCTCAAGGCCATCGGCGCCGGAGGGTAGCATGAAGCTGCGCACCCGACCCCTTCTCTGGTGGTCTTCGGCTGCGACGGTGGCAACGGTCCTGCTCAAGGCTCTCGGCGCCGGCACGAGCATCAGGTACGGCGAGCACTCCATCACCTTCGGCGGCATCGACAGCGGGCTCGCGCTCGCGCTACTGGGCAGCACGTTGACCGCCCTGGTCGCCCAGGGACACAACGCGCTGAAAGACAAGGACGGCGATGGCAAGCCCGATGCGTAGGTTGGTCCTCGCGGTCTTCGCAGTCCTCTGCCTCCTTCTCCCCAACGACTCGTCGTGTACCGTTCCTAAGCGGTCGGTCGGCCTTTCCGGGAACGCCGACATCCAGCTCACCGACAAGGTCGACGATGCTCTGGCCAGCTCGGTTGCGAACGAGGTGCATGCCGCGATGCGAGCAGGCGCGAAGCACCTGACCGTCCACATCGACACCATCGGCGGCGACCTGGACGCGGGCCTAGACATCATCGCCACCATCCACGACAGCGGTATCCCCTCGACCTGCATCGTCTACGACAAGGCGTTCTCGATGGGGGCCATCATCCTCCAGTCGAGCGCGTGCGGCGAGCGAGTGGTGCACGCTCATTCGGTGGTGATGGTGCATGGCGTTCTCTCCGGCGGCAACGGCCCGCAGCGCACCATCGAGAACAACCTCGCCCGGGCCCGCGCGGCGAACCTCCAGGCGGCTCAGCTCATCTGCGCTCGGACCGGCTGGACCATCGAATGGTACTGGCAGACCTTCGTGGTCGAGGCACGAGAGATGTGGGTGGTCGGCCCCGAGGCTGTCGCTTGGCATCTGGCGGACCGCGTCAGGCCGGTTCCGTCCCCGGTTCCTCTTCTGCCGTAGAGCGGGCCAAGAGCCCGCTGGAGGTCGCCATGAGGCGTCGCCGTCGGGTTCCTTTGCTGCGGTCGCAGCCCGCTCTCCAGCTTCCTGCTCCCGAGCCACTCCCCGTGCGGCCCAGGCCCCGAGAGGTCGAGCCTCCGCGGGTCATCGTCATCGAGCTGACCTGACCCGCAAGACGGGGATGCCGAGGTAGTCCACCTTGTGGCATCCGGCGGCGGCGTGCTTGACGGCGGTCGGCGCCCCGGCCACGCGCACGACCTTCGCGTAGGGCTCGTAGGGCTCCAGGCGGGTCTCGGCCTCGTCCTTCAGCCTGGCCTTGCCGCAGTCGCAGGCCATCTTGTCGCCCCGGTCGTCCGGGTGCGTCTCCTCAGCCGCGGTGGGCTTGTCGTCCTTCCGGCCGCCCCGGTCGTAGTCGTCGAAGGCGTCCTCCACGTCGTGGGCGGCCTCGACCTCGGGGTCGGCCTCCATCGTCCCCGGGAACCAGCGGCAGTCGCAGCGCGCCTCAGCGCAGCCCTCCTTCTCCTCGGCGTGGACCTTCGAGAGGTGCTTGCAGCCCCAGGGGCACCGCGGCCGGTCGTCGGGGAGGACTTCCATGAGTCCTGGGCGGTACTGCACGGCCCTGATGAAGATGTCCCGAGGCCCGAAGATGTTGTTCGGGTCCGGATTCTTGGCCGTCAGCGACAGCTCTCCTCGGTGGACGTAGGAGACCAGACAGACGATTCCCTTGGGGAACTTCGTCCCGCCGTGGGTCTCCATTTCCCGGAGAAGCCGAACCTTCCGCCCCTCCAGCCACTCGTTTTTGCGGGCAGCCACGGCCTACTCGACGGTGGGCTTGAACCGCTTCACGAAGTCGATGGTCTTCCCGCTGATGGGCTCCTTGCGCGAGTCGGAGACGAGGCGCGCCAGCTTGAGCAGGTTCTTCACGTCGCGGCCGGTGAGGTCGGGGTAGCGCGACACCGTGTTCTCGATGACGGCGTCCGATAGCTCGATGCCGGCGGTGTCCGCGAGCACCCGCCAGATGCGCGCCTGGAGCACGGGGCCCGGGGCCTTGTAGTCGATGCGCGCCAGGCAGCGGGAGGCGATGGCGTCGTCCACCAGGTCGGACCGGTTGGTCGTCAGGAACAGCACGCCCTTGTAGTATTCCAGCACCCGGAGGAAGACGCCGACGATGGCGTTCTGGGTGAGGTCCTCGCCGCGCTTGGTCACGTACACGTCGGCCTCGTCGAGGAGCAGGATGGCGCCCCAGCGCTGGGACCGCGCGAAGACCTTCAGCAGCTCGTCCTCCAGCTCGTCGGGCTGGTCCCGAGCTGGGACGCCTGGACGGAGTAGAGCGGCTTGGACATGACCTCGGCGTAGACCTCGGAGGTCAGCGTCTTCCCGGTGCCGGGCACGCCCGCGCAGAGGATGATGGACCCGCCGCTCTTGCCGGAGACGATGTCGTTGAAGCCGCCCTTGTGCGCCAGGAGCAGTTCGACCAGGCTCCGCTCGTCGTCGGGGAGCACCAGCTTCGACCCGAGCTGGTTGTCGTAGACGTACTCGGTGAGCTGGCCCACGTCGACGCGGAGCCGCTTGTGGCGCTTCAGGTCGAAGGTCGCGAGCATCGGGTGCAGGGGAATCTCCGGCTCGGGGACCGAGTCGAAGTCCACCGCCCCGTCGTGCTCGTCGTCGTCGCTGTTGCGGCCGTTCCAGAAGCCCCGGTCCACGTAGGCGTCGCGGTCGTTCTGGTCCTTGTCCTCCTCGGAGAACACGTCGATGACGACCCGGGCCTTCTGGCCGTCCTTGTCCAGGAGGATGTCGCTGTTGGCGTTCCAGTACCAGGAGCGGTCGCGGCTCTTGCCGTTGCCGTCGAGGTTGTCGGTGCCGATGCCGGTGGCCAGGAACTGCTTCCCGATTTTCCCGTTGTAGTCGTGGAACAGCTTCCGGCGGCGCTCGTACTCGGCGAACATCTCCGGGGTCTCGACGATGAAGCCCTTGCGCGCGAGCGCCTCGGGCACCGTGAGGCCGATGCAATCTTCGGCACGGAAGGACTAGCCCTCCGACTGCCGGCCGCCGAACTCGACGTACCGGAGGCTCATCGAAGCGTAGGCCGGCGTGGTATAGCCCTCGCGCTTCACTTCGGGGTGGAACTCCGTCGAGTTGACGTAGAACGCCTGCCAGACGCCGCGCTTGTCGTCCTTCTGGTAGAGCCAGTGCTTCGGCACCTTGCGCAGGTAGAGCGTGAGGAGCGACTCGAAGTTCCGGACGGACCGGGCCTTCGGGGTCTTGCCGGAGACGGCCTCCTGCCAGGTCCGGCAGTCCTTCAGCAGGACGCCGACGCCGCGGATGGACTCGTGCGGCTCCAGAAGCGCTACCAGCATGGTGACCTGCTTCGGCGAGAGCGCCGCCAGGTCGACCTCGACGTACTTCTTCCAGCCCCGGATGGCGTCCTCGTCGACGTTGAGGCCGTGCTTCTTCAGCACCGGGACGGTGATGGCCTCGATGAGTTCCTTGTGCAGTTTCAGGTTCACGAGCGTTTCTCCATGAGGGTGTCAAGGTGGGCCCACATCTGGATTTCGACGCGGTGGGTAGCGTTCATGCGACCGATGAGATTCTGGAAGTCTACCCACTCCCGACGGTACATCCGGACCTTGCCCCGGTCCTGGGAGGCGAGGCTGTACTCCATGTTGGCGATGCGGTCGGCCAGCTTCACAAGGACGGCGTCGTCCATACCGATGTAGCGAACCATCGGGTAGGTGGCTCGATGCCTGGCAGCTCGGTTCTCGCCGCGCCGGTCGGTGACCGCGTCGACGATGTTGGCCACGCGCTCGCCGAAGAACCGGAAGAGGTCGTCGTACTTGACAGCCGTGTCCTCCATGGTGTCGTGGAGCCAGGCCGCGGCCGTGAGCGGCCCCGACATCAGGCGCTCGGCCGCGAGGAATCTGGTGAGCACGTCCACCGTCGACTCCAGGTGGAAGTAGTAGGGGAGGTCCTTCCCGTACTTCTGGCCGGCGTGGGCGCCCGCGGCGAACATCGCCGCGTCGCGACCCGGCTTCTCGCTGTTCACGTTCATGCTTTCACCTTACCAACCTGCCAGGGGAATGTCAAGGGGATGTCGACCTCGTCGATGTTCCGGAACAGCTTGCCTCCGCTCGCCTCGATGAAGTAGAGCACCTGGAGATTGATGGGAATGCCGGCCATGTCGCCGCAGTCGCGGAAGTCGGTGCGCAGACCGTAGACTACCTTCCCGATTCCGGCGCCGAACGCGCATTCGGCCACGGTGCCGGAGTCGGGCTCGGTGCCGTCCAGGAGACCGAGGACCACGTCGCAGTCGTCCAGCATGTCGTGGTTCGCCCGAGCGATGACGTCGCCGGCCCATCGGTTGTAGGACAGGCGTTCCTTGTGCCCGAAGTCCTCCACGTCGGCGAAGAGGGCTGAGTAGTCAGCATCCCAGGGGTCGGCCACTTCGTGGCCTAGGGCCTTCAGCTTGGCCTTCACCTGGTCGCGGTAGGGCTTGTGTCCAGGACTGAAACCGGTTGGGGAAGCAAGGTAGATGCGCACATGGTCTCCGAAGTTTATTCCCGGTGGTGGTTGCTTAGAGAGGGCTCCAGCGCCGCGCGGCACCTTCATCGCCAACCCTTGCTGGTCACCTGCCAATTCCCTTGATTACCCTTCGCAGCCCGCTGCGAGCGGGTGGGTTTAGAGCGCGAGCCGGGTCTCCGCGCTCAGGGAATACGGTCCGTCGCCACCCCGTTAGATTTCGGGGAATCCTCCGTGGAGGACGGGGATGTGCCAGTCTCCGGCGGACGGTCTCTACCGCGCCTCCTTGAGCGCGGCCTTGTTCTTGTCGTGCGTCTCGTGGTACTTCTGGGTGGCGACCTTCGACGCCTCGATGCGGTTCTTGCGGTCCTGGCGCCTGGCGCGCTCGAAGACGTCGTCCTTCGAGAGCGGCTTGCGCGGGCCCTTGCCCTTCGAGGCGTCGAACTTCCGCTTGGGGGCGGGCTTGCCGACGCGGAGCAGCTCCGCGGCCGCGCGGCCGAGGATGGAGGCGGCCACCTTGATGATGAACTCGTCCAGCTTTTTGGGGTCGCTGGCCAGTTCCTTCGCCTTCGCGATGACCTCGGCCTGGCGCTTCGCGCGCTCGACCTCCCGGCGCTTCTGCTCCAGGATGTGGAGCGGCAGCTTGAGGGAGAAGTCGAAGCGGGTCGTCGCCTGGTCCTCGATGACGCGCACGCGCTGGATGTTGTCCAGGCCGCCGTACTTGGTGGTCAGCTCCTCGGGCTTGACGTTCGCCAGCATGGTGGCGAACTGGGCCATGTACTTCTCGCGGGGAGTGGTGGGCTGGAAGCTGACGCCCATCTCCTCCATCCCCTTCTTGAAGGCGCCGAACTCCACCATGCTGAACTGGGTCTTCTCGATGGCGGCCACGGGTTCTCCTTTTGATGACGATGGGACTACTATATCACGCCGCTAGGCCACTTCAGCGAGGCAAAAGCCCTCGCACTTCGACGCCTCGAATTTCGTGTGACAGATGTGCTCGGTCTTCTTGATGACCCACGCCGAGTAGTCCCAGCCCTGGCCGCAATGCTTGCACGTCACGTGTCGGCAGTCTTCCTTCTTCCCGACGTGGGCCTTCATGAGACCCTGGCAAGACTCGCAGCGGACCTCGATGGTGCGGGGCGCCTTCATGGGACTACCTTACCACACCGCCAGGCGCTTGTCAAGCGTCGTCGTCGCCGGAGCATCGCGCCCGGATAGCTATCGAGGTCCGGTCATTCCGAAGCGCCACCAGGCCGCACTTGAAGCACACCGCCCAGGGCAGGAAGACGTACTTGCCCCAGCGGTGGCCCCGCTGCCCAGCCATCAGACCGCCCAGGGCACCCCGGAGCCGACGGCTACGGTGCGCCGGATGGCTTCGGCCTTTTCCCGCTGTTGGCGTGCATCGTCGAGCCGTCCCAGATTTTCCAGCCGGACGGCCCACTTCTCTGCCTTGTCGGCGCGCTTCTGGATGTTCTCGGTAGTGCTCGGGCCCGAAATGCGCTTGTTCGCCCAGAGCGCCAGGAGATGGATGTGTAGCTTCGACAGCGCGCGGCGGGCAACTTCACGGGCCTCTTCGACCGAGCCGGCCATGAAGGCTTTCAGCCGGAGGTACTCCTGAATGCGCTCCGGGATGAAGGAGTCCTCGCCGGTCATCCCAACATCCTCGTCGGTGGTGTAGTAGTCGACCATGAGGTCGAAGCGGCGACGGGTGTCCTCGATGATGACCCTGGCCTGCTCGGGGTCGATGATGCTTCGCTCAGGCGGTTCCATTTCCGGAATGGACGGGGGCGGCTGAGGCATCGCCCCGGCCTGAGTCGCCAGCTCGTCGTACGACAGCTTCGACAGGTCTCCCTGCGCGCCGGATTCCTTCAGTTCCCGCTCCAGCGTCGTGCGGTTCTTCGAACCTTTACGCCTTGCCATTCAGCCTCTCCATGAGAGCAATGGCGTCTCCGAGGTACTGGACATGTTCGACTCTTGGATGGTCGAGGAAGATGCAGTCCTCGCGCCGCGCGTCGACGGCGATGACGAGGACGCCGCTGGCGAGTGCCGCGCCGACCTCGACCCAGGCTCCCTTCATGCCGTCGGTCCACATCAGGAGCACCACGTCGCAGTGCGTGGCGGCGTAGAGGTCCTCGACCGCAGCGGCCCGACGGGTTCCGCCCGGGTCTTCCTTGGTCCAGTCGCGAAGGACGATGAAGCCGCGATGCTCCAGCGTCTCAACGACGGTGCGCGTGACGCCGCGGTAGCGGCCGATGGGGTAGACAGTTCTCAGCATCAGTTCTCCTCGCGCAGAGCGTTGCGGAACCGGACTCGCTCCGCATCTGCCTTTTGGAGGTAGTAGCGGAGCTGGTTCCGAGTAAGGCCGTGCTTCGTCGCCGCGGCGATGACGGCCATGCCGCCGCGTACCGCTTTGATGGCCTTCTGGACGGAGTCTTGGTTCTTGGTCATCGTTTTTACTATATCATTGGGGGATGGCACTACCAATGCATCTTCCCCGCCCATGGTCCGATGCGGTTGCCCGGGCCGGTGCGGAACGTGAGCTGGACGCCCGGTTCTATGGTGGCCCGGAGCGCCCAGGGCCGGTAGACGAAGAGCCAGTTCGGCGTTGCAACCTCGGCAGCGGCCTGGAGGTAGCGACCCATGTCGCGCATTCGCTTGTGGAATGCCCTTGACTCCTCCCGGGTCATGTCGAAGTAGTCCCTCACGCGGCAGCGGTCGTGCTGCGTGTTGAGGTAATGGAAGAGGTTGGTGATGACCTCTTCGTGCGTGTCGCGCATCGGGTTCCGGATGGCCGAGTAGGACTTGTTCAAGAAGGAGAGGAACTGATTCAGCTCCTTCCGGTATCCTGAGGGCAGTGAGAGCACCAGGTTGGCTATCAACCGGCGCCGGACGTACTCGCCGTAGCGGCCAGCTACCTGGCCGAAGAGCAGATGAAGTTCTTCGTGCCACCTCACCGCCACCGCCTTCATTCGGTGACGCGACCACTTCGAGGGCTTGAGCGCATAGTTGATGCTCGACCCTTCGGTGTCCGAGGCGACGCCCGGGTACCGAGCGGTCATGTGCTGGTGCATCGACTCCCGCTCGATGTCCGACGCGAGCAGCTCGGAAGAGTTCCTGCGCTCATTCAGGAGGGCTCGGATGACCCGCTGTAGCTCGGGCTTTGTCCCGATGATGAGCCCTTCCCGTCGGCTCTTGAAGCCGAGGCGCCGGAAGTGCAGCGTGTGCATGGCCTACCCCGGGAAGTTCGCGTCGATGAGCCGCTTCATCTCTTCGGCGTGATGGCCGGCGGTCGAGTGGACGACGGGTTTGTGCTTCGGCCAGACCCGGCGAGCGACCATCCACTGCACGAAGTCGAGGCCGTTCACGTCGCCCTGGCGATGACACGCGCAGAGATTCTTGCACTCGCCCGGGTCCTTGAACCCGCAGCGGAAGTTGCAGCGCGCGCAGACGGGCTTGTCCAGGTCGTAGTCGAGGGACAGCTCCTCTACGTTGCCCAGGAGCAGCTTCACCTGCGCCTGCTCGGCGGTGGTAGCCCAGGCCCAGCCCTCGGGAGCTGGGCGGTTGTCGTCGAGCCAGATTTTGATGCCGGCGTTCACGGGACATCCTCGTAGTGCGGGGCGTCGTCGAGCATCTTGGTCAGCTTCTTCGCCTGAGCCTGGACCGACTTCAGCTTCCTGCCCACCATGTCGTGGTAGCGCCGGATGGCTTCGTCGCGGTCCTGGGTGTACTCCTTGGGGCTTGCGAAGATGCTGTAGCCCCCTTCCTTGGAGACGAAGTAGGTCGGTCCTCCGTCGCGGGAGTCGTGCATCTCGCCACGACCGAAGACCAGGATGCCCTTGGTGAGGGCGTAGGTCAGCACGTACACCGGCTTGTCGATGGGCGTGTTGACCATGACTACACCCCGGCTGCGAGGAGGGCAGCGACGGCGGCGGTCGTGCGGGGGTTGCGCAGGGGTCGGTTGGTCTTCACCTTGAAGCCGTGCTCCTCGGCGTACTTCGCTGCGGCCTCGTGGGTGGTGAAGGTCTTCCCCAGCGACTCGTACATCCCGACCAGCACGAAGCCGCTCGGATTGTAGCACTTCGTCCGCACCGGCCGGCCGGACCTCCGGCTCTTGCCGGGGTCGAGCTGACCCTGGGGCAGGATGTAGGCCACCTTCTCGGGGCCGTTGACGTTGACGACCTTCTTCGTCCTCGACTTCATGGTGGGCATCTCCGTGGACTGCGGGTTCGGGACTACTATATCATGGCCGAGGGGTACTTGGGCGTTCGGTAGCGGCTAGTGATATAGTACCTCCAAGAGCGACGGTAATCTCCTGGGTATCCAGCGAGGCGCCGTCCGGCGACCGCACTTCCAAAACAGGAGCAACACCATGGCAGACCCCGTGGGGCAGTTCTTCGAGATTCACGTCGTTGGCGATGAGACCGGCGAGACCTTCACCGGCAGGTTCTGGGCGAAGGAGAAGCTGAGCCAGGCCGACATTCTGGCCATCGACGCCCGGCGGCGGGAGCTGCTCGGCCCGAACGGTGCCGAGGCGCCGCTCGACATCTTCAACCGCGCCACCGTCCTGTCGGAGCTGACCTATCGCATCTCGGGTTCGCCCGACTGGTGGAAGACTTCCTTCAACGGCCTGAACCTCGTGGACGACAACGTCATCATGGAGGTCTACGAGAAGGCCAAGAAGGTCCGCGAGGACTGGCTGGCTGCCCAGAAGGAGAAGGGCGAGAAGGCCCGGGCCGCGCTGGCCGAGAAGCAGGGGAAGAAGTAGCCATGCCCGTCTACAGCAGCGATACGCCGGAGGGCCGGCGCGTCATCTCCGTCAAGTTGGACGGACGCGAGATGATGTACGAGTTGCTCGTCAAGACGGCCAACACCGATGAGGGCTGGCTCGACGTCTACGAGTACACCGTCGACGACAAGGGGCGCAAGCGCCTCAAGATGACGGACTGGGAGCCCGTCGGCTATTTCCGGCAGGTGCGCGAGCCCATCGTGAAGCGCCTCCATGGCAAGGTCGAGGTCGTGACGGGCGACAAGGAGTCCGTGCCCGAGCCGGTCACCATCGACCCGACCGAGTAGTACGAGGTCCCGGTGGACCTCTTTGAGGCCATCCAACAGCAGGCGATGCTGGCGGTCGTCGAACCCGACGACGACGCCTGGCTGCGCCGCATCTTCCGCTTCTATTCGAAGCAGTTTGCTACGCCTTTGCATCTGGTCCCCCAGCTCCCCCTGGAGGACGTGCTGCGCACCTACTTCGAAGAGGTCTTCGACAGCTTCGACGAAGAGACTCGCGAAGAGCGCATCGAGTGGCTCCTGATGTCGCCCGAGGAACGCCGCGACTCCCAGGACGCCGAGAAGACGTTGGCCGTCCGAGACGAGGAGTTCCTGAACCGGCTCAACGCCGAGGTCGCTTCCGGCGAGACCATCCAGCGGCCGCGGGAGCAGAAGCGGCGGCTCATGGACACCGACGCATCGCCGCTTCCCGAGGGCATGAAGAAGCTGGCCGCCCATGTCCAGCGCGTGAAGGCCCGGGCCGCGAAGCTGGCCGGCGTCTCGCTTCCGGGTCCCAAGGCCCCTGCTCCACCCAAGGTTCCGGAGACCAGGGAGCCGGTGACCCTCGGCGAACTGCCCGAAATCAGGATGGAGTTTGAGAGGACGGCCAGCGGCAATCTAGAGAGTAACCCCTGGGCGGACCTCGACCCGCTCGCCCCTCCCAAGCGCCCGAAGAAGACCTAAGTGGCTGATAAGAATCTGAAAATCTCGGTCAAGTCGGATTTGAGGGACGGTCAGAAGCTGACCCGGTTCGTCCAGGACCTGCACCAGAAGGTCGAGAAATTCGCCAAGGTGCTGGGCAACCTGCGCCTCGGCGGCGGCCCTCCGACGCCCACCGGGCAGCCGACGCCTGGGCAGCAGACCCTGGCAAAGCAGCTCGAAGGCGACAAGAAGGCAATGGAGGGGATGGGCCGGGAGGTCGAGAATCTCCAGCGTCGGTTCGTCAACCTGGGCAACGCCGTCCAGCAAGCCGGCACGAAGATGCAGGCGGCCTCGGGGAAGGGTCTGCTCGTCGACCAGTTCGGTCGGCCGATGGCGCCCTCTGGCGCTGCGCCTGGGCCCGGCGGGCCACTCCCGCCTGGCGGTGTTCCTCCTGGTACTCCCGGCGCGCGCCCGGGCGGCGGCGGCGGCATCAACTGGGGCGCGCCTGTTGGCGGCGTTCTGGGTCAGGTTGGCCGTTTTGTTGGCTGGGGCGCTATCATCCGGAACCTTACCCAGGCGGCTCTCGGTGCTCCTCAGCGAGCCATCGAGTGGGCTTCCGTTGGTGCAGAGGCTGGTGCGGCCGGTAGCCAGAGCACTGGTCGGTTGGCGGCTCGTGCTCTCTCCAATGACCCGTTCGCTCAACTGAGCCTGATGCGGGCTACGGGTGGTGGGAAGGGCCGCAACCTCATCAATCAGGGTGAGCTGGAGGAAATCATCACCCAGGCTCCGGACGCTGCCCGTAACGCGGCCATCCAGAAGGGGCTCGGGCGAGCGGTGAGTCTTGACCTCATCGGTGCGGGCCAACAGCTTCGCGGCCTGACGGGCCAGGCCCGCACCGCCGAGATGCACAAGATTTTTGCTCGGTATCTAGAGAACGCCGAACAGCAGGATGTGATAGAAAACACTCGCATCTCCTACGCGCGCTCGCAGGCTCCCGGGCGCGTGGCCTTCTCTCGGCGATTCGGTCGAGACTTCCAGGCTGGTATCCCCGCGGGAAATGCGGTCGACCCGCAACAGACCATGGCCACGGTTTCCGCGGTCCTTGATGTACTTGGGACCGGGACGGCTCTCACCAGAGTCACGAAGCTAGTGACCGAGGCTACCCGGAAGGGCATTTCGAACGAAGCCACCCAGGCGATGCTGCGCGCTCAAGAAATTGGCGGTGGCGACCTCCTGGGGACGGTGCTCAGGAGCGGGCTCAGTCGTCCGATGATGGGCCGCGCTGGCATGGGTGCTGCTGGCATGGCGGCCGAGTCTCTTCTTCGAGTGAGACCCGAGACCTTCCTTGGTGGATTTACCGCTCTCGGCGCGGGTACCGACGAGCTAGGTATGCGCCAGTTGGAGGCCGGTCGCGGTTTCCTGAACCAGGTCACCACGGGCGGACTCGACCCGTATCAGGCAACCGTCAACATGGCCCTGGCTACGAAGAAGGGCCGCTCGGTTTTTACCACCGGCGTTCTCGGTAAGATGACTCTGACCGAGTTGATGCAGGCCGCTTCAAAAAAGGGCCCGACGCCCGAACAGGTAGCCATGGGTATCACCCGGCCTGTCGCTGAGCAACTCTTGAACGACGAAATCAACAGCCTCGGGAATCGAGCCTTCGACGAGAGTGGAGTCGACCAGCCTCCCGCGCTGAAAAGGCTCCGAGCAGCTATGGGTTCCGAGGGAGGCGTCATCGGAGAGGCCCGACGGTTGCGCGGGATGGGCAAGGGTGGCGAGGAGGGGTTGACGGAGCTGAATGCGGCCCTTGCTTCTATCACTGGCCAGCCTCTCGGTACGCGGCCGCTCGACTTCCTTCTAGGTGCCCAGGCCGGCGCGCCGCGCGGCGCCATGGCCAAGGGGACTCCGGGGGCCTTGGTTACGGCCCTGGAGTCGACGATGTCCGGCACGAAGGAGATGGAACGTGACTGGGCCAGCATGAAGCTGGCGATGGACAACCTGCGTACGGCCACGTCGACGACCAAGCCCTTCGTCGAAGGTATCACCAACGCCCTGAATAGCCTGAACGCCGACGAACTCCAAGCCAGTATGACTTCGCTGGCTGGCCTGGGTAGCGCGATGAGCGAGATTTCCAAGAAGGGCTCCGCGGCCGTCGACGTCATGGAGCACGTTCAGAAGTTCGTCGAAGCCGTCGCGGCGAAGAAGGCTGCCATCACGGCTGCCGAGAACGAGGCCGCGCGCGCACAACTCGGCCCCTAAATGCCCGCCACCTACGACCTCATCCAGGACTACGGGAGTCCCGACACCATGGTCTCCATGGCGCCCGTGTGGGTTCTGGCGGCAGTTCGGTGGTCGCATCCGTTCCTCTTCGACCGCGCAGCGCTGGCGAGCGACCCGTCCATCGACGCCTTCGCGCAGGTGCAGGAACCGGTCGTCATCGTCTCAGACTGCACAGCCCTCAACATCACGGCGAACAAGGGGGCGCATGTCCACAACCTCTCGGCCACCCTCCGAGACAACGACATCAACTACCTGTCGAGCATCTTCCCCGACGACTGGCTCTTCGCCTGGATTCTTCCGAACGAGACTCGGGCCAAGGCACTGCTGAAGAAGCTACGTGCAGGGAAGGCGTGCAACGAGTTCTACGACGGGCTCAAGTTCGTGGGGCGCGTCCAGTCCATCTTCAAGGATACCCTGGTCGCCGACGACGGCAAGCCGACCTCTATCTTCACCCTCAATGGACTGGGCTTCAGCGAGTTCGACTACACGCTCTTCTGGGAGCCCAAGCTGGTGGACAGCGCCTCGCTCCCGGTGTGGTTCTCCCGCCTCGGCGTGATGCTGAACAGCATCATCGTCGGCAGAGACAAGTCGACCACCCAGGACAGGGACCCCGGCGCCATCGACGTGAACAAGATGATTCCTGCCCTCGTACGTCTCACCTTGGGAGAGGGGCCATTCCGTCAAGGCAACCTCTCGGTGCCGGGTGGCGCGAATGCCTCGCCGAATGGTGGTATCAGGGTGCCTAGCCTGGTGGGCAAGCTGCTCGGGATGGTGAGCACCGAGAAGATGACCTATTCGGACATCATCGATATCGTCGTTGGTGTCCAGAAGTACCAGGGCGCCGCCGGGGCGCCGCAGAACAGCCCGCTCATCTTCCAGCCAGATGGCCTGAAGAGCACAAGCATCGAAGTGGCTAATTTCAAGGACATCATCAAGCCCATCTTCGAGTCCCAGGACTTCTTTTCGCCCAGCTCCAAAAACTTCGTCGAGAGCAACGGAGAACCGACGACGGTCAAGTACCAGGCGACGCCCATCCCGCTCCTCGGGGAGTTCCCGCTCGTCCAGCCCCCCTTCCAGGACACGCCTATTTGGCAGGTGATGGAGCATTTCCTGAATCCGGGTACGAACGAGATGTACGTGGCGCTGAAGCCGAACCAGAACGGGAGCATTCTCCCGCGGCTCACCGTGTGGCAGTATCCCTTCAGCACCAGGAAGTTCCAGAAGGCCATAGGCGATAAACCTGCGGTTACGACTTTCCTGGAGTTGCCGCGGTGGCGCATCGACCCCAAGATGCTGAAGCGCGTCCAGGTCGGTCGCTCGAACGCCTTGCGCTCGAACTTCTGGCACGTCCAGGGCGTGTCGCCGGGCGCTCCGGTTGACGTGAGCCTCCAGTACGTGAAGAGCCCGCCGCGCACCGACAAGAACGACATCGAGCGCTCGGGTTTGCGGCGGATGGTCCGCACCGTCAACTGCCTCATCAAGGACGCGGCTCAGGGGCCGAACCTCTGGCGGGACATCGTCACCGACATGACGGCTGGCCAGCAGCTCACGCTTACCGGTACCATGGTGGTGACCGGCATCGTCTCTCCCATCGCCCCCGGCGACAACGTCCAGTTCGCCAACGTCGTCTACCACGTCGAGGTGGTGACCCACTCGTGCAGTATGGCTCCCGATGGTAAGCGGGACTGGAAGACCAGTCTTCAGCTCTCCCATGGCATGGCCGACGAGAACACCCTGGCCGTGAACCAGAACGACACCGCTCTCGACGCGCCCTTGCAGGAATACGCGGGCGTGCGCAACGCCGACCCGACCACCGTGCGCGTCGGTCGTACAGTGCTCGACCGGTTCGAGGAGGACAAGTAATGCTCCTAAGCGACGGGACCGTGATTCCTTCGTACATGGGCGTGAAGAACACCTCGAACGCCCGCGGCGCGCCGGGCTTCTTCAACGAGGTGGCCATCCTGGCGGGCGAGGTGGTCAAGGTCATCTACCCCGACGACTCGGACAGCAACTCCCATCGGTTCATGGAATACGTGGTCAACGTGTGGCGTCGACAGGGCAGTGGGGCTCAGGAGCGCATCACGTTTCGGTGTTTCCAGTCCGATACCTTCGGCTCGGTAGCGGACCAGCTCCGCTTTAGCTTCCGGGCGGCTACCAACACCACGACCCAGGACCCGCTCTCGAACGGCGCCACCGTTCTCGTCGCTTGCGTGAACGGCGACCGCTCGAACGCCTACATCATCGCCGCCATGCCGCAGCCGAAGCGGGACGCGGACCCTCCCAAGGCCGCCGGAAGGTACTTCCGCTCGCGCTTCAACGGTGTCGAGATGCGCGTCAATGACGACGGCTCCTTCGAGCTGACCGTGCCCGGCGCGACGGACGCAGACGGCAACCCGGACCCCAACCGGGACGGGAGCAACAAGGGTTCGAAGCTGACCATCGCCGCGAACGGCGACATCGTCATCGACGACCAGGCCGGCGACAGCGTGAAGGTCAGCCCCTCCTCGAAGAGCATCGAGGTCGTCTCGACCGAGAAGATGTCCGAGAAGACCAAGGAGGGGACGGTCACCGCCAGCGCCTCCTGGAAGTTGAAGGCGCCCATCGTGGTCGTCGACTCCAAGGACGTGCGCCTGGGTGGTGATGCCGAACTGGTCGACCCTACCCAGGGCGTCGTCCATGGCCAGGGCATCGACCCCTTCACCGGGATGCCCTACTTCGCCCTGGGCAACACCTCCACGGTCGTGAAGGCCAAGAAGCAGTAGGAGTACGCCATGCCGATGAACGGGAACCAGTTGGCTGCGGAGATGCTTCGAGCCATGGGCGGGAAGGTCACCCCACAGCGCCTGAAGGCTTTTCAGAGAATGGCCGACGCCATCGTCAAGCACATCCAGGCCAATCTAGTCGTGGCTTCGTCCGGCGTTGACCCCCAGGGCGGCACCGTTACGTCGACGAGCACCCTGGTACAGTAGCAGTAATCTACCGCTCATCCGGGCCCGGCATAGGCCCACTACCAAACAGGAGCAGCCAATGGAATCGTCTCAGTCCCTCGTGCCAGACTTCGTCGCCGTCAGCGAGAAGAGCCGCATCGACATCCTCCTCGCCTTCTCGCGCCAGCGCGCGGCGGATGCTGAGTTGCGTTCTTCCCAGCTCACCGTGGAGCATCTCATCGACAAGCTGGACAAGGACGGCCAGCTTCGGGCGGCCATCAAGGAATCCCAGGTTGCTTCGGCGCGCGCGGCTGACGCCGGCAACAGGATGCGAGGCATCATCATCGAAGTCCAGAAGGAAGTCGGTCACTCGCTGGAGGGGTACCGCATCGACCCCGAGTCCGGTAACCTCATCAAGCCCCCGTCCGCCCCGGCCACCCCGCCGACCGCGGCCCCCGAAGCCAAGGTCGTTGACCTGAAGAAGGCCAGGGGGAAGAACAAGAAGTAGCTCATGCCTCGTCTCGACCCATCCATGTTGACCTCCCGCGACAACACGTCGTGGGTTGGCGGCGACAACCAGGACCTCGTCAACTCCGTTACCCGGAGGTGGGACTGGTCTCCCATCGACGAGAGCCTGTGGTCGTCGAGCTGGCCGTACCAGCTCGCGGTGCTCGACGCGCAGTCGGATGGGTCGTACATCCAGAAGGACGTGTACACCCTGCCTATCAACCCGGAGTCGCTGGTGAACGCCATGCCGTTCGCCAACGTCCTTCAGGCGACCTTCG
>JAEHJW020008186.1_pt1 | contig 38446 bp, 57 predicted proteins | sample 9271431 | NCBI WGS metagenome assembly JAEHJW02 | reverse complement strand
AACTCCGTGAACTCGACGGGCGGGCGATCGAGGGGGGAGGCCATTATCCCGCGGCCTCCTCCCCCTTCTTCTCCTTCTTCGTCCGGATCCGAGCCCGGAAGAGGCTGCGGACGGCTGCGCCGATCGCCTCGTCCTTCGCGGTATCGAGCACCACCACCGGTTTTCCGTGGTCCTGCAGGTTGCCGTTCTCCCCGGTCAGCAGCTGGATCTTGTAGGCGTTCCCGACTTCACTGATCACGACGTTCTTCTCCAATGGATTCTCCTTTTTCGTGGCCCCACGGAAGGGCGGCTCGCAGGGCCGTTACGTGCCCGCCCGCACGTTCCCCCGGCCGGAGCGGGGGGAAAAGGTTCAAAACGGGATGTCGTCGTCTTCAGCAGGCGGTGCGGCTTTAGCTTTGGCAGCCTCCGGCTTGGACCCGAGGAACTGCACCTTGTCCGCCAGCACCTTCACGCGGTTGTGCTTCTGCCCGTCCTTTTCCCACCGCTCGTGCCGGAGGCGGCCGGCCACAAGGACTGAGCGCCCTTTCGCCAAGTGCTCCGCGCACGCCTCGGCGGTCTTTCCGAATACAGTGATGTCGAAGAAGTTGGCGTAGTCCTTCCACCCCTCGCCGTCCTTGACTTGTTCGTTGACGGCCAGGCCGAAGGATCCGATGGCCGTTCCCGACGATGGTGCGAATCGAATTTCCACGTCCCGCGTGAGGTTCCCGACAAGTACGACCTGGTTGAACGTCGCCATCTACGCCACCTCCTCAGCCGGTTCGGTCTGCCCGTGCGCCTTGACCCCCACGTCGCACCGCTGCCAAACGGGGCAGTAGCCGGCACAGCGCCTCCCGTCCCATGTTTCCCGGTCGCTGCAGGGAGGCGGCATCTCTCCATCGAAGAGGGCGTCCAGGAGAGCCTGCTGCTTCTGCAGATAGAAGGAGACGACCTCCTCCCGGGGGAGCATCGGGATCTCGATCACGTAGATCTGGCGATCGAGCCCGTACGTCCGGGAAGTCATCGCGGAGAAATCCCGCACCGTGGCCTGTACAAGGCACCGCTCCACCGGGAACTTGGCGTCCTGGATCATCCAGGCGTACCGGGAGAGCTGCATCTGCCACTCGAAGATGTCGGGAGTTCCCTTCCGCCACTCCGTGCGGGTCTTGGGCTGCCCCTTCTTCGCGCCGGACTTGTAGACCTCATCGGTGGGGACGTCTACCTTCTCGAACCCGAGGGCCTTCACTACCTTGTACGAGCCGGCCGTCTTGAAGTCCCACAGGGTCTTCTCCTCCGGGTCGTAGTAGTCGAAGAACCCGGTTCCGAGCTCGTCCTCCATGAACTCCTCCTGGAGGGCCTCCGGGATTTCGAGCTTCTCGTGCTTGGCGTGGTGGAACGTACCGAGCAGCGCAAAGGCCCGGGAGACCGGGGCCTCGGCAAAGTCATGCTTGATCTTCAGGTACTCAAGGCGCGTTCCGTTGAGCCCCTGGGTGGCGGATATCTTGTTCTCCCATTTCCGGCGACCGGCGGCCATCGCCATCAGCGTCGGCTTGGAGACGCAACGGCCGCAGTCCATCCGGCACTTCTTCAGACAGTCCTCGATCTTGATTCCCCATCCGTCAGGACAGGTGAAATCGGTCCATGGCATTACGCGGCTCCTTTCTTCTGCTCCTCGAGTTCGAGGGAGTCGATCACCCGGGAGGCTTCGTTCTTCATGAGGTCCTTGATCGAGTTGAGAATTGTCAGGCCGAGACAACTCTTCACCCAGGACCGCTTCATTTCCCGATCCTTGATCCCGAGGCTGGTAAACAGCGTCTGGATCTTCTTCACCTGAGCGTCGGTGATGAGATCCTTCACCTCCTCGTCAGGGAAGGGCTCCGACTCCGAAGGGGCGGACGAGGCCTCCACCGGCGGAGCTGCCGCGGCGGGAGGAGGCGAAGCCGGGGGGACCTTCGCCTCCGTGGGAGGGGGAGGAGCGGAAGCAGCAGGGGCCGGAGCTCGCTCGACGCCGGCGTTCAGCCAGGCGAGGATGGTCCGTCCGGTTTCGACGGTGATCGGCTTCGGGTCCTTGTCGGTGAACAGACCGGTCCGATCTTTCGACGCAACCGCGTAGTGTCCGTCGTGGACGATGTCGAGCACGGTGGTGAATTCGTACTCGCTCGATTCGCGCTGCTCAGCCTTCATCCCAAGCTTTACGACCTTCTTTCGCCCGTTTTCCTCGGTCTGGGCCGTCTCCGTCTTCGAGCGCATCGTGGCGATGATGTGAAGCGGAGCGCTCAGCAGGGCGTCGAGAAACTTCCGATGCCGCGGGGTGATCTCGTTCCACGCCGACCAGGATTTTCCCTTGTATTTCGATCTGGCGATCTCGTCGACCAACTCCAGGGATCCCCCGACTCCAGACCATTCGTGAGTGATGGAATCGATGATGAGAATCTGGTAGCCGGCCTTTGCCGCTGCGTCCACGGCCTCGATGAAGCGCTCCGGGGAATAGGGCGGGGTTAGTTCGAGGACGTCGAAGTCGGTCAGGTGGGTGTAAAGCGATGCCGACCCTTTCTCGGTGTCCACAACTGCGGTCTTCCCTCCGATCCCCTTAGCGATCAGCAATGCGCTGTAAGTCTTCCCGGACCCCGAGGGCCCGGTCAGCGCAAGGCGTAAGCGGGATTTTTTCCGTTCCGACTTCTGAAAAGCCATGTTCGTCATCTACGCTCCCTCCTTCTTGATGTGCTTCCAGTTTTTCCCTCTCACAACGTATGAAACCGCGGTTTTCGTGATCCCGAATTCTCGGGACAGATCGAGAAGGCTGGCTCCGGCGGAGCTCCGGCGCCGGATGAACCGGACATCCGTCTCCGTGAGCTTCGCGCGGCCGTTCGCTTCTCCCTTCAGGTTCCCGCCACGGCCGGCCAGCATTCGGTCGATCATGTTGTCTCGGTGGGTTCCGGCGCGAAGGTGCGCAGGGTTGATGCAGCCCGGGTTGTGGCATATATGCCGGACCTCGAGGTCTCCTGGCGGATAAAAACAGAGGGCGAACATCACGCGGTGCGCTATCTGCTTTGGGCCGCCGATTCGGAGTTTTCCGTACCCCCCGGCGGTTGATCGCGTCCACGGCCAGCAGTCTCCCGACTCGCGAACGTCGGCCGATACCATGAGCCGGTCAAACGTCTCGGGGTCTTTCGATCGGGCGCGGCGGAAGAACGCCTCGCTGTCTGCTCTCCGGAATACTGGCCTCATCACTTTCCCGCCACCGCCGCCCAGAACTGCGGCGTGAATATAAAATTGATGAGGAAGAAGATCGCCACGCCGATCAGGACTCCGACGGCGAACTTGAGCGTTCGCCGGATCCGCGACGGGCGCTTCCGGTCTGCGCCGGTGATCGCCTCGTGCCCCTGCCATTCGCGGGGAAGAGTCCTGCTCCACGCCGGGGGGCGCTGCCAGACGGGGACGAGGGGGGCGGTCATCGACGGCCTCCCTGCGCCGTCTTTTCCCGCAGCGCCTCTTTTTCTCCCTCGGTCACCGGCTCGAAGCCCCGGAATGCGGCATCGTGAAAGAGGGCGTCGATCGGCTCTACGTCCACGTGCATGCGAGAGCCGCGGTGCTCTCCGTAGGCGGGGCCGTGCACGAACTCGATCTCGCAAATGCAGCGGGTTTCTTCACGTCCACATCTCAGGCAGGTCTCGTGGGCGATCGCCATCGTCGTCTCCTTTCAGGTCCGCCGGAACGCCCGGCGCTGGTCCCCGCGGGCTTCCTGGGCGGCGTCGTACGCGTTGGCCAGCATCAGGCCCGCCGAGTTCCGAACGTCGATGGTGGGGCGGTAGCTCCCCTCGGTGTCGAGTAGGGCATCGAAGGATCGCGCGGCGTGCAGGTCGCGGGTGATGCAGTCGAGGACATCGCGGTCGAGCGTTGCGGGTTTCGGCATCTTCTTCCCCTCCCTCCGTCGCCCGAACCTGCAGGCGTGAGGGAACATTATCGCGGCACGCGATACAAGTCAAGAAAAAAATATCGCGGAGTGCGATTTATCTTTGAGGGGAGGGTATTGCCCTGATAACTAACGGAAAAGGATGGGGGTGGGTTCCTCGAAGGATTCGACCGCTCCGATCAGATTGAATGTGACCTTCCTGTCGCCCGGGAGGATCCACGTCTCTTTCTTGAAATCGACGGCGTCGTGCGTGATGATCACGCGGGCTGGAGATCCCCACGCCTCGAGGACCTTGGGTTTTGTCATGTGCAGGCGGATCCGGCTTTCGGAGACCAGGTTGCAATCGGTGTTGTCCCAATCCGCGTGCGTATCTTTTACGTGGCGGCCTGCATCCGTGAGCGGAACGGAGCGCTGGGCGAATTCATTGTTCTTGCTGTGCGGCGGGTTTTTCAGGAGAGGGGAGACGATCCGGATGGCATAGTAAGCCGACACGAAGAAAAGAGCGAGCGACCAGATGATGAGCCGATAGGTGCGCTTCCCACAGGTGGGGCAATTCATGCTGGTTCCTTTTTATCGTACCACCGCCTTCCTGGCAAGCCTTTTATGGGCGGGCGAATCCGCTTCCGATCCCATTCACCCTTGTCGGAATCATATATCCATAGGTTTTCATCGTCGTCTTTCACGATCACACGAAAAGAAAACGGTGGACCCTTGCCGTATCCGGCACTTTGCTCCGCAACAAGGGAGGCCGCGGGCGGCTGGGTAGTTCTCTCAATGCCAAGTAGCGCCGGAAGGGGGATCCCCAGCTCCCGGTGGAGACCTCGGATCGTGTCAACCGTAAGATCTTTTTTCCCGGTTTCCAGTTCTGAGATGAGGGACTGTACGACATTGATCTTTTCCGCCAACTCCCCCTGTGTCAGATCTCTTCCCTCGCGGGCTTTACGAATGATATCTCCAATATTCTCAGGCATATAAGTTACATAGCTCATAGCGATATCCCCGTCAAATCGCAAATCACGATAATTTCCCCTTGACATCTATCGCGCCTTGCGATATTTGATTCGAGCAGGAGGTGATTGCATGCGTCTGGATGAATGGCGAGAGCGCGAGAAGGTGACCCAGGGGGCTTTCGCGGAGCAGGTCGGGACGGCCCAGAGCTTCATTTCCGAGATCGAGCGCGGCTTGAAGGTGGCGTCCGATGACCTGGCCGCGAAGATCGAGGAGGCGACCAACGGGGCCGTGACCTTCCTGGAACTCAAGCACCCCAAGTACCGCAAGGCGAGCAACGATTGAATGGGCCGCTGTCATAGCCTTTTTTTATCCGAGGTTCTATTTAACGACCGTTAATTCTTTTCAGCCGCGTTAAAGAGGGCTGCCATGTCGGATCAGATATCCCTGAATTTCGCAGAAAAGACCGAGCCCGATCCGCGGGACTTCGAAACCCCGACGGAGGCCGCGGCCTGGGACGTCTACAACTGCGGCAAGCCGCCGAAGGCGATCGCAGCGGCGCTCGGCATGTCGATCAACCTGCTGTCCATGAAGCTCTCCGGGGCGGCGAACCTCTTCGCGAACGAGCTGGACCTCATCCGCAACGCCACCGGCGGAAAGATGATCGCGAAGTATTTCGCCGTCCGCGACCTGGTGCCGAAGCAGGCGCAGCGGGAGCTGACGATCCAGCGGCTCGAAAAACAGGTCACAGAGATTGCGAAGACCTTGATGGAGCTGAGGCGGAAGTGAGCCGACTTCCCGGTCCGGGCATCTTTTCCAACGACGAGTACCGCCGCCTGAAAGAAGCAGGCGTATCGATATTTAACATCAGTTCGTGGCACCGCCTCCGCGTCACGCCGCACAGTAAACGGAAGGTGCAGATCGCCGGCCTCCTCGGCCGTGACCCTTGGGCAAAAGACAGTAAGCCCGCGGAAGCCCCCCCCCCTGTAGCGCAATCTCCGCCCACGGTCCCTCGGCCCCGCATCGAGATCAACCCGTGCATAGACGACGGCGTATGTCTGGCTGTCCGCAAAGCGGCGATGCGTCCGATCGCGAACACCCTGATAGATCAGCGTCGGGAGATCCCGTGCACGAACTGCAAGCAGGGAGTGGCGCGCGCCAAGGCGGAGGCGGCGAAGAAGAGGGCTTCCGCCGGTCGCGTGGGAGATACCTACGCCTGTGGGGAGTCAAAATCCTACGGTTCGGTGTCCTGCCAGGAGTGCCGAGATGAGAAACGGGGGGCGCGAAATGCCTCCATGTAAATGCTGCGGATCCCCCGCCCCAGCGCCGGAGCTGCGGATCCCCGTTGGGACGCAGTACCTCTTCAACGATCCGAAGGTAGTGCTCTGGAACTGCCCGGGCGCGCGTGAGATCGATCGCGAGCTGCTGCGCTTCGGCGTGATCGTGAAGAAGGCGTTCACCTGCCAGACGACCCGGGGAACGGAGTGGACCAAGGCGACGCAGGATCTACGGCACCGGTCGCTTGAGGCGGACCGGCTGCGGCTGGCGATAGAGGGATGGATCTGATGGCGATCGATGTGCTCTCCACAAAGAGGATCGTCTCTTTCGCCGCCCTTTTCGTGCTGGCCCGTCTGCCCCGCGGCTCCCGTTCGTGGATCGACTACGAGCGCGGGAAGCGGCTGCTTGTGGATCTTCCGCCTGATGAATACGAGAGGGGACTCATCGAATTGACGGAATATCTGTGCCTGTAATGCCGCACACACCCGACGACGATGATCTTGGGTCTGTGGTCGAGGACGTCGGCCGCCGGATGCCGGGCCCCCGGATCGAAAAAGGTAAAACCCGCTGGAGCGCCCCTCAACTTACGCCAGCGGAGGCGGCAAGGCTCGTCGTCCTCGAGAATATGCGCCCACGGCCCGTCCTGGATCTCCTACAGGACGAGACCCTCACATCTCCGGAAGAAGTCTTCGAGGGCCTCTTGGCCATGGGGGAGGTCACCGTTCTGGGCGGACCACCGAAGGCGATGAAGAGCTGGACGATCAAGTCGATGGGCCTGTGCGCGGCCGCCGGTGGGCCCTGGCTCGGCTTCAACGCCACCCGGTCCTTCAAGGTCCTGCTACTCTCCGCGGAAGGCCGCGAGGTGCGCCTCCGGGAGCGATTCCAGAAGCTGATCGCCTTCACGGAAGTCGAAGAAGACGGCCTCCAGCGCATGGAATACCTCTCCACCAACGGAAAGCTCAAGATCGACACCGACGCCGGCGAGCGCACCCTCATGCGCTTGGTCGATCCCTTCGAGGTTGTGATCCTTGACCCCATCTACCGGTTCATCGCCGAGGGTGACGAGAACTCCCACGCCGATGCCCGGCGGGTCCAGGACGTCCTCGACCGTGTGAAGGAAGCAGGGAAGTGCGTCCTCCTGGTTCACCACGTGCGCAAGTCGATCGGTGTCAACTCGGGGATCTCCGAGCTGCGCGGCGCGGGACTGGACGGGTTTGTCGACGGCGCCATGATGCTCTCCCGCACGAAAGAGGACTCCGACGAGAAATTCCATCTCGACTTCACCCTCCGGAACTTCGAGGACCCGGCCCCTATGGAGCTCACCCGGGAGGGCGTTGTTCTCGTCCCTGGGACGAAAGCCCCCAAGCTGCTGCGGTCGAACATCCCCCCGGTGGAGATCGCCAGGATCATCGAATCTTTCGGCGGCGAGATGATGGGGAAGCAGCTCTATTCCCAGATCAAGGAGCTGAAGAACGTCTCCCAGGCGACCGCCGAGCGCGCCGTCGCGTTCGCCTCTTCCCCCCTCGTCAACATGGTCACATCGAGGCCCGTCATCGGTCGCGGCAACGGCCGGATTTTCTCCCTGGTGGAAGACACCTCTGGAGGTGCTGAATGACCCCTCATTTCCACGCGGAAAATACCCCTCATTTCGATTACCCCTCAATACCCCTCACGTTTGAGGGGTATTCGGTGAGGGGTATTAAATCCTCAATAAAATCAACAACATTGATTTCCCCTCACGATTACCCCTCAAAAAACACCTGTGAGGGGAAATATTTCCCTTTCATTTCACTTACTTCGATTACCCCTCACCACAACCCCCCCCCTACGGGGGGGGGTTCCCCCTCCCTCGTTGTGAGGGGTAACCCCGTGAGGGGTATTCGCCAGAGGAGCGTTTTTTGATCACCAGACGGACGAAGTGGACGGCAGTAAAAAGGCACCCCACCCCCAGACGAAAAGGAGGCTTCAGATGGCGAACGTGAAGATGTTCATCCGCAACGTGTCCTACAGGCTCCGGCAGACCAAGGACGGCCCCACGCAGTACGCGCGGGGAGAGTTCCACATCGAGATCGACGGGACCGCCACGAAGGCCGCCGTCGACGAGCTCACCGACGGGCAGAAGGGCGCCTTCATCGCGAACATCGAGGTTGAGCAGCCGTCGCTGCCGCTGGGCGTGGAGGCAGGGAACGCGCCGCCGGTGAGGAGAGCGGGAGGCGCGCGGTGAAACTCTTCGAGATCAAGCACCGCTTCAGCGGGAACATCCTGTTCAGCCTGGAGACGGAGAGCCTGAAGCTCACCCTCGAGGCCGCCGTGAAAAGCGGCGCGGACCTGAGGGGCGCGTACCTGACGGGCGCGTACCTCGGCGGCGCGTACCTGAGGGGCGCGGACCTGACGGGCGCGGACCTCGGCGGCGCGGACCTGAGGGGCGCGTACCTGACGGGCGCGTACCTGAGGGGCGCGTACCTGAGGGGCGCGGACCTGAGGGGCGCGTACCTGAGGGGCGCGGACCTCGGCGGCGCGTACCTGAGGGGCGCGTACCTGAGCGGCGCGTACCTGAGGGGCGCCAAAAACTACGTCGACAATCACGACTTCTTCCTTGCACTGATCTACAAGCAGCCGATCAAGACGTTCACCGAGGCGGAGTGGGCGATGATCGGCCAGATCGCCGTGCACCGCCACTGTTGGGGTGCGATCGCGGAGAGGCATGGAGCCGCGTTCCTGCGGATCCTTGAGGTCCTCGAGGCGGCGGAGTTCGGAGAGTACGCCGTGAAATATCGGGAGGTGCTTGGGTTGGAGCCCAAGGCGCCGGCAGCGGAAGCCGCGGGGGATTCACCAGCGGAGGCCTCGGCAAAGTGACCCGCTTCACGCAGCTCCCCTGGGCGCGGCAGGTTCGGCATGGATCCGGCGCCCAGAAGAACTGGGAAACGAGTGAAGTTCAAGAACCAATCAGGGATGCTTGCCGGCGGCTCCACCTTCGCTGCGAGCGCAATAACACGGGGCTGGCCCGGGGGCTCAAGAACGCGGGTGTGATGCGCCTGCACACCGCGGGGACGTGGGACCTGACGGTCTACGTGCCGGACGCCAACTGCGTGGTGATGGTGGAATGTAAACTCGCGGGGAATGACCTTGAACCTGAGCAGGCTGAATGGGGAGAAATTTACCGAAGATGTGGGCTTGAACGAATTGTAGCGACAAGCGTTGACCAGTTTCTTCGAGAGCTTGACGTGATTCGTAATCGAAGAACCAGAGAGAGGCAGTAATGTCCTTTGCGTCAAAAGAAAAAGCGAGGGCTTATCGGGCTGCGTATTACGCCGAGAACAAAGAGCGGGTGAAAAAAAGTATTGCCGCATGGCGTGCGAGGAATCCGGAAAAGGTGAAGGGATATCTGGACAAGTGGCGTGAAAAGAACCCGACGAGAGGGAGGGATTACAGCTCCGGATATCGGAAAGAAAATAGCGAAAAGGTGAAGATCAACAATAAAAACCGCCATGCACGGAAGAAAGGCAGCGGAGGGAAATTATCCCCGGATATAGCTTCAAGGCTGTTCGCGATTCAAAAGGGCAAGTGTTCTGTCTGTAAAAAGAGCTTAAAGAAAACTGGATTTCATCTTGACCACATCGTGCCCCTTATTCGCGGTGGGAAGAACGAAGACAAGAATATCCAGTTAACCTGCCCCAAATGCAACACCAAGAAAGGCGGGAAAGACCCGATCCGGTTTATGCAAGAGCAGGGGTTTTTACTTTGATCGTGGCCACGAGCGTGCAGCAGTTCCTGAACGAGCTGAACGAGATCAGGGCGAGGAGGCTCCATGAACGGACGTGCATGAGGGCGCAGGGCTGATGCCCCGCACTCTCCGCCAGCACGTCGAGGAGGCCGAGCGGATCATGTCGATCGGCGGGGTGAAGACGCTGATCCCGCAGAGGGGGATTCCTGCTCCGATCCGGGTCGACGCCGGGAACCGGCAGCTTGAATACGCCGTCTCCGTCCGCGTGGTGGTCGAGAAGTACGACCGCACGGGGTACGCGCAGGCGTGGCTCAAGGTATCGGACGACGTGGCCGGCACGTTCTGGCAGTCGATCCCGGCGTGGAGCGTCTGCCCCCTCTGTATGGGGCGGGCCCCGGAGGATCGTGGCAAGGGGCGGGTGTACTGCGTCGCATGTGGGGCGTTCGTGAAACCGCGGCGGCTGCGGGGGCTGGTGTCCTGGGATATCCGACGGATGGCGCAAGCTCTCCGCAAGGGAGGGATCAGCGTTGGGTGAGATGACCCGCGAGGCCGTCATGGATTGCGCGGCCAGCGGGTGGACCATCCCCGAAGTAGCGGAGGAGTTCGATGTCAGCTATTCGACGGCGTATCGCTTCGTGAAGGTGAACGGGTTGAAGCATCTTTTCAGGCACGGGAACCGTCGCGTGAAAGAATTGAAAGATTCCGATATTGACATGGTGGCGAATATCCACACAATGGGGACCATAAGGGAGAACCAGCCTTGAGGATATCCAAGAGGTTGCAAAAGAGAAATATCGGCACCATCGTTGCCACGTCCCAAAGCGAGTTCGAGAATCGCGTCCACGCCGGAAGAGTAAGAGATTCGGCGGAACGAAAAGCAACGGCGAAACACACCGAAAGATGGTCAAAGGGAGTGATGGCGCGAGACGCCATGACCTGTCAGGTGTGCGGCTCTCTTGAAAATCTACACGCTCATCACATATTTTCGCGCAGGAAGTTCCCGCAACTTCGGCACTCAGTCGACAATGGCGTCACTCTTTGCGCTTCCTGTCACGGGAAGTGGCATGCCATGAAAAGATCAGGGAAAGCCGCATAATCGTCGGAATACCACGCGCGACCAGCGCAACGGTGGGGCGGAGATGCCCGGGGAAACCCGGTCAAGGCCCCGGCAGTGAAGGGCTCGGAGACTCCCTCCGGGCCCTCCGTCATTCCAGCCACTCCGCCAAGAAGGTGGCGTGCTTCTCCTTTCCCGCGGCCCCCTCAGACGGGGCCGCGCCCCTTTACCGGCACAAGGAGCCGAGATGGCGCAGCGCCTACCCCCGGGTCACGCGGCGAGGAAGTGCAGGTTGCGGGACCGGGAACAGGCGTGCATCAAGCGCCGCATCTTCCCCGCGGGCGGCAAGGAGTTGACGATCCGGGCCTGCGATTGTTGCGTCGTAGGGACGAAGAGGGCGCGGCAACTGGCGGCGCACAGCAGGCGGCAGAACGCGGCGCCGTTCGCGGCGTGAGAAGGACGGCATGGAACTGAAGATCGAGATCCAGGGAATCGACAAGATGGTTCGGGATCTTCATGCGCTGGGCTCGCAGCGTATTCCGAACTACGTTGCCCGGGCAATCACCGGGGTTGCGGACAAGGTGCAGACTGCGATGATCGAAGAGGCGATGCAGAACCTCACCGTCCGCGGCCACTGGATCAGGCCGGGGACGAAGTACGGCATCAACCGCAAGGCGGCGACGAAAAACAACCTGGAGGCCACTATCTCCACAAAGGCACCGTGGCTCGTCGAGCAGGAGTCAGATGTGATTCACAAGCCACGCGAATCCGAATTCCTTATCGTTCCATTCCCGCAGGTGCGTAGTTCCCGGACTGAGACTGCGCCTATCCCGCGCAGGCTGACTCCGGCTCGCATGGGCGACAAACTCGTGCGCATCCGGACGAAGAAGGGACCGGTGCTGTTCCAGCGAGTGAAGGGCGCGGCCGGCAGAGGCAAGGCCCGCAAGACGATATCGATGCTCGTCCCGATGTGGGCACTTGAGAAAACCGTCAGGATCCCCAAGCGCGTGCATGTCCTCGACGTTGCGCAGCGCGTGGCGAACGAACACGCAGAGAAATCGATCAGCCAGGCGATCGCGGCAGCCATTGCGGAGCAGGGTTTTTGATGGCGGGTCCTTCCGACGAAAATGTAATCGAGGGTATCCCGCGACCCCGATCGATTGTTACAGATTTGTCGGCGTAGGCCGATACCCTTTTTCTGTCGTCGTGAGGTCCGATGGGTAGGCCCAGAAAGCCAGAAATCGTCGGTATTGACGTAATCGCCCGGGATTTCGGGGTTATACCCAGGCAGGTCCGGAACTACCTGAAAAAAGGGCTTCCACAGACGGCGCCAGGCCGCTTCGATCGCGTCAAGGCGATGGAGTGGTGGCAGCAGTTCGTAAAGGGAGGCGGGAAAAACCCCACTCTGGTAGAGGCCGAGACCCGCCTTAAAACCGCCCAGGCGCAGATCCACGAACTCAAACTCGCCCAAGCCCTCGGAGAGTTCGTTCCCACGTCCCTGGTCGGAAAAGTCTGGGAGCGCGTTGCGGGGGCGTTTCGTTCCCGGGTGCTCTCGATCCCCCGGAAAGCCATACCGAGGCTGCGGGGCGTCTCGGGCGATGCGGCGAAGGAGAAAATATTAACCGGCATGGTTTGCGAGGCACTGGATGAGCTTGCCGGCGCTGATTACTCCGGAATCCTTGGCCGGGCTGTCGAAGACATTGCACCGGGCAACGGCGATAGTGAAGGCGCCTCCGCAGTTGATGGTGAGTCAGTGGGCGGACCTGCACCGCGTCCTGTCCGCAGAGGCAAGCGCCGAGCCGGGCAAGTGGAGCACCGCGCGGGCTGAATATCTGCGCGGCGTCATGGATGCCTTCTCGGATCCGGACGTCTCGACCGTGGTCCTGATGAAGGCGGCGCAGGTCGGCTCCACCGAGGTCATCAACAACATCATCGGGTTTCACGTCCACCAGGACCCGGCTTCCATTTTGGTGGTGCAGCCCAACATCAAGATGGCGAACTCCTGGAGCAAGACCAGGCTTTCGCCGATGCTTCGGGACACGCCGGCGCTCCGTGGGGTGATCGCCGAGCCGCGGACGAAGAATTCATCGAATACGATCCAGGAGAAGGTTTTCGAGGGCGGGATGCTCGCCGTGGCCACGGCGGGATCCCCGGCGGACCTCGCCTCCCGTCCGATCCGGATCGTGCTGTTCGACGAGGTGGACAAGTACCCTCCCTCCGTGAAGGAGGAGGGGGACGCGATCGAGCTCGGCACCGTCCGTACCGAGACGTTCTGGAACTCCAAGACGTACAAGGGTTCCACCCCGACGGTTCACGAGATCTCGCGGATCGAGGCGGAATGGGACGGCTCGGACCAGCGGTACTTCATGGTCCCCTGCCCCCGCAAGGGGTGTAGGAAGCACCAGCGCCTGATATGGCCGCAGGTCAAATGGAGCAAGGACGAGCGGGGCAACCCCGTAGACGTCCGTTACGAATGCGCGTACTGCCGCGGCCGCATCGAGGAGCACGAGCGTTACCGGATGGTCCGGAAGGGCCGGTGGGAGATTACGCGGCCATGGGTCAAGGGGATCGCGGGATTTCATATATCGGCACTCTATTCCCCTTGGACGACGCTGCACAAACTCGCGATCCGGTTCGTCAAGGCCGTCCGGTCCAAGAGCCCCGAGCAACTCCGGGTGTTCATAAACGCCGCCCTGGGGGAGACGTGGAAGGAGGACACCACCACGGTGGACGAGAGCGGCCTTCTTGCCCGCCGCGAGGAATACGGCCCGCTCGTCCCCGCCCGGGTCTGCGCGATCACGGTGGGAGTGGACGTCCAAGACGACCGGATCGAGGCCGAGGTGATCGGGTGGGCCCCCGGCGAGGAGTCGTGGCAGATCGAATACGCGGTCATCCCTGGGCGCACGGAAACCGACCTTCGCCCCTGGCAGGATCTGGACATCCTCCTGTCGAAGCGGTACCAGCACGAGCTCGGGGTAACCCTCGTCGTCATGGCGGCTGCGATCGACTCCGGCGGCCACGCGACGACGAAGGTCTACGAGTTCTGCAAGCCCAGAGAGGACCGGCGAATATGGGCGGTCAAGGGGGGAAGCAAGCCGGCACTGCCGGCGGTCGGCCGGCCGAACCGTAACAACGCAGGCAACGTCCCCCTGCGTATCATCGGGACGGACGCTCTTAAGCGCACGATTCTGTCGCGGCTCAAGCTTGAGGGCCCGGGCCCCGGGTACATGCATTTTCCGATGGCGGCGGACGAGGAGTATTTTAAGCAGCTCACGGCCGAGTCGCTCATCAAGATCCGCGAGAAGGGCGAAGTCAAGTTCATCTGGAAGAAGAACCGGGAGAGAAACGAGGGACTGGATTCCAGGGTTTATGGCTACGCGGCGCTGATCGCCCTCAACCCCGACCTGGAACGGTATGCCGCGATGATCCAGGCCCAGTCGCGGGAGATGAAAGAAAAAATCAGAACGCCCGAGGACCTGAAGCCCCAAGGCCGCGGCCGCAGGGTATTAAGCCGCGGGGTAGGGAGGTAGATCGATGGCGGGAATCACGCTGGCGCAGGCGGAGGCGCAGCTCGCATCGTGGCTCGCAGCCTCCACGGCGGTGGCCTCTGGGCAGTCCTACACCATCGGAAGCCGATCTCTTACCCGCGCGGATGCGAGGGCGATCCAGCAGCAGATCGACTACTGGGATAAGAAGTGCCAGGAACTCGGGGGCACGTCCAACGTGGTGCGCACCATCAAGGTCTACGGCGGGACGCCCGTATGAAGGCGGAAATAAAAACCCGCGACGGCGGGATCACCGTACAAGGAAATTTCGTGGACCAGGTAGTCAACTATCTGGATCCGGCGCGCGGGAACAAACGGATGCAGGCCCGCCTCATGGCAGCCATCGCCGGCGGCTACTACGGGGGATCCCGCGTCCGCCGATCGCTGAAAGCCTGGAACCCGTTCGGCACGGACCCCGACGGGGCGATCCTTTTCGATCTGCCGGCGCTGAGAGAACGATCGCGGGATCTCGTCCGTAATGCTCCCCTGGCCGGCGGTGCGATCAACACGGTCTGCACGTCCGTCGTTGGAACGGGGCTGAAACTCCGATCCCGGATCGACCGGGAAATCCTGAAGATGGACGAGGCCGCCGCGGACGCCTGGGAACGTCAGACGGAGCGCGAATGGAGACTGTGGGCCAAAACAGCCGAATGCGATGTGGCAAGGACGCTTGATTTCGCGGCGATACAGGACCTCGTATTCCGGCAGGTGCTTGAAAACGGCGACGTATTCATCCTGATGCCCTCCATCCTGCGGACCGGGCAGCCCTATGGGATGCGGCTGCAGGTGGTCGAAGGGGACCGGATCTGCAACAAGGACAACGCCAAGGATACGCGGACGCTGGCAGGCGGGGTGGAACGGGATGAAAACGGCGCTCCCGTCGCCTACCACATCATGGATCAGCATCCCGGGGCACTCATCGGGCCGATCCGTCGATCCTGGACTGTCGTCCAGGCGTTCGGAAACCGGACCGGTCGTCGAAACGTTTTGCATCTCTACAAGGTTTTGCGGCCCGGGCAGACAAGGGGTGTCCCCTACCTGGCGCCCGTAATCGAGTCTTTGAAGGGGCTCGATCGCTACACGGAGGCTGAGATCACCGCCGCGGTGATTTCCGGGATGTTCACGGTCTTCGTCAAGTCCGCCACCGGGAGCGTCGGTCTTTCTCCAATGGCACCGACTTCGGAGGTCGGCGGCGCCGAGGCGGACGAGGACTTCAAGTTGGCCTCCGGGGCGATTCTGAACCTGGCGCAAGGAGAGGAGATACAGACCGCCAATCCCGGACGGCCCAACGCCGCCTTCGATCCGTTCGTCATGTCCGTGTTGCGGCAGATCGGGGTCGCGCTCGAGTTGCCGTTCGAGATCCTGGTCAAGCACTTCACGGCTTCGTATTCCGCCGCCCGTGCGGCGATCCTCGAGGCGTGGCGGTTTTTCAAGGCCCGCAGAACCTGGCTTGCCGCGAACTTCTGCCAGGCCGTGTACGAAAATCTCATGGACGAAGCCGTGGCGCTCGGCCGGATCAAGGCCCCGGGATATTTCGGAGACCCCATTATCAGGAAGGCGTATCTCGGCTCGAAGTGGATCGGGGATGCTCCGGGGCAGATTGACGAGCTAAAAGAAATAAATGCCTCCAAGCTCCGGATCGAGGAAGGGATCAGCACCCTGGACGACGAGACGGCAGCCATCACGGGCGGGGACTTCGAACGAAATATCGTCCAGATCAAAAAGGAACGGAAACTCCTGAAGGATGCGGGACTCCTCCAGGAGAAGGAAAACACCGAGGGCAAAGAGGGGCGCCCGATGATAGAAGAGATGCCGCCCGAGGAAGAAGACCAACCCGAAAGGGGGGAAGCAAGGTGAGAATCATCGATGTGCTGACCAGCCCGTGGGCCATCGTGCCCGAGAAACTCCTCGAAATCCAGGAGATCTATCGGGTGCACCTCCGTGGGGAAAAGATCGACCTGTCCGTGGTGGAAGCCAGGCTCGGCAAACCCCTTTCGAACGAGCAGAAGCCCTACGATGTCGTCGACGGCGTGGCGGTGATCTGCATGGAGGGAATCGTCGCCAAGCGGATGTCGATTTTTACGAAGATCTCCGGCGGGATGTCGACCTATCACATTCAGGAGCAGATCAACGCCGCGATGGCGGACGGGGACGTTCATGCGATCGCGCTGAACGTCGACTCCCCCGGGGGCTCGGTCGACGGCGTGGCGGAACTCGCAGATCACATCTACCGGATGCGCGGCAAAAAGCCCATCGTCGCCTTTACCGACGGCATGATGGCATCGGCCGCCTACTGGATCGCCTCCGCGGCGGACTCCATCTTCATCTCCGGCGACACGGCCCAGGTGGGATCGATCGGGGTAGTGGCCTCCCATGTGGACGTCTCAAAGGCCGAGGAAAAATACGGCGTCAAGACCACGGAGATCACCGCCGGCAAGTACAAGCGGATCGCCTCCCGGTACGAACCCCTCTCCCAGGAGGGCCGCCAGACGATCCAGGAGTTGGTGGACTACATCTACACGGCGTTCGTCGGGGACGTGGCAAGACATCGCGGCGTATCGGAGGAACAGGTGCTGGAGCAGATGGCCGACGGACGGTTGTTCCTCGGCCGGCAGGCAGTAACAGCAGGACTGGTCGACGGTGTTTCGACCCTGGAACAGGTGATCGGAAAACTTTCCAAGGAGGCATCCATGAAGGTGAAATTCGGACATGCGGAAATCGATGTGCAGGAGTCGACGGTGATCGACTCGAAGTTCATCTCCCAAAACGCCCCCGAGATCGCCGAGTCCTTCCGGTTGGAAGGCGCGCAGGCGGAGCGGGAGCGGATCCGGGGAATCGAGGAGAATGCCCTTCCCGGACACGAGGAGATCGTCGCCGAGGCGAAGAAGGACGGCAAGAGCACAGGGGCGGACGTGGCCTTGAAGATCGTCAAGGCCGAGAACGAAATCCGGGGAAAGAAACTGGGGGACATCCGCGCCGAGGCCCCGAAACCGGTGGAACAGCCCCCCGTGGACGGGATCCAAGGCCCCGCAGGCAAGGTCGACGAGAACGCCTCCGTCGAGGACAGGGCGAAGGCGGAGTGGGACAAGGACGAGAAGCTGCGGGCGGAGTTCGGCGGCGACTACGACGCCTTCCTGTCCTACCGCAAGGCGGAAGATCAGGGCCGGGTGAGGGTGCTCTCCCGGAAGCGTTGAATCCACAAACGTAATTCATTCCGAACAGCGAAGGAGACAAAGCCATGACGACGTTGGCAAAGGATTCCCCCCGGGTTTTCGAGCTCGGGAACGTCAACGAAATACCGGTCATCGCGGCCGACATCATCTACGAAGGCGCGGCGGTCGGGGTCGTACCCGCCTCGGGCCATGCCCGGCCCCTGGCGGCCGGCGATAGGTTCGCCGGTTTCGCGGAGAGCAAGGTCGATAACTCCGCGGGGGCGGCCGCGGACCTGAACGTCCGCGTCCTGAAAAAAGGTTCGGCGCAACTCTCGGTCTCGGGGGCGGTCATCACGGACGTGGGAGTGCCGGTGTACGCCACCGACGACAACACCTTCGTTTTCACGCCGACCGGCGGGGTGTTCATCGGGTTCGTCCGCCGGTTCGTCTCTTCCGGCGTGGTCATCGTCGAGTTCGATGCCGACAACTTCGTCGATCCGTACGGAGACACGGTGCGGGAGACCGTCTCCGTCGACAAGACGCTCGCGGCGGTGGACAGCGGCAAGGTGTTCTTCGTCGACACCGATGCAAAGACCGTGACCCTTCCGGCCGTCGAGGGGATGGCCGGGATCAAGATCGTCAACATCGGCGCCTACGGCGCGGTGGCCGTGAAGGTCCTCCCGAACGCCCTCGACATGATCGAGGGTCCGAACATCACGGGAGCGGACGCCAAGTACATCATCAACACCAAGGCGACGGCCAAGCGCGGCGACTACGTCGTCCTGGAGTACGGCGACCCCAACGGCTGGGTCATCACGGAGATGCGCGGCACCTGGGCGCGCGAGGCGTAACCGGCGGCTTCAACGGTTTCGCGGGATTACGGATTCAAACATCGGACGGTTCGGAAGCGTAAGTTTCCGGGCCTTTTTCATTTTCGGGAGGTACATCATGGGTGCAGGAACGCTTTCAAGCCGAGCGATCATCGGCTCGTTCTACAAGCGGCTGGAGCAGAATGTGGGGGCCGAGTGGGTTCCCGATCTTTCCATGTATTTCACGTCCGACCAGGCATCGGAGGAGTACCGCTGGCTCGGGATGGCCCCGGCGATGCGGGAGTGGATCGGCGGAAGGAACGCCAAGGGCTTCCGCGAGAACGGCATCATCATCCGGAACAAGGACTTCGAGGCGACGATCGAGGTCCTGGTCAAGGAACTCAGGCGCGACAAGACCGGTCAGATCATGGTCCGGATCAACGAACTCGCCGATCGCACGAACGCCCATTGGGCGAAGCTGCTCTCGGACCTCATCATCAACGGCGAATCGACCGTCTGCTACGACGGGCAATACTTCTTCGACACGGACCACAGCGAGGGGGATTCCGGGTCGCAGAGCAACGACATCAGCTACAACGTCGTCACGCCCACTGCGCCGACGGCGGCGGAGATGGAGCAGGTCATCCTGTCCGCCGTGCAGCAGCTCCTGGGTCTCAAGGACGACCAGGGCGAGCCGATGAACGAGGGGGCGAAGTACTTCCGGGTCATGGTCCCCGTTCCGTTCATGGCTGCCGCGGCCGCCGCGATCGGAAACCCGGTCATCGTGGACGCCAGCGGGTCCAGGACGAACACGCTGACCAATCTCAAAGGGGTGATCGGGGACTTCCGGTTCGCCCTCGATGTCAATTCCCGGCTGACCTGGACCACGGAGTGCGCGCTGTTTCGGGCGGACGGCAACGCCAAGCCCTTCATCCGCCAGGAGGAAGAGGCCGTTTCCCTCGACGCGATCGCGGAAGGGTCGGAGCTCGAGTTCAAGGAGAACAAGCACCAGTACGGCGTGAAAGCCTCCCGGAACGTCGGATACGGCTACTGGCAGCACGGCTGCCTCGTCACGCTGACCTGATCGTAAGCAGGATGAAACCCACGGGGGAGCCCAGGATCCACTGGGCCCCCTTTTCCTCGGAGGTGATATGAAGTACTTTCGCGTGATCGCTCTGTCCGCCGGATTCAGCAGCGGAAGGCTTTCTCTTTCGGCGGATCAGTTCGCGTCTCGCCGGCATGCACTGGTCCCTACGAAGGAGAAGGGAGTCTTCCGGATATTACAGCCCGTGCAGTTCAAGCGCGGAGAGGAGATCGGGTTCGACGGCGAGGTAAACAAAATACTCCTGCAGGACCTCTCGCCCGTGGAGGCCAACCCAAAGACCGTCGAGGGGACGGAAGGGAAGGGCAAGCCTGGGCGGCACCCCAAGGCCGTCGAGGGGGCGTAAGAATCGATGGCCTTGGACTTCGCCGCCGACCTGGACACGATGTTCAGTACCGCCGAGCACGCCGTGCTTGCCACCTATACCCGGCAGTGGTACGCCGCCGTGCAGATCCCGGTGATCTTCGACAACGAGTACATCGTCACGGAGGGAGTGGAGGGCCGGGGCATCGGATCGACCGCACCGGTGGCGGTTTGCAAAACCGCCGATGTTCCGTATGCCGCCCCCGACGATCTCCTCGAGGTTGGAGGCACTACCTACAACGTCATCCTCGTTAAGCCGGACGGCACGGGAGTTACCATGCTCGTCCTGTCGGAGGACCCCGCATAATGGCCGCCGACAATAGAGACGCGATCGTAGACGCGATTGTCGCCCGGATGCAGGCCATCACCAAGGTCAACGGGTACAACACGGATGTGGGGGGAAGCGTCACCCGCTGGCGTGCGAACGAGCCGGCGGAATCCGCCTGCCCGACGATTGACGTCCGGGATCCGGCCCGATCCCTTGCCGGGGAATATACCCAAACCATAAGGGATTACAAACTTACGATCGTCGTTTGCGGATTCGCAGCGGCCGGGTCGGATACCGATGGTGAAATGAACCTAATCCTTGAAGACATCTTGAAGGCGATGCTTTCCGGGGATGTGACTTTCGGGGGGCTCGCACAGGATACGGTCTACGCGGGAGACGAGAAGCAGCTCTCCCAAAACAACGTGAAGACGGGGATCGCCATTGTCCGGTTCTCCGTCACATACCGAAAGCAATAAGGAGACACGAAAATGCTGACCAGGAGAACGACGCTTCTTGCGAAAAAGGAAACTGTTTATGGCACGGACCCCACGCCCGTCGCGGGAGACGCCGTTCTCTGCAAGGTGGACGGGTTCCGGGTGATCGGCGATGCCCTGGTGCGGGACTACCACCGGTCGAAGCTCTCCCCGCTGGCCCACGTGATCGGCGAGGTGTACTCTGAGATCAAGTTTTCCACGGAGTTGAAGGGCTCCGGGGCCGCCGGCACAGCCCCCGAACTCTCTCCCCTGTTCCAGGCGTGCGGATTCTCCGAGACGATCGTCGCCTTGACCTCCGTGACGTATCTCCCCGAGTCGGACACGTTCCCCTCCTGCACGATCTACTTCTATCGGGACGGCATCCTGTACGAAATGAACGGATGCCGAGGGACGTTCGACATCGACCTTTCCGTCGGGAAGTACGGTGTCATCAACTGGACATTCCAGGGGCTCTACGTGGCGCCGATCGACGCGGCCCTTATCGACGGCACCTACGATTCGACGGTGCCGCCTCCGATCCTTTCGGCGGCGTTCTCGATCCAGGCGTACTCGGCAGTCGCGACGAAGCTGGCGCTTTCGGCGGCGAACCGGCTGGCTTTTCGGCGCGATCTGAGCAACGCGAACGGCATCCGGGAGGTCCTCATCACCGACTGGGATGAGCGCGGCGGGTCGTTCGACCCCGAGGCCGTGACCGTGGCGACTCACAACTTCCACTCGATCTGGAAGGCCGGCACCGCGGCGGCCATGTCAATCGTTGTGGGATCCGCGGCCGGGAACATCTGCACGATCACCGCGCCGAAAGTGCAGTACCGCGAAATCAACCCGGCGGAACGGGACGGGCTGTACACCTACGAGGTCCCGATCCGACTCGCGCAGAACGCCGGGGACGACGAACTGTCGATCGCCTTTACCTGAAAAGAAGGAGACCGCATGCCGATCGCCATCGATCCGACCAAGGTCATCGAATACGTCCTGCTGTGCGACCGGGATCTGCCCCCCGAGGAGCAGACCATGTTCGAGCTGAAGGTGCTCACCGCCCGGGAACTTGCCAAGATCGAAGACGGGTCCGCCCGGGCCGACGTCTCCGGGAACATCGAGTTTCGGAGTGGGACGCAGGTCATCAACATTCTGAACGTGGGGCTTAAAGGGTGGCGCAACTTCAAGGACGCCCAGGGCCGGGAGGTGCCGTTCCGGGAGAACAACGGTGCGCCGCGACCCGAAAACTGGGACTATCTCACCCCAGATTGGCGGCGGGAGCTGGCGAACGCTGTCACGGAGCAGACCCGCGTCACGGAGACGGAAAGAAAAAACTGATCGTGCTCGCGGCGTTTATCGCAGGCGAACTGTCCGGCTACGACTGCGAGCAATGCGGGACGGAAGAAAAGCGGATCCGGGGATGTACGGAAGACGCCCCCGTGTCCGTTTTCAATTTTCCAGACGGGACACCTATGAAGCGATGCCCCGCGACGTACCTTACCCCCGAAATTTTAGGGGTTGCCAAAGCGCACAACCACAAACAATCCGGCCTTCTGCCGGTGGCCGGCGGCTGGCTCGACCAGTCTGCGACCCTCATGACGGCCCTTTTAATCGTTGACCAGGAGATTGCCTCGTATGGCGCCCGCAAATGAACTGAAAATCGTCATTCGTGCGAAGGACTTTGCTTCGCAGGAATTATCGAAAATCAGGAATTCCCTGTCCGGTTTCGGCTCTCAGATGAAAAGCGTAGCCTCTTTCGTCCAGTCGTATTGGGCCGGCATGGCCGCCGCGGTCTACGCCGCGACGAAAACCATCCGCGGGGCTTTTTCCTTGCTTGATCAGGCGGCTACGTTCGAGGAGCAGCAGGAATCGCTCGATCGCCTCCTGGCGAAGTACGACCAGACCACGGAGGGCATCGTTGGGAACATCCAGCGACAGTCGCACGGGCTGATCGGCGTGAAGACCATCATGGACACGCTCGGCGAGTCCATCAAGCGGAACATGGACCCGCGGGTGCTCGAAAAGTTCGCAGCTGGCGCCGTCGTGATGGCGAAGATCACTGGGCAGTCCACTGCCGAATCTTTCGAACAGATCAGCGAGGCGGTGTCCAAGGGGACCGACAGGGCGCTCAAGCGCATCGTCGGCGTGGCCGACATGAAGGAAATCTTCGGGGAGGGCTTCGAGGCCCTCTCCGAGGAGCAGAAGCAGGCCGAACGGCTCATGCTGGTGCTCTCCCGCCTCGAGCAGAAGGTGAAGGACTTCGGCAAGGTCACGGATTCCACCGATGATCACATCACCCGGATGCGGCTCAAAGTCGAGGAATTCAAGCGGACCGTCGGGCAGATCGAGATCAAGGTGTTCGGCTCCGGCATCGCCGCCCTTGAAACCGTCTTCGGCGGGCTGGCGCAGAAGGCGAAGGAGATCCGGGACGAATTCGGCCCAACGCTCGAAAAGATGTCCGGCATCATGGGCGGAAGCATGGCCGCGTCGATAAAATCGATAGTCAAGAATATCGGTCAACTTCTGAAGGACAGCGGCGCCCTGGGTATCCTCTGGACCGGGTTCACTGCGGCCCTGAAGGTTGCAAACCTGGCGATCGCGCTCATCGCTGACTGGATCAATTACATCAAGATCGGCATATATGCCCTCGGGTGGATGCTCGACAAGGCATTCATCGCCCCCTTACGGCTGCTCCTTTCCTGGGGCGGCACGCTCGCCGAAAAACTCGGGTTCAAGGAAACCGCGGCCGGAATCCGGGAGTTCGTCACCTGGTCGGCCGCTGGGGCCGAGAAGCTCGAGCAGACCCTCGTCGATGCGGCAAAGGCGGCCGACCTTGGGGAGAGCAACTGGTCGAAGGCGATCGAGGCGAACAAGAAATTCCTCCAGATCCAGACCGAGGGGCTGAAAATCACGAAGGAGCAAGCGAAGGCGACCAAAGACCTTGGCAAGCCCCCGCCCGCGCCGGCCCTGTCCGCCGATCAGCGGAAGGCCCTGCGCGAGTTCATGGACTGGTATAAGGCGCAGTCGATCCAGATGTCCGGCGAGTTGAAGGCCCTCCACGGGGACGAAGCCGCCGCGTTCAAGACCGAGTACGAAAAGAGGATCGAGGAGATCCGCGCGAAGGTCATGTCGCTCCGGCAGGCGGGACTGGTGGACGAAAAGGGCGAAGTATCCGGCAAGCTGTCCGCTGAAGGTCGCCGGCAGGTGAAGGATAACCTCGACAAGATACAGGAGCTCCGGGACCTGGCGAGCAAAATCTACATGGCGAAAACCGAATTGTGGGAGACGCAGACCAATGAGCGGATTGCGGAGCTATCCCTTGACTCCGACGAGGAGATCCACCGGCTGAAGCTCGACCGCATCCGGCTCCAGTACAAGGACGCCCAAGGGCTCCAAGAGGCGTATATCACCGAGGAGAACCGGCGGTTCTTCGCCGCCGTGGAGGCCCGCGCCTCCGAGCTTCGGAAGATCAACGAGCAGACCGCCGGGTTCTATCTTACCGGCTACCAGAAAGAGGCGGCGGACCTTAAGGCGGCCTACGAGGACGATCTGGCGGCGTTCCGCGAGAAGGTGAACCAGAAGAAGGCGACCTGGGAGCAGTACGACGCCTTCGTCACGGCCCGGGAATACCGGCTGAACGAGGACCTCAAGCGGATCTACGGCACGTCGTTCGAGGGATTGAAGGACGCAGTGCGGGATTACATCGACGCCTCCGGCAACGAGTACAACCGCGGCCGGGATTTCTTCGATAAGTCGGTCGGCGGCATGGAGAGCGCGATCGGCGATTTCCTGTTCGCCGCGTCCCAGGGGACGTTCAAGGTCCGCGAGATGTTCCAGTCAATGGGACTGTCGATCCTGAAGGCGGCGTCGGAGATCATCGCCAAGATGATCGCACTGCGGATCGTGGCGGGGCTCGGATCGATCTTCACCCCGGGGAATTCGGCGGCAGGTGCGGTGGGAGGATTCGGCCCGGCCGGCGGCGGCGCTTCGGTCACCGCGGTTGCGGCGCTGGGCGGGATCTTCCAGGGCGGGTTCCAGCCGGCTTTTGCGATTCCCGGCGGAGGGTCGATGCCGTTCCGGGCGTTTTCTTCCGGTGGCATCGTGAAGCGTCCGACCGTCGGGCTGGTCGGCGAAGGCGGGCAGAACGAGGCCGTCGTCCCCCTGCCGGACGGCAAGGCGATCCCTGTGAAGATGCAGGGAGGCGACGAAAGGACGATCGTCGTCCGGAACGAGTGGACCATCAACACGCTCGACGCGAACGGATTCGACCAACTGCTCGCCAGCCGGAAATCGACGATCGACGGGATGATGGCGGACTCGCTCGCCCGGGCCGGCCTGGTCCGTGACGCCGTGAGGAGGTACCGGTAGATGACGATCCCGGTATTTCCATCCGGCGTCCTGTACGAGCGCGCTCCGTACAAGGAGAACTGGAAGACCCTCGCCAACCAGTCGGAGGGCGGCGTCGAGCAACGGGTCGCCAAGTGGGGGCGGCCGATCCGACAGTTCGAGGTCATCGCCAACCTGATGGAGCAGTCCGCGGAGGCGGACGTTCTCCTGAACTTCATCCATGCACGGAAAGGGGCGTTCGAGCCGTTTCTCTTCATCACGCGGTCGAAACGGACGTGGGAGAAGGTCTTCGTCGGTACCGGAACTGGATCCAGGCGCGTGTGGGTCCTGCCGTTCCTCGAGTGGGATTTCCTGACCGTCTACGTCGGCGGGGCCGAGGTGTTCCAGGGGCCGGATTACGACGTCCTCTCCGGAGCCGGTCCGGGAGGGTCGGACCTGGTCGTGTTCCGGGTGTCGGTCGCCAACACGGCGGTCATCGAGGCGGATGGGGGGAATGCACGGTTCGTCGCGTACGTCCGGGCGACGGACCTCTATGAGGACGACCACGTCCGGTACGGACGGTTCAACGCAAGGCTTTCCCTGACCGAGGTGAAGGCCGATGTGGATCCCTTCGCATCATGACCGCCGACCAGGTCTACATTGCCACCGCGGACGGCTCGACGCGAGTGTTTCTCCTGCCCGTTACGGGATGGACGTTTTTAACGGTCCGGGAACGCGGCGGCACAGAATTCATGCTTGGGCCGGATTACGAGATCCTGAACGCAGCCGGAGAGTACGGGCTCGACTATCTCGTCTTCCGGACGGCGCCGGCGGCCGGGCTGATCGTGGAGATCGATTTCGTCGACGGCTCCTATATCCATCTGCTCGACCAACTGGACGTCACGGTCGGGGTGGCGGATCCGTACATCAGCCTGGAGGCGCTCTGATGCAGAAGGAGTTCACCCTGGGAGATGCGGTCCGGTTCAAGGCGAGTTTCCGGGACTCGGCCGGGGCGCTCTTCGATCCAACTTCGACGACCGGCAAGGTCTACGACGCCGCCAACATCGTCGTTGCGACGTTTGCAACGCTTACGAAGATCGCGACGGGTGTGTACGTGGCCGACTGGCAGACCACCTCCGGCGTGAATCCGACGGGCGCCTACTCCTTCGAGGTAACAGGGGTCTGGGGCGCGTTGACGTACAAGCGGTTCGCACGGAACATCGCAAGGCTTACGTGACAGGAGGATAGCAACGATGACGATCTCCCTCATGCTCCCCCTGGTCGGGAAGACGCAGACCGACCTGAAGCGTGTGGACAAGGGCACCGGCCCCCTGTCTTTCACCCCCGCCACGACGGCCACGCGGCTCAATCCGGACACGAATCTGATCGAGTCCGTGGCTTCGGGGGATCTGCGGGAGGACGGGCGGCAGTATCTCAACCGGCTCTATTATTCCGAGGACTTTTCGCAGGCGAACTGGGCGAAATCCAGCGTCACGGTAGCCTCCGACAATGCGGCGGCACCGAACGGGAAAGCCGTCGCGCAGTCGCTCACGGCTGCAGCGGCCAACGGTACGTGCTTGCAGGCCGTCACAGATGTGAGCCGGGTGCGATACGGGTCGATCTACCTGAAACGAAAGACCGGCACCGGGACCATTCAGGTGACGCTGGACGGCGGATCGACGTGGACCACGGTTGCGGTGACGAGCGAATGGGTGCGCCTCGGCGCGACGCAGCCCCTCGCGAATCCCTCCTTCGGCATCCGGATCGTAGCCAGCGGAGATGCGGTCTATGCGTGGGGGGCGCAACTTGAGGACGCGGCTGCGGCCACCCGGTACAAGAAGTCCGGTTCCTCTCCTGCCTACTCTCCTCAGGGTGTATTGATCGAGGGGCAGCGGACGAACGTGGTGTTGTGGTCGGAAGCGCTGGATGACGCGGTGTGGGTCAAAGGAAATGTGACCATTACCGCGAATGCCACTACCGATCCTATGGGCACGACGACGGCGGATAAGATTGTCGAGACGGCGGTTAACAATAATCATTATGTTGCCCAAGTATGTACAAAAGCCGCCTCTGCATTGGATTACGTATTTTCGGTTTACCTGAAGGCGGTAGAACGTACAAAGGCCAGGATTCAAATAGAAGATGGCGCCGGTAATGGTATGTATGCCCTTGTGGATTTATCCGTTGGGACTATTGAGGCAGCGACATTACTCGGCACGGGGTTTACTACTCTCACTGATGGGATAGATATTGCTCCGAACGGGTATTACAGAGCGTGGATTCATGCGGTGACGAACACGGCGACGTCAATTAACTCATTCGTTTATCTGCGGGATGATACCGGAGCGTCGTCGTACTTAGGCGACGTTACCAAGGGTTTGTATGCTTTCGGCCATCAACTGGAACAGGCGGCTTTCCCGTCGTCCTATATTCCCACGACCTCGGCGGCGGTGACGAGAAATGCGGACACCCTGTCTGTTCCGAGCAGTGGAAATATGGTTACTTTATCTCCTTTTACCATTGTATCGACTGTAGATGTTTTGGGAAATCTAAATGGGAACCAACAAGTCGTAGGAAGCGATGTGAATTATGCTGGATATGCATTAATTCAGACAAACGGCATCAGATCGTCTCTTTACAATAATGCGGGTGATGCCTTAGGGTTAGTAATGGAAGTACCCGCCGAATACGGACAATCAATCAAGAGAGGTTGGAGATTCGATGGTACAAATCAAGACGTTTTCCGTAAAGGAGTGAATGGAACCGCAGGAGGGCGTGGAACTCCGGTAACTGAAATATCTACAGTTTATATCGGGAGTCATGCCGCAATTCAGCATCTCTATGGGCACATCAAAAACCTCATGATCTTCAACCGCGCCCTGACCGACGCCGAAATGATCGCCATTACCGGGTAGGAGGTTTCCCATGCCGAAGCTCGTCTACGTAAAGAGCAAGCCGACCACCGTGGAGTCGATCCTTGGTCCTCCGACGGCCTATGTGGAGATCGCAGGGAAGCGGATCGATCAGCCGATATGCCTCGCTCCGGACGATGGAGGCGGGATTCCGGTGTGGGCCGCCGTCGTGGGAGACGAGGTCCACGCGGCGATCGCCGCCGAGCCGGAGTTCCTCGGGGCGGGTCTCGCCGGGGTGAAGGCGAAGAATCCGGACGTCTACGACCTCATCACCGTGCAGGAAGTGGCTGACGCCAAGGCGCCGGGAAGGAAACGGATCATCGGCCTTGGGGAGAGGATTGCCGTCGGGGATGTCGTGGTGGAGACGCGCCCCGCACATACATTTGGAGGGTGGGACCCGATAACGGGAGATCCAGTTCCTGCCCGAGGCTTGGTCTCGGAACGGATATGACTTGTCTCGGGGTCGACATGGATTTTGCCCCGCATCACAACAAGCCCGTCGCAGGTGAGCACGTCACCCGACACAAAATCGGCGGAGACGCCGGCCACCGGTATCGGGACCGGTAAGGGGATCCAGAATGCCGATCGTCATCGACCCGGGGACGCAGGCGCAGGCACAGGCGGCCTTCACGCGATCGGCCCTCCTGTTCGAGTTCTACCTCACAACCACGCAGTACTTCACGAACTGCGACCGCCCCCTCCTTTATGGGGGAAACACCTATTATCCGTTCCCGATCCAGATCGGTGAGATCAAGAAGTCCTCCGTGGGCCTGACGGACGATGTGACCCTCGTCCTGTCGAACGTCACCCGGGAAATCTCCGCGCTGCTTCTGTCCGAATCGTTCGCCGGCAAACGCGCGGTGATCCGCCGGGTGTTCCTCTCCGACGACTACACGATCACTGTCCCCTTCATCGTGTTCGACGGCCTGATGGACGACATCACGGCGAAAGAGGAAGCGACGACGGCAATCATTACCGTGACCCTCCGCACGGACCTGGCGTACTGGCAGAAGTCCCTTCCGGGTCGGCAGTATCAGGCGACGTGCGCATGGGCGTTCAAGTCCGCGGGGTGCGGTTACGTCGGCGCGGAGACGTGGTGCAACCGGACGTGGGAACGGTGCAAGGCATTGGCGAATCAGTCCAGGTTCTCCGGTTTCCGTCATCTCCCGAAACTCGAATCCTCCCCGCTTTGGTGGGGGAAAACCGCTCCGGACATACCTCAGACCGATCAGCACGTGGGAATCCAGCGGTATCGCGCATGACCGAAGTCTCGATCTTTGAGCGGATACAGCCGCTGATCGGCAAGCCTCACGCCGAGGTCCCCTGTTGGAAGATCGTCGATGCCTTGTATGGAGTCCCGCTTCGCGGAGCCAGAGAGGTCGATCCGGAGTTCGTCCAGGTGGGAGATGTCGTGGTGTTCGGCGAGAATGATGACGCGCCCGATTACGGCATCGGCGTCTACCTCGGGAACGGGAAGGTCGTCACGTCCTTCAAGGAGACCGGCGTTGTGCTGATCCCGTGGAGATTCGTGAAAACCTCGTTCGTCGGAGGGTTGCGGGTTGGGTGACGCTAAGAAAATCATCGGATACGTCGCTATCGGCGCCGCCATTGTCCTGACGGTCTTCTTTTCGCCGGGGGCGGGCATATGGTCCAAGCTCGCGTATTACGGGAGCATCCTGGCGCTGTCCACCGGCGGGTCTATGCTGCTCAACCAGGTGGCGAAAAAGGAGATGGCGGAGCAGCTTGCCCGGGCGCAGAGCATGACCGCGGGGCTCCAGGCAAACACCCGCTCCTCCCAAACTCCAATACCGCTTATCTATGGCTGGCAGAAAATTGGCGGAAATTACCTCTACATGAAGGCCACCGGATCCAATAACAACGAGCTGCACTGCGTCCTCGGCCTGTGCGAGGGGGAGATCGCCGGGATCGAAAGGATGTACTTCGGGGATACGCTGGTCTGGGACGCGCAAACGGAAAACGGCGGGATCCTGAACACCCCCTATCTTTGGGTCTTCGCGATGAGCTATCGGCTCGGAACGAACGTCCAGACGCCGTTCTCCGAAATCCAGGCGATCGACCCGGATTTCGAGGACACCTATCCCAACACGGCCGTCGTGTATTTGAAGCTGATTTACGACCAGAACTTGTTCCAGGGCGTGCCGCAGGTCAACTTCCTCATCCGTGGCCGGAAGGTGTACGACCCCCGGGACCTCCAGACGAAATTCACGCAGAACGGCATCCTCCAGCTTCGGGACGTCATGACGAACGACCGGTTCGGGGTGGCGATCCCACAGACGAAGATGGACGACATCACGCTCGGCGAGGCGGCGAACTATGCCGACCAGGTCGTGACCCGCTCCACTCCGCTGGGCGTTACCGAGTTCCTGCGTTGGGGTTGGGCGGATATCGTTGATTTCACGTGGGCGCCGGGTGCTTTGCCATCGTCGGTTACGCTCCCGCGCGGAAAGCCGTGTCCCAACACGATTGTAATCGGTACGGTTGGGCACGACGACGGCGCCGGAAATATCACCGGGGGCGGATTCGCAGGAACGATCAACTACGCAACGAAACTCCTGACGTTGACTGCCGCACCTGCGTTCCCTTATGAAGCGGGAATGCCGGAGTCAGCATGGTGGATCACATACAGGGATGGCTGGCGCAAGATGGACGACTACCTGCTGTATGCGCCGATCGTCCCCGGATCGATCGCCTTCTCTTCCACAGACGAGACCGTTTCAGATAATGGGCTGGGAGTGCTGACGGGCTCTCTCGGCGGGTCAGGGACGATCGATTATTCCACCGGTAGGATGATTTTCACCTGGAAACTGTCGCCTCCACGGCTCGATCCGATCAAGGTTTCCTACCAGGCGGGCTCCGGCCCGAGGTTCCTCACGAACTACTTCGCCATCGACGGCGGATCCGGCCTGGATGCCATCCGGTCGCTGCTTTCGCAGTTCCGGGGGTTCCTGATCTACTCCGGCGGATATTACAAGGTGAAGATCGACAAGCCGGAGACGACCGTCGCGTCGTTCCAGTCGGGCGGTCTCGAGGACGGCACGAACAACATCATCGACGGAACGTTCTCCTGGCAGGTTCCGGGGATCTCGGAGATCCCCACGCGGGTCCGGGCGAAGTGGATCGACCCCATGGAGAACTGGAAGGTCAAGGATTACCTGGTCGACCTTCCGGGGATCGACAGCGATCGCCGCGAGCTGACTCTCGAGCTGTACTCCTGCAACAACATCGACGTGGTGGAACGGATCGCCCGAACGCATGCCGCGCTGATCGGCAGCAGCATCAAGTGCATGTTCAAGACCAACCTGCAGGGGTTGATCCTCGAGCCGGGCGACAAGGTGACGGTCACGCATCCGGCGGCCGGGTGGGTAAACAAGGAATTCCGGGTCGTGGAATGCTCCGACGTGATCGCCTCCGAAACCGTGTCGCTCTCCCTGATCGAGTATAATGCGGCGAATTACATCGACGACCCGCAGACGGCCTCGATCGTAGATCACGGGATCAGCCAGGGAGCGCATTCCTACGGGCCTCCCCCGGAGGTGACCGGCCTGACGTTGACGGAATTTTGGCGGCAACTGCGGGACGGCACATGGTCGTCATGGATCCGGGCGACGTTCGCGGAACCGACGAATTACCCGTACACGGCGGCCTACGAAATCTATCTGCGGGACTGCACTTCCGGCTCCAATCAATACGTGAAGGTCGGTGAAACCCGCTCCGGCGTGTACGAGGTCGGTCCGGTGAAGGAAGCGACCCTCTGGAGCGTGATGGTCGTCATCCGGACGATCAACGGCGTCCGGTTCTTTCCCTCCGGGGCGTACGCCTACATCGCTCCCACCGGGAAGACGGGCCTTCCGACGGCTCCGGCGTTCGTCGACGCGACCTGCACCTTCACGGATCGCGTGGTCCTGAACTGGTCGCCGATACCCGATACGGACCTTGGAAACTACGAGCTGCGGACGGACACGATTTGGGGGAACGCGACGAATCGGCTGTACCTCGGAAAGGGAACGTCCTTCTGGGTGCAGGCAACGGCCGCCTCCTACACCGTTTACCTGAAGTCGATCGACACGAGCGGCAACTATTCGACGACCTTCGCGACGAAGACGCTGACGAACGGTGCTCCCACGGCTCCAAGCGTGACGACGGACTATATCGGTCGCGATTGCATCGTTAAGTGGGGAGCGTCCCCGGATCTCGACTTCTCGAAATGGGTGCTGACGATCTACTCGGACGCGGCCCGGACGGTCCTGAAGCGGACGGTCGAGATGCAGAGTCCGGGGTTCATCTACACCTATGACCAGATCCGGGCGGACTTCGGCGGCGCCGGCGTCCCGGGGACGATCTATTTCCGGATCGTGACCCACGATCGGTTCGGGTCGACGACGACCACGGATTTTTCCGCCACGCAAGCGAGCCCGGCGATCGTCCAGTACGACGGCGGGTCCGTGGAGCGCGTGAGGATCGGGGACCTCGGGAGCGGAGCCTATGGAGCGAGGTTCAAGGACTCCGCGGGGAACATCACGTTCGAGCAGGGCGACACGCTGAAGCAGAAGTACATGAAGATGGATGAGACCCATATCCTCAAGACTGTTGCCCCGTGGAGGTGGCCTTTCGCGGACGAGGGGATGGCGTTCGGGTTGCAGGGATTCGATGGAAATGTGTTCGTGGGCAGGCGCGATTCCAATAATAATATCTACGGAGGCGTGGTCTCTGCCGACCTTGCGGTGATCAATTCCCTCGCTGTCTTATGGAATCAAACCGACGTGGTTTATGGCCTGGATATGTTGCATAAGGGCAGCGCGCAGGTCGCTCTCAGCGTATCGAGAAATTCGGGGGCGACCCCCGGATTTTACAGAGGTCTGTACGATTTCAGCACGGGGGCCATGGCTCGTGCCATGACAATAGTGGAATCGGAGACCCCGAGAAGTCACTACACCCCGATCTCCATCAAGTACGATAGTGCGGAGTCGGGCGTCATGTTCGTGAACCGTGCGGCGACTCCCAACGAGATCCATTATCTACAGCAGAATGACACCACCGGGGCGATCACCGTCGCCCGGATGCTGCTTTACAGTTGTCCCGTAAGCGGTGCGTTCTCCATCATCGGATATGCCAGGATCGGCAGCGATCCGAACAGCCATAACCTGCCGTACAGGATATTTCTGAGGAACGACGCTACGACCAACGTATATAGCTTCGACTTCCTGATCTCCAATCAGGCGGTGTCGAATGCGAAATCGCATGGGGCGATCGGGGTGGCGAATTACCCGGTTTGCGCGATCCATGTGGCGGAGATCTCGACGTCACCGATCATGGCGTTTATATCCGAGTCCGCCTCGTACACCGATACCATTCAAATCAGGGATGCGGATAGTAACCTTCTCCTGTCGATCATCACCAAGTATGCCTGGGCAGTCAATAATCCGAACAAGCAGATGTATTCCCCGCTGAATAGCGCGAGCTCCGGGCTGGGTCTGGGGTATATTCCGTACCTGGGAACCCTCGCCAACAGCTCGATGTACAATCAGTATAAGTTGGTTTATCTGGCTCTTTATAAATACGAGAAAGTGACCAATGCGACCGTACAAGACACCTTGGCTTCGTTGATCGCATGACGCGTGATGCGTATATGTAGGAAGTCCACTTGCTTAATAGGAAGGATTCAACTGCCAAACCGCGCGCAAATTACTGCCAAACCGCGCGCCAAGCAACACCATCATCGGTTCCGATGCCGTTGAACACAGCATGCACATCCCCACCGGAATAAGCGGTGCAGGAGTTCCGAGAATGGGAATCGTATCTTTTGACGGCGGCAATTCAACCGCAATTCCGGATGAATTGTTCCCTCTCGCTTTCGCCGCGATCTACAGCGGAGCGAGTAAAAACATCAATGTGGGAACGAAGAGATACTTCGAACTCACGAGCAAGAACTTACAGGACAACTTAATTGCGCTGTCCCTATAGGAGGTATCCCTTGGCATTATTGCATATTCGCATGATGGTGGTGGCCGCGGCTCTGGTTGTATCTACTACCTGCCACGGATTCGAGTGGACAAAAACCGATACGGCCTTTCAGGCTGCGCAAACGGCGGCGTTGGTCGCTGATTGGGCTCAGACCCGGTACACAGCGAGGGACTGGAACCGGCAAGCGGAGCACCAGGAAGAGGGGGTGCATTACAAGGAAACGAATCCGTTCCTCGGCGAGTATCCGAGCATGAGAAAGGTCGACAGGTATTTTATTGGTTTCCTCGTGGGGGCGACGGCCGTATCGATCGCCCTCCCCAATCCGTATCGACGGATCTGGCAGACGTTCTGGATCATTTATGAGGTGGACTTTGTGAGAAAAAATCATTCCATCGGGGTCAAGATCAGGTTTTAGTTCCAACCTGCTTGTCGGTCAGACAGCGCAAACAACGGCCCTTCGGGGCCGTTTTTGTTTCGATGGAGGACGCATGCGCGAGAACTTCCGCATGAAGGCGTTGCCTTTCACCCTCGCCAAGGAGGGTGGGTACACCGTAGATTCCGGAGGGCCGACCTGGAAGGGGATCTCCGCGCGGCAGTACCCGTACCTGCGCCACCGGATCATCGCCCGCGACCTCTCCGACGACGAAATCGCGGGGATGTATCTATCGGACTACTGGATCCCCGCCGGGTGCGACCATCTCTCGTACCCGCTGGACTGCGTGGTGTTCGACTGCGCGGTCAACCTCGGGTTGGACGACGTGGAGGTCATGCTCCCGGAGGTCCCTAAGATCGTCAGCCACCTGACGGACCTGTTCGCAAACCTCGGGAGCGCCTACGGGGAGAGCGGTTTGTTTAACATGGCGCGGCCGTACCTCGAGGCGACCGTGTACGTCGCGCTCCGGATCGAGAAGCACAACGTGAAGACGCCGAAGGAATGCCGCAAGGGCACCGTGAACCGATGCTATGACGCTCTGAAGACGTTCCTATGATGAGGAAATGGTGGATCCCCCTTCTTTGCCTCCTCGCGATGTCGTGCGGGTCGTCCTCGGGACCTCCCGCCCCCGTCGAGAAGACGATGCTCACGTGGATACAGGATGCGAAGTGGAACGACAATTCCCCGATGGATCTCCGGTTGATCAGTTGGTACGAGGTCCACGTGTCCGATAACGCGGCATGGAACGACAACACGCTCCGGGCGGCCCTCGCGGGAGTGGATAACGTGGGAGTACCGGTCAGCACGTTCGACCTTTCGTTACTCGCGGCCTACGGCATCCGGCCGAATTGCTACGTCACCGTGCGGTCCATATCAATCGACAACGCGGCGTCCGATTACGGGACGCCGTGCTGGTGGGAGGCCCCATGAAACGCCGCATCTTCATCTTCGCGCTGTGCATCCTCGCCGTCATGATCCTCACCCGGCACGCCCGGGCGGAAACGATATCGTGGTCCCTGCCGACCACCTATACGGACGGGTCCGCAATCAGTTCTGGGGCGGGGGCGACGATCACGACGAAGCTCTACAAGTCCCTTGATCACATCACGTGGGGAACGGCGATTGCGACCGTGCTCAATGGCGCGACATCGTGGTCCGGAAACCTGAACGTCGCGCCGGGAGGGACCATCTACGTGACGGCTACCGCCACGATACCGGCGGAGAATGTCGAGTCTGGCTACGCGCCGTACTACACGTACACGGTAGCCTACCTCGCGCCGTCCACGCCGCACAGCATCACCATTACAAGGCCGTAAAGGGAGGAATGTTATGGACATCGTAACCGCCGTATGGTTGTCGCTCGTGGCAGGGGCATTCGTCGCGGGGTTCTTCGTCGGCGGCAAGCACAAGGAGCGGACAATGAAAGCGATGCGCATCCTGAAGAACACAGCAGGGAAGCTGTGATGGCCGACCGCGCCAATGGGTTCGCCGACAACTTTTGGGGAACGCTCTGCCGTGCACTGCGAGACTTCATCAACGCCTTCGATGTGAATCCACTCTGTCTTGTCGCGTTCCTCGTCATCAACACGATGGTGATGGCGTATCTTCACGCGACGTTCGACTGGTTCCGCGTCCCGGACTGGTGGTGGGGACCGACCGGCGTCCTGTTCCTTATCGTCGGGGCCATCCTCATCAAGCATACGTGGGGGTACACGATTTCCAGTAAGTACAACAGCCCGATCGGGGAGGCACCGAAGGTCTCCGATCCGGCGGCCCCGAAGGAGTAGGAGGAGATCGTGGATTGGAAAAAGATCGGATCATCTGCCATGTCAAACAACTTGGCGATGATTGTCGTAATCGGTCTTGCGGCCTTTGTTTATCTGAAGTTTGCACCCGACTCGATGAAGCCGTGGACGAACACGCCGCAGCCGGCCATCCAACCGAAAGACCCGGCGGCAAAGGTGGAGCGGATCCTGATCCCCGGTCCGGAGCGCATCCGGGTCATCGAAAAAGTAAAATACATCGAGAAGATTCCTGACGTCCTCACCCCGTCCACGATACAGGACAACGCTGCCCATGTCATCGCGTCCGCTACGATCCCTCCCTCCGTGGCCGGTGGTACCGCATCGGCCATCCTCCGCACGGGGCCGGACGGGGTGGGGGTAGGAAGTATCGAGTACAGGCCAGCGACGCCCCCATTCTTTGCCGTCCAGAAGGAGTTCGGCGTCAGAGCGGGCATGGGGACCGTGGGGCTTGTACTCGGCGAGATCTATGCCCGACCCTTGAGAGTGGGGCCGGTGACCGTCGAGGTCCGCGGTTATGGGAAGCGCGACGATAGGAGCGGTGCGGATTTCGGGGCAGTGGCTTTAATTGACATGAGATTCTGACAAAAATACTTCGCAGTAATCGCGGATTGGGGGTGAGGCGTGGGCAACGGGACTCCAGACTCGGTATGGGGGGCCATCGACGGCCTCCGGGGCGATATCAAGCTCCTGATGCGCGAAGGGTGCGCCAAACGGGAGGGAGACATGCAGCGCGTAGCCGCCGTGGAAAGGGCCACCGAAGCCCACGGCAAGAAGCTTGACCGAATCTTCTGGACATCCCTTGTCACCGCCGGAGGGATCATCGCGTTCCTGCTGAAGGCGTTCCTCCCGGCGTTACTCGGGGTGACGCCATGAAGGAAGCCACGATCCACCTCGATGAGAGGGGGCACGCGCAGGATATTCACTTCGACGGGGCCGAGGGCGTTCCCATATCCGCGTTCCTGCTGCTGACAAGCGTTCCCGCAGATCCCCCGGGATGCCACATGCTGACCTACGGGTCCAGCGATCTGATCGGCAACGCGCTGATGACGCTCTTCCAGCGGTCGGTCCATGAGTTCCCTCGACTCGCGTGGACGCTGGAGCAGGTCGCCCGGGGGATCGTCACGATGGCGGATAACGAGAGGAAGGAGTGGCCTTCGGACGAAAAGGCGGGGAGGGCGTAACTCCACCCGCCCCTTGATCGTTCTACCCCCGCCCGTAGCCCACGCCTGCGCCTGCGCCACGATCCAGCCCGTCGACGAGCCGTAGGGAGGGGGCGGGCGGGAAGGCGGGATTTCGCACGAGGATGGCTCAGGTTGATCGTGGGATCATCGTTCCCGTTGGCAGGGTGATCCCCCGTGGGACACGCGGGGACACGGTTTTCAGGCCCAACTATGCGATAATCCACAATGTGGAGATCATCACCACAGACTTGAAGGGTCTTATATATCGAATACTTGCGGGGGGCCGGGACACAATTGGGACGCGGGCGGGCTACCGTTTTAGTTCCCTTTCGTCCCGGCAGTAGTGCTTCATCGTCGTTCGTGACGACTCGTGGGCGAGTTCCTTGCGCAGTTCCTCCGATACCCTCCGCTCCAATTCCTGCCGAAGTTGCGACACCCGGGAGTGCCGGGACGCCACGTACAGGCAGACCTCCACCCCCGCCTTGACCGCCGCCTGCCGCCACAACCAGGACACCTGCGTCGTATGGTAGGGTCGACCGGCCGCGTTCACGAACAGCCACGCCTCGGGGAGCTTCCCCCGGGAGTGTTCCTTCAGGCGTGCGTAAAGCCCCTCGGCGATGAGGTGCGACGACACCGCGCCGGTTTTCGTGCTCTTTACTTCCCTCCGCGGGGTGAGCGCTCGCTCGATCTTCAATTCCCCACCCTGTAGATCCCGAACCTTCCACGCAACCGCTTCCCCTGGCCGGGCCCCCGCCGCCATCATCGTTTCTACCAGTAGGCGCACGTCTGGACGGATGTGATCAAGGATCGCCCGTTGCGTCTCCGGCTCGATCCATCCGACGTTCGCGCGCGGGAGCGCCGACAGCGACGGGAAGGACGGGACCCGCTCAATCACGTCCTTTTTCTTGAGCCAGTGGAGGAGGGTTCGCAGCGTCGTCAGGATGTTGCGCACCGTATTCCCCGACAACCCCATGTCGGAGAGCTTCACCTGTAGCGTTTCCACGTCCAGTCCGCGGATGTCCCGTACGTCCACATCTCCCATGGCCGGGATGATGTGGCTTAAAAGGAACCGACGTTGCTGCAACGCATAGTTCCTCGACAGATTCCGGTCCAAGTGGTCAAGCCACGGGTCTGATATTTTCGAGAGGATCAACTCCTTGCGCCGGTCGGGGCTCCACCGGGTCGAGTCGAACCGATGCTCGTCG
>JAEHJW020006214.1_pt1 | contig 38448 bp, 75 predicted proteins | sample 9271431 | NCBI WGS metagenome assembly JAEHJW02 | reverse complement strand
ACGCCTCCGGCCAATATCACGGCGGCGACGAGCCAGATCACAGCGGCGGTAACGAAACTCGGTATCGACGAAGCCTTAGCAGTTGCGGCAGCCAAACAAGGAGCAAAGCCATGAGTGCATCACCTGAATCCGTAATATCCACCATCGGCAATACCTTAATGGCGTCTTTGCCGACGATCTTGGAGGCGCTTGCTGTAGCCAGCCCACAGGACGCCATCATTGCGGCAGCCGCCGTGGTTATCGCTCAAGACATTGCAGCGGCCATCAAAGATCAGGTAAGCGGCAAAATCACCAGTGCTCAGTTGTTGAGCAAGTTTGCCTCGGCGGGGCCTGCCATGACTGCCACGAGTGACGCATGGAAGGCTTATGCCAGTTCGGCTGGTGTGCCTGAGACACAGGTGCCGTGATTAGTACGCCACCTAAACAACTCACTATCGCCATAGAGAACGCCGAGGGCTTCCGAGCGCAGGCATATTGGGACCCAATCGGCCAAGTATATACTTGCGGATACGGCCAAACCGGACACGGAATAGGTCCCAATACGGTTGTCACCCGCCAGCAGGCTACGCAATGGCTTATTGACGACGAAGATACGCTCATTAAGGAATTAAACGCTGCACTTCCTTGGGTAGCAAGTCTATCTGCGCCTAGGTTTGGCGCATTGACGGATGCTGCATATAATCTCGGAATTGCTGGCCTTCTGGCATTCCACGAGGCTCTGTCTGCCATGCAGGCGCAAGATTGGCGCGGAGCAGTACACGGCTTTGATGCTTCTCTATGGGACAAGCAAGTTCGTAATCGTGTCAACACCATAACATATATGATTTACTATGACACATGGGTCGAGAATTATCTCGATGCCGCACAGACGGCGGCTATTGAGGCGATTTGACGCACTTCGTTCTAACCATCCTTTTACATTGGCACTTAGCTATTGTGCCAATTTTCCCTCCAAAATTGTCCAATATCCACGATGCACAGTTGACCGTTTCTTACGCGCCGCGATGGAAGCACATATTCGCCACTCAGGAATTGGAGCAGCCGGACGGCGGGATGGTGATATTTAGGCACGGTTTTTAATGGAGCGAGGGTCTGGAATCGAACCAGAGAAATGCGACTGGGAACGCCGCCGTTTTCCCACTAAACTACCCAAGCAAAACAAATAGTATCACAAACCTCATACTGATGCAACACTAGTCCTTCCCCCAAATTCCTAGTAGCCTATTTCTTTCCTTAGCCGGAGGATAAGCCATGTCAAGAGCCGCGTTTTGTTTATCGGGATCAGGAACATTAGCGCCATTACACGTAGGAGCTATGGCAGCCTTCTACGACCGTGGTATCCGCCCCAACTTCCTGGTGGGTACAAGTGGCGGATCAATCGTTGCTGGACTTCTGGCACTAGGCTACACACCCCATGATTTACGTGCCATTATGCTTGAAGCAAATTTCGCAAAGTTAATCCCTTACAACGAATGGATGGTTCCTTTCCGGCACTATCTGGCGAGCAACAAAAACGTCATTGCGTGGCTTACAGAATTGACGCATGGGCAAGCCATGATGGATTGCAAAATCCCCTTCGCAGCCGTAGCCACGGACCTGTACTCAATGTCCAGTGTGGCGCACTCCACCTTGAATAAAGACGATTCACATATGCCGGTGTATCAGGCGATAGTTGCGAGTATGAGCATCCCGGATATTTTTCCAATGTGGAAGGGACGTTTTGTTGATGGTGGAACTGCCATGAATTTGCCGGTGGCACATTTACCGAACGGACCATCCTACGCGCTCCGAGTAACAGAACGTACAAAAACAGGGCCAATAACTAGCTGGATTGATGAGCAAGAAAGAATACTTGATGTTATGCTTACAGCCAATGAGCAGGAGTCAGTCATACTGGCAAAGGCAAGAGATATTCCTGTGATCAACTTACCGGCTGGAAATTTAGGATTTTTGGATCGCTCGATGTCTAAAAAGCAGAAGTCGGTACTGTACGCGGCGGGCTATAACGCTGTGGTGCAGCATTTGGCTAAGGCGGCTTGAGTGTGGTAGAATCCCTTTAGGTTACGGAGGAAATTATGACAACTAAAGGAATCCGCAAGGACAGGCTTGATTCCTCCTTTTTTGAGCCTGGAGAGTACGGGAAGCGCAGTGATGGTAATTTCTACGGTTGTGCTCCAGGTGATGAAGACATGATGTGTAATTTAGGTGGACACAACATCATAGAACACGACGATGGAACTATTACCGTTTCGCCGTCCATCCTTATCACGACCGGACCTAAAACCTGTAGAAAGCAGTGGCATGGGTATTTGGAAAAAGGCGTATGGAGAGATGCCCCATGACCACATCGAAGGACACGAACCCAAAAGACGCTATAGCCAACGGTAAAATCCCCATGCACCTATGGCCTGCAACAGCAACCGCTATGGGCGCTATTGGCTTGCTAGATGGTAGGTCCAAATACGGACAGAATAATTGGAGAGAAGCTGGTGTCCGTGCTTCAGTCTATGTCTCGGCCTGCCAACGCCATCTTGCAGCTTGGTTCGAGGGCGAAGATTCCGATCCAGATTCCCAGCTCCCACATCTAGCCCACGCCCTAGCGTGCCTAGCCATACTTGTGGACGCTCAGGCGGCTGATAAACTCACCGATGACCGCCAATACCCCGGAGGCTACCGCAAACTCATGAATGAACTCACGCCACTGGTGGCAATGGTAAATGAGAAATATGCTGACAAACCGGAGCCTAAACATTATGATAAACTCACAAGCAACTGAACCCCTTTGGTACTTGGCAACCCCCTATTCCAAATATCCCGGTGGAATCGCCGGTGCGTACGAGTTGGCTTGCAAACAATCCGCGCTACTTATTTCCAATGGTATTCACGTTTTTTCACCTATCGCACATTCACACGGCATTGCAATGCACGGAGAACTTGATCCATTGTCCCACGAACTCTGGTTAGCGATGGATAGAACATATATGGACTTGTGTGTAGGATGTATTTTCCTGCTCGCTGAATCTTGGGAATTTTCTTATGGGATGGAGCAAGAAAAGATGTATTTTGAACAAAAGAACAAGCCTGTTATAAAAATGCTCCCAAACCTTGTGCCAGAACACTTTTTGTCTTATTCTCCAAACACCGGGGCACCCCCTCTTGAGTGAAGAGCCATGACAAAAATTACGGAAGCCCACAAAGAGTTTGCTACAGAAACCCAATGTAAATACATCGACGCGGTACTAGAACACGGCTCCTATCGAGCTGCGGCAAGAGCATTGGGAGTCCATAAAAATACCATTGGCTCGGCTATGGATGCGGTACTCAGAAAAGCGGCTTCTCGTGGATTCTCCCCGGAACACGACTATAAAAGGCCCGTACCAGAACCATTCATTGTTCGGGGGGTATCGTCGTACTACAATAAAGATGGTGATTTAGCAGGCCAATGGGTAAAGTCCAAATTAGACGATCAAAAATTCACAGAACATGTCAAAGCCGCGATTGAAGAACTCAGCCGAGAAATACCCAGAGCGCTTCCCGTAGAAAAACCTTCCCACACCTATGAGCACTTGTGTAACCTATACACCTTCACTGATTGCCATGTAGGGCTGTTATCATGGCCGAAGGAAACCGGCGACGACTGGAATCTGGAAATAGCGGAGCAAGTGCTTACCGATGCCTTCCGGCACATGGTAGCCTCATCCCCGAAAGCGCACACGGCCATTGTCAACCAGTTGGGTGACTATCTGCACTTCGATGGCCTCGACGCTGTTACCCCTACCAGTCGCAACTTGTTGGACGTAGATGGGCGCTTCTCCAATGTAGTTAGAGTAGCTGTACGCATCCTCCGTGCCATCATAGATGAGGCACTGGTACATCATGATATTGTACAGGTTATCATGGCGGAAGGGAACCACGATATGTCCTCTAGCGTCTGGCTGCGCCATCTCTTTGCGCTCCTGTACGAAAACGAACCGCGTGTCATCGTCAACGAATCCGAACTCCCCTACTACGCCATACAGCACGGTGTCTGCATGTTGGGTTTCCATCACGGACATTTGACCAAGAAAGAAAACCTACCGGCAATCTTCGCCGCTGAATACAGGGCCATGTGGGGCGAAACCACGAAAGCCTATATCCACACAGGGCACATGCACCACATTGACGAAAAGGAATACAACGGAGCCAAGGTGATCCAGCACGCTACCATGGCCGCTAGGGACTCCTACGCTGCTCGTCACGGATACCTGGCGGATAGGCAGATTACCGCAATCACGTACCACTCAACCTATGGTGAAGTGGGCCGGAGTACAGTCTACCCGGAGATGTTGGCATGACAGATGTGCTCGATATTGCGTCTGAAAACGAGGAACGGTACACAGAAAAGGCTCGCCAGTTCCGAAAGCCAGAAGGCCCGAAGGCCACTGGGAAGTGTTTGTGGTGTGGGGAAGTACTAGGTGATGGGCGGAGGTGGTGTACGGTAGACTGTAGAGACATGTGGTCTAGGTTAAATACAACCCGCGCACCGTGATAATATCCTTCATCAACACTTCCTCCGGCTGCTTCCATAACCATTCCACCAATGGAATAGAAAGATCATCCATAGGGCAATTCTTGAAGTGCTCCCATCCTCTACTGTAAGGCGTTCCTTTCTCCTTTGCTCTAAGCATCTTGTCCTTCACAGAACGAGCGTCTTTCCAGAAGGAATAGAACGACGTCTTTACTTTAGCACGTTTGCCATTGGCGTCGATGAGGACAAAACCTTCAATCTGCTTATTGTCATTGGTAGCAAATGCCGACATCAAATCTTCTGGGCTATCAACTATACTTTCAGTTTGAACGCGGCTATACGGCCAACTGTCAAACGGAACTTTTTCAAAATCTTCCTGGCACTTCACAGCAGCCAATAGCGCCAAGTCTTTCTCGTTGTATTCAATCATGTGGGGATCGTTAATCGGGTCAATAACCTCAAACACGAGACACACGTTCTTTTCGGACATTTCCTGCTTCACACGGTCAATTTCAAAATCGCGCATGTCCTCATAGAAAATGTCTCTAAACCACCCAGTAAAGTCGCTCGTTGGGCTGGTCTTTGACGTAAAGAACAGTTCCCCGTTGTGCAATCCCAGAAGCCCTAGAAATCCATTCTCCTTCACCTGCAACCGCACTGGATATGCAAACTTGTGTGCCTGGTTCGGATCGAAATAGAAGAACTTGTCGAATCCACGAGCGATGATCGTGTTACCACACAGAAACAATCCACGTGCGCGAGTCGCGTAGGTATCCCATTCTTTCTTTCCAGTAAACGCCGTTTCACGCACATGCGAAAACGAAAGCACATCTCCATAAACCTTTTCCCGTACATGCGGGTCTGCTCGCAGACGTTCTATAAGCGACTTTTGCTCTTTGGGCTTGCGAAATGGATTAGCAGGACAAGGCGTATCGTTCTTGAAATACCGAGGATGCCAGCCGTCTTTATCCAAGGTAATCACGCGCAACGCGCCGCCAAACTCAACTTGTCCTTCCAAGTTAAAGCTACGTGTGTATTCATCAATCACAATGTCGCTCTTATTCCGGTGCCCATGAACCTGATACACTTCGCCAATGGTGTTCTCCATCCACGCCTTGTCTATGTTGAACTCGTATCCTCCGACACCATGCGACATTTGCCGAGTAGAGATGAACGGAAGCGGCACTTTATCCGTGGACAGTCCAGCGTGCGTAACGTAAATTCGCTTGTCTCTGTAACCAATAAACAAACACTCTTTGAACTTAGCACAAAACGCACGAGTTTCTTCCTTGTCTATGCCCGCGTCCTCCAGTTGTGGACGAGTCTTGGATTCAAACTCTTTGCTGAATGAATCACGCCCATGCGCCCATCGACGCAAGTGTTCTTCGTGGTTGCCTTCCAGATAGATGAAACCCGGCATATCCAACAAAATATCCAGCACCTCATCATTCTGTGGACCACGATCCAGATAATCTCCAACGAATACCACTAGCTCATTAGTGAACACAGTGTTAAGAAACTCCTTCAACGGTCCTACACACCCTTGAATATCGCCGACAAAGTGGATACGTTCGTAGTCATCGGCAACAAATTCTTCTTGGTAAATACTAAAATCCTGCGGCGCAACAACCTTGTATTCTTTCGGAATCACCGACGTTTGCAGTTGCTCGTGCATACGCTCAATCACTTCGTCTGGTACTTTCTTAAAGTCGACTCGGCGCATATTCCGACTAAGGCATGTGTCCAAGTCAACGTGTGAAAAGTCTACGCACACCAAGCGATAGTGATACTGCTTCGCCAACTGGACGTACTTGTTGAGCGCCTTTTCCGTCGTGTGCGTAGCGTCGATCACCGTGTAATGACCGTCTTTCATACGGGATTCCAGCGTCTCCATCACCATCTTCCACACGACTTTGTTCGCATCTTGCGAGATAGCCAAATCGCCGTTTTCCAAAAGTACGGGGGCGGAGTACATCAATCGAATAGCGTCCGGCGAAATTGTGTACGCGCTGAGTTCTTGATCCTCAATCCATGAGGACTTTCCGCAAGCGGGGACGCCGCGTGTTACTACTAGGGTTCTCATTTTCTTGACCCCTCCGCCTCAAACGCCTTCTCAATGACGTTTTCAAGCGATAGGCCCCAGTACGTCTTTTTTCCAACACGGAGCATATAATCCATCGTGGCGTCATCCTGAAACAAAGAAACCGTCTCGTCGCTTCCGTTCTGAACATAGCCCATTAACTTTCTGAGGCTTTCGAGAGTTTGTACCGCTTTGCGAGCGGTTAGGAGTTCTAGGGCCATTTCCTGCACTTCTGGATCACCCCAAAACATTTCTCCTGCATCTACGATTTCGTGTAGCAGTTCGTCGGTGACAGTCATTTCTCAATCCTCCTCTTTCTCAGGAACGCACAACCAATATTCCGTCTTTTCGTTTTTACGATCCCAAGACGGATTCCCTATTTCCCAAGTGGTTTCCATCTTAAACAACGGAATGGACTGAAACTTAAAACCATATTCCGTCATCATGCGGCCATGTGTTCCACAACCTTCCATCCAAGTGCCATCTGGATCAGAAAATGAGGAAAACACAGCCAAATCATCTTTGTGCTTAATACGTATGCAGGCAATTACTTCTGCTGATGTGGCTATATACTTCACGATAGTTCTCCTTTTATCACATCCAGCAAATGACAAGCCCACAACTTAGTAAACCGCCCATAAGCCACATTCTGCCTCACAATCTCGATCTCTTTTCGCAGAAACGCTTGGCGCTTGGCTGACGTTTTGCACTGTGATGCTATGTGATGTAACGTCGCTTGGTTTAGGGGTTGGCGTAGCATGTCTTAATCCTCCAGCCCATTCGCTAACTTGAAACGCTCGACCGCAACAAACACAAGAAAGATAGCCTCAGAGAAAAGTTCACTGTTCGCGTGTGATCCGTTTGCAAGGCCGCGATAAAAAGCACATGCTTCTACGTATTTAGACCCTTCCCGTGATTCTTCCCATGTTCTGCAAATGTTTTCCTGTACATAAGCTGGCAAGTTCTCTATCTCGCTTTCCATTGTAGTGCTCCTTTCTTGAATGTGCCCCTATAGTACCACCCAGAGGCACACCTGTCAACACATATCAACCACCGAACTCGTAGCCCATACCAGCCGTCACAGCCACATGCCCATACAAACCACTTCCACCAGACACACCGACATTAGCGTCGAGGCTGCTTGGTAATCTGGTACGTCCCCCGTATGCCTGTAGCGAACTGCCCATCGTAGGTTCCCTCTTGTACGCCAATGTACGCGTGTCCCACCGGCAAGAACGGTGCTGGCGGCATAGCTAAAGCCGCCGCAATACCAGACGCGGCGTACTGCTCCGAGTTGATCTGCGCCTGGTTGGCCGCACCTTGGGCGAAGTTCTCTGCGTTGGACTGTGCCTGCTGCGCGTAACCCTGAGCGTTTGCATTGGCCTGCTGGTAGGACTGGTTGGTGTATGCTTCGCTGTTACTTTGGGCTGCATTAGCGTCCGTTTGTGCCGTCGTGCTCGCATAGGACTCACTGTTACTCTGTGCCACATTAGCCATGACCTGCGCGTCGGCATTTGCGGATACCAAGGTAGTCTTGTCACCTGCTATGGAGAACTGATTGGCCTGAGCCAAGGTAGCCTTGTCCCCGTTTGCAGAAGTCTGGTTAGCCAAGGCCAACGTGGTTTTGTCACCAGCGGTAGCGAATCCCTCGGAATTGCTTTGCGCTGTATTGGTATAACTGTTTGCAGAAGCCAAGGTGGCAGCGTCCCCCTTTGCCGATGAACTAAGTGCCGAACTAAGTGCTCCGTTTGCGTCCGTCTGGGCTTGCGCCAGCGTGCTTTGCGTCTGCTTGGCCATCTCCGCGTCCTGCTCGCTGTCAGCAGCCTTTATTGAAACGTCGGCATTTGAGTTAGCCTCACCGAGAATGCCGTTTACCGCTTGGTTCGTGTAGTCCTTGGCGTTGGTAAAGTCGGTATTGACGTTTGTTTGCAGAACTTGCTCGTCAAGAATTGCATTCGAGGCTTCGGTTTTCGTCTGCGCCATTTCTGGGATTGCTTGTTGAATCCAGTTGTAGGCATCCTGTGCCGTATTGGATGCAGCAAAAGCCGACATAGGAACAAACAACAGTGCTATGATAATCAATTTCTTCATTGGTAAATTTCTCCGTAGGTTAGTTTGCAGGAATATGTTCTGCGTTGTACATCTGCTTGCTGTTTCGTGCGTCTTTCACAGAGGCATACATCACGTAGTCTTCGTCGGTCTTTAGCCAAGCAGTACCACTCCACCATTCCTTCTTGAGAAGGATATGATTCTTGGTTACAGGATGCACACGATTTGTTACGACACTACGACGGTTGCTGTATATTGCTTTCATTGGTTAAGTCTCCGTAAGTTAGTTAGTTGGTTTACGCCCCATCCACCATCCGTTTATTATTTTATGACATTAACAGCGTCGTTTTCATCGAGCGTAAAGCCAAGAGATTTTGGCAAGCCACCAATCATATCGCAACCGTCGCGTGTGAACATAGCCACGCTGAAATCATCGCACCTGACAATAACATAGGTGCTGTTTACTTCCACGTTCCATTTCCTTTTCAAAAACATCGTCTCCGGTTCGACCTCAACAAATTCGTTGCCATCTTTTTTGAACGCAATACCACCTTCAAAAATAGCGAAGTTTTCGGATTCTTCGATGAACTCAAAATAATCTGTGCTACCATTAACCGTGTACTTTTTGCCTTTTTCGAGCATAGCATCTTCTGTCAAGCACGATGAGGGATATGTCCACCATTCGCCGTCTGAAAAAGTGCATTTTACTTTCGTGTCCGTAAGCACTACTACCTCAGTAACTTTCTCTCCGCATCGGTATTCCATGCTATCGTCCCAACCTATTGAATAGTCAGATTCACACGCCTTTTTCACAAATTCCATATCGCTTTTAATACGCACGAGCAATCTCCTTAAATGAATGTTTCACAACCTCTTGCGCCACGTACAAATTACCCTGCTGATCTTCCGGCACGCGCAACGAATCAAGGTGATCCTGCAAAGCAAGCAGTTTGCAGTGATCTTTTTCAGCAACGGCTCCGATGACATACTTGAGCACTTTCAAAAGTTCGAGTTTGTCCATCACTCATCCTCCTTGATAAACACGCCATTGACCATCTTGCCTTTACGATCTTTGATTTGTCTCCAAGCAAGGTCAAGACAATATTCAAAATCAACGTGCATTTGGGCAGCAAGGATAATAAGCACTACCGTACAATCGCCAATTGCATCAAAGGCGTCGTCATGTTTGTCACGAGCAATAGCGGCAGCAAGTTCTCCAACTTCTTCTGTCAACTTCAGCATTTGCGCGTGCTTTGTAGCGCCATCAATCAAGTTACGATCACGCGCCCATTGCACTACATTCTTTACGTTATCCATTAGTTAGTCTCCTTCCTTAACGAAATCCCCATCGTCATTAAGCATATAAAAAACATCCGCCTCAATATCTTTGCCAGCGATAGCACAGCGAATGTGAACAATTTCTCCTTCATTATTCCTGTTCACCAGTACAATTGCACTTCCTTGGCAGGCTTTCGCTTTTCCATAAAAACCAGTAGAGACCGCTACTGAATGTTGCCCTTCTACGGTAGCCGCGCTCTGGTAGCCCGTATTGGTGGCCGCGCTCTGGTAGCCCGTATTGGTAGCCGCGCTCTGGTAGCCCGTATTGGTGGCCGCGCTCCAGTCGCCCGTATTGGTGGCCGCGCTCTGGTTGCCCGTATTGGTAGCCGCGCTCCGGTTGCCCGTATTGGTGGCCGCGCTCCAGTCGCCCGTATTGGTGGCCGCGCTCTGGTAGCCCGTATTGGTAGCCGCGCTCTGGTAGCCCGTATTGGTGGCCGCGCTCTGGTTGCCCGTATTGGTAGCCGCGCTCTGGTCGCCCGTATTGGTGGCCGCGCTCCGGTAGCCCGTATTGGTGGCCGCGCTCCGGTAGCCCGTATTGGTGGCCGCGCTCTGGTCGCCCGTGTTGGTAGCCGCGCTCTGGTAGCCCGTGTTGGTAGCCGCGCTCTGGTAGCCCGTGTTTGATTCGGTTTTTGTAGACGTTAACTGAGACATAATCCAATCTACGCTTTGCTGAACTAATTGAGGAATTTTGATCTCCGCCTTAATGGTAATTGACGCAGAAGCAATCTTCGTGTCACCAGAATGGCGCTTCGTTTCGCCGGACTGTTCAACGACGCAATACACACTATCAGCAGGTGCGTAATACGAAAATGCGTCAATGCCATACTCTACGGCGTGAAACCCTGACTCACACACTTTCACAACGCCGTCATGCGTATAAGTTTTTCCTACCTTAAACTGATAACCACGGCACTGAAGGTCCTTGTCAAAGCCTTTAATGCTAAAAATCTTATCTTTCATCTCAGTCTCCTTTCCCATTCAACAGTACCAAACCCTCTTCCGAAACATGCTCCCACGGTTCAATTTTCCAACCTGCTTTACGCAATGCGCCAAGTGTTACGCGAATCTTTTTTCCGCCTGGTAATGGTACTAGATAATTGCCGTTGTGGATGAGGGTGTATTTGACGTTACGTTTGGTGATAAATCCTAAATGGATCATGTTATGTTTCCTTTCGTTTGTCAGTAGGACCATTCTAACAAGTCACCAGCACAGCAGTCAACACATTTCTTAGGGGTTGCTCACAAAAAGATTCTATGGCACACTAGCCCAATGAATATAAAAAATATCATTGTTTCTATTGCACTTTGTGGATTCTCAGCCAGCCTGTCGAGCCTGCCGGTTCCACATATCACCATCCCAAAGCCTCACTTGGCAGGCATTCCTGAGTACGTCCAGATCGCCGCCAAAAAATCTGGGCTATCGCCGAAATTGATTGAGGCCGTTGTTCATGTTGAGAGCCGTGGAAAAGTTGACGCGGTAAGTAACGCCGGAGCGATTGGGCCAATGCAACTCATGCCAGCAACGGCGAAAATGCTGCACGTTAATCCGTGGAACGCAAAACAGAACGTCATAGGCGGGTCCGAGTATCTGGCACGACTGATTAAGCGGTTTGGTAGCCTCTGGTTAGCTCTGGAAGCATTTAACACAGGTCCTACAAACGTGGCAAATGGTAATGTTTGTCAGCAAGCTGTGAAATATGCAACAGATGTGATCCGCTTCGAGTCCGTGGAAAGCTAAGGCCGACAAATCTCCACGACAATCCACGAAGAAACCCGTGCTCGAAGCGGCAGCACGAAGAATTTGTCTTGCTCGCACACAACCGCATACGGACGGCCATTTTTCTTCGCTAGAAACCCGGCTTCTTCTATGGCAGCTATAGGATCGGTGAACGATTTAGCTATCAAACCAGTACACCACACGAAAATCGTCTACACATTCGTCTTTATCCTTTTGCGCGGAAGGCCCGTCCTTTAGGGCGTGGTAGTTCAATCTCCCTTCTCAACAAAAGTAGGCCGCCCCGTACTCTCGGACACGATTCCCTCAAGCAGAGCGTCGTCCTCCACCTTACGCAATTCCTTAAGAACTGGCACGGCGCTCCATTCAAAAGCATCCTGTATATTATCAGGAAGCGAGTCCCATATTTTGTCCAATGCGTCAGAGTCCACCTTGCGCGTGAGTTTGAACTGAATTTTGAGGCTGTCGTTCAAGTGGACTGTTCCTTCAGGAACGGTAGCTACATGGGTGAGCAGTTCATCTTCCACTTGCCGACGACGCGCTTGCATCAATTTTTCTTCGTGCTTCAAAGCAAGCCATTCCGCCGTAAGTAAATCTACCGGGTCTTTGTGTGTCATGCGTTTTACATTCGTCATATCAGTTCTCCTTTCCGTTTCAACAGTAATCCGGTTCACAAACGAACTGAACATACTCTTCGTACTCCTTCTCCAGGCGCTCGACATCTTTGGGCGTCAGCTTTTTTTCGAGCCACTTGGCTGGATAACCACGACGATCGAGTAATTCAAACTCAAAGTCCCCCCCTTCTGCTGGCCCATTCCATGATTCTGGAATGTATGGCGTGGCGTAGGTCACTTTTACTTTGCAGGGAATGCCAGAGACGCTGCTTTCAAAATCGTATGATTGCTTTCCCATTTTCGTGTGCTCCTGTTCAGTTGATGTATGTATCATAGCAACTGGTTACGGGGGCGTCAACACATTTCTTCACGCGCCATGCACAAAAATTATCAATGTCCACATCAACCAAACCACAGACGCTACAAGAAAAGCTCCTACAGAGACGGCGAGTAACAGGCCGAGTAACTTCACATTCCTTCTCCTTCCAGTTGAACAAGCTGCCATTCTACCTGCCGTCGCCGATACAGTCAACACAAATCTGCGTGTTGACGTGGGTGGCTGATGAGTGTAGACTTGGGCTGTCAAATCACGGATAGGAGAACGAGATGAGCAGAGAATGGAAGCCGGGAGATCGGTTTACACTGGAATTTGAGGTAACAGGATGGTCTGGGGAGTTGCTCGAATGCAAAACAATGAGCTCTGCTAGGCGCGCGTTTCCTTCATCGGATATGCAACACGCCAAACTCATTCAGCCCGCAACCCCGGAGCCGCAAAAGCTGGACGTGACGAAGCCTGTGCGTCGCATCTGGAGCGGCAATACAGGGCGCATTGTCGGCAAGACGCTTGATGGCAAAAAGCTGGTATTTGAGCATGATCTTGGGGGAATGTGTATCGGCCCCGAATCTGATTTTGAGAACATCCCAGAACCCAAGCGCACCTATGAGCAAATCGTGGAGCTTGTGCCGTTTTCTGATGGTATCAGAATAGTAAAGCCGGGCAATCCCTTCAAGTTTGTTGGCATCAAGTCCCGTGCCAAAATCAGCTACACCGAGGGCGAAGGTTGGAGCATTGCGGAGGTGGCATTATGAAACGCTACCACGTAAAAGATGGGTGCTGGGGTTATGAAGCGGACGATGGACTATGGGTAGATTACGACGACGCCATGGCCGAGATCAATGCTACACAAACCGCCTTGAGCCTCATGAATAAGACTGCGGAGGTCATGCACAAAGAGATCACCGCGCTCAAGGCCGAACTAGAAATCTGCAAGGAATTTTCTGGTGCTAGAGACGTGGCACTCAGAGCTAACGAGGAGGAAATCAGTATTCTCAAGGCCGAGATTGCCGCGCTGAAAGCGCCGCCCAAGATACTCAAAGCCGAGGAGGTGAAGGAGCCGGGGTGTTATTGGTGGCGGCGCGAAGAAAATACGGATTGGTCCGTACAAAATGTATATCTTCCAGGGGCAGGGAAGTTACTTGTTGGTCAATTCATCGGCCCCATTCCTAAACCGGAGGTGTGTGATGCAAATATGGATTTTAACACGCGAGATAAATGCCTATGACCAAGATGGAGAATATTTTGTGTCAGCATTTTCTCAGAAGCCTACTATTGCTCAGATCGAAAAGATATGTGGGTATAACGAGTTGGGTGCAACCCACGTACTTAACGGCGGCGGACGCCGGAACGCAGAGGAAGAGTGGTATAACTTACAAATGGTGGAGGGGTGACGTGATAAGCGACGAGCCGCACACAGAAGTTCAATTTAAGATAGAACTGAAAGCCCTGTTGAAAAAGTGGGAAGCGAAGTTGAGCGCTGAGGACCACTGGCAAGGATATGCCGAATGTGGGGAAGATGTGCGGATTACCGTAGAGTTGCCTTGGCCATTGGAAGATGTGGATCTAGGGTCGTATTTTGATGGAGAACCGGAAAATGATTAGCGACGAAGAAGTGCAAGCGTGTATTGCCTGCGACTGGAACGATAGCATTACGGAGATTGCCAAAGAACTCCTCGCATACCGAGAAGCCGAGCGCACTATCTGGCAGAACGCGCCGGAGTGGGCCAATTGGTTTGCGCGAGATGATGATGGGATGGAGCGGTTCTTTGCGGAAAAGCCATTGCCATCCGAATGGGGTTGGGTTCTGCCTGAGGACGCTTACGATAGTTTGCAGTCCCCAAGATTGACCGATAACTGGCAAACTACCCTACAGGAGCGTCCAAAATGAAATATCAAGTATGGTGCCCAGAGAACGGAGATACCGAGTCAGATAGCCGCACGTTTGAAGCGTTTGATTCTGAACTCGCCGCTGCTTATTGGGCGGACTGGCACGATGGCTACACTGCCGATTACACCATCGTAGGTGGTGCGGACGCTACGGTTTGCGTGCAAGATGCAGATGGCGCAATCCTGCAATTTACGGTAAGCGGTAGAATGGAACAGGCTTATAGCAGTCGGTTGGTGCGGGAATGACCGACTATCTATCAATACTAAAGCAGTTCCAAGCATGGCGTCGTGACGCTAGCGACAGCCAGAAAATCCCCATGCCGGACCCGAAGGAGATCGGGAAGGCTCTGGATTGGGCTATCAGGGAGTTGGAAAACACTCCAAAAAGAACCCCCTAGCCGCCTCCCACCCAAGCGCCACACCCACTACACATCCTAACTCTTTTGCGGCCAGCAGATATTCTTGCTGGCCGTCTTGCCATGTGGATTTTGTATGATCTCGGCGCTTGAGTTCGCATAAAAAAGTAGGGCTTCCAGGAACAACAATGTCCGGTGCTCCGGTTGTCATACCTTCCGCTTTCTGCATAATGGTTTGCGAATAGTGCCGCTTTCCTTCGTTGCGCGGATGCAGAGCGATTAACCCATAACTATGCGGATACTGCATTCGTATCCACTGGAAAAAAGTCACCTGTTCAGCGGTTTCGGTAGGACAGTTTCCGCGCCAGGAAGTATCTCCGTAGACAGGGATTTCAGGGTGCATTTTCAATTTTGGGTTCCTGTTCCTGTAAACCTGTACAAAATTGTACAGAGGATTTATCCGCACACGGTTGATAGACGGACATCGCCTGCAACTCGTGCCCATTGACGCTCAGTTGCGCCGGAGATCGTGCCAGAAGAATACGTCGGACTTCCTGATAGGGAGTGAACCGAGTTATCTCGGTATCTTCGTACCTTCTTAGCACGTTCAACGCAGCATTGTGGTCAGCCTGGAGCACATCCCCGTTCGCACGGTAAAACTTATCGGCCACACGCTTGCCTTCCAGCAAACCCGTAACCGAGTCCATTTGCGATGTATAGGCTGCATTCACCAGGCGATGTGTCGCCTGCCGCTGCGTACATACAGAGTCCAGGGCATCGGCGAGCACGCCTTTGGCCCATGCACTCATACGTCTGTTGTACCGCTTCCATACCTGCTTTTTGGTAATGGGAGCAGTTAAATCTTCTGAAATCACCACCGCCGCTTTATCCACAATCGCGTGAGCCGACTGGTAAGCTATCGTTCGTAACCGCTTATGGGCACGATCTTTGCGGCCATCCAGCTTGATACGTCCAAGATTGCAGCGTTTGATATTATCCGCCTTAGTAGTACGTCCCGCTTCTCTATGCTTCTTTTCCAAAGCGTAGAGCTTGTTTCGCGCTTTCCCCGTCGCTGACGCCTTATCGCTATATTCCGTCAGCACCTTCCCGAAGGCTTCCCCATGCGCAACGCCATCGGAATCCGTGAAGGCTTCTGTATAACCTTTGTCAATGCCCATCATTTTATCGCCACAAGGCCGCCCGTCACTTTTAGTCGCGGCGTAATGAATCTCTGTAAATCCATCCTTCACAATCACACGAAGATTCTTACCAGACAGATTGACGTTCTTTCCGCTGGACATGGTGGTCAGTCTGATCTGAGCGCCGTACTTCGCCGCGATATAAATGACAATTACCAGATAACCATCCACGACTTCCGTAGCGTATCTGTCCGACCGGACTATAAACTGATTGGCAACGGACGACTTCCCATGCCGGAAATGCTTGCGCATCTGGCGGTGCAAAAAATTTTCGGTGAGCCATTGGTCGTTACGCAGCAACGTATAAAGTCGTTTGCGTTCAGCCTCATCCCTAGTGCGAGCGGCAATAGCTTTGCGCACTTTTTGCATCGCAGCCGCCTTGTACAGTAGAATGTCGTTTACAATGTCCTTGGTGGTTTCATTGCGAATGGTACCGTCCACAGGAAGTCCGGAGTACAAACTGGCCGCCGAGATTTCCTTACGGATATCGTTAGCAGATTTGCCTACGGTTCCCAGAGCGCCATACCGCCGCCAGATGTCCGCCCGCACATACCCCATGGCTTTGCAGATCGTCCGCAAAGCGTCAGGAACATCAGCCTGTAATGTGCGGGTAACGGTGATCATTTTGCTATCTCCATATCTTCTGTTCCTAGCACCAGGCGTATGTCTGACTCCGTAAAGTATCTGTGTCCAGATGGAAACCGCTTGGCGACCAATTTGCCTTCACGCTCCCACCGTCGCACCGTCTGGGCTGACCGACCGATACGTTTTGCGAAATCGCCTATGCTGTATATTTTATCCATAATGAATAAGTATAATCACTTTTGAGCAGAAGTCAAGAGTCGGTTAATCGCTCCAATAATGGCTCGTTGTACGATTTTACACGCCAAAACTCGGTGCCTTGTGGACGGTATGCGGAAATAGTGGATGGCATATTGGCTTTTTCAATGTGCTTCATGAAGGTATCAATGTCAGGTGCCAATCTACCACGATATACGGCTCTACTCAAATCTGCCCATGCCTGTTGCGCTTGTGACGCGCTAGCCTTGTCCTGATACCATACCGAAAACTTGGCGCATTCTGTCACCCAATCCACCCGCAAAGACTCGTTTCCTTTCTGTGATACCCATTTCTGGGGACGCCATGACAGTACCTTGTCGCTGGTTGGGACGGATGGACTTTTCTTTATTTTCTTGTACTCTATCAACAACTTATCGTTAGGGTTCACCAATTCTGCGCGACATGATTCACACCGCCGAGCAGCAATGTCGTTTTCATGTTCGCACTCCGGGCAAATCTTTGGACTCCACCTATGAGCACACCGTTCATGGGTGCCGTCTCTGTTGATCTGTTCGTTTGTGCATCTCCTCCCGTAATGACTCGGCATAGGACCATACTCAGTTTCTATGCGATTACCCGCCAAGTCAAGGAAGTATCCATAATCGTCATGCGCGAACCCGTCCTCATTCTTTCGCATGGACACCATGTTTTCTCCGCCGCATACGGGGCACAAAATAGACACAGGTTCTCCACTAGACGGCGCTCGCGCCTTGACTTCAGGTGCAAATATATCTCCGTCCGGGAAATGCCTGCTGACATTTTCGGCATAATCGAGCAGCAAGCAATCTTGCTTCCCAGGACTCAACCGCAGCCCGCGCCCGATGATCTGTTGCAGTAACCCCGCAGATTCCGTTGCCCTTAGAATGGCAATTACGTCTACGTGAGGCGCGTCAAATCCTGTTGTATATACAGCCACATTCACCAGATATTTGAGCTTTTGCGCCAGGAACTCGCGGAGGATGCGTTCACGATCCGCTTTTTTGGTGTCTCCCGTAACCACTGCTGACAAGTGCGGTGGCAGGCTCGCCATGCACTCATGCGCGTGCGCCACGGTGGACGCATAGATAATCACACCACGTCGCGGAATACTGTGCTCCACAACGTCCGCGATAATGGCGGAGGTCTTCCTACCATGACCCTCAAACGCACGCTCTATGTCTTGCGCGTCGTACTTCCCCATTCTGTTTAGAACCAGTCCAGACGTGTCGTATCCTTCCGCGTGCGCAGGGTCCGCATGAATGGGAGACAAATAACCCATTTCTATCAGTTCACGCGCTTGGATTTGATAAATGAGCGTGTGGAAATACGGATTGATCGTCTCCTCAACGACTTTCCCGTCTGGTGTGTGTCCGTAGATATAGCCGGTTCCGGTGCGGTAGGGGGTGGCCGAAAGCCCAAGCACCCTCAATCGCTTATTTTTTGCGCGTATTTTTTCTATAATGTTCTTTATTGTTGGAGTGATCGAATGGCATTCATCAACCATCACTAATCCAAACTTGTCTCCAAAGCGTTCTATGGAATTATTGACGCTAACCGGAGTTCCGAAAACAACTGGATAGCGTAAAGACTTTGAAATACTGGCGCAAAATACAGAGGACTTAAATCCTAGTTTTGTAAATTTGTCTCTATCTTGTTCTACTAATTCCTTTGACGGAGCTAAATTTAATATATGCTTTCCTTTTGATAATTCAAAGAATTGTCTTGATATTTCTGCAAGTACTAAAGATTTCCCTGACCCGGTGGCAAGCTCCATAACTGCTGGGTCTACCGTTTTTTTTATCCACGATATACCAGCCTCCACCGCATCTTTTTGGTAGGGTCTTAATTCCACTTATTTTTCCAATTCCGCCAATTCTTTCCGCAATTGCTCCAGCCGCTTCGCCTTGCGCTCCGCTTCTAACGCCGCCTGCTCATCTCTGTATATCTGCGCTTCGGCTGGAGACAGCAAGTTGTGGTAGAACAACTCATTACGCAGCAGTTTGCGGCCCATTGAAAAATCAACATCATCGTTAAACGCTTGCGCCTCTATCACAAAATATGAACCATCTGTAAAAACTAGCAGGACCATATCGCCATCTTCTTTAATACTGTGCATTGTCCTGCCGCTCACAGTCGCATTGTGCGCAGCTTCTGGGGTCCCAGCGCGGGTGCCAGATAGCCGCTTGCATATCTCGAACAATATTGGATCACGAGAATCTATTCCTTGAGCAACAAGTTCATCCATCGTCATATTTTCTGCTAACATTTTTTGTTGCTCCTTTCTATAAGGAAGATAAAAACTGCAACATATCCGTTCGTTGCGTTGCTTGTTTCAGCGCAGGCCCATAAGCATACACCGACAATGCACCGCCGCCTCTTCGTCGCACAGAATGTATTACGTTCTTTTTTACAAGCCGCTGAAGTGCAGATGTGGCAACTAATGGTGGTATATCAAAAAACTCTTGCAAATCGTTGCGCGATACCAATCCGCATTCACGGATAAACGGTATTGCTGTGGATGCGGAGAATGTGTGTTTAGCCATTTTTTATCAACCAATACTCACTTGCCTTCCCGCGATATGGTTCAACATCCGCGTTTGGCAGCAGGTCCTTTACGAGTTTGGCATAGGCTACAGCGCCTTTCTTCTCCACCTTGGACACGGTGTAGATGCCTATTCTGTCTTTGTCGCCGCGTGCTAACGCTACCAGGTTTGCTTTCGCGGTTTCAAACTCCTCTTCTGCTTCTTCCTTTTTCAATAACGCCGCTGCATAGGCTAATGACTCAGGGCATTCCGGCATGTCTATGGGTTGATCTCGTATGGCGACGAACTCTTCCCATATTTGATGCAGGATCGGTAGGTATTTATTGATCCAGCCCATGTCCAGTTGCACTGGTGTTAGGTGATACGTGCGCGGATTCCATTGCAGGAAGTTGCACATGGGGCGCTTGGCGCAAAACATCTGTATCTGCATTTGCGCGTGATAATGGAGTTGTTCTTCAACACTTTTGAACGTAGGGTTTTCTTCGTTACGCAATCCGTAAGGACACTTGATTTCCAGTATTTCGTCGTCTTCTACCAGCGCGTCAGGCGACGCTCCCAGCCAATCTTCAAACGGGATAAATGGCGCGTCCACCACGGTAAGTTGTGGATGGTCACACTCAAAAGCGAACCGCGCATTGCCTTCGTTGGCGTTCCCGTAATTGGTGGCGATGTTTCCTTCAAACTCTGAGGGCAAGCCCTGCCAATCCAGTATCATGGCGCGAATAGCCTCTGTTTTTGTTCGGTGCGGATTCATCCCAAGCAATGCACCGACATTGCTCGCCGTAATACGCCCACGACGTTGAGCGAACCATTCTGGGGTTCTTTGTTCAGACATAGTTTATTTCCTTTATAGAGATAGCCCAGCCATAGCTGGGCTTTGGTGTATATTCTCAGAACGGAATATCATCATCAAAATCTTCAGCAGGAGGCGGAGCAGCCCGCTGTTTCGGCTTTGTTGCTGGCGCTGGGGCAGTTGTTGTCCCCTTCCGCATTGGGGCCACTGCGTTGACCCAGTTGCCGGATATTTCCTTACCTGTTTGATTATCTACCGTTTCCCACACCATCACCGTGATGTACATGGGCTTTGCCAGAAGCGCCGCACGAATGCTATCTCCAGTGGGTTCAACGCGGGCTTTCATGAGCGCACCTCCGCAGTTGGCGTCGATGGCAGCCAACATGCGCTTGGCCTTTTCCGCTTTCTTTGCGTCATCGGAAAATACGTGAATTTTTTGAAATACCACGCGATTCTTGTACTCGCCGTCCAGTACACCCCATTGCAGTTTGATGAAGTCGCCATCGCGCTCGGTATTCTCGATCTTGGCGTCTTTGATCGCGGCGATAAGTTGCGTTCCCGCAGGGATGGGTTCAAAGTTTCCGCCTCCCGCTTCAAACTCGCCAGTGGCGGAAATCGGTTCTTCGGTATCCCAGAAATTATCCATTGCTCTTCACTCCTTGTAACGAAGGTATATATTCAATCAAAGGGTTCACGCCTTCTTCCATGGGAATGTCGGACGTAATCCCATAACGGTTTTTACTGACGTTGTTGGCTGTGGCGTAGGTGACAAGCAGCCGCGCACCTGTACTGACAGCCTGTTTTCTGTCACCTTCCCCGCGTGTGAACGTCTGGAGCTTGATGAACCCCACGACATCGCTGTCGTCCACATAGGGAGCAACGCTTTTCTTGCCGAGTCGCAGCCCATAACGAGTATAGGGGTCCTGGTCCGGCAGTTCAATCGTTTCGGTGTCGGCATGGGCGATAAATACGATGTGCATTTTCGCCCGTTCGTTCAGGACGCCTGCCGCCTTGCGAACACGCTGGTGAAGCCCCGCCACCGCACTGAGTCCAGCGCCATAGCCGCCCATCGCCTGATTGATGCTGCGGGGGTTTTTGGGGTCTTCCTCGATGATCTGCGCGATGAACATGCGCTCCAGTGCGGTTATACTGTCAATTACGAGTGTTTTGTAGTCGTGTTTCTCCTTGATGAGCGCCATCATCTGCTCCCATAAGGTTTCCGTGTTGGGGAGCAGCGGAAAAGCGTCCGGCCTGCGTTCAGCGGGTATGGCTTGCATACCGTCCTCGGCCCTGATGAATATGGGCTTTGGGAACAATGCCGCCAGTGAGGTTTTGCCCATGCCGCTATCACCGCATAAAGTGATAATGACGGGGCGGTCGTGTGGTTTACTGATACCATCCATGATGGATGGGGTTTGGGTTGCCATCGTAATCTCCTTTTCTCGCTCAACCTGTACCAATGATACCGCTCTTTAGATTTTGATGCAACACTTTTTTTAACCTGCGTTTTGTGGCATACTTCATCATCATCTATTCATAACGAGCCATCTATGCCAAACGAGCCTTGTAAATCCTGTAAAAACTTCAAGCCGCTGCCTGATTCGCCGTTTGGTGTTTGTATCGTAAAGGGACGCCGAGGCAAGCCGCTGATGGTGTCCCCAGAGGCACGGCCAGTTTGCCAAGAATTTACACCTAGTGGAGCATTATCATGACGTTGTCATACGAAGAAATACAACACCAGCAGCGCACGTCACTCGCCGACTTGATAGCTTGGGCAGGCACCCCTTCCAGGCTCGCCATGTTGTATGGATACACGCCGCCGACGGTGTGGTTTTGGACCAAGCATGGGCGCATCTCCAAGGAGGGCGCGTTGCGTGCGTCGGAGATCACGGGCGGGTTGTTCACGTTCGCGCAGTTGCGGCCAGACCTTGCCGAAAAGGCAGCGCATAAGCAATGCGCCCAGTAGAACGCCTGCTAGCCGTCCTTGACAAGGTGCGGAATCGCGGGGATTCTTCGTGGATGGCCTGTTGCCCGGCGCACAATGACAAGAACCCCTCACTGAGCATCAAGGAAACCAAAGACGGCGACGTTCTGTTACACTGCTTCGCAGGTTGCGGCGTGGATGACGTGGTGGCCGCGCTTGGATTGGAGATGAGCGATCTTTTCAGCAAGCAGGCAATCATGGTGTCTTCTACGCATAACACGTTCACAGCGGAAGATGTGCTTGTGGCGTTAGTGGATGATCTCAACGATCTTTGCAGCAACGCTATTGATCCCCAAACGGCGCGTGCCCACTTTCTGGAAGCACTTGAATTTATAAAAGGATTATCTTAAAGATGGAAATCCCAGAAGTGGACAAATTCGTAGAAAAAAACCGTGCCGCCGTTGCTCGGCAACGCGCCAAAAACGAGGATACGTGGAGGAAACTCAGAGAATCCGCACAACCGGAACCGGAACAATGGGCACCGGGGGTTTTTGATCGGAAACAGGGTGGTGTTGTTGATCTTCTATCCCCGCCTGGCCTGGTCGGAGAAGTCTGCGACTGGATCAACGCGCAGTGCCGGTATCCGCGTCCATCGTTAGCGGTTGCGGCGGCATTGACGGTTGTCGGCAACGCCGGTGGGTTACGGCACAAGGATATAAAGCACGGTGCTACCGGCAATCTTTTTTGTTTCTGCGTAGCGCCGTCCTCAACCGGCAAGGAAGCCATCGCGCAAGCGGTATATCAACTTATGCGTCCAGTGGGATTGATGAAAGCGGTACATGGCACGTTCAAGTCAGAACAGGAAGTGTACCGCAATTTAATCCGCAACCAGGCGGCTTATTACTGCGTAGACGAGTTCGGGTTGATGTTGGCCAAGGTCATCAATGCGTCCCAGCGTGGCGGCGCATCGTATTTGGAAGGATTGGTGGGGTTGATCATGAGCGCCTACAGCAAGGCTGACGGCATATTGACGGTGGCTGGCGACGTAAAAGAAGCGGTGCGGGAAGCGTTACTTAAAGAGATGGCGCAGATCAATGCGAAGATAGATCGGGAAGGAGAGTCAACAGAGGTGCTTGCCCGCAAGCAGGACATGGATCGTGACTTCGAGAAAGTAGACGATGGCATCACAGAGCCATTTTTGTCGTTGTTAGGGTTCACGACGCCGGTGACGTTTGACGGGCTTGTAACTTTTGAAACAGCCACCAACGGTTTTTTCTCGCGGGCGCTTATTTTTCGTGAATCAGAATCCAATCCTCCCCGCAGAGAGGATTTTTCAGCACCGCCCCTTCCCGCGCATTTAGAGGCCCGTCTACGCATGTTGTACGCCGGTGGGCACTCTGACACCTCTGGGAAGATTAGACGCATTGGCGACTTCGTGGACGTGACTACGACGCCAGAGGCTGATGCTTTACTCGACGATGTGTATTATTACTTTTACGAGAGGTCTGAAGTTCACAAGACGACGAGTTCGCTGGAAGCCATTACCAGGCGCGGTTTGGAGATGGTGGCGAAGCTGTCGTTTATACTCGCACTGGAAGATGGTGTGCGTACTGTAGAGCATGTGCGTTGGGCGTTTGAGTTCATGAAGGTGGAGATAGAAGCCAAGATCAAGATGGCGTACAGCGAGATGAACAAGGACAACAAGGATGCTTCCGTGAAGCTCAAGGCGCAGCAGGCTCGCATACTCGGCATTCTGTCCAAAAGTCCCACGAAACTTGGATTGATCGTCAATCGGTGCCGTGGGATGGAGAAGGCGGAGGTGTTGGCGGTGTTGGATTCTTTGGTGAAGGCGAAGCTCATCAGAGAGGATACGGAAGAACATGCGGTTACACACAGGCCATATCAGGTGTATTTGTTGGCTTCCTGATCCAACCGTTGACATATTTTTGATTCTGTGCAACAGTCTATATGTTGTATTTGCTCTTTAATTCTTTGATTCAATTCGGTCGATAGTAGGTCGATATTCGGTCGATAGTCACGCAAGTCATTGAATCTAAAGTCGATAGGCCGATAGGTCGATAGTCTAGTATCCCTTTCAAAACACCCCAAACGAACCCCTTTAACGGACCCCTCAGAAATCCATTCTGAAAGGGGTATCCACGTCTATTGACCTATCGACCTATTGACCCTTTTATATAGTATATATATATATATACTAATATATATATAATATATAATACAATAAGATAGAGCCAACCGAACGGTCAGTCGATAAATTGCTCGATAGTTTTGATATTACTAACGAGCGATAACGTTTTTGTTTTCAACGAGTTATATGTTTAACCGGACATGCAACCGGACGTGGACGTACAGTAAGTTGTTGATTATTTGTGGATTTATGGCGGACATTTAAGCGGCGTTGACGCCACAAGCCAACCGTGGCATACTTCATGTGCGGCTAGGGTCTATAGCCTGAACAGCGTCTAGTCAACGCCGCCGCATTTCATTCAGACTGCCTTTGACTACAGGAGTTATTCCATGAATGATATGCTGGAGTTTGCTTTCAAAGAAATTAAGGTTCGCGTTGTATGTAGCGAAGATGGTGGGATATGGTTCAACGCCAATGACGTATGCCTTGCTCTTGAGTATCTCAACCCCCGCAAGGCAATTTCTGATTATGTTGATCGCGGGGATTTAACAAAACGTGTAATCATTGATTTCCGAGGGCACACACAATACGCTAATCACATCAACGAGCGTGGCGTCTACTCATTGATCTTTGGCAGCACGAAGCCAGAGGCTAAGAGGTTCGAGCGATTCTTAATAAATAAGATTGCTCCTGTACTGCGTAATAAATGGCTATATAGATCTAGTAAAAAACAATGTGTTGACTACGCTACCACTTTTTGATAATATGTCAGTGTACAGTGATTACCTCATGGAGACTAAAGAGATGATAGAAGAAACAAAGGATAATGGGCTTGTTGGAAAGTGTTTTCATTCGCTTCTGAACGGAAAAGTGCATTGGCAAGGTACCATCCTTTCTTCACCAGAACCAGGATGGTACCTTGTCATGCTTTTTGAGTGGTTTTCTGGATCACCGAATGTTTGTCGCCTAGTACGATTTGAAGATATGCAAGATTGGCTCTTCTATCTTGATGACGAAATGATGAACTTTTCTTACGAGCATGGGGTTGCGCGAGAGGGTGGACCGTATAACAAAAAAGATGACTAACTACCAACCCTTGATTTCTGCTAAATAATGTGCTAAATAGAATTTGTCTAAATAGAGTCACGCAGGATTATGATCGGATGGAAAAGGAAATTGTGAACACAGGTTCCGTTATGTCCATGCAAGAGATCGAGGAATGCGGAAGACGTGGCTTGTCTTTTTCGCAAATAGCTGGGTTGATGGGCATTTCCAGTTCTGTGTTCAGCAATCAACGTAAACGACACCCAGAAGTCGAAGCTGCTTATTATCGTGGTAGAAGCCGCGGGATTTCCAAGGTGGCTGAAACTCTTTATGAAGCCGCAACTTCCGGCGAAGATATGGCTTCCACTCGGTTCTATCTTGAGAAAGTTGGTGGATGGAAAGAAAACGCAGCAGCCACAACTGGAAATGTCACGATCACCCAGAACAATGTCTATGTGGATAAAGTGGAAATGATTGTGTCCATGCAAAAACTCATTGCGGACAACGTTCCAGTTGAGGAATGGCCGAAGGAACTACAGGTGCTTGCTGGCGTGGAGGAATCTGAAAATGCCTAGAGGTGATGCTTCTATACGTTTTGAAAAAGACTACTATACGATTGGTGAGATGGCTGCTGTGTTGCAGATTCACGTTAACACTCTGCGAAAATGGGAACGCGATGGAAAGATTCCAGAGCCTCCTCGTAGTCGTGGTGGGTTACGGTTCTATCCCAAAGAGACATACGTTCCATACTTCCAGGTACGCGGTTACAAGATGCCGGGCATCCAGTTGGCCAATAAGCCAGCGCCGTTCAAGTTGCTGCCGCTAGGCTCCATAGACGTCTCTCTGTTCGACGAAGAGCGGGATGGGCATTTACTGCTAGCACTAGCGATCCACAAGGCCACTGAAGCAGTCCTTAACCACTTTGATGCGTTCATGGACAAGAGAAGTGTATGGAGGAGAGTTCCGAAAAATGGTGAGAGTGATGGTTGACAACAAGTAGTTGTTGGAATACACTTATAAAGTGGCTAGGTCCCTAGAACCGAACGGCGGAGTCATCTACCGCTTGCCACACACCGCTTAGATGCCTTAGATGGGGAACCTGAAATGATTGAAATACCTTTAACACAAAGCCAAGTAGCGCTTATTGACGATGAAGATTTTGAATTGGTCAGCCAATATAAGTGGTGTGCTCGATGGAACTCTAACACAAAATCTTATTACGCTGTAACAAATATCAGAAAATCTGATGGCACACGGACTACGTTGCAAATGCACCGTCTCATCATGGATGCTAAAAAAGGTGAAGATGTAGATCATATCAATCATGACACTTTAGACAACAGAAAATCTGAACTGCGTCTTTGCACACGTTCTGAAAATGGATGCAATCGCGGAGCGCAAGAAAATAACACCAGTGGATATAAGGGTGTATATTGGCATAAACTAATGGGGAAATGGTGTGCAGCTATAAAATTAAACGGGAAAAGAATCTACTTGGGGTACTTCGCAACAAAAGAGGAAGCATACGAGGCCTACTGTAAAGCTGCGTTAGAACGTCATGGTGAATTTTCAAAGGTTGTTTAATCGGTATTTGTACTAAAGGAAACCATAATGGAAAAAATCGTCGGAAAGTTTTGGGCGAAACAGGCAGAACAACGCATAGGACCATCGAAGATTGGCGCGATTCCTGACGTTTGTGCCAACATATCCGTTGGTATCTGTCGAGTTCTCAAAGCCAAGCGTGGCGTGAAGCTGGATCGAGGCGTAGTTCGGGTTGTTGGGCCGAACACTGAACAGGGATGTCGGGATATTGACGATGCTGTCGAGAAGTTGATTGGGCTGCTCAACAAGGGGAAGTATGACGGCCCTGAGCGGATTGAGGCGTCGCGTGTACTGGCTGGGGAACACAATTTGAAATGCCCACGGAAACGGTGGAACTTGTTTGGAATAGGTACCCCTGGGGTATAGGGCACCCATGTAGTTCAAGAAAATCCCAATTCAGATTTCTGCGGTTAATCCTCAAAGTAATACAAGTCCAGATTGGAGAGTTCTTCAGTATTTTCTTTGATCCATTGGCGAGCATCGGCCTCACTTCCGAATACTTTCTTGGCGGAAACCCACTTGAAATCGGCAGGACTGGCCGTGGTGCTTTCCTTTTTCATCGCGAACCGAACTTTCCATTTATGTCCCTTCGTCTGCCAGTTCGGCGCTGAGATGTGGCCAACGACCTTCTTGTTGGCCTTGATGTCTACGTCCGGGTAGGGATAGCCAACTGCAGACAACCCCGTTTCCTTCGGTTGCTTCTTAAAGGTAAACCTAAGCATTGTGTTTCTCCTTAACGTGTACCCCCATCATACAGGGGGCGGGTCCATTTTTCAATAAACCCGATTCAAATTTCTGCGGTTCTACCCGTACCCTACGCCCTATGGGCGGGGGTGTCATTTTTAAAAATCCAGATTAAAAATTCCGGGGTTCAGTTTGTGCCGGGGCGCTTGGTTAGAGTGTTGCGCCAATTGGGGTTTGGTTCTACTGTTATGTGGTTATTGAAGGTAGTGAGTCTGTTATGGGTTTCTCTAAGACGCCATTGGCTTTCTCCAAGGTCAGGCTCGATCTCGTAGGCCCACACAACGCCGCCCTCATCCTGCGCCACCCAGTTACATTCTTTTGGTATTTCGTCCCAGTTAATTTCCATGCTCAATCTCCTTACGTACCCCATACGCCCATTATACGGGGTAGGGGGTACGTTTTCAATAAACCAGATTAAAAATTCTGGGTTCTATCGTGGCCTCTTAACGATAGTGCTGCGCCATTTTGGATTGATATGCCCCCAAGCGATAAAAATATAGCGGCCACTTTCGCTTTGCCAACCGTCTTCATAGCTGCTGTCTGGCCATTCATTAAACACTTTTACACATCCATCATAATCCTGTATTGCCCAATCGTAACCTTCTGGTATTTCGTTCCAGTCTATAGAAAGCATGCTTTTCTCCTTAATGTATACCCCACCATCCAGGGGCGGGGGTGTCGATTTTGAAAATCCAGAATAAAAAATGTGCACTTTGGTTCAAGTACCGGGGCGCTTGGTTAGAGTGTTTCTAAATCGTGGGAGGAACAACGGCGCGTGTCCAATATAGTGCTCCGTTCCTTTTGCTCCTCTCCATTTCCATAACCCATCGTTTCCATTATGTAAGGCAGGCTCGGTTGCCCACGCATAAATATCACCGTTGCTGTCCTGCGCCACCCAGTCGTAGCCTTCTGGTACTTTGCTCCAGTCGATGTCGAGCGCGGGTATTTCTTCACTGGTGGAGTTCGCCGTGATCCACTGCCCGCAATAGTGCGCTGCCCATACGTCTACCCATATCGGGTATAAGGTGCAGTCGCCGTGATCTTCCGGCTCGTTATCATTTACGCGCTCATAGTGCTTGCAGGTACTACAGACGTTCTTGCTCATTGTACTAGCTCCTGTTTTGGGTTGATTCCTGATATTTACTGGTTCCTGACTTAGACACATTCTTTCTCCTTAATGAGTCCAGTTATCATTCGTTTATCACTTGTCCATTATATTCCATCCTTGCCACCTTCCGGCCTCTCTGTTCCATTCTGTTAACTTTCAGCTAGTACCCTACCACCTACCCCTATACCGTGCGCTACAGACAAAATAAAAGGCCATGACGTTGATGTTCTGTCATGGCCTTATGGTGCGCCCTGTTATGGGCGCGGCATGTTGCCTGTGGTGCTTTGCTGCTTTGCTGCCCGTCTTGCTTTGTCTTGTCTTGTCTTGCGTTTAGCGCCTCTCTGGGGAAGCTCCAAACGCAAAAAAGCCATGATCCCAGTGCGGAATCATGGCGGAATGTTGCCAGCGCGTAGGCTGGCGTTATGGTGCCTTGTTAAAGCGCGCGGGCGATATATGCGGGCGGGTATCCATCCTCTGCCAACAATGGCCCGATCTTGTCTTGTGCCAATTCTACCATAAACGCGGCACGTTTTGCGCTGGCAAGGTCAGGATAGCGCCCCGCATTCTTGATGCTCAATGGACATTGTACCTCATAATAGGGGCGCATTGCCAGCTTTTCAACAATAACGACATCATCCCCCTGTATTCCATCCCAAGATTGATACTGCCCTGACTTGTAATATTTCCATGTTGTCATTGCTTTAATCCTCCCCATTTAACAATGCGCCGCAATGATCGCAATATAACGGGTTTTCGTCGCAATTCTCTACAATATCAGCTGCTACAACATGCCATCCGTCACCCTTGTAACTTCTGGCAATTTGACGCAATTCTGACTTTACGCAATCATGGCAGAGTACTCCACCATCGTCTGTAATGGCGATTCTTTCATATCCTCCAGGCCATGCGTATGGTTCTCTGATTATGCCCAGGCTGATCTGTATTGCTTTGTCTTGTTCTACACCTTTATATTGCATTGTCTTAATCCTCCATCTGTAATTCACGAATAGAACAACACACCCCGCTATCATGTTGCGATATAGAGTATATCCGCGCTGATTCCAAGTCGGTGAAATAGTAAATAATGCCATTATCAAGTCGCTTTACCTGATACCGCGCCTTGGGTTTTGTAGTCATTCCTTCCTCTGTTTCTAGCATGTACATTGCCTTAATTCTCCCTGATGTCACATATATGTAAGTTCGATAGAGGGATCGTCTAGAAATTCCTTTATTGTCACAAGTATTGCAACAATTTCCGCTTCTGTTCTTGGTCCTTTTTTTAGATAGGTTTCTATTAACTGCAATTTCTTTTCTAATGTGCTGGCATTCATGACATCCATAGTAAGACTGCTGGGAGACTGGAATGGGAAATCTATTAAACAGTTTTTTCCTGAGACTTTCTCAAAATATAAGTTTAAGCTCATTTTTTCAATCTCCTGTTTTTACGCCAAGCAATGCGGCAATCTTTAACAGTTGTTCGATTGTGGCGTATTTATGGATATAGTCCACAATCCGCCTCTTGATCTTCTTGATCTGTTCGTCTGTCATGGTTGCACCAGTCCAATGCAGCGCGTTAAAAATGGCCCATTAGGTAATACAGAATAATGGATATAAGTCTCCGCATAATCCGCGTTTAATTCTTTTATCTCTTTTTTTATACGCTTTGTAATTGCTCCGCGGATATGTGCCGCGCTTTTGTTAGCTGAGTCATAACGTGATGTGGAAAAGTGGCATATTAGTTTGCCGCCTTTGTATATTTCCGCTTGCCCTTGCATCTTTTCCATTATGCACCTTCCTTCAGAAAAACATCAATCGCTTTATAGGTATGTTTAATTCCAAGAGCCTTGCACGTCCTTTGGATGCCTTTCCCGTCCTTGCTGGCGCTTCCACGGATAAATGCCGGAATCATCTTTTCTGCCAAGTCTTCAGGTGTCATCCTCATAAATACTGGTATATAATCCGCTTCACCTTCGTTTATGAGTCGCCGATATTGCTTTACCAATTCAGCCTTAAATATATCAACATTAGTTTGCATTTTATGCGCCCTCTCGTTATCGGGTCAATCTGCCCGCATATAGCACCCCGTTAAGAGTGCTATAAACTGGCTTATTAGTCCTCTTCCTCCTCTTCCTCCTCTTCATTTTCAAGGTTTTCCGCTAACTCTTCCCAGTCTATCAAGGACAGGTCAACAAAATCACGAAAGAACGGCGGCAAGGTTTCCTCTTGTTCTTCAATAAACTCCCTGGCGGACTCCAAGTCCGCCTTGTTGCTCGGCTCAAAATGGAGACCAACTAACCACGTTTCTCGGTTTTTCCAGCCGTTGTAATCACTCATCACAAAATCCCCCATAAAATCAAGCCGATAACCACACAACTAAACGCCATTGTGCCGAACAAAATCACTCCGCGCTGACTCATATCAATGCACCTGGTCAGGTACTGCATACACAAGGCTAAATTCCGGCTTTACCCGCAAAGCGTAGCCTTGCGATGCCAGCAAGTCGCGGATATATTCGCAATCCTGAACCGTGAATGCTTCAGCATCGTATATCGTGCCGTCCAGTAAATCGCGTGCAGTTTCCATTACTTCGTTAGTGTTCATCGTCTATCTCCAGTTGAATGACTGATTTATTGCACGCTCCCGATTGGAACCATGCAAGCCGTGATCTTGGTTGATTGCCTGGTGTGTTGTGCTACGCTTTGGATTGCTTGGCAGTTTACTGATTAACCAGCAAGCGCCAGCGTAGGCGGCCATTGTTGCCAGTGCTACTTCACCGTAAAATGTGATCATGTCAGCACCATAGCAATCGTATTGTTGAATGCTGGTTCCTTGGCAATCTTGGCCGCTTCTGCATTAGTTACGTATTGCCCGCTAAACACAATATGCCCTCTTTCTTCTGCAATAGAGAAAGCCTCTTGTAAACTGTAAGCCTTAACTAGGTAAGGCCTGTACCCGGATAAACGATATATAGACTTCTTAATCATGACGACCCCCATAATCCAGGCGCAAGCCCGGCAAAGTGGACAAGGAGTAAAGAGCGCACAACCGTTATGAACATCCTAGCAAGGTGTGATGACAGATGCAAGTGTTTAAGCTCTCTTGTTCTATGAATGTTTCTATAGGTGCATTCAATAGTTCAATGGTTCAATGTGCTATTGTGGCACAGTTGTTGCTTTGTGTCATGGTTCTATTGCGTTTTTCCTTCTAAGGTTAGCCCTGAGTTAGCCCGTTATTGGTTATGTGACGCAATGTATTGATTGCATTGGTTTATATAGCTTAGACCCACTGACTAACAGTCTCACGGTCTATTTGATTATGGCACAGGTGTTGCTAGGTATAATGGAATGAGTCCAAAGGTGGACGGGTGCGGAGGTGAGGATGCGTCTAAGAATCATTCGCATATGAGGGGTTCGCCCCCTCGTTTAAATATTTCAATTTTCACATCACGTCAACACGCCATATATGACCCATTAACGCCCGTAAAGCACCATACATGACCAGTACCCCTTCCCAACCCGCCAAAAACTCCATGCCCCACGAACACGCTTGCTTTTTTATAAATTTTCCGCTAGAATGACTCGTCAACACTAGAGAAACGGAGGATACAATGAGATGGAAAAAGTAATAGGACGGCATTATGCAAAACCTGCCGTAGTCAAAACTACCGGATGGGAATCCCACTGGGATACAATCTCAGTGGGCGTTTGTCCTGTACTTCCCAATGCCAAGGGCGGACCAAAACTCGGCGCAGCTATAGTTCGTGTATCGGGTCCAAACACAGAAGAGGGCGTCGCAGAGATAAACAGGATAGCGGAACTGGTTGCAAAGAAGTTGGATGACGATGCGTATATGGGACCAAAAAAGTTAAGCACGGATTCTTATTATGTGGGGAACTTATAATGGAACACAAAACCGGCGATGTATTGGAGATAACGAATGACTCGTCAACACTGACCTACGAAACCGGCGACATAGTAGTCGAGCACGGCGATAACATGCCGATGGCGGTAGAATCCGTGAAGGGCGGCATGGTAACATGCAAGTGGTTCCAGAAAGACGCGGAAGGAAAATACATCATGAGATTGACTGGAACATTCTTACCGTCCGACTTGGATATGGTTCACAAGCACGTTAAGATGAACCTTCATAAGGGGCATACTATAGAGTTCATTGCAATCGTGGTGGTGATGGCGATAATCATGTGGATGTCATTTTAATGGACCACGCCATCCTAACCGAACTGCAACACGGCCCCAAGACCCTGGAGGAAATTTGTTTCAGGGTCCACATTAACCAATACGAAGCGTTGCATCTTCTGCAACAGTTGAACATGCGTGGTATAGTGAAGCCTATGCTGTTGGCGACTGGGGAGATATGGTATCTTGCACAGCCCTAAAACCCCGCTCCGACTTGCATAGCACCGCAAGTCCGTGGCAATGGTGGAACTCTACGCACATATCGTTCTTGATTTCTTCCCATAACTTCCACACTCCAAAATCAGGATTCTCAGGTACACAGATGTCGTGCAATAGGATCACGTCTGTGACTTTCGGTTCCCACGTCTCGAAGTCGTGTTTTACCGCTTCGTAGGTGTGCAGGCCGTCTATGTGGAGCAGGCTTATGTCGTCTTGAACAAGGGACGCGGCTGTGTCGAAAGGCATCCTGAGCAAAGCACTGTTGGGATATTGCCTATTCACACCCTGTACCATTTTCCATATACCGGCGTCGTAGAAACCCGCGTGCTCGTCGCCCGTCCAGGTATCTACGCCGTAGGCTTTTCCTCCTCGCATAGTTTCTACGATAGTGAAGTAACTATCGCCAGCGTGTACGCCAAGCTCTACAAATACCTCTGGCTGCAACGTGCGAATGAGCCTTTGCGCAAAGCCTCTGTGCCCCTTCCACGCGGATACGGAGGTTTCGTGTGCTGGTTGGTAGAGGAGGGGGAGTTCAGGGAGCATAAGTAAGTAACTCACTACCCAACTTAATTGACACTATAGCTCCCCAAATAACCAGAAAGTCAATCCAGAAGGTTCCTATTGGTGGTGTCATCAGAGCTACGGCCAACATCGCTATAAAAGCAGCAGCCCATCCAGAAAGTAGTACGAAGCCAGCGGCTCTTGCTAAGATTTTGGTTTTCATTTTAAGTCCTTAAGAGAAACTGGTTAGAAATGGTACTTCGGCGCAATCCACCAAATTTTAAGCCGTATCCACCACGACGGTTTTGTAGGGGTGCTCTTCACTTGTTCTACATCCTCAAAAACATATGGTGGCTCTGGCTCCGGCAGGTACGTCTCCATAAACCTCTCCTGCGCCCGCTTCTCTTCCTGCTCGTAGTCGCGGCCCACGAAGTCTAGGAGGCGAACGTCGTAGTAAGCATCCCCGAAGCCAACTACGTTGCCGTTGAGGTACAGGATTTCTACCAGTTCTACCTCTGGATCATCGTCGTTCTTACTGCGCACAAACCACAGTTCTCCGGTGTTCATTTTGCTAACTCCTCTGAAAAACAACAACAGCAGAAGGAAACGGCGCACTGTTCTTGCTACCACCAAACTTGAGCCGCCCACGAACAAACGTAATTACGCCTTTCATGGCGTAATCATGCCACCAAGCCGTATCTGTGCGAGCGGGAACTAAGCATACGACGGTTGCTCCGTGCAGACTGCTCTCGTAGGCTTTATTCATCCACTTACCTATTTCTCTGCCATAGGGAGGGTTCATCCAGCAAACCCCATGCCATTCTTTGCTTAATCCGTTGTCTTCTGGTGAATAGAACTTGGCACATAGCGCATTTTCAGCAGTGGCGCATACGTCTACATCAAAATGATAGACAGCGTTGTAGTCGTCAAAGAAAGCCTGTGGTGTTGACCACATATCGGTATTACTGGTAAGTAGTCCTTGGTTAATTGGCATTATCGTTTCCCCTAATGAATTAAGTGCCCATTTTAAGTCCGGGCCAGACTACCGCTTCAATCAGGGAAAGGATAGGCCCAACCAGCGGTTGCCGGTGTTACGCACTGACCGGCTTGCGTACTGCTGCACTACGAACCTGTCAAAGCCGCCCAACTCACCGGCACAATGGGCGCAATCGCCTCACTAATTGCGTGCGCGTAGTCCTGAATCTCCACCTGTGCGTGCGGGTCAGAGCGGAGATTGTAAATCCGAGCATACGCCGCTAGGCTGCCCGTTTCAATAAACTCCGTCATCATGGATTGTGGTAGGACAGCACGGGCTTGTTCGGGGCAGACGCCGCGAGCAAGTAACAATTCGTAGCTACGTGCAGCAGCATCCATAGCGTTATCATAAGTAGCTTGTGCAACTAGGCATGTTCCTTTGGGTAACAAACCACCGCTCCCCTGCTTCACATGCTCCGCACGTCCACGCCAAGCGCCGTTAGGATTCCAGAACTCAGGAGGATTGTCAACATATCTTCGCGAAACTTCGTTCCGAATCACGCCCACAGAACTTTTTGTCCACTGCCGAGCCACGAAAATCGGCATAGAAATACGAAACTTGAATTGCACCTGTGCGAATGGTGTCCAGTGCTTGTGCTTGGCTAAGTAGCGAATGAGTTTTTCGTCGTCGGCACATACTTTATGGGATTCTTTCGCCATGCTGACACGGGCCGCGTTTACTACTGCCAGGTCGTCACCCATGTGGGCTAGGAGTTCAATCATTGGGCAGTCTCCTCCGCCGCCAACTTAGCCAGCGTCTCATTTTGATAGTACCCAATCACCGTCCGTTCCTGTACGTCGTATAACTCATACCGGCCCGCATACAGACAGTTTATGGACCACCTGCCGTCGGTTGACGTGCTGTTGCGGACGTTCTTTGGGTTTTGGAGCCATTGTATCATCACGCCTTCTCCTTCTTCTCAACCAAAGTTTCCCGAACAAAGATTTTACCATCGAGAACCGTTAAACTGATATGTGTTGCCTCTATGGGATTCTCGCTAAACGCCTTTCCGTGTGTCTTTCCGCGTCCGGTGATGAACATTTCCAGACACGAAGAATCTTCGGAAAGCATGATTGCTATGCCACCGTCTACTTTGCCGATCACTGCAACACCGCCCGTTCACCTTCGATTTCGTCATTGTCATACCGCCCGATAAAATCCACCTGCCCAATAAGCGCGATGGCATCTGGTTCTGTTCCATATCGTTCCACGAATTCCATAATAGCAAGCATCATGTCCTCCGCAACGAAGATAGTGGCGATGTTGGTGGCCTTGTAGGCCATATGAAATGCGTATAGTGGTGCTTCGTATTCTTCTTGTTCAGGCATGGTGGTTCTCCTTTTTAAGTCGTTCAATTTCCAGTAAAGCGCACTCGTAATGCGATGGCCCCCATTTCCAGCAGCCTTCTCCGTGAGTACCTATGCGTTCGGCACGGTTCTGTTCCCATTGCAACGCTTTGTTCAGTCTTTCGATCTCGGCAAGCAGTAGCGAGAGTTCTTCAGGCATTGGTGGAGTCCTTATTTAGATACCACAACCCTTTATCTGCACGATACTTAACCTGCTTTGCGAGTTCGAGGACGCGTAGAGTGTCCAGCGTATCGTTACCCGCAAAAGCAACAACTTCCAATGTTGTATGCGGCGATTCCGCGAGGTACTTTAGGATTTCTTCTTGGGTGGTCATAAACTTGCTCCTTCTTTGAAAAACCATGCTTTCGCTACATCTGGCGCTTTCTTGGTAAAGTCTTTTATCTCAAACCCGCTTGCGGAAATTGTGTCTGATTCTTCCTTGATGCAGTCTGAAATACATCGCTTCAAGAACTCACCTAGCTTTTCATTGCCAAATTCTCCGTATTCAGCAACCATCTCATCGTACATTTGTTGCATACGATTTTCTGAAAGTACAGAATCAACAAGCGCCTTTAGCGAATTGACACGTTCAATATCCACTGAGGCGAGCACCTTCACTTTACTGGAAGAATGCTTCTCACCTTTGACCTTGAATCTTAATTCAGGAATGGACATACACGTCCACACGACACCTTCTCCTACACCAGAAACACCGAAATATTTGCCGACCGGACATTCGCGCTCAACCTCTTCGGTGATCTGCGTCAACTTCTCAATAGACGCTTCTGGGTTGGAGAAATCAATGTGAATACCGTACTTTGGGAATTGATTGATGCTCCACATATTCATGCTGTTTGCTTCTGGACTGAATCCGTGAATATTTTTCCAATTTCCTTCAGCGTCTTTGTACCCAAACGCAACGAACATCTTTGGAAGCTCAGAAATAGCCACTCCTTTCTGAATACCTTGACCACAGAACTCTCCGTACAGAGTGTGCCCTTCTTCAATTGGTAAGTGCTTTACACGATCCTGCATCCATGCGGCGAAACCATGATTATCATCTCCCACGCAAATGACACGCTTATGAGACAGATAGGTGTATTCGCCGTTCTGTAGCACGATTCCCGCATTGGTTCCATGCAACTTCACGGTGCCGTTGAACGTCAACTCTGGCAGTGGTGTTTCGTTCTTTCGGCAATAATCTCTTACCGACTTGACTACATTCCTGAATTGCTCGATGGATGGGTAGTATTGTACGTCTGCCATTGTCTGTTCTCCGTGTCTCTTAGTCTGTGAATCCATTCTACCAGACACAAAACCTTGCGTCAACACTACCTCACCATGATATACTGTCCCAAACACCTATTGGAGTAAACCATGTCCAACACCACCGAACTCACCATCACCGAGCGCGTCAAGTACGAAACCGCCGCGTTTATCAACTTCTACCTGTCCGTGTTCCCGGATTGGGACTTCCCAGCGCACTTCTTCCCCGTGGTCAAAGCCCTCATGGACCCGCGAGTGGACAAGGTGCAGGTGGAGATCGGCCCTGGTTCTGGTAAAGGGCTTGCCTATGGGACGCCGGTAGTCATGAGCGACGGAAGCACCAAACCTATTGAGAACATATGCGTTGGAGATCGTGTCATGTGTCCTGATGGGATGTCGTCCACGTCTGTTATTGCCGTAGCTCCACAGCCCAAGTTACCGTCGTATTTGATGTACTTTAGCAACCACGCCCCAATAGTATGTAACGGGCCGCACTTATGGAAGATAACGCGGGACGGCATCGACTGGCAGGTTGTTTCTACAGAGTTCTTATACTTTGATGAAGACCCCGACGAACGGCCAATATTCATTCCTGCATACGGCGATTTTGGCCTTGTAGAACTCGTCGGAATGGAGCGCCAGCGAGATCAGGAATCCGTCTGCATTCAAGTAACCCATCCCGACGGTCTATTCGTCGCTGGGGACCATATCGTTACTCATAACAGCCAGATAATCTCCTGTGTCTACCCAACCTTCGCCCTTGGCCGGAACCCCAAATTGTCCATTCTAGGCATCAGCGCCGCCGAGAACTTGGTACAAGGCTTCCAGCAGTCTGGCATGGAGATCATCGAGCAGTCAAAAGCGTTTGCGGAGTTCTTTCCTAATGTGCATCCAGACAAGAAAGCTGGCTGGTCGGTAGGCAACGGCATTTACCTACAGGAGCGAGCGAAAGGGACACCTGACCCGTCGTGGTTCGCTTGTGGTATCGGGAGTAGTTCTTTAGTGGGTAAGCACGCGGACGTTATCTCTATCGACGACGTGCATAACGAGGAAAA
>JAEHJW020003479.1_pt1 | contig 38472 bp, 55 predicted proteins | sample 9271431 | NCBI WGS metagenome assembly JAEHJW02 | reverse complement strand
TATTAAAATGACTTTCCAAAACTTCGGTTGCAGTAGAGAAACCTTTTTTGAAATTTGAATTAAATTTTTTGGTTTATCAAAATAGCCCCCACAATGATTGTGGATGGCGTTGTAGAATATATGTGGAGGCATATATTTAATACTTATAATCACATGTTTTATTTTTGTCAACATGAAAATGATTAGGCTTTTTTGTCGAGATCTGTATATTTTGTCAACGAAAAAAAATAGAATTAAGCCTGTTTTTTGAAAGTTTATGTTTTAGCCGCGTTTTTTATTAAAAGCAAGATTTTTTAGTCAATAAGAAAAATTAACACAAAATTACTTTTTCTTATTTGTTTATATCTTTAATTGTGTTATATTTTTAACATACAAAACAACAATCTTTTGTTTTGTTAGAAAAATAAGGAATAAAAAATGGAAAAAACAATTTTTGAAGGAATGAAATCTCCTTGGGGAAAAATACAAACCATTGAAAGATTAACACCTTTTTTAACCAAAGTAACCACCGCAAGCCACGGCGGATTATATGTTTCTAAGGAAGAAAACAAAAAAATACCCAAAATATTTAGAAGGGCAAGCGGGTGGTACGAGGAAGACTGCGAGTGGTCAATTCCAATGTATTTTTTAGAAAAAGAAACTATAGAAAATTATTTTAAAGAATCATTTTACTATTTAAAAGGAGTTTTTGAAAAAAGATCTCATATAAAGATGATAAAAGAATGTTTTTGGAGAGAATACGAAATTCATTTTGAAGACACCTTGAGTGAAGAGGAAAGTTTTTCAAAATCTGATTATTTATGGAAAAGTAAAAACACGAAAAAATGGCAAGTAATTTCAGTAATAAACACTGGAAACTTTGTTAAGATAACAACAACGTTGGGAGGAAAAAGGAATTCTGGAATTGAAGCAAGGGACGTTTTGGTTAGAAAAGAAGACTACGAAAAACTTGTTCTTAATGTTGGTGGTAGATCTGACAGAATAGCCCTGGATGAAGCCGGCTTAATTTGTATATCAAACGAATTTTACGAAAGTTTTTACATTTAACAAAAATTAGATAATAAGCGCATCTTAATTACTTTAAACAAATAAATTTGGTGGAAAAATGAATATAAGTACTGAAACTATAAAAAAAACCCCTAGAGTATATGTTGCTTGTTTGGCTTCTTATAATGCAGGGATTTTACATGGAAAATGGGTTGAAGTGACGAGTAGCGAAGAAGAATTATTAAATGAAATAAAGAATGTTTTGAATTCTTCTACAGAGGAAGGAGCGGAAGAATGGGCCTTTCACGACCATGAATATTTTGAACCTTTTAATGTAGAGGAATACACCTCTACTAAAACTCTTTGCGAGTATGCGTCTGTTTTATTAAGTCTAGATCAATACGACTTAGAAGCATTCCAAAAATTCGAAGGAGATTTGAACGGAAAAGCCGATGAGATATTAGAAAATTTTCATGAATCCTATATGGGAAGCCATGAATCAGAAGAGGAGTACGCAGAATATCTCTTTAATGAATGTTATGAAATACCGGAAAAGGCGCGTTATTATATTGATTATAAAAGCTTTTGGAGAGATTTAACCTATAATGGCTACTATTCGGCTGAATCAAAAATGTCAAATTATAGAACGGTACATATTTTTTTAAACAGTTAATCAAAATGTGGTATAAAAATGAAAAACGAGAAAATTTATTATTCAAAAATTAGAAATTGGAAGAAAGGGGAGACAATCCCCACTTCCTGCGGATATCTGGATTTACCGGACGTAGACTTTCCATCAAGAGAGATCAAAGAAAATGAAGAGGGTTTTAACATCGAATTTTATTTTTCCGGCCATTGGATTAAAGGTATGAACATAGATTTTGAGTAAGCGGAGAAGATCAAAAACTCAATTTTTTTAAAGGAGGCAGTCATGATGAAAGAGATTGAAAAAAATAAACTTTATGAATTAAGAGAATTTATCGAGGATAACATATGGAACACGAAAATGCAAGCAATGAATTGCAAGGTAGAGATAACCCATCTAAGGAAGATTCTTTCACCAACGGAGGAGATTTTGCAGGCGAAATTTTGGCTGCTCAAGGACATTCAAAAAATATTGGAGGAATAGAAGACTCGTTTGAAGTATCCGACGGAAAAAATACCGTTCAAATCTGTATAAAACCGACAAAAAATCGGTGCTTTAAAACACAGATTTTCTTGAACGGCTCAGAATTCAGGCCTTCGACTTTTCAAGGTCAGCGCCTTGCCGAAACATACTGGAAAATGTTAAAAGGATCAAATAAAAATTAGGATAAATAATGAAAAAAATTTTGTTAAACGTCTCTGATTTTGACTACGAAAAATTTAGGCTCGAAGCTATTCACGAAAAAAAAAGCATCCCTAACTTGATAAATGAAAGGATTTTTTTTAAACCTTTTCACAAAGAAGTTTTGGATTCATTCGACAACTATATAGAATCCTCTCTAGAAAAAATTTTAAAGGAATAATAATGGAAAATATATTACTTTATTTATTTATGGCAATAGCAATAGTGTTGAGTTGCATTCCAAAAACCCCTGACTCTTTCTTAATTTTTATAGCTATTTTGTGGGTAGCTTTCGAAATCAGAAAAGTATCTGATAATATTTTTAAAATCCATAAAGAAAAAAACAAAAATGAAACATCTAAAACAAAAAATTTCGATGTCTTTCAAAATGGCCCTGAATACCCTCTCATTCGCGACACCATTCAAAGCTTAGGAGAAAAAACATATGATTAAAATTCTTATTGAAGTGAGCAGAGATCAGCAAATTGAAATTGAAGATCTTTGCGTTAGAGAAGGAAAAACCCTATCTGAATATTTTTTGGATCTTCATTTAGAAAAAAATAGAAAAAATATTCATTCAAATGGATCTATGGAAGGGGGAGGACAAACTGAAATTTTAAAGTTTGGGAAGAAAAACAGAAAAAACATTGTTGAAAAAAATTAAATGATGTTTTAGAAAGAAGACAAGGGGACAAAAAATCCCCTTGAATTCTGCTAAACGTCTCTTAGCAAGGGAATTTTATCTGGAATTTTTAGTTTTTTTCAAGAGGTTTAGCACTTAGGAAAAAATCCGTGAAAACCGAAAAGTTCGACGTCAAAGAAAATCTTCTAGAAGGCCAATTCCTTGGCTTTACAGAAAACAAAAAATATAGAAGGGTATACACATACCCAAGGTCATCTTCAGCCGGCAGCGGTCATTCTTTTCGTTTTTCCTTCATAGAAAAAAAGGAAAGAAAATGCCACAAACCTACAGATCCACTCAAGGAAACACGCCTCTTATCTCAACCGTTATCTCAGGATTGAAAAGCCCCGTTTTGAAAATCAAATTTTCAAACGTTGTGACCCCTTATTATTATCCAAATTCCCCAAGAGTACCGAGGTATTCAATCACCGGAGTTTTTGATAGGGATGAGGAAAAGGAATTTTTAGAAACAATTCAGAAAATTGAACAAAGAGAAAGCGTCGATTCGATCATGAAATGCGAAACTGAAAATATCGATGGGAAAAAATGTATAAACGCAAAAAAAATCCTTATCAAATTCCAAGCTAAAGATCCTATCCCTGTTTTTCAAAGCGTCGAATCTAAAATTGAAGTGATTGAGCTTGAGGATGAACTCTCTAGGGGTGAATCTGTTCAAGTTGAGTTTGATGTGCTCCGCTATACAAAACGGCATACGGCCGAGGAGAAAAAACATGCCCTTTCTTTCAAGCCATCAAAAGTATGGCTTCTTAGGTGAATTTATGGAAAAAGTCAGTATTGTTGGAATTGATCCTTCATTAAGAAACACGGGTATAGCCCTTGTAAATTATGATATAGAGAATAAAAAATATTCAGTCACGAATTGCCGTGTGCTTTCAAATCCTCAGAAATATACTGGAAAAAATGCGATACTGAACATGCTAGTTATGATAAGGGATGTTGCAACATCTACAGAGGAATATGAAAAGGCAAAAGCAGTTGTTATTGAATCCCCCTCAATTCTATTCAACAAATCATGGGCTGGAGGAACTATATCAAGCATCGCTCATATTTCCGGAGGGGCAGCCGTTGCATTCGGTTTAGAAAAAGTTTTTTTCTTTAGACCCACTGAATGGAACAAGTCTCGGAAAAAAGATGTGACTCACAATCAGACAATATTAAAATTGGGTGGGCCGGAAAAATGGAAATTCGACTCGGTAGTAAAAGAAAATCGTCTTGAACATGTACTCGACGCAGTTAGCATTTGTCTTTTTTTTATTGAAAACATGTATTCAGAATAAAAATATTATTACAGTTCTATAGATCTCCTTAATCTATTATAATAGAGGCAATTAAGGAGAAATTTTATGGATAAATTCATTGAGTTGTGCAATACGCTCAACGCTTCGACATTATTTGGAATGGGAATCATGCTGTGGTATTTCACGAGGGAAATACGCAAAGAGATTCGAGAAGACATCAATTCAATAAGGCAAGAAACGGCTGCTCAGTCTGCGAGAAGTGATAAACTTTATGAAGCCTTTCAAGAATGTCTGACTTCCTGCCGTAAAGAAATTGAAATTCAGTCAAAAAGATCAGACAAACTTTATGAAGCCTTTCAAGAAGGTCTTGCTTCTTCTCGTAGAGAAATTGAAATCCAGTCAAAAAGATCGGATAGACTTTATGAAGCATTTCAAAGAGAACTTGAAATCCAGTCAAAAAGATCGGATAGACTTTATGAAATGTTTATAGAACAATTGAAAGGAAAACAAAATGGATAAATTCATTGAGTTGTGCAATACGCTCAACGCCTCCACATTATTTGGAATGGGAATCATGCTATGGTATTTCACAAGAGAAATACGCAAAGAGATTCGAGAAGACATCAATTCAATAAGGCAAGAAACGGCTGCTCAGTCTGCGAGAAGTGATAAACTTTATGAAGTCTTTCAAGAAGGTCTTGCTTCTTCTCGTAGAGAAATTGAAATCCAGTCAAATAGATGGGCAGAATTGAATGAAAAATGGGCAGCTATAAGTAAAGAAAATAGCGAAAAGTGGGCTGAATCAAATGCAAAGTGGGCTGAAATGAAGATAGAAACAAATGAACTGAGAAGACAGGCAATTAAAAACTGATTCTATAAGAAAAACTTAATCCAAAGGCACTGACAATGGTTTCCCTCGATTGATCTTAGATTGAAAAATCGCTTTTTGTCCGATAGGGATTGTATTATCGTCTTCAATTTCTTTATTTACAGATCTTCTTTCCATTGGATCATCGAGGATTCCTTCCCTATAGGAGGGGTATTTTCTCATCATTTGTTCAATTGCTCCAACTCCTCCTTCTCTAAATGTTATCCTAGCCGCTGCTCCTGCGGCTGTCGGTGATGTCAATGCTTTCAGGCCATAAAATCCACTGGCTGCAATAGGAGCTGCCTTTGAACCAAAAGCATATTTAAGACCAGCAAGGCTTCCTAAAGTGCCTATGGGACCGCTTTTACTTTTTAAAAACTCCATAGGATCTTTTTCTAGGACATCTCCTACCATTTCAGCCGATCCTAATGCTTGTGGAAGCTGAGGTACGGTAGTTTGAGAGAATTCTTGAGGAACGGGGGAGGGGGAGAATCCTGAACGCAACGGCTGAGGAGGCATTGGAGGAGTTTCTGGGGCCCTAGGTGAAGGGATTGAAATAGGAAGTTCTGGAGATTCTGGAATTTCTACGGAGGAGGGACGCGCTCTCAAAGGCTGTAACTGGATTTTAGACTCTCTCAAAGCCTTTTCCGAAGCTTCCATTCCACTAATGAAGGCATCCGACATGACGGAATCGATCTGTTTGGATAATTCTTTTGAAACAGCTGCGTATTCTGAGATCGCCCCTTTATATTCCGCACTTTTTTCAAGAATCCTCTTTAATCCCTTTTTTTCCAACGCTTTCAAATTAGGGAATTTCAATGAAATATATTTCTCCAGAGGAAGAACGCTTTGAATCAACTCGTTGGATAAAAATCCTGATCTAATAACATTTTGAAAGTTCTGTGCAGGGATATCTTCCAAAAATTTGGAAACGGGGACTTCTATTTCCCGAACGATTTCAGCAATCTGCCCTCTTTTTAATCCGGAAGAAGACAGGGCATTTTTAAAAGCAGGTAGAATATTTTTTTTTAAAACTGGAAATCCCTGTTTAAATGCGATCGTTTCAGCGATTTGTAAAGGAATGGAAGTACTAAGAAAATCCTTAAACCCATGAAGAATTTCCCTTACTTCTGGAGATGATTTTACTATAGAGGCTTCCAAAGATTGAATTTTCTTAAAGAGATCCCTTCCATAAATCTTTTCTCCTTCGGGAAATAATGTTTTGATAATTTTCAATGCCTGAGAAGCTTCCCTTGAACCGACTTTACCAGATTTTTGAAGTCCCTCTTCAATAAAGCGTTTAGCTCCTAGCTCTCCCAAATCAATTTGAGCATTCACAGGAAAAAGCTTTTGTGCCTCTTTTGAGGCAGAAATAGCCCTCTCTCCTGAAACCTCTTCAGCCTTTGTTTGGAGGACTGGGATATTTCTAATAGTATTTTCATATTCTTTTTTTGCAATTTCATAATCAGATTTTGCCTTCTCATTTCCTAATGCTTGAGTGGATTTGGCTCTTTCATATTCGTTTTTCGCCTCGATCATTTTATTTTGCCTGGCATTAAGTTCGAGATTGTATTGGTGCTGCAACGCCTCGTTTTGCCTGGAAATCCATTCTTTTGTTTTTAAATAATCTTCCTGCTGTTTTCTATTGAGTTGGGACACCCTCTCCCTTTCTGAAACGTTAAAAGATTCTATTTCTGCCGCTTTTCCGGAAATTTCCCTGGAAGCCCCTCTTCTTTCCGCAATCCTTCCAAGAAAAGAGGCTCCCTTATCGATCAAAAATCCACCTAAAGCCCCAGAAGCAGCTTCCGCTGCAACTTCCCCTGGCTGTTCGATAATTCGTGGTCCAGCTCCTATTCCGATGAGCGCAGGAACAGCCGTAGCTCCGCTCATTCCTGCTGTCGCAGCCAAATCTGGAATCAATGAAGCTGCGGTTGCAGCTCCAGAAAGAATTGGTCGTTCAGATTCGATTTTTTCTCCGACTTGTTGTTCTGCTTGCTTACCTGCAAGATATCCCTCTCCCGTCTTCGTTAGATAATTTGCCCAATCTTTAATTCCGGAAAATGCTGTTTTTTGCCCCACCTGATACGCAAACTGCCCAGCTGTCGTCCCTCCTGGAAACGCCTCAATCTCTCTTTCGATTCTCTCTTTTTCAGAGGTTCTCTTTTTTTCAATATCTGTTTTAGGAAAATAATCTGGATCATCCCCAATATGCCGGATTTCTCCTGTAGAGAATTCCATCGTTTTTTTTTCAGGGTTCAATCTAGCGAAAACGCCCTCTCTTATCTGTACGGAGCGTCCTTCTCTCAGCGCTTGCAGTTTGCTGACCATTAAGAGCCTTCCTCTTGGATCATCAAATCCCTTTTTTCTTTTTCAGCTTGCCCTTTCTGCTCTTTTATATTCAGCTTCCCGTAAATCTCTCTATCCGCTTTTCTGAAATCATTAGCCAAATAATCAGATATGAATCCTGCTTTTTCTGCTTTTCCTAAAAGTGAGTCTCTAGCCAACTGCCTAAATTCTAAAAGCTGGTTTCTTGTATCTTCCGGATTAATGAATTTTCCTATTGGGTCAGTGAAGATCCTTTCAGCATGGCTAACCACCTGGTCGCCAAATCCTCTGATCTGCTTCAGCTTCCTATAATCGTCTACAAGGCTTTCAAGCTTTTGTCCCAAGAGAGGTCCTGAATTGACTTTTCTTCCTTTATATTCAATTTCTGGAGAGAATTTCGAATATAGATTTGGATTGATTCCCAGCATGAAATTCTCGAAAAACTGCGTAGTTATCCCTTTATTTTCCATTTTATCCAAGATTTCAAAAATGTCTCCCGAAGCTTTGTTCAATCTATCTAAATAGTTCCTGTCCTCATTGATGTCTTGAGCCTCTTTCCGCATCTCTTTAAGAGATTCTTTATCAGGAACAAACTCAGATCTTGCTAAAAGTCCTGGCTTAAGTTCAACGGCTGCCGGGACTTTCTCCCCCCCTTCTCCAGAAATATTCGCAACATTGAGCCCTTGCAGATGAGAAAGAGGATGTTCAGGAATTCCTTTCTTTATTTCAGAAGGGATTTTCAGCTTTTCAAGCTCAAGTTCCCCAAGTTTTATCTGTGCCTGTGATCTTGCCTTCGTTAAATCGGAAATTTGTTCTTGACCCTCCAAGGCTCTTTTTTCTCTTTCCCCAAATGATTTAGCCAATCCTTCTGCGGCCCCTCCCAAAGCAGCAACTCCTGCCTCACCTCCAAAAACCCCTCCAATCAAAAGAGGCATGAGCAATGCAAGGCCGACATAATATTTATCAGAATCTGTCGCCTGGTTTCCCTGAATCCTTTCCCTGATCGCATTGATCTCTTCGTCATAACCTCCGAGGATCGATTGGTAATCATTTTCCCTTTCTGTCATGACAGCTTCGTATTTTTTTATCATTTCAATCTCTTGTGGGGATACAGGGATATTCATTTGTTCAAGCTTAACCTGCAAATCAGGCGAATTAGCTACCTCGTCAGCGGCTCCAAAAACAGCTTGCTGCCATGGAGTTTTTACTGCTTCTCCAATCCTAGATTGACGTTCGATCTCTTTTTTCCTTTTTTCTTGAGGGGATTCTCTTCTTTCGGATATGGCTTCCTGAGTCTTCCTTCTCAATGCTTCAGATTGTGCTAAAGACTCTTCCCTCTTTTTCGGGGAAAACCATTCAGATATTCTCTGAAACATTGTTTTCCCACCTGGAAGATCTTCCAGACTGGGTTTTTCTCCCACCATTTGAGGAACTTGAGAACTTATTTCTGATTCTTCTCTTTTTCCTGTCAATTGGCCAATGGCATTTCCAAGCTGATAATAATTTACTTCCTGTGCTCCTTCTGGGGCGATTTGTTCCGATATTGGTTCAATGATTTCATTGGCTCTTACATCAAATAAAGAAGGTTCCTGCATTCCTTGATCTAGAGGGATCTGAATTCCTGTATCATTTGTTTTGTCAGCGGCACCAGAAACATCAAATGGAATTTCTTCCTCATAGGGCATTGTTGTTCTTATTTTTCTTCTGTTTCCCAATCGGGAAAGCATTGTTAATGTATCACCAGGAATTCCCATTTATACCTCTTTATCAAAGATTTTTTTCTAAATGTTCTAACCTCTTCAATATTGAAATCTGTGTTTCCCATATTTTTATGAAGAAAGCGTGGATCTCATCGATTTTTTCAACCAGATCTTCATCTCTTCTCCTTAATAAATATTCAGAATATTCTGAATGTTCTTCAAAAAATTCTTTCTCTTTCATTTTTTCTATTTCTCTACAGATTTTCAATAACTTATTCATACATTTTATATAATTTTTCTATATTTCTCGCATTTTTACAGTGAAAACTCAAGCAAACGAGAATGCTAAGACTATTTGTTATCACAGCAACTTCGATTAAATATCCCATTGTATTTTCACCTTTTCTCTCTATATCTTTCTTCTATGGAGCAGAGTCTTCCATGGAAATCCTTCATTTCCTGCTGTATTCCCATAAGGATAGCCATGGTTTCTTTTCTCTGTTCATCAAGCTTTCTATCTAATTGACAATATAGAGCGATGATGGTTCCTAAATTTGTGGCTATAACTGCAAATACAGTTAGAACTTGAGTCCAGTCCATTATTTTCTTTCCCTATATCGCTCTTCTATTGAACAAAGCCTGCCGTGGAAATCTTTCATTTCCTCTCTGATTGCTTGAAGATTAGCATTTGTTTCATTATGAATGGCATGAACAAGTTCTCGCGTGGACTCGAGACGTGCATCCAATTGTCTGATATCAGCTCTCGATTCTGACCTATTCCAAAGAAACATTGGGATCACAAAAGCAGCATTCCCTAAAACTATTCCCAGTACATGAGTCCAATCCATTATCTTTTTTCCCTATATCGCTCTTCTATTGAACAAAGCCTGCCATGGAAATCTTTCATTTCCTCTCTGATTGCTTGAAGATTAGCATTTGTTTCAGTTCTCATTGCTTGCATGTTAGCTTCCAAATGCCTATAATCGGCTCTCGATTCTTCCCGGTTCCACAGAAACATCGGGATTACAAAAGCAGTATTTCCTAAAACTATTCCCAATACATGAGTCCAATCCATATAAATAAATCCTTTTTAGATTTATTTTATGTTTTAAACCCTTAAAAATCAAATCCTCCTGAAATATTTATCTTCAAGCATCCTTTGCCTCTTCCTCTCCTGTTCCAGCCTGATCTCTTCTAAAGCAAGCTGTCTGTCTAATGCGGATTGAGCCGCTTCCCCCTGTTCGATTGAGAACATAGCGGCAAGCTTTTTTAAGGCGGCGTCTGCGCTTGCCTGTTCGATATCTTGCATCATCTGCTGCTTTGATTCTTGGGCCATCCTTGCTAAATCCGCTTGCTGGGCGTATGCGGCCCCTCCTCGAACCCCCCTTCTCCCTTGTTGAGCCAAAAGCTGCCTCTGATATCCTTGGAATTCCCGGCCTATTCTTCTTGAGCCGCCCTCCTCCATCGCTCTTCTTTGAGAAGGAGTGAACCCTTGTATGTCTCTTGAAAGCACTTCTTCGGCATACTTTCTTCCCTCAATCCTCGATTCCTTCCTTTTCTTTTCAATCTCTTCCGCTTCTTTTCTAGCCCTTTCTTTAATTTCCTCTTCCGTTGGCTCAGGAAGAGGCTTTGACTTTTTTGCCATTTTAAACCTCACCTAAAAAATAAAACTGAAACCACCGCATCCTCTTCAGAGGGATTTCTCAAATAAAGAAGTTCGGAAGTCCATTTGTTTAACCCATCTATAACGTTCGCATTTCCCTGTTGCCTTATTATAACTTTTCCTATAGGAATTAAACCTGGATATCGATTTTTGAATTCATTGGAAACCGCAATCTCCTGTCCAGCCTTAATGAGAATATTTTCTATAACAAATGACTGGAAATTCTCATTAAAAGTAAATTTAGTAAATCCCAAAGTCAGCTCTTTCATCCATGTCCATAAATCCACTTCCAAATATTTAATGATTGTTGCCCTGTTAGTGAGCCTAGGTGGAGTTTTAGGGATCATTTTTACCTCACCAATGTTTTTCTGAAATCAGCGACCGCTTCGATCTGGAAACCTGCCAAATTAAACGACATGTCTATCCCCACTAATTCTATCTCAATCTGTATAGATTTAGATACAGTTCCGGACCTGAGATTGATCCTGGCAAAAGTATCCTGATAACCTCCGAACCTTCCCCATCCCCAAGGGGAAACAGACCATGCGGAATTCATGACATTATTGACTGTCGTAATATCCGCTTCGGTATGAGCTAATCCCTCTATCCTGTCCAGATAGGACCTAAAAGTAAGTTCTGGATTATTGAACTGAAGAAGATCTGAAACCCTGTTTATCAAAAGCATGCACCTGACAAATTTTTTTCTCACTTCTGGAAGACCAAGATCAAGCCACGAACTTCTCCAAATAGACCTTAAAGCACTTGTATGATCGGCATAGTCTGTCAGCCTATAATTTCTATGCTGTCTATAAAGATTTGCCGTATTGCCGACCAATCCGGAAAAACGGCGTTCGTGAAAGTAAAGATCATCATCGACGACAAATAATCCTCCGGCAGCATTCATATTTTCCCATCTATACCAATTTTTTCCTTGATAATCATAGCAAAGGAGAACACTGTTTGAATTCGCGGTTCTTTGGGTTGTCTGAGAATCCTCTGCTGGAAGGAAAAGAAGATATTGATCGTCCTTTGTGTAATTCACTGCTACAGCACGATTTAATACAAACCGTGTCTGGGGCAAAAAATTGCTCCTTCTAAAAATATCTTCTATCGGATCAGAAATAGCGACCGGATCTCCGAAAGCATCCGTTGGATAAAACTGATTCTCCGTGATGGCGTAAACGCCGTTGGTATGCAAAAAGTAAAGCAAGCTTCCCACTGGCTGAATAGTCGCATGAGCAATGCACCCAATATTGTTTCCAGCTGAAAGAGTTGTGACTTGGAACTGACTTGTTAAAAGATCTCCGATCACAGGATGGGCCGATTTATTCTTAAAAACAATCAAACTGGTTCCGGCAACTCCAAGACCTGTAATATCATCGTCCGCGCTCGGAACAGTGAAAAAATTAGTAGCTTCCGGAACAGATTCCGGCTGACTTCCCTCAGAAAAAAACACATTGTCTGAGTTTTCAGGATTCCCTCTTTCCCCTCCTGCATAGAGAAGCTGGTTTCCATAGGTGATAAGATATTTTGAAATAGGAGGAGGGTCTGGGAGCCTGATCGGATCGGGGAAAGGAACCCCTAATTCGTTTTCTCCTCCCACTATCAGTTCCCATATCCCCCCTGCCGTATAAGCTGTATATCCTGTGGAATCCACTCCGTTCAAGCTGAATGTATTGTCTGTTAAAACAGTGATCGTATAATTCCTATTATTTAATTGAACCATTCCCAGAACATCTTTAATGAAAAGTTGAGCTGTTGTTTTCAGCCCATGAGCTGCGCTCGTAATGACGCACGGATTAGCTTGAGTAGCATTTGTGATTTCTCCTGTAGTCTGTCCGGCTTCTATTGTATCCAGAAAATTCTGTGTTAATCCTGAAATACTATTATTCGGAAGAGTGGCAAGCAAAAATAAAAGCGTTCCATCTTGTATGGTTCTCCATATATTGATTCTAAGATTATTTGAAATGGGTGCATTGGCCCCTAATGTCGCTCCAGTTGTGCTTCCAGACTGCCTCCTCACTTCGATTTGATTCGCTCGTATGGTCTCGCTTGTAATAAGAGTGAGATTTTCGATATTGATACCGATCCCTGAAATCGTGATCGTTCCTGCTGCTACCGCTGTTACGCTCCTTCTCTGAACTCTCTCTTGAGAATCTATGAAGCTTACAATATCATTGACCTGTATCGAATGTCCCGCTACGACATTAATTGTTGTTACATCGTTTTGCGTTCCGTTGGCAATCGCAATATTCCCAAATACTTTATTTTCCTTGTTCGCTGAAAAATCGGCGTTATCCGCAACGCTTTCAGGATGGCCTTCGACTGTGATCGAAGTAGAAGTAATCGCTGTTACAATCCTTATTAGTGTGTCTAATGATGTCATTCTTGGAAATGTGACAATATCCCCCACTTCAACCCCATGCCCGATATCAACGATAAATGTGTTTTCAGGAGAAGCTGATGCCCCATTCTTTCTAGCGATCACTTGGTCGTTATAAAAAGACGTATCCCCTATTTTCATTGTATGGGGAGAATTGAGGACGGCTATTCTATGATAAAGAAACCCCTCTGAATCTGGACCGTAAACTGTAGAAAGGCCGCCGACAGCTACGGCTCCATTTGTATTCCATCCTGTGGAAGAAGAAATATTAGTTACTGTCACGGTAACATTCGCTGGGCCTCCTGAAACTACTTGAAGGGTGTTTTCTGAAATGGCTCCTTCTGTAGAAAATCCTAGATTGTCAACCTGCTCATATGTCACAGCATATTGATAGTTTCCATTAGCCAGTTTTCCTGCCCCTCCAGCCTGTACAGTAGTGGGACGCACTCCTTTAGGCATGCCCGCTCTGTAAACCGTCTGACCATCATATTTCTGTGGAAAATCCAAGCCATTTGCGATGTAAAGCCTGTCATCAAAAACAGCGAATGACGCATTTTCGAAATCAGGGGAATTTTGAAATGAAGGATTCGCTGTACCTGGGAATGTCACCAAAACTGTTTTATTTACAGCCTTCCAGTAGCAATATTCAAGAGTATAGACGGTTTCATTATTGATTACTGTAGGCTCTACGATTGGAATAAATGCGGCTGGGTAGGAAGTATCCCCATTTACTGCAACTTCTAGACCATAAATCCCGTTAATTGCGCTCGTAATTGTAGAAATAAATGTAGAGATCAAATAAGGGGAAGCGACATCGAATCCTTTCCTAAACAGGATATCAAAATATTGATTAATATAAGCGTTATTGGAAACAGTTACAGGAGTTCCATCGATTGTAATCGATGTAGAAGTCGTAGCAGCCACCCCTCTTTGCTGCAAGGTTCCGGAAGAATCTTGAAATCTTACAGAATCCCCTGTATCAAGCTCATGCCCAAATCTCACTATGATCGTATTGACGGAACTTTGATTTCCGTTTACCTGGGCGGCTTGGTTCACTAGTATGGCGCATGTGATGCTTTCTCCTGAAGGAGCCCCCCAGGGAGTCAATGACCAGGCTCCAATACTCCATCCTGGATTTGTGGACAAATATCTAGGATCTGTGAAAATAGTGAAACTAAGCCATCTATTCTCCGTGAAAGCAATAATCCATTCTCCCCCAGATGTATAAGCTGTAAATCCCGTTGAATTCACCCCATTCAATGTAAATGTGTTTACGCCTGTAGAGGTGATCGTATAAGATTGATTATTAAGTTGGATCATCCCATTGACGTTTCTTATCGTGATGATCGTTCCTGTAGGAAGTCCATGGGCCGCGGATGTGATCTCGCAAGGATTGGCCTGAGTGGCGTTTGTGATTACACCTCTATTTCTCCCATCGTAATAAAGGAAAATCTCCTTTCTTAAAATCTTATAGAATAAGCCGTCATCATTTAGTGTGACTGTCTCGATTTCTCCTGTTTCTGGATTATCATAAGTAGCTGTCCCCATCCCTCCGATATCAGCTACTTTGCATTGGTATCCGCGCCTTGGTCCGGTTGTTTCATCCGGCTGCCGATTTATATTCAAAGCCAAATCGGCGACATTAGGAGGGCGCATGAAAGAAGAATTTGTTGAAAATCCTCTTAAGTTTCCGATGTCTTTTGTAATGACTCTATTGGACATTTTAATAGATTCCGCGCACTCCAAACGGCCATGACCTAAGACGGCTTCTTTGCTCGAAAATGATCGGCATGACAGAAGGACGAACTCGCCTATAAGCCCATCTCAACCTGTCCAAAACGGCCTCTTCCGTCCGCATTTGAACCTCTGTAGGTTCCGCGGCTGACTGAAGGCGGAGAAGCCGGAGAACCGTATATTCAATCAAATGATCTTCACATTGCCTATCCAGCTCAGAATGCGATGAGCTATAATCTCCTTGGACTACATAAACAATAGAACCGGAACCCAACGCAGCGTCCAAAGCAGCTTTTTCCCCTGTAGGAATTGTATATGTCGGCAACGCTGTCAAAGCAAATGTTGTTTGATTATATCCATTTAAAGGGATCGCGCTCACTATAGGAGTCCCGTATCTATCCACTAAAGTGCAGTAATCAATTTTATCCAGGATGCTATTCGCATTTTCCATTAGATTTGCGTCTTTTTGAGAAAGAACAGAAAAAGAAAGAGTCATCACGAAATTCTGATTGCTTCCGTTTACTGTATAACTGGCTAATTTCCCCCTTCGGATATCGACCTTCCTCATTCTTTTTTGATAATTGATAATCAGGGCATTGTCTTTTGTAAGATTAGGGACAGGAGAGAGGAGAATCTTTCCATCTCTTATGCAATAGATATCTGGAATATTCGTCGGATAGCCGAATCTGTCTTGTATCATCCCTTGTCTAAGGGTGATAAATTCCCATTGCTGAGTTCCAAAGAGATACCGCACATCCATAATCCGGATAGCCATATGCACATCAATTGGAATATCGTAGGATTGCTGTTGAGCGACGACATCTAAAGAGGTTTCCTGAATATTTGCAACATTGTCTACTTGAGTAATTTTGTCATATAATCGATCGAGGCCAAGATTCATGATAGAGACAACGGTATTGTCATCCCATCCTTCAGTAAAAGAATACTGTTCGGAATAAGAAAGGCTTCTTGCCGCTGAAATCAACTCCTCAGTCCGTCTTGTCCCAAGTGCATAGGTCATCGGTTTTTCTTTTTATCCATCGTTTTGGAGATCACAATAATTGCCATATTCTTCCGCTCTTTCTTGTTTTTTTTAGATGCCGCAGGCTTTTCTTCTTCTTCCTCCATCTCTTCCTCGTCTGGAGGCTCTATTTGATTCATGCTTTTATGCCCTGTTTTTTTGGAATGGACTAAATCTCCTTTATCCGGCCCTCTTTTAGACATGGGCTGGTATTTCATCGATTCTAACTTGTGCTTCCTCCAAAATGGTTCTTTTTTGATTTTGAACCTCTTATCTTCCACATCGTGCATTTGATCGATATCGGTATATTGACCCTTGCTTTTTTTTATCCTTTCTTTAATGGAAGCTATGATCTCTTCCTTGGATTTTCTTTTCTTTAACATCGCCATTTTTTATCTCCCTCTAATTGTCGTCCCTTTGATTGAATCCGCAAAACCTCTAGCAATCTCTTGCAACGCCTGATTTTGATAATCGACAACATCTTGTGAAAACCCCGATTGCGCCCGGTAAAGATCCAGGTTCCTTTTCATGATACTTCTCAGAAGATCCGCTTGCGTTTTTTTCTTTGCTGCCTTTGCCTCTCTTTTAGATCCGATCACTTTGCTCGAAGAGACAGCCGCCCCGCTTATGATATTTGCAATATCCATAGGGGAAAAATAAGATTGTTTAGGAGCTGCACTTCCCTCGAATCCTGTTTCTGTAGTGATAGTCATCGGAATATTTCCCTCATTGTGGATGCCGTATCCAAAAGACCCTTCGTTTTTCCTGAACCTATTTTTTTAGATGTTTGAAGTCCGTGTTCTGAAATTTCGGCTTGCCTTTGCAAAAAAGAGTTTAAAATGTCTGCCTTCATCTCCCTCTTTTGCTGCCTAGCTCTCATTCTGGACTTTTTGGATTCAAATCCTGACTGAATCGCTCCGGAAATGATCGTTGCAACAACCGCCATTGTACCAGGGTCCATTTTTACCTCGTCGCAGTTAATAAGTTGTAGAAAGTGGCGAAGTCGATTTCTAATGACCTTGGATTCGTTCCCAATGCTTTATCCATTTTGAAATCGATCCCAAATTGCCTTCCGGCTCCTGTAGGGATGTTTGTATTGATCGTTCCCACACTCGAACCATCTATGAAGAAAGAAGCCAATGTCCCTGCGGCATTCACGTCGACAGTCAAAAGATGCCAGTTTGTGTCTACAGCTGTAGATGTATCGAAAGTCGTCCTTGTCGAATTGCTCGCTGTGGAAAGACGCCAATTTCCCGAATTGATATTATCTGAATAGATAAAATACGCCCCATCCACAAATTCTCCAGCTACAAGCGTATCTCCAAAACCTAAATAAAGGTTGTAGCGATCTGTTCCATCTGAGAGTGTCGGAATCCGTATCATAAAATTCAAAATCATCCTTCCTCCTCCAAAAAGAAGGCATGTAGTATCCGTTTGGATTCCGACAACATCGGTCGCCAAAGCTCCTGTACTCAAAACGATCACCCCAGGATGGGCAGCGCTGGCAAAAGCACCCGTTGTTTCTATGGTAGATCCGACAACTGTATGGGAAAAAATGGCTGAGCGGAATACCGCAGAAGCAGTGCTATACCTGCCAAGAAACTCTTCGTGGATAAAATAAGTGTTCCTCGGATTGTACCATCTAACAGAAGAACCATCTTCTGTTACCCAAGCTCCTGGATATGGATTAATGGCAGGGATCTCATTTGAGACATTGATCTGAGGATCTCCTGCCGTTCCAGCAGGATTGACAAAAGTCACCCTTGTCGGAGTCGCAGTCGTCAATGTCCTTGCAGAGGCTGTTCCCGCTCCGGTCCTTGCGATAAATCCATTCACTGCAATCTTATAGATAGAGTTTAAAAGGCCGTCCGCTTTCAATGCGTTTGGATTCGCAAGGTCTATTGCAAGCCCTTCCCCGGCAGTCACCACATCCGTTGCAAGCTTTGTCTTGGTCACTGATCCGTCCGCAAGTCCTGAAGCAGTTAGAGGAACCCCTTTATTAGGACCTCCTGAATGGTCATGGGAATCGACATTCCTCATTCCAGCAGCAAATGACGTATCATAATTCGTCTCTCCTGGAGAGGGGATGTAAATCGACATATTCGGGGTGATATCTCCCATTTCTTCTCCTTAAGTTTCGAAATGGCCTGCAACCATAATGCTTCCTGAAGTGTCAATCGAGACTGCTTGCGCCGCAGCTCCCGAACTGATCGCATTTAATTGCATGAATGTGGTGTTTGGGTTTACATAGGCTGAAAATTGTGTCGCCGGATAGGTTAAATCGGCAGTCCAAACCGCAGAGGGATTAAAGCTATTGGCAACATTCGCAGATGTGAAAGGAAGGCTTTGAATCTGAAGATTTCCTGTAGCCCCTACAAGATTTGTCCACACAATATAGATTTGATAAAAAATCCTATCTCCTACACGGGTATATCTTCCCACCTGAGTGGTGTATGTGCCTGCCCCGGCCATTGTGGAACCGCCCACAGTAGGAATGAACGTTCCCTCTTCATAGAAAGAGGAATTCATCTTTGAAGCAGTAAGTGCTCCATTGGCGATTCCTCCATTGGGAATTGGAACCCCCTTCCCTGTCGTATGGTCATGGGTATCTACATTTTGCATTCCTGTAAGAAAAGCCGCGTCGAAATTGGTCTCTCCGACAGAGGGAACATATATCGCCATATTAGGAGTCGATTGACCCATCGTAATCTCCTCTTAAAAGGATTAAAGATTCTGAGAAGGGGAAGAATAAATCTCTTTTTTCCCAATCTCTTCCTTAATGGATTCGTATTTTACGTTCTTTCTATGTATTGAACGGGCCACCTCGATTCCATCTCTCATGATTGTATTGACATACTTGCAATGAACGTCTGGATTGATTTTCCCATCTGTAAAGACGAGTATCATCTCCCTGAGTTCTGTTTTTTCTTCTAGAGCCATATTTCCTCTCTTTTTTATCCTGTCCTATAGGTAAAATTAAACCATTGGCTATGAGTGGCCGCCGGGGTCAAAGCCGCATTCAAAGTGCCGCTTGTGATTAAATTTGCATAGATCGTCGCTGTAGCCGCATTCGCATTTCCGGCGATTTGCCATACGCTATCCCCAGCAAGGGTTGTGACTGTAACGACCGCAGTCCCGAAATAATCTAAACCTGAAACGTTGCTGCATGTGAAAGGAAGCCCTGTCATCGTCAAATTCCCAGATCCTGTCCCTGTCACGCTGCTTAAAACAATCCTGCACCAAACATGGACAGTGTTGCCGATCCTGATATAACGTCCTAATTGCGTCGTATATCCGAAAGTAAGCCCTGATCTAGATAAAGCCGGGGTGAATGATCCTTCCTCATATTCTTCAAGAGTATTTGCTCCTTCATCGAAAGAAATTCTTGAAAAATTGGTCCCTCCCTGCTTGGTGGTGGTTGTGACATTTGTGACTCTTGAATCTGTAAAATCAATTGTGTCATAAGCGATAGTTCCGGCCCCCGTGATCGCATTCGCATTGCTACTGCTAACAAGGCCGTTTCTAAATAGGAGGCTTCCTGAAGCTCCTATAGAGATGGCCGAAGCGGTTCCAGAAGCAAATTCACTATGGATGAACTGGCATTGTCCGGAACCGTCTAGTGTTGCCGCAGTTGTATTCAAAGATCCTGGAACAACCCTCGAATAAAGAGCATTGAAAGCCCCTGTGCTGGAAGTTGATACGGGGGATGCAATGGAACTATAGTTAAGAGAAACAGTACCTGCTGAATTGGATGATGAAGTGGTTGAATTCCCTTCATTTGATAAATTACAGAAGAAAAAGTTTAAAGTTCCTGCTGAATTGTTCCAGAGTCTCACTCCCGTTGTGGTTATTCCTCCAAGGCAGTTAATGCAATTAACCTGTGCATTTGCATTGGCTACATTGATTCCATCGTTGTCATCAACGATGAATGTGCATTCAACGAAATAAACAGCCTGGGAATTGCTCCCTGTCGTTTGAAAAAAGTAATCTACGTTAGTGAAAAACCTAATCCCGCTTATGCCCAATGTCCCAGCGTCTGTGAAAGTGATTTTTCCGACAATATTGACTTGTCCGGCATGTCCTTGAGCGGGATAAGCCGTAATTCCCACTCCTGATTTCGCTGTGAAATTCTCCGTATAGGTTCCTGGCTTAATGAAAATCGTGTCTCCAAAAACAGCGGCTGCCATCGCTCCAGCAACTGTGGTATGGGTGGCTCCATCAGACAGACCATCCGAAGATACGATCCAGTGTGTTGTATTGAATTTACTATCGTTTGTTTGAGCTGTCATCAAGGGTCTCCGCAAATAATCATGTTCAGGCCAATGGATGGGTCTACGACTGAATTTAAAATCACGGCGATTCCAAGAATATTTACAGTGCCTCCTCTAAATTCCATAGTGACGCTCTCCTGTGTTTTCGATATAATTTTTGGAATTGCTATTGAAGAAGAATTGTCTTCCGCAATGAAAAGGGCGCAATAATCTGAATTGGGGAATCTTTTCAAAAAAGAGACTGTATAGTTGCCAGTAGAATTTTTTACACATCCTTGCACATTGAATGAGCTTAAAACAGCTCCTGAAGTATTTATCTTCGCCCATGCTAAAATCCTGTTTTTCTCCCTGGGACACAAAGTCATCTCAAGCTAAAACCCAAATTCCTATAGAAGAAGTGGTCCACCAATCGTTTGTAGAAGATTGATATCTTAAAACTAAACTATCTCCAATCGCAGTATTAGTCAGAGTCCCTCCTGCCGATGTAGCTACCGAACCCAAATGAGCGACTTGGGCTCCGTCAAGCCGGACAACAAGAGTTCCCGCCCCTGCCGTTGTGGCGATAAAAATCAATTCGTCTCCGTTTTCTGGAGCCGTAGGGGTTGTCAATGTTACAGAGGCTGTCGAGTAGCTTCCAGAATCTGAAAGGACGGCCGTATTGGCTGCCTGATCTGTAAATACAACGCTATTGATTGTATAATTTCCAGAAGCGAATCCAACCGTGATCCCAGGGCCTCCGTCAATCAGTGCCGGAGCAAGGGAAACAAAACCGTTCGATACGTTAAAATCATCCGCATTGAAAGCGGCAGTCCCTCTAACTGCGGTTCCCGTTGTTCCAGATGTGCAAAAAGGCTTCCAGACGCTGACTGTCTGTGTTATAGTCCCTGCGATTCCAACGGCTGTTCCGGTTAGAGCAAGATCTGCATAGACAAGTGTTCCTGTCCCCGTAGAGAAATTGCCTCCAGCATCATTTGTTTCGATTCTGCACTCGTGCAGTCTGGCCGTCCCTGCGGCGGTAAAATCGACAACAGCCCCAGTTGCTTGTAAGAAGCAGGAGATCGCACTGGCTATTGCAGTCGCGTGGTCTATAGAAATCAAAGTCGAACCTTGAATCTTTGCTCCCTGGGCATAAATGGAGCTTCCGTTATTTATGGATAAAGAGTCATTTGTACCGCTTAAGACATGGATTCCCCCTTCTATTTCAAAATAGGTATTGGCTGTTAAAACTGCCATCACTTGGGCAGCCGTCCTGCAACTGGAGAGGTAAACATTCGCCGTCCCCGCAGGATTAGAAGAAAACATAATGGCATTGGCCGCTGTATTTTCAAGATAGCAATCTCTAAAATAAAGGTTTTTAGTTCCTGCGCCGCTGATCGTGAAATTATTTCCGGTAGTGGCCGAGAAATAAACATTTAAATAATGAGCTGTTCCATTTCCTGAAAATGTATGATTCCCGTCTATTTTAACTATTGAAGACTCCGCCCCTCCTGCAATTGCAACAAGGCCCACATTGACCGCAAGAGTTAAATTTTCTGTGTAGGTTCCTGGCCTTATAAAGACTACCCCTCCACCGGCTCCTGAAGCAGCGGTAATGGCCGCCTGGACAGTCGTATAAGTCCCCCTAGACCCGACAACTGCGGAGGGATCGACTACATAGGGGGAAAACCATCTTCTATTCTCTATTCCGAGCTGTCCGGCGCCCAAATTATGCGTTATGATTGAATCTGCCGGAAGAGTCGCTATGGCCCCTTTGACATCGATATCCCCTGAGACCGGAGTGACAGCGGCTCCCACATCGGGAGTCAGTGTCTCAACATCTGCCCCGGGACCTGTTTGATCAGAAAGAATTCCCGATTGACTCATGAAAATGCTACCTCCACCCAGACAAGGCCGGTAGTTGGAGCCCCGGAAACCCTTTTTTGAAAAATAGCCTGTCCTGTATCTGCAAAAATATCGTTTGTCTTCAAATCTAGAAGCCTGAATGTATTCGCTTTCAACCTATAATGATTCGTCGTTCCGTCTAAAGAAAAATAGGCATCCGCATCTGTGTCGTTTGCCATATAAATATACCGGATCGGCCCTCCGAAAACAGGTCCCATCTGAGTATAAGAAGCCCCTATCACCCCGAAGGCTGCCTCCCTGACAGCCTCCGGCTTCAACCTAGCCCCTGTATTTGACATAAAAGAGGCCTCCTTTTCAGCTCACAAATGATGTTGTATTGTATCCGACAACAAACACCTGCAAATCGGCATCGTTGACGGCAGTGTTATCTGTCGCCTTGACCGTCTGAAAAACAAGCTGTGAAGCTGTTTTCGTCGTGATCTCAACGATTGTATCAACCTGTCCTGTGTTCGATTCAAAAAACACATAAGGAATGTCGCCGAAAGCGACATTCCAGTTAATCGTGACAACATTCAGAGCCTTGCTGATTGTGCAAAGGAAAAGGCCCCTATTGTCAAGGCCGGCTGTTCCTGCCGAAGCCCCGACAGCCGACCCATCGATTGAGAAAGTGAACAGCTTGGAACCCGGCTGATCCATCCATGTTGGAAATGTTTGCCTGGACATTCTTGCCTCCTTATGAAGTTGCCAATCCTGTTATCACCCCAGTGAATACAGGATTGATGTAAAATTCAGCATAAGTCGCATAGAAAATTGCATAACTGTCTAATGGAGTTCCACTTACATGCAAGGGGAAGAATATCGTATCCCCATTCTCGATAAACCCTCCAGGATCATTCCCTTCAGCAGTATCGGGACGGATATACATATGGACTTTTTTCCTATTAATGCTATACAGACGATCTTCCTGGCAAAATGGAGACCAGTGAAGTCTGACTGTTCTTCCATTAATTTTAACCGCAGCTACCTGCGATCCAGATTCTCTCTCAGGAGAAACCTGGGGCTGTATGTAGATGATCGACTTTGCGTCTTCTCCATCTTCAAAAAGCCTAAGTTGAGTCATCGACATGATATAATCAGTCGGAAGCTCTCCCCTTGCTAAGAAACGCATTTGCTGATCTAGCTGCCTCATTAATTTGACTGAAAGAGTTTGTCCGCCAGCAGCCAATCTGCTTGCTGTCCAACGGTAGCCTACATTCACCCCATAAAGAGATCCTGAAGTTGTATCCACAACCCCTCTTAAACCGAACATCTCATTATCTTTCGATTTTTGCTTGTAAAGGATCTCGCCTATCGCAGGAACTTGAGACCCTGCTTGTCTTACGACCCTGATCGTCCTGGTGGAAAGATTAATTTCTGTGATAAGGAAAAGATCTGTCCCTGAAGCAATATTCAAAAGATCGTTCAGCATCCAAGTAGCTTCTAGCCAAGTGGCTGCCGTAATGACCAAGGAATAATCTCCAGGAGCATTTACAGTAACAGTTTGAATGGTTCCTAAAGCTCCCGTCCCTTCTCCAAAAAATTGTCTTGCAATTTGATCTGCAAAGGTTCTTTTAAGTGTCATGATCGAAAGCTGGGTAGCATCCATGAACGCTCCCAAATTTGATCCAGCCTTTCTTGCGGCTTTCATCGACTGGGAATCTATGACTGATGTGCAATAGACAGATTTGGCTGTGATAAATGGCCTGTTAATGGAAGGTGCGGATGAATTAGGAAGAGTTCCAGATGATTGCCCCCCTCCAAAATCGACCAACTGAGCCATTTCAAGACGATTACCTACGAATTTTGAAGATTTTTCGATCATTCCGATCAATTCGGAATGGTCCCATCCGGCTGCATCAAGCTCGAAATCTCCATAGGCGATCCGATAGAGATTGCTTAAATCAGCCAGGCTAAATTGCTTTATGACTGAAGACATTTTTTACCTCGCGTTAGCAGTTTTTTTTCTTTCCTCAAGCTGCGCTTTAAGCAAATCAAAGTCAGAGGCTTCCTGCTCCCGCATATGCTTTACGGAAGAGGAGCTGCGCTGCTTATCAGAAAGCACTCTTTGCGCTTCCTTTTTGGAAGGCTTAAGAATCTCCCTTAAAATTTCTCTGACATCTTCTTCATCGAGGTCTGGGTTTTGTATAACTTGGTCTCTGACTGCAAAGATAAGATCGTTATTTTTCGACATCGAAGGATCTACATCGGAAATCAATCCCGAGATATCCGCCTGGAGAAGCGTCTCTTGAATCAGCTTCTCTGTCATATCCATAACGTCCGACTCATCTTTGCATTCTTTCATCAATTCCTCGCTTTCCAAAACAGCGTCGACCATTCGGGAGAACTGCTGATCCCCTATCTCCCCATATCTAGAAAGAATCTCCTGTTTCTTTTGAACCACAGCGGATTCCCTCTCTTTGAGGGATAAATCTTCATTCGCCCTTTTGAGCTTTTTTTCAAGATCCTGAGCCTTTCTTTCCGGCTCAGTCATTTTTGCGAGCTTTTCAGCTTGCTCCCCGAGTTTTTCCAAATACGATCTGTATTCGAAAACGGTCTCGGAACCGCTAGCCATTTTTTCCAGATATTCCAAAGCCCCAATAGGGTCTTCCTTTGAAATCTCTGCAAATTTTTTGAAAGTGGACTGCACTTTCTTTTTTTCTTCCGCCAAAGAGTGCATCCTGTTTTTTACAGCAACATCCCCAGCAGCTCTTTCTTTCAAATCTTTTAAACTCATTTTTACCGTTTTTTTATCAGCCGCCATTTCTATTTCAGCGTCCTCATCCACCTCAAAAACAGAGTCTCCTTTTTTAAAAATAGATTTTTTATTCAATGACTCTTTTTTTTCTTGAATAGGATTTTTATCCTCTTCAGGAGATGTCTTTTCCAGCCCTTCCTTTAGAGGAGATTTATTCTTTTCAAGCTGATTTTTCAGTTCTTGAAAATTATCTTTATCGGCTTCAATCTGAACGGATTCCATAACCAATTCCTTATAGGCTGAAAGGTTTTCGTTAAGATCATTTCGTTGAAATAAACGAAATAATCGAATCGGTTATATCGGTGATAGTTAAGCGACTTCTCTAGGAAGCGGCTCAATCATTTGATCGAGAGAAGATCCCTCCAATGGAGGAACTCCTATATCGGTTCCCCCAGGAGGCAGGGGGATTTCGTTGACAGGAACCGGGGTATAAAAGGCAGGAAACTGCCTTAAACGTTCCATCCTGGCCCCAAACAAAGGATTTTCAGATCTTATTTCGAACATGAGCTTCTCTGTAGCAGCGACATGTTCTATAAATAAATTCTTAACTTCCTCTGGAGACGATTTAAAGTCAAGCGTCTGCATCGGAATCATGTGTGTTTCCCAATGAGTAATCAGATCTTCATAGCGTGCAGGAGGAGAGACTGGCCTTCCGTTTAGCATGTCTTGATTTTCAGCTTCAGCAGAAGAAACGCTAGCAGTTATGATATTCATGAATTTCTTAGAGTGAGAAAGACCTAACACATCAAGAAAAAGTTCATTGCTTATCAATTCAGGAAATTCCCTTTTGATCGAGATCATCATCTGAGTTCTAGCGGCTTTGCTATTTGCCAGATTCCCTGTTGTATGGATTTTTACATCATAGGTTTTCTCTAAATTGATCGGATCGAAGAATCTTAACTGATAGCTATTGTGCCTCCCCAGAATTTTAATTAATCTTCCATCTTCTTTTCTGTATTTGTCTTTTGCCACCGTAATCATGAGGCGAAATAGAAGCTCCATGCACTTTATATGTTCTTTGATGTCAGGGCCTGCAAGCTGGTTCCTTAAATCCTCGAAGTGCTGTAAGGCTACAAAAGAGTCAAGCTGGGCATTGGGAGTATCTCCCCTTATCATCGGCGTCTGAAGGCCCATCTCATCAATATTTCTTCTCAAAGCCTCTCTTAAATTTTGCAAATTAGGCGTGCTGCTTGCGGGAGTTTCAATAGTAGGTTTGATATTTCCATCCCATTCGATCCCTACATTTCCATCAGGAATCCTCTGAACATCTACTCCAGAAGAAACATGGACGAACATCTTTGGGCTTTCCATCTGGGCATTGTTGAACCACTGATTAGTGATATCGTTATAGGCTTCAACCAGGTTTTTCTCATTTCTGAAAAGAATCGGGATAGATCTTGTGCCGATCCCCATTCTTAAGTCCCTGAAACGAACTATAGGCAATTCTCTGTTATTGATGATTGTGGGCATGGACAAAGGTTCATTCATCAAAATATGATCTCTTGAACCGACGATGTATCTCCCTTCCGGCATGAATTCCATGCTTCTATGGTAAAGATAAAAAATAGTTCTTCGATCAGGATTATCTTTATCCGATCCTGTAAAGGGATCGAAATAGCTATCTGGAACCCTTTTAGAACCATCTTTAGGAGAATCCCAATCATATTTTGGAAATTTTTTCTTCAAATAATCAACATCTTTGCTCTCTTTCCAGTAAAACCAAAGGGAATCATCAAAACGCATTTTAGGGTCAAATTGAACCTCCCAAGGATAGGGATTAACAAATTCAATATCTCCTATCCTGAGTGATTTTCTGATTTTAAGATTTTTCCCATCCATTGATTCTATCGGTTTTTCATCTTGATCAAGGAAATCCGCGTCTTCATCGATTTTTTGTTTCGCTAAAGGATGAAGATCCCCCTTCTCCGGATTCCACATCACGACCAAGAAAGATTCTCCGAATATTTTTTTTTGCATTTCAGAGACAAAACGCCACTGCTCTGTTCCGATGTCATAATTCATCGACTCCAACCATTCTTTCACCACATTGCAGGCCACTTTATCCCCGTAATCATCTGTATTCGGAAGGACATCGGGTATGAGTTCATGAGAAGTAATCAATGAAACCTGATCCATGACCACTCTATAAACTTCATTCACGAATATTTTCTGTGGATCTGACCAAAAATCCGATGTGGCAGCGAATGTGGCAAGATAGGGAGAAGAGAAATTAGGGTTTATTCCGGAACCTAAAAAAAAAGCAAGGTTTTGCTTTTGCTCCAGAAAAAGAGGCCTGTAATAGCTATTCAGGGACATATCGGTTTCCCTGAACCAGTCGATCACTTCCTGATCTTTTTTAAAATTTATCGAATAAAGAGGTTTGGCATAAGGAATCTTCTTTTGAATAAAAAGTTTGTAAAGATCAGCCTCTGCCATTTATTCCTCTGTTTTTTCTCCGTTTGCAGAATGTCTGGAAAAAGCGGAATGAACGCTAGACCAATTGTTTTTCCTCACTGAATGCTCAGAAGCAGGAGAATTTTTCTCATTACAAACACTCATCCGTTTTTCGCATACCTCTATTGAAATCAAAATGTCTTCTAAAATATTCATGGTTTTTAGAAGCATGCACGTGTAAATCATATTAAACAAAATGGAGAGCAACACTAGTGAGATAATCAATCCGGTTGGAATAGACATAAAAATAAAAAATTTAATATCCTTCTTTTGATGAATTTCAAAAAAAAAGTCAAGGTTTTTATGAATTTGAATAGAAATAATCCATTTGAAGAAAGAAGAAACAGATCTATTAGCAATGAAAATGAAAGAAAAAAGGAATCGAACGAAAACTACACAGACTCCTTTATGAAAGACTGGCAAAATTGCAGGGAAAGGCATGAGGGTCAGAAAAGAATCATACAGGCTTATCTTGACGGAGCGCAATATATCATAGCCAAGGCCGGAAGGAAATTCGCTAAAACCACCTCTGCGATAGATATCGCCTGGCACTTCGCCAACGAAAAGCCTAATCGCGTGATCTATTTTTGCTATCCTACAATCGCCATGGGAATCGAAGTTTTATGGGAGGAAAAAAGACTTCAGCGTTGTGATCTTTATGATGACCGAATGAAAGACAAATATGTGGAAAAAACCGATGACTCACGGCATATCATCTCGTTCAATAATGGGAGCTTCATGAAGCTTATTGGAACATGGTCAGAAGCAAGGGGAAGGGGAACTCAGCCCGATCTTCTTGTTGTAGATGAGCTTCAAGATTGTTCCGCAAGCTATCTCGACGCTATGGACCCTAACCTAGCTGCAAAGGATGGGAAGTGTTTTATGTGCGGAACCCCACCAAAAAAGAGAAATCATTTTTATGAATGGTGGGATAGGATCGGAAACAATCCAAGGGGAAAGCAATTCCATTTTACAAGTTACGACAACACCTCTCTTCCCCATTTGCAAGAGTGGCTAGACAGGAAAAAAGAAGAACTTTACAAAGCAAGCAAGCACGATGAATGGATTAGAGAATATCTGGCCGAGGATTGCTTTTCAAGCGCGGATAGGGTTCTTCCAGATGTGGAATTTAAAGAAAACCTAGATGAATTTTTAAGGAGTTTTGACCCAAAAGAAAGGATTCCTGTTCTAGCTGTATCCATGCAAGGAAAATACTTTTGCGCTGTTCTGGCGATTGTTGTTAGGCGTAAAGCTATTTTCATTTTGGAAGGGGAGAATTTTTCTCAAATTTGGAACACTTCCTTTTCTGAAATCTACGAAAAACTGGGAAATAGGATGAAAGAAATTCAGGATCTTTGCCCCGTCAAACTGAGGCATGTGGTTTGGGACCCCACTCAATCCCTTGGAGATGTTATAAATAGATTTTCTAAATGCAGAAAAGACATCAAATGGCAAGAGAGGGGGATTCCACTCCTGAGAGAAATGATTCTTGGGAAGAAAATTTTCTTCAGTTCGAAGATTTCCGATTTTGGTCTTGAGTGTCAAAACCTTCTGAGAGATGAATCTGAGAAAGAAATCGAAAAAGGATATCCTTTCGTTTCGGCCCTCAGCATGCTTGTGAATGAATATTTCTCCATGGAAAGAAGCTCTCAGGAAGATTTGAAGGAATTCGACAAATATCAAGGTTTTCGAGAAATGGGGATTCCATGCCCCAGAAAGAAAAAACCTAAAAGCATTTTCAAGATGGGTTTTTAATTTTATTAAAACAAACTCTCTTGTGAAACTGTTTTTTTTTGAAACTTTTGACGATGTCGTCATGATTCGAGTTCTCATGCAATTTAACCAAATGTTGCTTCACGTTCGATTTTTTTTCAAGTTCAAATTTTTTGTAATCTATTCATCAAGGAAGTCAAATGTGGTTGACTCCCTGAGATCTTCGTTAGGAAAACATATCTCAAAAAAAGATTTTATCCTTGACTCTATTTTTTCATTAAATTTTTCTCTTGTTATTTCTATAGAAAAATTCGTCGTGATTACTGTGGGAAGCCTGTTTCCAACCCTCTCATCTAGGATGACATAAAATTGCCTGTTCACTCTTTCAGATTGCCTTTCCACACCGAAATCGTCCAGGAAAAGAAATTCGACTTCCGAATACTTTTTTAAAATATATTCTTCATTCCCTTCGTTGAAAGCGTTAAGCAGCTCAGAATCAAGACTATAACATCTTTTATAAATCATTCTTCCATAACCTTCGATCTCTATCAAACTTCTCAACAAAGCAGTCATGAAAAACGTTTTTCCTGATCCGCAAGGTCCTGAAATATAGAGAGAAGGCTTTTTTTTCGTAGAAATCCATTTTTTCCCTATCTCAACGATCTTTTTGGGAATTTCTGTACAATTCTCAAAACTTGCATTTTCATAGATTTTTTGGATTTTAAACTGGCTCACAGCATCTTTCCAGGATATTTTCATCGTGATTCCTCTTTCTTTTCTCTTTTGTAATCAGCGAAAGAGATTCCTCTTCCGGGTTTGATATATTTTGGATATTCGAATTTATGATCTAAAACACGTTTTGAGCCATTTTTTTTCATCTGAGACAAAAGCGTATCGAATTTTTTTTCCAGGTAGCTCATCGAGTGTACATGGCTGATCCAGAAAGGGTCTCTGTGGGCAAAACGGATCACTTCGATAATGGGTTCTTTCCTCCCAGAGAAGCGCTTAAGCAACCGCTCTGCGGATTCTTTCTGCGTTTTGGTTTTCCTGGCTTTTGTTTTTGGGAATTCAGGATAAAAAGAAAAAAGAGATTGAAAAAAGGATTCCAGAAGATTCGCAGAATCTTCGAGGAGAGGCAAAGCCTCGACTTTTTCTTTTGTATATTTTTCTTTTTCTTCTTCTATCTTCTTTTCATTCTTCTTATACATTACGCCACTAAGAAGTGGTGCAGATGCCGGTGCAAACAAAGTTTTTATTTTATTGCAAACATCTCTATATGTGATAGTTATGAGTGTTACGGGGTGTACCGCTTTCTGTACCGCTAATCCAAAATCAGAAAAACGGGATATAGATCGCATAACGAAATACTTATCAATTTTTTCTGATTTTGATCTCAAATTGTAAATTTCTGCGAGTTTTCCAAAAGATATTAAAAGCTCTCCTGGTAATATTGTGAGGTCATTTCCTTTATATGAAATTTTATTTGTTTTCCATTCAGAAAGTTCGATGATCAAGATCAGAAGCAACTTTTGTTTTGCATTAAGCTTTTTCCATTTTTTGCATTGAAAAAGGCTTTTTTCAACTTTTATAAAACCTTTGTGCTGTTCTGGTGCAGATTCCGGTGCAAGTGCCGGTGCAAACAAAGTTTTTATTTTATCACAAACATCTAAATTTGTGATTGTTATGAGACTGAAAGGGTGTACCGCTTTCTGTACCGCTTTCTGTACCGGTTGATTCGTTTTTTGGTATGATTTCTTGCTGTTTTTTGCTGTTTTTATCGATAAAAAGTTAAAACTTGAAAGACGGGAAAGAGCACGCTGAATGATCCTCCTATTTACTTTTTCCGAACTTGATTCAACGCGTTCATTATACGCATAAACAAGCTGGCTTATGGAGATTAAAATCTGTCCTGGTAGTGTTGTGAACAGGATTCCTTTATGAGATATCTTTTCTTCCTTCCAAGAGGAAAGTTCCAGGATAAGAATGTAGAGGAGTTTTTGTTTTTTGTTTAGAGAGATCCAGTCAGGATCTTCAAACAATTTTCTTGGAATCTTTATGAATCCATTGTTTGACATGGAAAGCTCCTTGATTTTTTTTCAAGGGCCAGCCATGATGGATTTATCATCATTTGCATCATGGATAGCCTCCTAGATGTTTTTTTCCAAAAGCCGGAGTTTCCTCTCCGGCTTTTTTTTCTTTGTAGATTTTTATAACAAAATTAACCCAGAAATTCAATGACGTGATTGGAGAATATTTTTTTTCTCTTTGGAAATCTTTTTTCGTTGCATTAAATCTTTCTCCTGAGCAAAAATGTTCAACGGAAATTAAATATGAATTGTCGCAAATAGATGTTTTGATTTTTGTAAGATTAAGTTTTTTCATTTTGATACGTTCAAGCCTCATGAATATTCAAAATTAATCAACATGATCTAAAGTCCGATAATAATTTTTTATTTGGTCACGCAGGTAAAAAATGTAAAATCGGATGAAAATCAGAATGTCATTCTATAGTTAGCGGCTTGATATTATGTTCAGGAATGATTATAGAACGCTCGCCAGTTTTTTGATCGAACCTGTCATCAATTAGGTTTAATTTCTTTAGTTTTTTTGTCCAAACATTAATTGTTGGATATGAAGCTTTAAAATAATTAGAAAGGAATTTTCTTCTATATGGAATAGGACCATATTTTGATAATTGTTTTAATCCTGACAAATAAATTTTTTCTCCCCAAGAAAGCTCATCGTTTGAAAGTATTCCACTTTCAATAAATAAGCTTTTTGGTGGTTGTTTTTTTTGTTCTGGTATTTTTGATGGTTTTTTCATTATAGTTCCTTTTTAGAATTTTTAAATTGCAGGAATTGATAGTTCAGGAGAAATTGTCGGCTCAGCAGATTGATTTGAATCGATAATATCTTCAGCACTTCCATGTGTATGAACCAGACTAACATTATATGTGCATGAATTGAAAAAAAATAACAAAGAAATAAATATTGTTTTTCCCATTTTTTGACTCCTTGAGATTGAAAAATTTCAAATTTTCATTTTATTTATTTAATGTCAATAAAATTTTTATGAGTGGAAAGAAATCATTTCTTCAGCTATATATTTACTAGGAAAATGGAGGATAGAGCATGTTCGAGAAAGTCAAGTTTCAGTGGCAGCCACTTGTCGAACTTTCCTTGGTCCTATTAACCATTTTAGGTTCCACAATCCCTCTATACTTGCATACAGACAATAAACTAGAGGCTGGTATGCAATGTATAAGACAAGAAATGAGACAAGAAATACAAGCTCAGAATGCCCGCACAGATAGGCTATATGAGATGTTCATCCAGCTTTTAAAGGAAACAAAATAAAAGCGGGGTTTCCCCCGCCAAACAACCACACAAAAGAAGAATTTGAGAAATCCTAGGATTGGAATCCACACTCCCATTCGCGTACATTCACTTGACCAGCTACAGGAGCCGCGGCATTCAAGAAAAATATGAATGGTACAACAAATAATCCTGAAGTGAACGTATAGGCAGCTGTAACTAGTGGAGCGACTCCATCGATAAGGTAGGTTACAACTCCAGTTGAACTGACTAAAACTTTCAATTCATGAATTTCTGCATCTGCCCAATTGTTTGTTGTGTCCGTTGAGACTGTGGCCGCGTTCGCCAAAATGGTTTCAATGAAAATATCGCCTGATATTACATTCAGAACGGCCATATCTGTATAATCATCAATATTTGCCTGATAAGCTTCCGCTTCTCTGAAACCTATAGCACAATCATCTGTCCCAGAAACATCAGCAATGCTAAATCGAACCCTGAAAAAAAATGCTGGATCTGTTCCAACCTTGAATGCTTGTCTATTTGATGTAAGAATGCCTGCACATAGTTCTACGCCATCATTGTCTGTTTGATCCATATTGATGTCTAATGCTGATTGACCTTCTGCAACGCTTCTGATTATGGGAGCTGTAATGGTTTGTGTCCCTTTGATATGATATTCAAGCTCTATATCTGGATTTATCAAAAGATTTGTGTCCCCAGCAGTCCCTCCGGCAGCTCCACCTGCTACTTTCGATGTAACCGGGTTGTAGATCCAGTTTGAGTATTGATAGTTTTCGTCCCAAAATCTTCTATTGATGGCATCGGAATAACGCCATTTGTTGATTACGGTTGGTGTTGGCATAGAATAACTCCTCAGAGTTAAAGGTTTTTGAAAGCACGCCCGCAGACGTACAATTCACAAATACCATATAATATATTTATTTTAGTAAAAATTTTTCTTCTTATTCATTTTTTTAGGAATCTTTTTTCCTCCTAAAGTTTCTTTATTAAATCCTTTTATATCTTCTCTGAGATGGGAGGCCACTTTCTTAAGAGTTTTTTTCGAATTTTTGTGCATTTGACTTTTTTCTCCTTTTAAGTTAAACATTTTTTATGTTATCTGATCGAGATGAAAATATCAAAAAAACTTAGGAGGAAGCGATGAAATACGAAAATAAAAAAGGAATAGAAAGCAAGCCGGATGCTTTATGCCATAAAGGTGAAAAATATGAGACAGCAAAAGATTCTAAAATTCCTGGCCAGATGTATGTCCCGAAAAAAACTCATAACGAGTCAAATTTCGCCGCAGAAAAAAAAGAAAAGTATTAAATTATTAATTTAATTATATTTTTTAGCTGTTCCATTTTAAATAGATAGTTTTCAGCGCTTAATCATTTGATTACGTAAATCGTTTGTCTCTATTTTCAACTCAGACCACTTTGCATTTGATTCAGCTTTCAACTCAGCCCATTTTTCATTGTTTTCTTTACTCAGAACAGACCACTTTGCATTTGATTCAGCTTTCAACTCAGCCCATTTTTCATTGTTTTCTTTACTCAGAACAGCCCATTTTTCGTTCATTTCTTTGTTAGTTTGGCAATACATTTCATAAAGTTTATCCGATCTTTTTGCTTGCTCGTCTATGGCTAAACGTAAAACCGAAGTTTCTTGTCGAATAGACGAAGTTTCTTGTCGAATAGAGGCTATATCCTCTCTCAGATCTTTCCGTATTTCTCTAGTGAAATACCACATGATGATAGTCATTCCGATCAGTGTTTGAGCATTAAAAACACTTAAAAATTCTAAAAATTTATCCATTTCGATTCTCCTTTTTAAATGCAAGTGTTTTCAACGCTTAAGCATCTGGGTACGCAATTCGTTGGTCTCTATTTTCAACTCAATCCACTTTGCATTTGATTCAGCTTTCAACTCAGCCCATTTTTCATTATTTTCTTTACTTAGAACAGCCCATTTTTCGTTCATTTCAGCATTTGACTCGCAATACAATTCGTAAAGCTTATCAGTCCTTGCTCCCTGTCTCTCTATTTTCCCATCTAACGTATAAAAACCACCTAATAATGTGACCAATACCACGACAAATTCGATATGGATGAACCATATATTTTTATCCATCGGCATTCTCCTTAGCATGTCTATTATAACGCATTAAGAAAAAGAATAGAACGCGAACTATTTTCTTGGCAGATGTTTGAGAATTTTTAGATCGACCATTTGATTGCAGTCGTCCACCATCTGTTTGAGGAGATCAGAGTCGTATTGATAACCCGTCTCTTCTCTTCTCTTGATCTTCGTTTCATAAAACCACTTTTCATCACGGAACCAATAATGGTTAAGCTGAATTTTATCTACAGAAACACCTGTAGCTTGGCATTCCAAAAACTGTGGAATATGGTGCTCATTCACTATAATGAAGCCTTCTATGGGCTCGAAAATATGGTTTCCGCAACTAGCGTACTTGCTATTTTCATTGATCCGATCCGGCCTAATAATGCATTTCACGAAGCGGTTCGAGTTCCATTTCGGCTCGTCATACCATATTTCCGACCTCAGCAAAATGGTCTCAATAAGAGATCTACCGTGAAGATCTGAAATGCCCCCGGTACCGAATAGAAGCCAATTCATAGAAAGGCCAGCATGTTTATGATATGGCTCAAGAAAACACGTTATCTTTCTTCTATTGCAGACAATGAACTCATCGACGTCTATCATGGCTGCCCACTTTGCCCTCTTCCTGATGCGCCTAATAGCGTCCTTCATGGCGTCAAGTTGAGCTTTCGGCCACTCAGGATATAACCAGTCGATCAATTCGACTGTTCCCTCTTTGATATAAGGATCCAATACCTCTTGATAGTTGTCATCACTCATGTGGTTATACAGATAGAATTTGTCAACTCCATTGTACAAGTGATAGTCTATCCATTCTTTCAGCCATGGCGCCTCATTTTTGAAAATTGAACATATGACAAGCTCGTATTCCTTTGCTTCGCAAAGACCAAATATGGTAATAAAATATAGCAAGAATTTACAAATTTTCATGTTGCATATCCCAACAGAAGTTCTAGACTGGATCCACGAAAATAGGAGAACAGTAGCGTACATTCTTCTTAACCTATTCTGTTTAGCAGTGTTGTTCAATGCTTGTCAACTTATCAATGATAAGACCGGAATGAAGGATGATAATATCGTAGAAGAGATCACCGAAGCTGTGATCAAAAGCAATACTGGAATAGACATCGATCTTATTCCAAGATCACCAGAATAAGGCCTTAACATCTGTAGTATTTCACTAACATAAATAACCAATAATCAACCTCGTCGGCGTGTTCTTTTGCATTTTTCATGCGCTGATTATATTGGTCTCTCATGTTCAGATATTTGAAAGTTTCGTGCGCTGTATACGCAATGATGGCAGCAATCACTGGAGACCAAGGGGTGAATTGTTTTCCACAGATTACTGAAATAGCCGCAGTTGCAGCGATCCACATTCCTTCGACTTTATCTGTGAAAAGCCCCGATCCTTTCAGTATTTTTTTCGCCTCCGCGAGCTCCTTCAGTCCTGCCTTGTAATGAAAAGAAGCATTTTGGAGTATTTCCCCGCGAGAAAGGATTTTATCACAATAATTAGCATCAACTTCGATCTCGGTTTCGTCATCAATATCGGACCCTGCAAAAATAACAAGACCACCCAAGTCAATAACTCGATCACCTAAAAAAATCTCCCGTTCTTCAAAATCGCTTTCGCACTCGTCGCACGAATAGATTTTTTCACCAATAAAACATGTAGTGAAAAGAATCAAGGATATAAAAAACTTCCTATAATTTTTTTGATTCAGAAAAGGCATACAAATTTTATCTCCACAAACTAAAAAAAATAAAGTTAGACAAGGAAAGTATCAGAAAAACTAAAATAAAATATTTTAAACTTTTTTTTACCCCATAAAACCAATAAACAGCCCGGATAATCCCTATAACGTAAATCGCATGAAATAAGCCCTCTAAAAATAGATCACACATTTAATCTGATTCTCACGAACAGGAACATCTAAATCCTCATTACTTGATAAAAATCAACCATATCTATTCATCTTGAAATGGTACAAAACATTCACATTCATTATATTCATCACAAAATTTCTTAAGTCTTTCAATTTCATCTTCATCGCTCATTTTGACCTATCATTTTGATAATTTTTGAAAGGACTCATGTCTTTAACAAATTTTAAAAGTTTCACATAAACCTGATACACTTGTTGTTCGGCAGCACAATAACTTTCTGGGGTGGCGACAATAGGGGACACTCCGATAACACCTTTTATCATTTTTAAAGCCTCTATAGTTTTCTCCGCATCATCTTCCCTAATTCCCTTTTCTAATGTAATTATGTAACCTAAGTGTCTATCTGTCATGTATGTTTCTCTTTGTTGTAAAAAACCTGTCATTTTGATCATCATTTTGTATATCTGGTAGTTTTGGAAAAGGCATCCAGTGGGTAATTTCTTCAGACTCAATTGGATATTCTATGTCCATATAAGCACCTAAGTCACATTTTCCTAATAGCACCCAAATACCTTTACTTGAAATTCTACCTATAGAAATAGGACGCGGCTCATTCGTTCCAAGACTATTAGCAAATACCAAAACAAAGTCGTACATATCTGGCAGTCTATTTTTTACACTTATCCATTCCATATTCTATCCTGATGCTATTAAAAACCTGTTTTCGGAGCGACCAGGATACAGGCATCCTACCACAACAACAATTAACCCATGCTATGGCAACTCAGGGACCTCGTTATCGGAGAGAGGCGAACACGTTCCGCGCTTGGAAACTTCATTCATTTTTCTGAGTACAGCCGCTCGAGTCTATTGTGTAAATTCCGGTATTCGGGTTGTAAGTCACGCAGCTATTAACATCTGAAAAACAGAATATTAACAGAAAAATAAAAACATATTTCATTCTTCAACAACCTTGTAAATTTTTTCTAAACGATCTCTAATTTCTATAATGTCTTCATTATCAGTTTCTTCGGCTTTCTGTACCACGAACATTTTAAATTCTGTTAGGTTTTTAAAGAATTTTTTCATATATTCAGAAGCCACGTGTTCTTCTTTGTCTAATTCTTTTTTCATTGCGGTTCCTCTTAAGTTTCTTGCGAGTCTATTTCTCCACGATTGATCTGGTTTTCACGAACAGGAGCATCTAGTGCCTCATCACTACCTTCTTGATATGCTTCTCCAGCAGCTATGAATACAGCTTTTACGCTTTCTCTATATGCGTGGCCAAAACCAGCAGAATCAAAAGCAGATCCTCCAGAATGATGATTTTTATCACTGCATGAAAAAGTAGACATAGAGACTAGTGTAATCAAAATGAATTTTCTCATTTTTCCACCTTGTTAATTAATTTTTTGCAACTTCTTATAGAACACGACTGCATACAATAATGTAACACATGAGTGAATTTCCTTCCAAGAATAAATTCGATGGTTTAGAACTCATGTTATAGATGATCGATTAGGTGATCCTTTTTGATCATTAAAAAATCTAATATCATCCAAACCTTGAAATAGGGAAGACTCTTTTTACCCCTCAACCAAAGACAAAAGTCATTGACATCAATTCGAAGATGTGAGCAAATATCCTCATTATTTACCCCAAGAGAACGCATTTTATTCTTGACTTTAATCCGACTTATCATAAACTTAACTTATATATTATATATAGTCTTAAGCTTGTCATATCAACGGTTTCCTTGGTTACAAAGTTTGTAACTTTCTGTAACTTTTGACTGCCCGATTGTGATTAGAGCGCTTCTGCGGATGATTTAGCTAAGACCTGTGTCCTATACGACAGGGGGGTAGATCGTTGCTTCAATGGGGCCACAGCTTTTCAGCCGTGGAGATACAGCATTTGCTCGATGTGGGGTACGAAGTCATCAAGCTTCAATGGGGCCACAGCTTTTCAGCCGTGGAGATGTATCCCGGCTGGAGTGACATCTGGCACAGATATGCGCTTCAATGGGGCCACAGCTTTTCAGCCGTGGAGATGCGGCAGCGGAAGGTGGTACGCAGGGATGAGAACGGGCTTCAATGGGGCCACAGCTTTTCAGC
>JAEHJW020002351.1_pt1 | contig 38550 bp, 57 predicted proteins | sample 9271431 | NCBI WGS metagenome assembly JAEHJW02 | reverse complement strand
CCACTGGTGACCGCTGCAAGCGCGCCTGCGAACCCTGCGCCCACCATCGACGACCTGCGCGCCGCGCTGCAGAAGCTCAACGAGACGAAGGGACTGGGGGCATGCACGGCGCTGTTGGCCAAGTACGACGCGACCCGCATCAGTCTGTTGCCCGCTGGCAAGTGGATCCCGTTCGTGGAAGAAGCCCGCACGCTTGCGCTGGGCGCCTGACATGACGGCGCACAGTAAACTGGGCGCCTCGAGCATGGAGCGCTGGGCGTCGTGCCCAGGCTCCGTGGCGTTCATCGCCACGCTGCCAACCGGTGATCCGGGCATTTACGCCGCCGAAGGCACCGTTGCGCATGGCTGGGCCGAAAAGGCACTCCACGGTGACTCCGTGGAGGATTGTCCCTTCGAGGAAATGCGCGATGCTGCGTTGGAGTATCGCGATGAAGTGCTGGCAGTCCCGCATACAGCGCTGCACGTGGAACAGAAATTCCACCTGACGCATCTGCACCCGGACCTGTTCGGCACGGCGGATTGCGTGCTGTGGGATGCGCCGACGCGGCACCTGACCGTGGTCGACTTCAAATACGGTGCCGGCATGGCCGTGGACGTGCGCGGCAACAAGCAACTGCGGTATTACGCTGTCGGCGCCATGCTGGAACTGGGCTACAAGGCCGAGCAAGTCACGACGATGATCGTGCAACCGCGCTGCGCGCACCCGGATGGCCGCGTGCGCTCGCAAACCTACACGCCGATGGAACTGCTGGAGTTCTGCGGCGACATTCTCGAGGCCGTCAAGGCCGTTGAGGCGCCTGACGCACCGCTGTTGCCAGGGGACTGGTGCCGCGCATCGTTCTGCCCGGCGCAGGCGTTGTGTCCGGCGCTGAAAGCCCGCGCGCAGATCGAGGCCAAGAAGGTTTTCAGTGACGCCGCCCCCTACGATGTGGCCGAACTGGCGCAAACGCTGGCGTGGCTGCCGATTCTGGAAGGATGGATCACCGCGACCCGCGAATTCGCGTACAACGAAGCCGAGCGCGGCGTCGTGGTGCCGGATTGGAAGATCGTGGCCAAACGGCCGGTAGAGCATTGGCGCCCCGGAACGACCGCCGAGACGCTGGCCAAGACGTTCGGCGTGCCGGTGGCGGATCTGGTCACCGAGCCGGAACTGCGCTCACCGGCGCAGGTGCGCAAGATGGTGCCGGGCAAGAACGACGCCGCGCGCGCCGCCGCGCTGGCGCCGTACACCGAGAAAATCAGCAACGGGCACGCGCTGGTCCATTCAAGCGACAAGCGCGATCCGGTGCAGCAATCCGCCGCGGCAGCCTTCTCGGAGATCCAGGAATGAAATCGCCCGGAAAGTACGTCACCCGCACGACCGAAGGCGTCATCCCGCATCAGGAAGTCCTGTTGGAGAGCGGTCACATCGTGGCCGCTCCCGTTCGTATTCGGCTGATCCACGACAAGCAGGGGCGCCAGAAAGCGGTGCCTGAGCGCGACGCGGACGGCCGTCTTCTGTTCACGCTGCCCGGTGGACAGATCCTTGCAGCACCCACTCTCAAACTTGAGGCTTGAATCCTATGGCTGACAAACTGTTGACTCCCCACTTCCGCGCGGCGTTCATCTCCGTCTTCCGCGCCACCACGAACAAGGCCAATCCCGAAGCGGAACCCAGCTTCAGCGTGCGCGCCATGTTTCCACCCACCGCGGACATGAAGGGGCTGAAAGCGGCGGCCGCGCTGGTGGCGTCCGAGAAGTTCGGCGCTGCGCTGCCGAAAACACTGCGCTCGCCGTTCCGCAAGAACGAGGATCTGGAAAATCCGGTCGAAGGTGTTGGCCCGGACTGGATCGTGATGACCTTCGCGCGCAAGGAAAAGAGCGGTCGCCCCGGTCTGGTCGATGCCAAATTGCAGGACATCATCGACGAGACGGATGCCTACTCCGGCGCGTGGTATCGCGCCGAGGTTCGCGCTTACGCGTACGAGAAGGCCGGCAACAAGGGCGTCAGCTTTGGCCTGCAGAATTTGCAGAAGATCCGCGATGACGACCCACTGGGTGGCGGCCGCGCCAAGCCGCAGGACGTGTTCGAAGCGGTCGAGGGTGCCGAAACAAGCGCGGGCGTGTTCGACTGATCCAACGCCAGTCTGCTTTGCGCCCCGCTGCGCATGCGCGTGGGGCGCTTTTTTCAACTCCAGAGTCGGCCATGACCCTCCTCCATCTCGATCTGGAAACCCGCAGCACCTGCGATTTGAAGCGCGCCGGGCTGCATGTCTACGCCGTGGACCCGTCTACGCGCATTTTGTGCGGCGCCTATGCGTTCGGCGACGAGCCGGTTGACTTGTGGGAGGGTGACGCAGTTCCGTTGCGTGTGCTGAAGCATATCGCGGACGGTGAGCCGGTCTGCGCGCACAACGCCGCGTTCGAGATGCACGTCTGGAATGGAGTCTTGGGCGTCCACGCTGCCGAGATGCGCCCCGGTCAGTTGATCTGCACGATGGCAATGTCCTACGCAATGGGCCTTCCCGGCAGCCTGGATAACGCTTCGGGCGCGCTGGGACTCGCCGCGCGCAAGGATTCCGCAGGGCATCGGCTGATGCTGCAACTGTCGCGCCCGCGTTCCATCGATGGCGCTGGAAAGCCTGTGTGGTGGGATGATCCGCTCAAGTTAGGACGCCTTTTTGAGTATTGCGCGCAGGACGTGGCCGTGGAACGCGAGCTGCACGCGCGCCTGTTGCAGCTTTCAGCGTCTGAACAGCGGGTGTGGCTGTTGGACCAGACCATCAACGATCGCGGCTTGCCGGTCAACGTCGCGCTGCTGGACCAGGCCATCTTGCTGGCGCAAACCGAACGCGATCGGCTGGACGCCGACATGCGCCGTGCGACACAGAATGTGGTCAGCGGCTGCAGCGACGTAGCGCAGTTGACCGCGTGGCTGCGTTTCCGCGGGGTGACGGTCGAGTCGATCGCCAAGACCAACCTGACGGCGTTGCTGGCACTCCCGGATTTGCCCGCGGATTGCCGCGCTGCGCTGACGCTGCGCCAGGAAGCCGCCAAGTCCAGTGTGGCCAAGTATCAGGCGATGCGCGATCGCGTCGGCGCCGATGGACGCATGCGCGGATGGGCTCAGTACCATGGTGCTGCGACCGGCCGCTGGGCGGCGCGCGGCCCTCAATTTCACAATTTCGCACGCCCATTGATCCTGCATTCGGATGCCGCCGTGCAGGACGCGCTGGCGCATCTGGATGACGCGGCCTATCTGGACAATGTCGTCGGCCCACCGCTGCAGGTGCTGTCCGATTGCCTGCGCCCGGTGATTCAGCCGGACGCCGCGCACGTCTTCACCTGCGCGGATTTCTCCAACATCGAAGGCCGCGTACTGGCATGGCTGGCCGGCGAAACGTGGAAAGTGCAGGCGTTCCGCGACTTCGACCGCGGCACGGGCCCGGACATTTACCGGCGCGCGTACGCCGCAGCGTTCGGCGTCCAGGTCGATCACGTCACCAAGGATCAGCGCCAGGTCGGCAAAGTCATGGAGCTGGCCTTGGGCTTCGGGGGTGGCGTGGGCGCGTTTCAGACCATGGCACGCAACTACGGGGTGACCGTCGCGGACGCCACGGCCGATGCGCTGAAGGTGCGCTGGCGCGCGGCGCACCCGCGCATCGAAGCCTTCTGGCATGCGCTGAACACGGCTGCGATGCGCGCGGTCAACGCCGGCCGCACGATCGAAGCCGGTCCCGTGGCATTCCGGCACAAGGGCTCGTGGCTGTTTTGCCGGTTGCCATCCGGGCGCGCGCTGGCGTATCCCTTCCCGATCATCAAACAGGTCTACACGCCGTGGGATGAACTGCGCGACGCGCTGCACTACTGGGCCGAGAACAGCATGACGCACCAGTGGGAATGCGTGTCCACCTATGGCGGTTCGCTCGCGGAGAACATCACACAGGCGGTGGCGCGCGATCTGCTGGCCGAGGCCATGGTGCGCGTCGAGGCTGCGGGCCACGCGATCGTGTTGCACGTCCACGATGAAATCGTGGTGGAAACGCCCGCAGCGCAGCCGTTGAGTGTTGAAGCGCTGTGCGCGCTGATGACTGAAGCACCGGCCTGGGCGAGCGGTTTGCCGATCGCCGCCGCGGGCTGGCAGGGCCGTTGGTACCGGAAGGAGTGAGAATGAAATGCGAGTCTTGATCGCTTGCGAGTACAGCGGCATCGTGCGGGATGCGTTTCTCGCGCGCGGGCATGACGCCATGTCCTGCGACTTACTCCCGTCCGAGTCACCGGGGCCGCACTATTGCGGCGACGTGCGCGATATCTTGCGCGACGGATGGGACATGATGATTGCGCATCCGCCATGCACGCATTTGTCCGTCAGCGGCGCGCGCTGGTTCAAGGATAAATCGCAAGAGCAGGCCGAAGCGCTTGAGTTCGTGCGCGTGCTGCTGAACGCGCCGATCCCACGCATCGCGCTCGAAAATCCTGTGTCCATCATCAGCACTCGGATTCGCAAGCCGGATCAGATCATACAGCCGTGGCAGTTCGGCCACGATGCAAGCAAGTCCACGTGTCTTTGGCTTGTGAATCTGGCGCCGCTAGTGGAAACGTCCCTCGTGGAACCCAGGATCGTTGAGGGGCGCCGCCGCTGGGCGAATCAAACCGACAGTGGGCAAAACAAACTGCCACCGAGTGAGGATCGCTGGAAAGAACGCAGCAGGACTTACTTGGGTATCGCTCAGGCCATGGCCGCACAATGGGGTCGCGAATGAGAAACGACGTGCTCGATGCCAGCGACCTGGCGACTGAAACAGAAGAATTGTTGCGCCAGGCTGCGTTGTCGCGCCGGCTGCCGGAAGGGCCGGCTCCGTGCGGCTTCTGCCTGTGGTGCGAGGAACCGCTGCCGGCGCCGCGCCGCTGGTGTGATGCGGAATGCCGCGATGCGTGGGAACAGCGGGAGGGGTCCGCATGATCCAGCACGCACTCGCGCTCGCAGCCGAAGGCTTCCACGTCTTCCCCCTCCACGCGTCCGGTCCGAAGTGGGGCCGTCCCCTGCATACCGGCTGGCAAGACGAAGCCACCTGCGATCCCGCAGCGGTGCGCGCGCTGTGGCGCCACGCGTACGGGATCGGCATTTCCACCTCGCACGGGTTACTCGTCGTCGACGTGGACATCAAGCACGACAAGCACGGCGACCAGTCCCTGGTCGCGCTGGAGCTTGCGGGATACGATCTGCCACCCACGCGCGAGCACCTGACGCCATCCGGCGGTCGCCATCTGCTGTATGCGGTCAAGGAACCCGTGCGCCAGGGCGTGGAGGTGCTGGGTCCGGGCTTGGACATCCGTTCGCGCGGCGGTTACATCGTCGCCCCCGGCACGCGCAAGAACGGCATTGCTTACGAGCGCGACAACTACCTGCCGGTCGCGCCGGCGCCGCAGTGGCTGATCGATCGCTGTGGCGTGGCGCCCAAGCACGCGGCGCGCGCGCCGGAGATTGTCAGCGGCATCGATCCGGCGCGCGCCACGCGCCGCGCGATCGAGTGGCTCCAGGCGCAACCGGCCGTGACGCAAGGGGCACGCAACGATGCCGCTTTCCGCGCAGCGGCCAAGGTCAAAGATTTGGGCGTTCCCGAGGCCGAATGTGGCGTGCTGTTGCTTGAATATTGGCCATGTGAGCCGATGCTGGACGTGGACGAGCTGGCCACCACGATTCGCAGCGCCTACCACACCAGCCAGAATCCCCAGGGCAGCGCCGCGCCGGAAGCCGTGTTCGAGGCCATCGATGAAGACGCCGCGCTGGATCCGATCGAGAAGCTCAACAAGAGCTACGCGTTCGTTCTAGCTGGCGGCGGCCACACGATTCTGTGGGAGACGACGGACGAAAACGATCGCGTCATCCTCGAGCATTTACGCGAGGACTCTTTCCACAAGAAATTTGCGGCCGTAAAATTGCGCCACGGCGATAGAGATACACCCGTGACCAAGGCGTGGATGAGCAGCCCCAAGCGCCGCAGTTACGATCGTCTGGTGTTTGCGCCCGAGCGTCACGTGGCGCCACGCTTCTACAACACGTGGCGCGGATTCACCACGCAGGCGTTGGATCCGGCCGTTGCCAGTGACCGCGCGCGCAACGCCGTGGCCGCCTGGCGCGAGCACGTGCTGGTCAATCTCGCGCAGAACGATCCGGTCACCGGCGCATGGCTGCTGGGCTACTTCGCGCACATGATCCAGCGTCCGTGGGAAAAACCGCTGACCGCGCTGGTATTCAAAGGCCGCAAGGGCACCGGCAAGAACGCAGCCATCGATCGCGTCGGCCAACTGTTCCGGTCCAACTATTTTGTCGTGGACGACACCCGGTACCTGACCGGCAATTTCAACGCGCATCTGGAGGCGTGTCTGTGCCTGGTGCTGGACGAAGCGCAGTGGGCCGGCGACAAACGTGCCGAGGGTCGCCTGAAAGGACTGATTACCGGCACCGATCATCTGATCGAGCGCAAAGGCTCCGAGGCTTACAGGATTGCGAATCTCACGCGGGTCGTCATCGTGGGCAACGAGGAATGGCTGGTGCCCGCTACCGAGGACGAACGGCGCTTCGCGGTGTTCAATGTCGGCGACGGCCGGCGCAAGGACAACGCGTTTTTCCACGAAATGCGCGAGGGCATGGAAGCCGATCACGGCGCTGGCTATGGCGTGCTCCTGCACTATCTGCAGTCAATCGACCTGAGCCGGACGGATCTCAACATCGCGCCGTGTACCGCGGGGCTGCTGGATCAGAAACTCAATTCCCTGTCGCCGGCCGAGCGCTGGTGGTCGGATTCGCTGGAGAGTGGGCGTGTGCTGGGGCTGGACACCGCGATGGTGTGGCCGACGCGGGTGGAAGCCACGGCGCTGTACGCTGCGATGCAGCGCGTGACCCGCGCCAGCGGCCACAACTACACGCTGGGCGTCAGCCAGTTCGGGCGCCTGATGACGAAACTGTGCCCCACGTTGCTTCACGAGCGCAACGCCGTGGCGGCCGAGGGATACACCTATCATGTTCCGCCGCTGGGCGAAGCGTGCGAAGCGTTCGCGCGCTGGATCGGCGGCACACCGGAGTGGATGCAGTAGCGTCACTGAGGGCGCAGTGTGCGTTGTTCCAATACGGTGATGCGGTGCTCGTGGTTGGCTTGCACCGCGAGCATGGCCGTGATCTGGGATTGCAGGAAGGTGGTGTTCTGCTGCGCGTAGCTTTCCGTCTCGCTGAGCTTGGCGACTTGCACCTGTAGCGCGGCAATCTGCACCGACACCCGGGCGTCATAGCTGAGGATGGCCGACCCGATCCACGCAATCAATGTCGCGAGCGCTACGATCAGTGCTGGCGTCAGCCAGTGGTAGAACGCGCGTGCTCCGTCGTTTTCATTTTTCGGCGGCATCAGCGATTTCCTTAGCAAGTCATTCATGGCTGTTGTGCGTCGCCCGGTTCCACGCTTGAAGCGCCCTCAACTGTGCGTCGTTGGCGTGGCAGAGGGTGGCTTCGCGGGCGTGCTCGGCTTCAATGTCTGAGAGGACAACGGGACTGGCGGCTTCATCAGCGCTTGTGGCGGGAGCGGGAACTGACAGGCGATTGGAGTCGTTCCACAAGCGGACAAAGCCAACGTTGACAGTGCAATGAGCATTATCGCGGAGCGTGACATAGGTGGGCACCTTCTGGATGACGGTTGCGCCGCGCACGTAGACGGTGCGCGTGATCGTGCGGAACTTCGTGACGGTACGGGTGTTGATGACCGTCTGCACCTTGCGCGCCTTGGCAAGCGCGGCCACGTCCTGCGCGGCGCGCTGATTGTAGCCCTCGGCCAACCAGTGGTGATGCAAGTACCACACCGCGCCCGAGAGCGCGGCGAGCAGGCCACCGAGTGCCGCGAGCTTGAGCCACAGGCTCATTATTTTCCCTCCGCCCGCTTGTCCAAGCCTGCGGCGACGATCAGCGCGGCCAAGTCGTCATAGTGCAGGCAGTCGCAAAGGCACGCACTGATGGGCGGACCGCCAATGGTGGATGCAATGCTGCCATTGCAGTAGTCGTTCTCCGGCACCGCATTATAAAGGATGCCGATGGCATTGATGTTCACTGGTCCCGATCCGTACCCGGCAAGTGATACGATCTTGTCGCCATTGTGGGCCTCGCGGCCATTGCGGTAGTGCATGGTGTTTCTCCAAGCAAGTTACAGGTTTTGATCCTTGTCGGTGAGGGCGCGCTGGCAATGGCCCGGATTCACGTCGTCGAGCAACGCGCAAAGCGCGCAGCCCCACCGGCGCTGCGCCTTGCACGCGAATGCGGCCCGGCTACTGATCGATTGCCCAAGTCTGCCATTTAGGGCCACGTTGTCTGCATCGTCTTGGCCGAGCGCGATGCTCCACGCCTTGTTCACGTTGAACGCGATGCTCCACACGTAGCGGATCAGGTCCACCAGCATGCCAACGATCAGCAATGGCAGGATCAGCACCAGCGCAACGCGGTGCAGGATGTGGTGGCTGAGCGTCATGGCTTGCGATCTCCGAACTTGCTCTTGAACACGATGGCCGCGCTCACGGTACCCCAAACCGCCGAGAGGCCAGTCCCGAAGCTTACGTAATCGAGCGCGTTGTGCTGCTTTACGACAGTCCACACGGAGAGCGCGAGGAACGTCGTGCTCGCCAAGATCGCAAAGCCCACGCCGAAGATGCGAACAGGACACCACGTCTCGTTGTCCTGCTCAGTGAAGATGGTTTTGATGAGGCCGGGACTGTTCACCACGCATACCCCAACATGGCGACGGTCTGCCCAGACCAAAGCGGCGGCCACGTGCCAGAGCCTCCAGTGTGTGCAACGTCCGCGCCGTCGTCATAGTAGCGCAGCGCAAGCGACCACGGCCCATGCGACAGGGTAATCCCTACGACGGCACCGACGGCCCAGCGGGCGCCGTCTGTAGCGATTGAGTAGGGCACCCCTTGGGGCGTGTACCAGTTGGGCACATCCATCTGCCACGTCTCGTGATAGAGCAGCGGCCCACCCTCGATTCCAAGTTGCCACGAGCCGCCCGTGTGCCGCGCAATCAGCGCCTGCACCCCGTAAACACTCCCTGATCCAATGTAGTTCGCCAGCGTGTCGCATGGCCCGTTGCAGTACGTCGGGCCGACGCCCGAGTAATTCGGGTCGCGCGGCGTGTCCTCCGAGTTCGATGCGTAGCGCCCGAGACTCACGGCATCCACATGCCAATCCATGTGCGGCGTGATCGCGCCCGTGACACCGATCTCCACGAATGGCTGATTGAGCTTGAGCGTGTGCTGGAAGCCGTCCTGATACCACGTCCCGTTGCCTTGCGTGGTTGCATGTGCCAGACCTGCGCCGATCTCGAACTGCGCTGCGTGCGCTGATCCGGCGAGCAATACTGCTGCGAGAATGAGCGGCCAGCGGATCATTGCGCCACGATCCACTGGCCAGTGCTGATGATCGATGCGATCCTCGGACCACGCGGCCCGACCTCGCCATACCATGCAGTTCCCTGAAGATCGGTGCCAGCGCTGATGTACATGCCCGTCGCGAGAAAATGCTGGAAGGTACCGAACTCGTCGAACGTGTGCTCACCGAGGTTGAAAATCATGTCGATGACGGCGAGCTGACGTGGCGCATTGAGGGACGCGAACCATCCATGCGACTGCGCTTCTGCAACTGCCGGAGCCAGGTCGTCGAGCAGAATCTGCTTGATCGCAGCCTGCGACAGCGGCACTTCGAGGTTGTGGCCGACGCCGACGGTTGGCGTCCCGACGATCGTGTATCCCTTGGTCAGCACGTTGTCGTTGGCGTCGTCGTAGCCGCGCGTTTTGTCGCCTTCTTCGACGAGAAGGTTGGCGATCAGGGGGGTGAGATCAGGGTTCACAGGATGCTCCCAAGGTTGGTGACGGGGCCGGCGTGAGCGCTGGCGCCGATGGCGGAGCGGATCGACCAGCTTGCATGCTGTCCGGCGCCGAATGAGGTAAGCACCAAGGGTGTTTCCCCGAGTACCAACAGCGTCGCATCCTTGAGCGCGGCTTGTGGAGTGACCGAGTTCGTCGTGGCGGCGTCGAGTGTGAAGCGGCACCCTGACTTGATGGCGTGGCCGTTGGCGTCGGCTTCGGTGGCGCCGGTCGGTGTCAGCACGCGCGCATCGGCCTCGAATGCTGTCGAGCCGTTGCCGAGACGTGAAGCGCGTGCGCACACGGCAACGATCTGGCCCGTGTCGAGCGTGACCTGAACTTCGTGCGCTTGCAGCGGGATTGTGGGCGGATTGTTGAGCGTGTAGGCCATCGTCATGCCTGTAGGACTGGACTTGCTTTGGTGCGAGAATCGGGCGAGCCGCCGTTGCCGACATTGTAGAGGTTGGTGCCCGTACCTGCGCCGGGATAATAGGCCATGAAGGCACCAAGGAAAACGTTCCCAGCGCCTTGCGCGGCTGCGATGCTGGTCGAGTAGTTGAGCGTGAGATTGCCGCCCCCATAAGTCGGATCGACATACCAGAAATAATACGGACCTGTTGAGGCCCCACCCGATGGAACGCTCAGATTGGTGATTTGCGCTGACGTGGCGCCATAGCTCGCTGATCCGCCTGCGGTCAGTTCCAGTGTGAAGGCCGGGAAGCTGATCGTGCAATCACCCGCCCCGTTGGTGGTCGTCGATGAGTACGATGGCGTGAAGCCAGAATACGTCGCGCTGAAATTGTTGACCGCACCCTGCGGCAAGTTGCGCTGATCGCCGATCTTGGCGCCACTGCCAGCCACGCGAACGTCGTTGCGCGTCATCCACACATTGTCAAACATCGCGTAGGAGTTGGAGTCGGGAACCGTGACCGCCGCGCTGGTGGTGTTGCCGTAGAAGAACGAGCACTGCACGCGGGCGAACTGCACTTGGATCGTGGTGCCAGACCCATTCGTGGTGGGAGCAGGGACCGGAGCGGTAAACGAAACGGGCTGCCACGCAGCATTGCCAGAGAGATTGGCTTGTTGCACAGCTTCCGTTTCGGAGCCATCGGACCATAGCCAATACACGCCGAGGCGTCCTTGCACGGTAATCGAGCTGTTCGATGCGTTGGTGGTCATGTCGCCGCCGACGCTGAGCACATCACCGTAGTTGACGTTGACCTGTTGCGAAAAGATGCGGGCGTAGCAGGTGCCGAGCGGCGAGTTGGCAGGGATGGAGAAGCCCGAGAATGCGCGCTCCAACAAACCGTGCCCTGAGCCATAGGCAGCCCCGGTGTACCAATAGACCTGCATATTGGCTGAGCCGGAATCGGCGAACACGCTCCACCCATCGCACAAAACGCCGCCGACCAGCACGTCGCCGCCATTGACCGCGCCGACAGTGTTGGACTCAAACCCACCATTGACGACGCAATTCTCGCCAGTCGTGGCGAACTGCTGGGTGACGTTCGCCCCAGCTTGGAACGGACGCAAACTGTCCACCGTTCCACCGGCCGTGTACGTGATGTTGTTGGCGGTCTTGTTGATGACTCCTGATTTCGACAGATCCACGCTGCCGCTGGTGAGGGCGGTCGCCAGGGGGCGGGCATACGTCGTGCCATCACCGATGTTGTCGAGGTTCTTGCTGAGATGGCCGCTCTGGCTGAAGTCGATCAGCGCACGGTTGTTGGTGTCTACGCTGGAAACGGCGTTCATCCCACCTGCGTTGATGACCGCGAAACGTCCGGTGGCGTCGCTGATATACGCCAGCGTCTTGCTGATGACCCCCGCTTTCGACAAGTCCACGCTGCCGCTGGTGAGGGCTGTGGCGAGCGGGCGCGCGTAGGTGGTGCCGTCCGGCTGATTGTCCAGCGTCAGCGCGCCGGAGGTCGAAATGAAGGGAGACGGCTGCACGACCGTATTGAAGTAGGGCTCCATCATCAGCCCGTCCAGCCACACGGTTTGCCCGGTACCGCCGGTGAAGGTGAAGGAAAGCCCGAAGCCGGAACTGCTGTCGGCGCCCAGGTTCAGCGTGTCCGCCAAACGCGCCAAGCCACTGGTTTCCGGGCCGGGCTTGAAAGCTGTCGCGTAGGTCTTGCCGCTGCTGGTGGTGATCGTCAGCGTGCCGCTCAGGGTCGCCGAGGCCATGGTGAACAGCGAGAGAATCCATTGCCAGTTGGGATGCAAGGGCCACGCATCCGACGCCGCGAATTCGATTGTGGCCGGGCTTCCCGTGAGCACCAGTTTCAGCGACCCGTTGCCGAACAGGACGTTCGTGGTGTCAAGCGACGGCGTGCAGTTGCTGGTGGAGACGAAAGGGGGTAGCGTAGCGCCCGCGAAGAGGGCGTACTGCTGCGGGATGACGTTGACGCCCGTGACGCCTGCCGCGGCCTGGATCTGTTGCAATGCACTCTGCAATGCGATGCGGACCGCCTGCCACGCCGAAGCGGTCGTGGGCGGCGCAGCCGGCAACAGCGGAATGGACGCCGCGCCTTTGGTCAATGTGCTGATGCTGGTGCAGGTCATTCGATCCTATCCCGGAGGTGTGCTGTGATTCTCGTCTATCTGGCCCTTGGCTATCTGGCGGCCCTTGTTGCCTTCGCGTCGTCCCACCACCCCAATCCCGTGCTGTTTTTTCTCGGCATCGGCGGAAGTCTTCTGGTGTACATCGTTGCCCTGGAGCTGCTGTGGAAAGAACGCGCGCCCCACGCCTTTGTGGCTGACGTTCTGGCCACGGTCCCCGCACTGATGGCCGGCGCCGCCGGTTCCCTTCTGACGCCGGTCGTAGGCGTCCCGGCCTTCCTCGTCGTGTGGTTCTTCGTCTTCCGTACCGTCATGGGCGGCATCCAGTTACCGGCCCGCTAGGGCGCCCAACATCGCCGCGGCATGCCCGGCGCCCCGTGTGGTCGCCTTGGCACCGGCGCTGCCTTTGAGACGGGACATCAAGGATGCTTTGACTTCGGGGGGCTGCCGCCCCATGGCGTCCAGAAAGGCCGCAGGATCGGTCAGAATGTGGGTCAGTTGCTCGTCCACCATCGGTTGCAACTGCGCGGCATAGCGATTGGACAGCAGCTCATAGCCCTTGGTCAGCGCCACCGGCGCGATGCCGTGACCGCTGAGCGCCGCGCCCACATGCACGAACGGATGCACTTCGGCGTTCTTGTTGAGCTGCCGCAGATACTCCGTCGGCGACTGCCCTTTGCCCACCGAGGCGTAGCGCTGGTTGTTGCGGATCAGCGCTTCCTGTGCCTGGTCGAGCGCCTGGGATTCCTCGGGCTTGAACAACTGCTTCTCGGCCCAGCCCAGCCCGCTGGTCTTGGCTCCCCGAAAATCACGCATTTTCGTGCCATTCACCAGCGGCGTCTGGTCCAGCGCGCGCCCACGGGTGTCATAGGTCGTGTCGCGCAGGCGCCGTGCGTAGTGCTCGCGCGCAAGCTTGACGCCGGCTTCATCCGGTTGCCGTGGCGCGTCCAGCGCGTCCATGCGCGCCCGGATCGCATCCCGGGCACCACGAATGTCATACCCCGGCTTGCCCTTGGGCGCTGCGCGGGCTTCGTCGTCCTCGAAACCGCCTTTCGCGGACAGGTCATCCAGTTTGTCGCCCATGGACTCGGCAATCTGCTGCGCGCGCGCCGGCGCCATATCGGTGCCATGGGACAACACGGTATAGGGCTTGTCGCCAATGCCCCGCTGGACGATGACCTGACCGCGCGCCGCGTTGGTGTCCGCTGCGTCCACGCCGTAGAGGGGCGTCACGGAACGATCATTGTTGATGATGTAGCGATACCGGCCCCGGGCTTGTTCGGCATCGTGGCGGCTGACCGCTTCGGCGCTGGCGGCACTGTCCCCGCTGGCGTTGTTCACCAGCTCCTGCCCGGTGCCGGCTTCCGGTTTTGAAATGGCGTTCTTCCACGCATCCAGATACTCGGGATGGCTCAACACGCGCGCCCCGAATTCCGAGGGGTTGACCTTTCCCTGCGTGGCGTCGGCGATGAAGCGCTTGGCCGGCGTCAGTGCGCCACTGCCCCGGCTGGGAAACATGTCGCGGTAGCCCCGCCAGGACTTGTTCGCCAGCGCCTGCGCATCCTTGACCGCACCTTCATAATCCGCCGGTAGTCGGGTGCCCGATTCATCGTAGAATTTGGTGCTGTTGAACAACGCATCCTTCATGCCGGCGCGCATCTTGGCGAGGATGGCATTGGTGGTGGTATCCGCCGGAGCTTTGGCGGCTTCGGCGTTGAGCCGGGAAATGATGGATTCCGCGTTCTGATAACTGGTTTTCGCGCCGAGGGGCATCCCGTCGAACGTCTGCCTCAGCCAGTCCGGAAGCAGCGCACGCGTGTGCACGCCCAAGGTGTCGGTCACGTTGTCGTAAGCTTTCTTGAGGCCATCGAGCGCGACATGCACGTGGGGCTTGACGGCATCCAGAGGGGCGCGATCCGCGGCCGCAACATCGCGTGCAGCGCTTTTCGCCTGCCCCAGGTGCGCCAGCATGTCCGCGGAACTGTCCGCCGCAGGGCGTGAGTCACTGATCTCCGGCACATGCGTGTCGATATGCGCGTGGATGGCCTGCAGATTGGCGAGGTGCTGCGCGTCCACCGGATTGTCGGCCCCGGCCGTACGCGTGCGCAACGCGCTGAGCTGCGCCTGCATGGGGTCACTGTGCGCAAGTACGGCCGGAGGATGTGTCACGCCCGGGACCGGTTCTTGCGCCGCGCGCACCGCTTCGATGTCCTCGGGCTTGACCGCCGTGCGCGCATAGGCGGCCGCTGCGTTGGCGGCGTCATCCGTGGTGGGCTTGCGCAGGAACTGAAGACCCCGCTGAACCAGGGGCGCCGCAAAGTCACCGGCGCGCGCGACACCCTGCGACGCCAAGTTGGTCGCGCCTTCCACCAAGGGACCGGCGACCGCACCAATGCCCGCGCCCAACGCCGGATTCACGTGGGGCGTCAGCGCGCCCATGGCCGCATTGACCGGGATGGAACGTCCGAGCAAATTGGCCAGCATCCCGGCACCTTCCGGCACTTGGGACGCAGCGTCCACCGCTTCGCCTCCCGCCAGCGCCGGGGCCATTTGCCCCAGCACGTTACCGATCGCGCCACCCGCGCCCGGAGCCGGATAGTGGGCGGGATTGGGGGTAGCGGCTTGCTGCGCGCGTCCCAGCGCGGACTGCAGGGACTGCGGCTCGAGCGCATGCTCCAAGCCGCTGAGCCCCGTCCAACGGTTGAGATCACTGGCGAGGTGCATTCCGTGACGCCCTGCTGCGGCCAACCCATGCACGATGCCTTGGCCCAAAGTGTCACCGAAATCCTGCGGCAGCATCTGGGACGGCGTTTGCAAAGCGTTTTTCGGAGCTGCAGCCGGGCGCACGCTGCGCGTGACCGGCGTTGCGGATGTGCTCAATGCATCGAAAAACGAGCCGCTCGAGGCTCCAGGCGCGGTCGCCGGCACCGCAGCCGGCGCGGGGGCCGTGGGAGCGCTCAACGTGTCGAAAAAGCCCATGTCAGAGCCCCTGGAAGATGCCCGGCGCGGTTTGCTCGAACGCGCGCGCCCGCATGGCCTGCCGCCACATGTGTTTGCCCGTGGGGTTACTGCGCAGCGACTTGAAATATTGGGCGCGTTCCGCAGGCGAGAGATCGGTGGCCACCGAGGTCAACACGATCGCCGAGGGGGACGGCCCGTTGTTCACCCACCACTTCTCGAATGCAAGGCTGGTACCCGCGTAGGGGCCTTTGAGCGTCGGGGCCACATGCTGCATGTAGAACGTCAGCGCGTTGGACTTGATGACCTGGTACTGCGACAAACCGCGCAATTCCGACACCAGCACCTGCGCGGCTTTTCCCGGCATGTTGACATCCGGCACCGACTTGGACAGGAAATTCATTTCCTGCGTGGAGGCACGCGGGCTGACGGCCTTGGTGGCCGCACCCACCATCTGCGTACGGTATTTGTCGAACTCGGCGATGCTGGTGATGTTGAGTGGCTTCAGCCCCAGATAGTTGGCGACGTGCGCCAAAGGCGTCGTCAGATCGCGCCACGCGCCGGTGGGACCGATCTGCGCCAGCGCCTGACCCATCTGATTGTAGATGGCTACCTGTTGACGCGCGGTCGAGGATTCCTCATTGGCGTCCTCCACGTCGCGGCCCGTAAGCGCACCCAGTGCCTTCTGCGCGCCGGCCATGGCCAGGGGCTCCCCTTGCGCCATGACGTTGCCGGACGCGCCTTGGGGCGCACCTGAGAGTGCTTGCGCGCGTGCTTGCGCAGCAGCCAATGCCTGTTGCGGCGCAGCCGGGGGCGGCGCGCCTTGGGGCGCCTGTTGCGGCGGGGCACCCTGTTGCGGAGACGGAGGCTGTCCGGGCGCACCTTGAGGCGCCTGTTGGGGAATCGGACCCTGCATGTGCGCGGCCTGCGCAGCGTTGTTCGCGCCCAGCATTTCGCCGGTGACCTGCTGCATCTGACGTTTCTGCAGCGCCTGTTGAATGGCAGGAGGGACGCCCCCGCCCGCGCCGGATGGATTGACCAGACTCTGCCCGGGGGACAGATGCTGGGGGCGCGCTTGTTCAGCGGCGATCGTCAGGGGCAATTTGGCTGCACCGGCGCCCCCCGCTGCAGCGTAAGCGCTCTGCGCCAGCGCAGGGACCGCGCCTTGCGGAAGGCCCATGGCACCGGTCGTGGGATTCTGCACGGCCCCTTGCGGAAGCGTGGCACGCGCCAAGGGCAAGCCACCGTGCGCGGCGGCCAACGCATTGGTCGTTGCGGTGTTGGGGCCTTGGTTGAACGGCATGTTGGCTTCCTTGGCCGCCGTAGCACCGGCCACCAACCCGGGATTGGCCGACACCAGTGCGCGCGCCGCGCCTGAGCCCCCCAGCAGGTTCATCACCAGCGCATGGGCGGCTAGCGAACTCTGCGGGTCGTGACCCTGCAGTGCGTGCAGGATGGTGTGCGTCTCGGCCCGTTTCATGGGCAGCACCGCACGCTGCATCGCATTGGCCAGCGCCGAACGCTGATAGTTCTGCGAGCCCTGCAGCCCCATGCCCAGCGCTTCCCCCATGGAAATCGGGGTGGTCAGATGCGGGGTCGACGCGGCCAGCAGCCCTTGCGCAAGCCCCATCATGGGCGCGTCCTGCGTACCGCCGAGAAGGTCGTTGAGCTTGTCCAGGATGGAAGGCGTCTTGGCCGCGGGCGCACGTTTCGCATCCGGATGGACTGGGCCGTGCGCCGAGGCGGGCAGCCCTTGGAACTGCGCCATCCAGGCAGGTTGCGAAATGAATTGACCGAGCATGTCAGTACCCCATCAGCGCGCCGAGCGCGCCCCCAGCCACCGTACCCCATGGACCGAAAGCCGATCCTGCAGTAGCTCCTGCGGCAGCACCGCCCAGCGCGCCTGCCGTTTTGTTCGTGTAGTACGGCTGCGTGCTCGACCCGCCGGGGATGCCCGTCAGCAGTGAATTCATACCGGAAAGCTGCTGGTAGGGCAGATACTGGTAGTAGCCGAACGCATTCTGATTGGCGCCGATCATGTTCTGCGCCTGTCCCTGGATTTGCGAGCCGCTGCCCAGAAGCTGGTTGCCCGAGATGTACTGCTGGTTGGTCAACGGCGACGCCTGCGACAAGGCGCCCGTCATGTTGTTGAGCGTGTTGTTGTACGCGCCCCCGTAGATCTGCGACGCCACGGTGCCCATCTGATTCGCCTGGATCGGCGCCGATGCCTCGATGTTGCGCCCGGAGCCCGCAAACTGGCTATCCAGATTGTTCTGTATCTGCTGATCCGACAACTGTGCCACGCCCTGCAGCGCGGGATTGGTGGCCGGATTCAGCAGCGAGCCGGATTCCAAGTTGTTGAAATAGCCCTGTCCGGTCTGCCCGATCGTGTTGGGTTGCGACGCCGCGCCCTGGATCTGGCTGAAACCCTGTTCCTGCAGCGGACTGAAGGGCGCGACCTGATTGCCGGGGTAGTAAAGCGGCGCGTTGTTCTCGTACAGGTTCGCGCCCGATGAGGCATCGTTCTTGTAGTACGGGAGCGTGTACGCCGGCGGCGACGTGGTGGTCGTGGTCTGGCTGGGAGTGGAACCTTTGGACACGTCACTTCCCTCCCAGGCCGGCTTGCGGAATCTTGAAATAGGGTGCCATCATCTGGAGCATCTGCGCGTGCGCGGGCGTGAGTTGCGCGCCGGATTGCGGATCCGTCACAGGCGTGGGCTGCGCAGCGGCATTCGCCTTTTGCACTCCTTGCAGCCCCTGCACGATCGACTGGATCAGCGCCTGGTTCTTGGCGGGGGTCCCTTGCGACGCAAACTGCTGCATGAGCTGCTGACCGATGGACGCCGCGCTCGGCCCCGCCAGATTGCCCACACTGACACCCGATGCTGCGGGCGCACCGATCGCGGTCCCTGAGGTAGGGACGGCCATGCCCTGCGGCATCCCGCTTTGCATTCCTGCTTGTGAGCCTTTGGACATACATCACTCCAATTACGTGGCGGGCGCGCCGCCAAAGTAGCGAGCCGGTCCGTACGGCATCGCGGATGGCAGCATGTGCGACAGCTTGCCGGACAGAAATTGCGCGCCTGGGAGCGCCGGGGCAAGACCCGTGGTCGATGCTGCGGCGTTGGGGGCCGCTTGCGACGTGGGAGATGATGTCCCCGGAATGTTGGTGGCCGTCTCTCCCGGCACCCATCCGGTGGGAAGGGACGTGCCAGTGCTCCCCCCGCTGTAGAGGGATGTCGGAACCGTCTGCCCCAGATTCTGAGCCATGTAGGAATTCAGTGGCTGGCCCGCCGAAGGCGCACCCGTGTAGCCATAGGGCGACGCACCTTTGCCCCCACCCATGGAGCCATAGGGCGACGATCCTTTGCCACCCCCCATGGAACCATAGGGCGACGATCCTTTGCCACCGCCTGAGGAACCGTACCCCGAGGAACCGTAGGGGGACGTGCCGCTCGACGAACCGTAGGGGGACGACCCTTTGCCACCCCCCATGTTGGATGCAACACCTTGGGGCATCGAGTACCAGTTGGACCCTGAAGGCGCATACGAGGGACCGGCCATCATCTGCGCCATCTGGTTATAGGTGCCTCCTTCCGGGATCTGCGCGTTGCCGCCATACCAGGAAAAGCCATCGCCGGACATGGAAGGCTGTTGCCACCCGGAATTGGAGTAATTCATGGGCAACGTGTTGGAGCCCAGAAAATTGGCACCCCAGTTCGGCGCTCCGTAATTGGAGCTGCCGGAACTGCCGTAACCCGTGGAACCGGACCCAAGGCTCATTGCATCACTCCAAGGACTTGCGCATGACGTAGCCGTCAATCTTGAACTCAGGCCACACTTTACTCCAACCACGGCGCCCCACAATCACCACGGCGCGACAGCCCATGGCGCGGGCGTAACGCGTCACCGCGGCGTTCATGGTGGACTCCCACCGCTCCACCACAGCACCCCCGCACAGCACGCCCACGCAGATGCGTTCGAGAGGAAATTGCTGAATCTCGGTGACGATCGCCACATCGTCACCCACCCACAAGTGAAACTTGCCGTCCTTGACGCCCTGGTAGACGCTCTCGATCGACAGCGACTCCTGCGTGTCCAACGCCTTGGCCAGCATGGGCGCGGCTTCGGGCCAGCGCAGGTCCACGTCCCAAATCGGGACGAATTCGAAACGTATTTTTTGAAGGGTCATGCCGTCCATCACAAAGTCCCCGTGTTCGCCGGCCACACGGTGGCGCCGGTCGCAAAGCCAAACGGTCCCGTCAACTGGACCCCGATACGATGGAACACGCCCATCGATCGAAGCCCCACGATGTTATCCCGCGTGTTGGCCGGATAATAGGGCGTCCACGTCACATCCGCAGCTAAGGACGGCCGGTATCCCATGCGCATCTGGCTTGTGCCTTGCGCGAGGGAGCGCACCTGATTGATGATGGCCCAGCCGCCCTGATTGAAGTTCATGTCCGCGGTTTCCAGAACCGCAACGCTGGGCGCGCCAACAAAGGTTCCCTGCGCATGCGCGGTACTGAATCCGAAAGGCACCCAAGCCCCCTCCGCGCTGATCCCCTGCGCCATAAACTCCATCGTCTGGCTGCACACGCTCCAGCGCTGCTCCTCGTAATTGTAAACGAGGATGGTGTCCAGCGTGGTGCCGTTGTTGGACTGAAACGCAAAGTAGACGAGCTTGTTCTGTGTGTCCGCAGCCGCGCAAAGATTCTGAAGCGCACCCGGTTTTGCGTTCGCAAAAAACCAGTTGTCCACCAACTGATAGCCGATGGGCGTGGTGTTACTGCCATCGGTCACGAAGAAGCCGTCCGGACTCGCGAAGTAATATTTGTTGCCCACGCGCGCCACCGCATTCGCACCCAACGCGCCGCGCTTCTTTTCGTAGGTGTAGAACTGGAAAACCGTGGCGCCACCGGTGTATTCCGCGCGCACGATGCCCGAGCGCTGGAAAATCAGACCGAAGCTCTCGTTGTCCGAAATGGCCACCACGGGCCCATATTCCGGGTACAGCGCCTGCGCACCGGACTGATCCGCATAGGCGCCCTGGGTGTCCGGCAATGGCCACGCCGCCGGGTTGGAAACCGCACTCCACTGGATCCAATGGGGGGTCGCGCCGTTGGTGGTGGAGAACAGATTGCCCGCCACGAGAAAGTCACGCATGACGCCCAGCACGGCCGCCTTGGGCGCCGGATCCGTGTCGTCGAGGTCCGCGAACGCGCTGCCGGGCGCAAGGGTCATGGACTGGATGGGATCGTTGTAATCCGTGGCATACACGCACTGGCCATAGACCTGGAACGACCATCCGGTGCTGGTGTAGCCGCCCGCGGTCTTGGAGACGTTGACCCAGGCACCGGACACCCATTGGTACAGATCCGTCGCGGTGCCCGCATAGGCGTACAGCGCCCCCGCGGGGTCGTAGCCCCAGATGGCCCCCAAACAGGTCGCCGGAAGCGCCGCGCCCGTCACCAGGGGCAGAAACGGGCGATAGCCTTTGGCCGTCCACACCACGTTTTGCGCCGTGGTCAGCGCGATCTCGCCCCCATTGAAATACTCTTCCATGTTGGGCGGAAACGCTGGATTGATGAGGTGCGGGGCATCCGGCGCCCACGTGCCAAACTTGTAACTGAACGGGGTGATCGGAGGCGCGGGCATCAGAAATGCGCGCGAACGCGCCCCAGGGCAATCGAGCCAAAGTTCTTTTGCAACAGGTTCTCCAGCGCCATCTTTTCCAACGCGCCCATCACCTGCGCTTGCGCGGTGTCACGCAGGTACCGGCCATACAGGTTCATCAGCGCCCGTGACCGGATCAATTCCTCGGCTTGCACGGTCCACACGTTGGTCGTGGTACCCACCAGTTCCCACGTGACGGTGCCATCCGTCGTGGTCTGACCGACCACGGGAGGAATGGAAGCCGACCCGATGCCTGTCGTGGGTGTCGTGGCCACCGGCCACGCGGGTGTTGTGCTTCCGGAGGTCCCCGCGACGGTGCATCGCTCCACGTTGCCGTAGGTGTCAGGAACGGTCTGCCCCACGGTGTACGCCGTATCGGCCGTCCACGCGGTCAACGAGGGCGTCAGCAGCGGCAACTGCCGGATGGTGCCCTTGATCTGCACAGGAAGCCCAGCTTGCGGGGGCGGGAACAGCCGGATCTGACCCGACCACAGCGAATAGATGATCGGGTAGGAGGTCCAGAACACGTCGCCCCAGTCGATCGAATCGATGTACTGCTCGGTGGTGCCGTCCATCTTGTAAGTGTAATTGCCGATCTGGCTGAGCACGTCCGTGACGGTCAGAAAATTGGCCGGCAGCGGGTAGTAGCGCTGCCCGTTGATCGTGTTGAACGCTGCCGTAGACGCCTCGTTCCACGGCAGCCGCTCGTATTCATACCAGCGGATCGCGGAAGCGATCTCGTCCTGAATCTCCGTGGTCAGATCGCTGCGGCTCAATTCGTCGGCGATGCGCGTTTGCAGATCAGCGTAGCTCACACGCCCTCCAGGGGATCGAAGGGAGCCTGCGTCATGCAGGCTCCCTTACCGCGTCATCCAATCAGGCAAAGGCGCCGTTCGGGAGGAACAGCCGCACCGCCAGGCGGATGCTGCCCGCCGCGAAGGTGGCTGCGGCAGTCGTCACCTTGGCCTGCAGCACCGTCGCGCCAGCATTGCCCCCCGAGAACTGGCCGGGGTTGGTACCAATGGCGTAGGAGTAGCCGGTGGCACCCGCCACATTGGCCATCTGCACGCCACCCTTCTGCGCCACGGTGGACGCCGTGATGAATCGCCCCGGCGTGGTGGCGTCTCCCACTTCGAGCACCAGTGTTGGCGTGGCGTTGGAATCCAGCGCGTCGCAATCGAGAATCACGCTCTCGATCGCGTAGCCGTTGGGGATCTGGACCAGCTCGAAGATATCGCCCAGCGCGGCTTCCGAAGCCGCGATAATGCCGTACTCCGTGAAATCCGCGCCGCGCCAGTTGCCGCGAACCTTGGCACTCGAAACCTGCGCACTCTTGAAAGTAGACATGGTGACCTCCGAGGATTAGAAGCTGCCCTGGCCGTATTCCGGCGGGGTCTGCAGGGTCGCATTGGCATGCGGGGCGGCATAGGTCGAAATGACCATCACGCCGAAGTCGTTGCTGTTGTACACGGCCTTCTTGATGCCAAAGATGGACCCGGCGGCGATGCCCAGCATGTTGCCGTAATCGAACATTTCCTCGATCCAGGTGAAGGTTTCCTTGGAATCACCGCGACCGAAGGCCAGTGCACCGGATTGGGCACCCGCAAGGACGCAGCGGGCGGTGTCAGCCACGTACGCGCCGCTGTAGACGGCGGGCGTCACGCGGTAGGCTTTGTGCAGGATCACGCCGTTGTACTCGCCCAGCGCACCCGTGTAGATCGGGTTGTCCGACACCTCACCACCGGTCGCTGCGGCCTTCTCGATGTCCAGCCACTGGCCGGTCGCCGTGTTGACGCGCAGGTCGGTGACCTGGAACGGATGCAGGAACGCGACGTACTTCTCTTCGCCCTCCACCTTGATCGGGCGGATCAGCGGCGCCTTGGTGTACGCCAGCTCCACGCCGTAGTCCAGCAGGTTGATGTTGAACGTGTTGGTGGAGGCCAGCGCGCCCTCGTTCGCCACACCCGATGGCAGAATCAGGTTGGTCGGCGCCAGCGTGCTGTTGTTGCCGGTGTAGGCGGTGTTCACCTGCATGGTGTTGCCGCACAGATGGTTGAAGAACGCGGTGTCCATGCGATTGGCCCACCAGTCCTGCAGACCCAGGCGCCCTTCCTCGCGCAGTTCGAACGGCACGCGCTGTTGCGTCATGCGGCCGCCGACGTTGACAGCGTGGCGCAACTGGTCGATGAGCACCTTGTCGGCGTAGGTCGTCAGCGCTTCTTCCTGACCTTCCAGTACGCCGTCACCCTGTACACCAGGGCCGATGAGCTGCATGCGCAACCCGTAGTTGATCGTGTCGCCGGCGCCCTTTTCGGCGTCGTCGAGCTGTTGGATGATGTTGTTGCCATCGTCGGAAATGAATTTGCGGAACCAGGTCTGCTGGATGGCTTCCACCATCAGCTTCTTGGCCCACAGTTTGACGGCAAGTGGATCGTTGACCGCAAAATTGGTCTGCATGGCAGGGTCTCCGGAATAGGGGGATGCTAGGCTGGTTCGTGACGCTGAACCCGCGTTGCGCCCGCATGGCGGCGACCCTGCCCGTTATCGATGGGCTTCGACCCGTGCGTCAGGTGCACGACCCCCACAGTCAACGACGCTGGAACTGCTGACCCCACGCCTTGTTGAAAGCGACAGGATCACGTATAGCCAACAACTGTTCGGCTGTCAACTCCCCCGGCGGTGGTGAACCGGCCCCCGACACGCTGGATTGCTGCTTCATGCCCTTGCGGATCGCCTTCACCGCAGGGGATTCCTCTGCCGGTGGCGGGGGCGGCGCGGCTGCCGTCGGGGGCGCATAGCCCCACTGTTGCGCAATCTGGTAATAGCGCTCCGCGGGGCTCACTCCCGCCTGGATCGCCTGCACCGACAACTGCAGCGCCTCCATGAACATGGCCTGCTCGCGTTGTGCCGGATCCGGAATCAGGGCCGCCAACTGCTTGTCACGCTGCTCGGTCAGGAACTGGAATGCCTGGTCGTAATCCGGTTGCTGCGCGCGAAATTCACGCGCCGACTGTGCCGTGCGCTGTACCAACTGCTGCACGACCTGTTGCTGCTGGGTGGTCTGCTCCTGCTGCTGCCGCCACGCGTTGACTTCCTGCAACTGCCGGCTCAACGCCTGATTCTGGTAAGCCAGCGCGCCCACCGGATCCTCCTCGAACGAGGGCGCCGGCGGTTCCGCAGGCTGCGCGGGCTGCGCGGGGGGCTGGGCGCTCGCGCGTTGATACGCTTCGATCTGCGCGCGCAACTGCTGCGCTTCCTGCTCGATCTGCTGACGCTTCTGGCGCTCCGCCTGTAAGGCGGCCACCGGTACCTGATGGGGCCCGGACTTCGGCACCGGTGCAGCCGGTGCGCCCTCCTCTTCCGTCGGCGCCGGGGGCGCCGCATCCGTCACCACCGGCGCTGCCGGGGGTGCCGGAGGCAGCCCCTCGCTCAGGGACGCGTCCACGGTTTCGCCCCGTGACTCGAAAAATGCCGTTTCCGCTGTATTCAACTTGGCCATGGGGCTCTTCCTCACGTTCCGGGGGGTTGCATCTGGGCTTTCTGAGCATCCAGTTGCGCTTTATGCAACGCGGCCGCCGTGTCCAGATGATGCTTCAAGACCGCATGCTGCGAATCCAGATGCGTCTGATGCGATTTGGCCTGCGCGGCCTCGACCTCGGCGCGCGCCTTGATGACTTCGGTCTGCATCTGCAACTGCTGCGACTGCAACTCCGTGGGATCGACTTGCCCAATGTGCTGCGCCTGCGCCTGTTTGAGTTGCGCGCTGGCCTGCGCTTCCTGCGTCTTCGCCTGCAGCATCCCCATCTGCGCCTGTTGCGCCATTTGCGCTTCCGGATTGGGCGGCGGTGCCGAGGACTGCTTCCATTTCGCCACCAGCGCAGCCGGGAAGGGGCTGTACTCCATCAGCGCCATCAGAATCGGTGGCGACATGAAGGCAGGCGGCAGATGGGGCGCCAGCGCAATGAAAGTATCCCACGTGCGTTCCTTCACATTCGGCGCGCTGGGCGCTTCGTCCACCACGATGTCGAAGCGCTCGATCGACTGGTCATACACCAGGGGCACGAACTGCGCGCCGCTGTCCCCTTCGATTTTCACCAGCCGCCCCGGCGGAATGTAGTCCCGGATCATCTTCATCAACAGGACGCCCTGCTCCTTGCGATACCGGCGCAGCCCGTCGAACAGATAGGACAGTAAATTCAGGCCGGCCTGCTGACGCGTCTGTTCCAGGACGCCTGATACATCCAGCGCTTGCGAAAAGCCCATGACCGCCGGATTCACACCCGCCACGTCGTTGAGCGACTGGTTGGCGTACATCATCAGTTCCTGCATCCCCGGTGGCGGCGCGCTGCTGGGGCGCGGCATGATCTTTTGCCCCGCGATCGCACCCTGGTTGAGATACACGATCTTGGACGGATTCGCCCAATCTTCCTCGGCCTGGCGGGGATTCTTGAACGCATCCACTTCGGCCAGGATGCCTCCCTTACCGGTGGTGCCGATGATCTCCAGCGCCAGCGACATGAACTTGTTGCTCCAACGCTGGGGATCACGCATGGCACGCACAATGCCGTACCACATGTGCTTCTGGTGGTCGCGCTTGGCGGTCATGCCCTTGTAACTGAACGAGTCCCCGGTAGGTGTTTCCTTCTCCTCGAGCACTTCCATGCCTGACCAGAACATCCGCCGGTAGGTGCGCTTCTTCTGAGTGATGGGCTTGATCCCCGGCAGCACCTGCTCGATGCCCTTCCACTGGGCTTCGGTGAAGGTCAACAATCCGGTTTCCGAGGGTTTCACGTCTGGCATCGTCTGCTGCATCGCCTGCAACAGCATCGGATCCACACTCTGAAGCTGCTCCATCTGCAGCCGGTACACGGTTTCAAGCTCCCACCACTGGAAGTCGTGGATCAGCACCTGATCCTGCTCGGTGCCACTGCGGCCCTCGGAACCACTGTCCAGCTCGTAAAAGGCCGCGGTAATGACATCGATCGGTTCAGGCGCCGAATCGCGCCGATTGCCAGGCTCGAACGAACTGTCGGGCCAGATTTCCTCGGCCCGCGCCCGATCCATCTTGCGTGTGCGGCATACCCACTTCGCGTCCGCATAATTCTTCTTGGTGGACGCCGGGTCCATGTCCATCTCGCGCGGATCCACGCGCTCGATCAGAATGCGCCCGTCGATGTCCTCGTCATAGGCCACGCGCGTCTCGACCCAGCCTTCCCCGGTGACCACGCAATCGGAAAACGCATCGGACTCCTCGCCCTCTGCGCCGCATTCGTCGCGCACCCATTTGGCCGCGGCCGACAGCACTTCACTGACCTGCGTCGCGCCCAACTGACGCGGCAGATAGCTGACGGCCTGCCGATTGGTAGCCTCGTGCCCCACGATGGCGTCCACGATTGGTGCGATCCGGTTGAACACCGTGACCGGGCGCATGGAATCCTCCATGACCTGGCGCTCCTCGGGGCTCCACTGCTCGCCGGCCACGAAGTCATATGCTTTCTTGGCTTCCGCGCGCCACTTGTTGCGGTGACCCACCGCCTGTTTCAGCCATTGTTGCGCGGTTTCGATCTTCATGTCGCGTAGCCGCTCCAAGTGGTTGTCGCCGTTGTGAGCGGCGCCTGCGCCAGATTCACCGTGGTGCCGCTCACGGTGTAGTCGGTGAGGGTGCCGTTCCAAGGATTGCCAAAGGGCGCCGCATTGACCCAACGCGGGCCGTACCGACGCCGCCCCACCAGAGGAGCCGTGAATCGGCTCATGTCAGTCTCCGTTGCCCTGGGTGATGTACAACGTCGAGCCCGTGGCCGCGGCGATCACGGAAAACGAGGACGCGGCCGGCAGCGTATAAATCGGCTGCGTGCCCGGAGGTACCGGAAACGAATTGGAATTCGCGCCGGATGTGGGAATCGCCGCGGTGTTCGTTACCGACACCCACACCACCTGGGAGCCGCTGTTGAACAACGCAAACTGGGACATCGAGCCTGGCGTCACGCTGCCGGTGCTGGGCGCCGGCACACTGGCGGCCGTGGTACCCACCGCAATCATGGCGGTGGCAATCGGGGTGAAAGGAAGCATCGCGGAACCCTCCGTCAGGCCGTCATCCAGCTCGTGCCACGAGCGCGGGCTGGTTCGCGCACACTGCGCGTTTGATTCGATCCTACCGCAAAATACCGGAACGCGTCCGCAGCGTGTGATGCCCAATCATGCGTCGGATGCGTCGCGAACGCGCGCCGCTTCTCGTCCCACTGGCGACCATACGAGCGCAGCGCCTTCAACGCACCCGCCGTTTTTTCCTCGTCGAACCAGCACAACGGAAGGATGGCGCGCGCCGCTTCGATGCCATCCTCCACCGGGATGTTGGGCACCTTGCGCGCCGTGATTCCCAACGCCGCCAGGGTTTCAACGCGGCTTTTGCCGCTGCCCAGCTCCTTCACGGCCACGTCATGCGGGAAGTGATGGCCCGCATAGACGTAGCGCTTGTCCTGCAGGATGCGCGCGTAGTGTGCCAAACCCTCGCCTTCGCCTTCGTAGTAGTCGATCATGTGGTGCTCGCTGCCCACCGTCTGGGTGAACCAGATCGTAGTCGGGTCGTTGACACCCAGATCCCACCACGTATGCACGCCCAGCGCCGGATCATAAGGCACGCGCATGATGCGACCCTCGCGGTGCGCGGCTTCCATGAGCGCGCCGTAATACGAGCCGGAATTGGGCGCTTCGAAGCTGCAGTAATACTCCTGCCGGATCAGATCCTCGCTCATGCCTGACCGGCGTTCCATGTCGATCACCGTGCGGCTGATAAACCCGGTGTCCTCCACCGTCAACACCTGCGAGAACCAGTCCGGCTGCGAACGCGCCAGTTCCAGCAGATCATAGCCATGATTGCGCCCGCGGGGGGTGTAGACAAAAATGGCCCAGCCGCCATTCTGCGCCAGGATCGGGCGCACGAAATCCCATGCGCGCGGATCGGTCAGCGACCATTCGCTGAAAACAACCCCGACCGGATTGGCGCCCACCAAAGAATCGTAATTGTCCGACCCGACACACTGCCAGCTCGACCCGTTCACCAGATCGATCTTCATCTCGTCGTTGCGGATCTTCAGGCGCAGCGCTTCGGGCCATACCTGATCGAGAATATGCCGCCCTTGGCCGTCGATGCCATCCCATACCACCTTGCGCGCCTGTTGCAATGTCGGCAACATGTGCCAGTACGTCCCCACGCGCTGCATGGAGGCGCGCGCGGTCCAGTTCAGCGCGGTATTGTCCTTGCCGGCGCGCCGGTGCCAGACCGCCACCGCGCGCATGCCGCCGTTCTCGAGATAGCGCCACAGCCCCAGTTGGTGCGGCTTGGGGTCCCAATCATGCGGCACCCGGACCGTTACGTCAGCCATCAGGGCCAGTTACTGAGCGAATCTTTCGACATCGGGTCGCTGTCCGACACGCCCATGGTGAACCCGGTGCCCTTGGGGCGCTTGGCGTTATTCGCCGCGCGCTTGTCCACCACGCTACCGAACGCCACCACGTCGCGCATGTCCTTCCCGTGTTCGCGCACCGCCTTGCGCCGTGCAATGTGCATGGCCCGCTTTTGCATGTTCATCCCATCATCCCCTCGGGCAACGGTTTGTTGTCCTTGCCGCGGATGCGCGGCGGTTCGGATTCGAGAACCACGCACGCCGAACTATCGGGCGCGCGCTCCCACACCAGCGTAGCCTGGTCGATCAACAGCGCGCCGTGCCCATAATGCGCCTGCAGGCGCGCACACCACGCTTCAAGCGCGCTGCGCTTCATCAGCTTGTCCAGCGTGGTCGGCTTGTGAGCGTCGCAGTAGTAGCCGGCACGCAAGCGGACTTCACGCTCTTTCTTGCTGCCGGTCGGCGTGCGACGCAACGATGCGCCGTCGGTGCCTTCACCTTTCGCGCGATGTCCCGCGCTCGGAATGACCACCACGGCGCAACACTGCGCAGCGTGCGGGCCGTGCTTAACCATCGCGTTCATGCTTTGCCCTTGGCGCGACGCGCCAGCAGTTGCTCGAGTCCCTGGATCGCACGCTCGATGCGTGTGCGGTCGGACGTGATCGCCGCATCCAGCTCGGCGCGCAAGCGCGCGATCTGCGCGCGGATGTCTGCATCAATCCTGCTTAGTTCGCTCATGTCACTGCCTCCTCACGTTCACGGAATCGGCGCCACGCTTCATCGCGTGGAATGCGGCGCCGTGCGGCATCCTTGCCCGCGGTCCATAGCCCGGCGCGCTTGTCATTGTTCCACGGCGACATGCACAGCGGGCCTTTGTTCTGGTAGTGCTCGTAGCCGACAAGAAACCAGTAGCGGCAGCCATCCCACGACTGCGCCTCGATTGAGGCCATGGGTCAATTCTTGCCGCTGTGCTTGGCTTCGTCGCCGCGGCTGCTGCGGTCGATGACCGGCTGCGGCTCGAGGTCGCGGCCACCGCGCAGGCTCGGCGCCTTGGGCTGCGGTCGATTCTGACCCGGCGCGGATGTTTCCATGGGCGAGGGGCCGGCAAACGGACTGCGGCCGCCTTTGTGCTCCTGCCCGAAGTTGCCTTTGGTGCGTTCGCCAAGCCCGCGGCCGGCGCTGGTGTGTTCGTGACGTGCCATTGCGTACTCCTGAGTGAAAGGATTAGCGACCGCGGCCTGTATGCTTGCGAGGCAGCACGCCAAGCCGCGCGTTCAGCGCGTGCTGCGCCTTGGCCACAATAGCAGACTGCTGCTTATGGGTAATGTTGCCTGCCTTTTCAGACCGGCCGGCCATGCGTTCGGCCGCGATCGCGTGGCTGCGGTCCTCGATCGGGAACGTGCGGCCAGGACCCGCGAAGTCTGTTGCGGGCAGCGCGTCACGCGCCTTGCTTGTCAATCGTGCCATGGTCTGCCTCCCTGAAGCTGCGAATTTCAACCGTAAGTTTACCGGATTGTTCGGACTGCACGCGATCGCCGTATGTTGCGGGGAGCAACTTCGTCGCGATCCATTGCCGCGTGTTGATGCGAGTCTTGAGCCACTCGGCCTCGAGCTTTGTTTGCGGGACTTGATCCGCCAGCGCGGCCAGTTCATCCGCAAAGCGCAACGCGCGCTGACGGCGCGCAGCGTCCATGCGGTCGCGCATCCCGTCCACATCGTGCGCGCACCATTGATAGATCGTGCTCGAGTCGGGCATTCCCGGCTCCGCACAGATATGCGTCAGCGGCTCGCCATCGGCCACGCGCTGGCACACTTCATCCCCCAACTCGCGCGTGTATAGGTAAGGAATCGCCGGCGCGGGCGCGGGGAATGTGCGAGCGCGCAGCCCTTTGGATTCTGCTTGATTGGCCATGCGCGCAGCTTATAAGCGCGGTGCTGCGCATCTGTCAAGTGTTGCGCGCTTGTTCCACGTGGAACGCCGGGCCGAGTTGATAAGCGCGGCTTAAGAAGGTCATCAGTTTTGCTGATGATGGGCTGATAAGCGCGGCTTACGAAGGTCATCAGTTTTGCTTATGCGCGTGAGTCAAGGCTGTGTGCCTCGCGCGCGCCGTTTAGCGCCGCCAATCCGCGCACAATGCAACGCTGAATACCGGATAAACGCATAGCACGCTGCGCTTGACGCGCGCGCTCCCCGGCGTATTATCTAGTGCACACTCACTAGACACAGAAAGCCGGAGAGAATGACCATGCAGAACGTGATCGGCTACACCTACGAAGCTGCTGCACACTGCCCAGACTGCGCGGCGCGCTGGCTGCGGATTCGATAACTCACCAAACCGGAGAACCACACCATGAACAAGAAAGAAACCGAACGCGCCGAAGCCATTGCGCAGTTGCGCACGCTGCTAAAGCCTGGCGACGAAGTGCAGACCATCTTGCGCCACTGCAGCAAGAGCGGCATGCAGCGCTGCATCAGCCCGATCTTTAACGGGTCCGATTACTCGTGGCTGGTCGCGCGGGCAACTGGCGATCGCGTGCACCCGAAACATGGCGGCATCGTGACCGATGGTTGCGGCATGGATATGGGTTTCTCGCTCGTCTATAACCTGGGCCGCGTGTTGTTCCCTGACGGGTTCGGCATCGCGGGCAAGCTGCCCAGCGGTCGCGCCATCCGTCCCGCCACGCGCGCAGCCGCTGCCAAGGCCGTCGAACGCGGCGCCGTGTTTTACGCCCGCAATCGCGACGCCAGCGGCTGGGACACTGACGGCGGCTATGCGTTGAATCAGCGGTGGCTGTAATTCATCCCGCGCGCCGCATCCCGCGGCGCGCATCATTCCGGAGACGAACCCATGAAAAATATTCCCGTGATCTGCCGACGCTACCGCGGCGGCGCCCATGAAGCGCTCTTGATTTTCCCTTGGGACGATGCGGGCGGCGGCCTGTGGAGCTGTTACCAGCACACTGGCCAACACGGCGCCATTGCCCGCGACTACTACCGCACGCAAACGGTGCCGGCGAATCCCGCCGATCCCGACATGGCGGCGTTGCTGCGCGAATATGACCAGCTCGGGGCGGCATCCGATCGTATCCCGCTGCGCGTCCTGAAGCGCGCCCCAGCCTGGAGCGCGCGCCATGTATAGGACCCCTTTCGAATGCGAAACCGCGCTGCGCCTGCACGATCGCGGGCAAGCGTGCGACGTGGAAGCCCTGGCGCAAGGGCTGCAGCGCGCGGCGGAAGAGGCCGCACAGGAAGCCGCAGACGCCAAGGCGGATGCGGAAGCGCTCGAGGCTGAACTGGCCGAAGCAAAAGACACAGTGCCCGAGACTTCGGAACAAGCGGAAATTCTCGCGCTGTGCATCCTCACGCATTGCCGCGACCATCTCGAGGTGGTCGCGGCTGACCTCAACGAAGCCGGCCAGAAGTATCAATGGACACCGGTCCACGTGTCGGCGCTCGAGGCGCTGGCGATCGAGGCGCCCGTCGTGCTGCAGCGTTTTCAAGTCGGCGCGCGCGCGAACCTGGCGGATACAGCGCGAGCCGCGACCGTCGCGACCGTCTGGCGCTGGATCCAGCTTGGCATCACCGGGGGCGCCATCCGCGCGGCCACCCCTGCGGAAATCAGGGAAAACAACGACGCGCGCCTGGCGTTGCTGGCCACTAAGGCGGCGAAGCGCACGGGGAAGCGCTGACATGCGCGTTTATCTCCCCGTGCTGCTGCTCGAAGCCGGCATCGACGTGATCTCGGCCACCCGCGCCGACGATGGCACCCTCCTCGAACTGTGGGCGCCTTCGGATCCGGACGCGCCCCGTCCCAACATTCCAACCCTCACGCTGCACGGCCGCGATTACGCGGCCGTCTGGCTCCCCTCACCCCAACAGGACCCCATGCCATGAACCTCACCCCTCACGAAGCCGACCTGCAGGCGCACGAACTGCGCGACCACGCTCGCACCCTGGCGGAAACCGCCCTGCAGCTGCCACCCCCGGCGCAGCGATCCCTGGCCGCTCGCATTGAAGCCCTGCTGCGCAAAGCGGCAGAGTGCGAAACAAAAGCATCGGCGATTTATAGTTGATTTTTTCCTATTTTCCGTATTTTAAAAATCGGATCAAAGGATTGATCCGGTTTTTCTTTTTATTTTTAAAAATTAAAAATAAGTATTTATTTACTCTAGGTAAGCTATTCTACTAGATAAAGATCAATAAGATAAAAAGGTACACTAGAGTATGTTTTTCCACAATGTATTCAAGCAGTTGCAACGTCTACTCTAGGGGATCCACTAACAACGCTCAAAGTCACAGGGATGCCCCGCAGCCACCGATCAAAAGCCGTGGCCTATTTTCGTGTCCAGCGCTTCCCCCCGGATTCCCCCGGCTAAAACAGGTCGCTTCGATGTCACACGACAGGAGTACACCGTCCGGAAGCCGCACCACGCTTGGCTTTCGGCTTACTCTAGGTTACGGGATTTTACAAACGGCGAACTTGAAAATCGGCCCTTTTTTCTCGGTCAACGAGCACCCTCTCCCACTGCACGCTGGCGTTTTCCAGCGTCTCCACGCGCCGATGCCATTTGCCTGCTTGACAAGACTATTTTTCTATGCGAGGCTGATCCTATGAAGCTCAAGCGCTACCCCCCGTCTCCTCGCCTGGTGAAGGCCCGCGCTGCGGTCGCGGCATTCCGCGCGCAGCACCACGTCCCGCTGCGCGTGTCTCGGCTGCACCCGTTGGCCCAAGAGTGGGCCGCGCTGCAACGGGAAGCCCGCAACGCCTACGCGGCGTGGGCCATGAACATTCGGCGCACCACGCCGGCGGCCGTCCGCAAGAATCGCGCGATGGCCGCGCGCTGGTACGCGCTCAACAAAGGCAAACGCGCGGCGCAGTACCGCGCTCGCAAACAGCTCAAGGCCATCCTGGAGTAAACCAATGTCCCTCCATCTCGCTCATACCGACCCGTTCGCGGCACGGCAACGTGCCGCGCTTCTTTCCTGCGAGCATCACGCCCTGGGCGTGGACCCCGGCCTGACCGGCGCCATTGCGCGCCTGGGGCCCGACGGTCTCGAGGTGGAGGATATGCCGCGGCTCGCGTCGGACGGCCGTCTGGTGGACGCCCAGGCGCTGTTTGAGCTGCCCATCCTGTACACCGCGCTGCCGGGCAGTCATGCCACCATCGAGGCGGTGCACGCGATGCCGCGCCAGGGCGTGGCGTCTGCCTTCAACTTCGGCCGGTCGGTCGGCCGCGCGGAGGGCGTTCTGGCGTGCCTGTTCGGGCCTTCCCTTCACGCGGTCACTCCGCAAGTCTGGAAATTCGGGGTCGGCCTGCGCGCCATCCCCGGCGCTGCGCTGAAGGATCGCAAGGACGCATCCCGCGCACTGGCCAGCCGGCTGTTCCCCGACGACGCGCACCGCTGGAAGCTGGCCAAACATGATGGCCGCGCGGAGGCCGTGTTGATCGCCTGGTACTGCTGGCAGACGTTTGTGCTGCGGGATGTGGCGCCATGAACTCATTCAATCGTACCGGCTCGCGCCTCGCGTGGGCTGTCATAACCATCGCGGTGCTCGCTGTGGCCGCGATGCGCATCGGCGGTGCGCTGTGAACTACGCACAGAGCTACCAGTCGATCAGCCGGTACACCGACGCCGAGGAAGCGCGGATGGAGTGGGAAGACCGCGTGATCGACGCCTACGACGCCGCCATGGAGGCCGCAGAACTGGCCGTGCGGGCGAAGCTGGCGCAAGAGTTCGACGGCGACATGCCCGGCGAAGTTGATGCCGTCATCAGCGCCGAACTGGCGGAGCGTCGCCTGCACCGCATCATGGCCACCCGGCAGATGGAGGTGACGCTGTGAGCTGCCTTTCCATCTCCGAGCTTCCGCGCGCCGACCGGCAGGATGCGGCGATCAAAGAGGCAGTGCGCACGTGCGGCAAACGCCTGCGCATCGCGCCGTTTGACCGAGAGGTGGCTGCCCAGTGCGCCCTCAATGCCTACCGCATGGGGTCGAGCGCAGCAGACGCCGTGGCGCGCGGAACGCGCTACCTGCAATCCATTGGAGGTGTGCGATGAGCGCCCACTGGTCCGACGAATACGACCGCATGCTGGCCGACTGCGAGAAGCGCGAGTCCAAGTTGACGGACTGGGAGATTGGCTTCATCGATTCGCTGGGCATGCAGATCGCCGCCGGGCGCATTCCAACTGCAAAGCAGATCGAGAAGCTGGAAGCGATCTGGGAAAGGGTGACGGCATGAATCGTCCACTGACCACGCATGAACTCACCAACTACGACCGCCTGCGCCGCCTGCGCGACCACCACACGCACATGCTCAGCCCACGCGAACACACCGACTTGATCGAGCGCGGCACGCGCTATCTGAGGTCGATCCATGGCGATCGGGACGGTGTGGCATGATTACGACCACCCTCGCCGAGATTCGCGCCCAGCAGCCGTGCGCCACAGGCTGGCGCACCCTGACCACCGCGCTCGGCTCAGACTACGGCGACACCACGCCGTTGCTGTTGTCGCGTATTGTAGATACGAACGGCATCGCCGAGGCGCTGTGGGCACTCGTGCGCGTATGTCCTGACGGCAAGCGCATCGCCGTTGAATTTGCTTCGGACTGCGCCGAGCGCGTCCTCTGTATCTGGGAAGCGCGGTATCCAGATGATGACCGCCCGCGCAAGGCCATCGAGGCTGCGCGCGGCGGTAGCGCCGAAGCCTACGCCGCCGCCAACGTCGCCTACGCCGCCGCATACGCCGCCGCCAACGTCGCCTACTCCGCCTACTCCGCCGCCACCGCCACCGTCTACGCCGACGCCGCCAAGGCCGCCGCCAACGCCGCCGAAGCCTACGCCGCCGCCAACGTCGCCTACGCCGCCGCATACGCCGCCGCCAACGTCGCCTACTCCGCCTACTCCGCCGCCAACGCCGCCTACTCCGCCGCCTACGCCGCCGACGAACGCGCATGGCAGAAATGCCATCTGAAAGAGCTTCTGGACGGTGCGGCATGAACGCCATCCAGCGCGACCGCGCCTATGGTCGCAGGCTGTGCAACGACGACCACAGCGCCATCGTGCACCGCGGTGATCGTCAGCCGAGCCAAGCCGAACGCATGCAGCGCTATGTGTGGCTGCGCGCGATCATGCCAATTGAATCCACAGTTTCCCCACCGCGAGTTCAGCGCGAGGCCGTGCGTTCCCCTACGCACGCGCCACAGCTAGCGTCGCGCCTGCCGACGTCTGAGCAGCAGGCACCTATTCCAACCGAGCGCGAGAGCGCAGGAGACAAACCGTGAAACGCGCTTTGAAACATTCGCCACCGCCGAGCATCTACCACGTAGTACGCGGCCAACACGTCGAAGGGGCGCCCCCGGACGTGCGGGGCGACCTCACCGGCGTGCGGGGCGACCTCACCGGCGTGCGGGGCGACCTCACCGGCGTGCGGGGCGATCTCGACGCCTGCGAACTCACCGATGCAGAACGTGAGCGTGGCGTCCATATTTCCGAGCTGATCGAGCGCGAGAGCGCAGGAGACGCGACATGAACAACGAAATCAAGACCGCCGGCAGCAATCTGACGGAGATCGCGGAGTACACCGAAACCGCAGCCGAAGAAGCCGCCGACTTTGCCGAGTCCGAAATAGTGCAGCGCGCGGCGCTGCGTGGGAGTGATCCGTGAAGCTGAAAACCGAAGTGATCGACATCACCGCCGACTTGGAGCCAAAAGCATGAACATCAAACCCGATATTCGTAAGTGGTGGGCCATAGTAATTTGTAGAACGAATGGCGAACTATTCTGGGCTGACGGAAATGGCACGTCAATGTTTGAGCCCGTCGTATTTGGTACGCGAAAAGAAGCCGAGGCAACGGCGCGCATTTTTTCTCGGCAGGCTCTCGAACTTGCAACGTTCAAGGCTGTGCGTGTCAAACAATCAATAGAAATTGAGATGGAGAAGCCATGAAACTCCCCGAAGCGATGATCGAGAAGGCGGCGAAAGCGCTGTTTGACAGATTGGAAGGATCGCGCCCGCTGGATTCCAACTCGGAACTACGCAGGAACACATCACGTGACATTGCCCGCGTCGCCCTCGAAGCCGCGCTGGCGGAGTGCCACGAAAGCGTGGTGGAAGAAGCATGCGAGACGTGCGGCGATTGCTATGCGCGAGCGCCGATTCCTTGGATCGGCAAGCGTGTCGCGCTCGTACCGATCGATGACTGATCTCGCCCCCTACCAGATCACCGGCGCCCAGTTCCTGGCCGAGCGCGCGCATGCGCTGCTGGCGGACGAAATGGGCGTGGGTAAAAGCGCGCAGGCGATCCGTGCCTGCGACCTCGTGCACGCGCGCAACATCCTGATCGTCGCGCCCGCCAATGCGCGCATCAACTGGACGCGGGAATTCGAGAAATTCTCGCCGTTCGAACGCCCGGCGCAACACGTCACGAGCCGCGACATGCCGTTACGCCCTGGCGTCAACGTCCTCAGTTACGCGCTCCTGGGCGCGCGCGATGCCGGGAAGTGGATCGCCACGATGCCTTTTGACGTGGTGATCTTCGACGAGGCCCACTACCTCAAGTCGCGTTCGGCGCAGTGCACGCGCCGCGCCTACGGTCTGCGCTGCGAAGGCGTGGCCGGCTCCGGCGGCATCGTCAGCAGGATCCCGCGGGTCTGGCTTCTCTCCGGCACGCCGGCGCCCAACCACGTGGCCGAGTTGTGGACGCATCTGCATGCGCTGGGTGTCTATGGCGCGGGCTACTACCAATTTGTCGATGAATTCTGCACCGGCTACCAGTCGGATTACGGATTCCGCATCACCGGCTCGCGCAACGTGGATCGGCTGCGGCGTCTGCTGGCACCCTTCATGCTGCGCCGGCTCAAGAGCGCGGTCACCACGCTGCCGAGCCTGTCCATCGAGGCGCATACGCTGGAGCCGGCGCCCGTCATTCTGCGTCACCTGTTCCCTGTGGAAGCGTTTAATCCCTTGACCACCCAAGTGCTGCAGGAGGAGATCGACAAGCGCCTGGCGTCGTTGACGCAGACCTGGCGCGCGGCCAGCGCGATCGACGAAGCGGATGCCGTCGGGCGTCTCGAGGCGCTGGCGCCGCATCAGTCGCGCCTGCGCCGCTGGCTGGCGCTGGGGCGGGTGCCGCCCTATCTGGACATCATCCGCGCAGAGCTGCGCGCGGATCCGACGCGCAAACTGGTCATTTTCGCGGTGCACACCGCGGTCATCACCGAGCTGTGGAACCAGCTCCGCGAGGAATTCGGCGCGGTACACCTGTTCGGCGAGACGCGGCCGCACAAGCGCCAGGCTGCCATCGACGCATTTCAGAACTCGGAAAGCTGCCGGGTGTTCGTCGGCAACATCCGCGCCGCCGGCGAGGCCATCAACCTGACGGCCGCCGCGGCGATCGACCTGTTCGAGTCCACCTGGACGCCCGCCTACGACCAGCAGGCCATCATGCGCGTGCACCGGCTGGGGCAGGAACGCGATGTGATCGCGCGATATTGGAGTTCCGCGCGCAGCGTGGAGGCTGAAATCATCGCCGCCGTCGCACGCAAGGCCGCGGCGCTAGCCGTTGTTTTCGAATAGCTCCTTGACACCCGTTTATTTTCCGTCCATGTTGGACGATACCCCCGGAGAAAAAAGCATGCACACGCTGACACTGAATTTCAACACCCTCCCCGAGCTGGCCGATTTCATGGGGCGCTTCAACGCGCACGGGCCGATCAAGCCACCCGTCTGGACGGCGGACGCGCTGCTGCGGCCTGCACTCGCGACCCAGTCCGAGCCCGAGCACACGCCCGAGTCGCCGGATTCGCCCACGCAGTCCATGATCGATTCCAACCCAAAGCCCGCAGGCCGTCCGCGCGGCCGTCCGCGCAAGGACGCTCAAGCGCCTGGGACGCTCGCTGCGGCCGATCCGGCACCGACCCCTGCCGTGGACACCCCTGCGCCACTGGTGACCGCTGCAAGCGCGCCTGCGAACCCTGCGCCCACCATCGACGACCTGCGCGCCGCGCTGCAGAAGCTCAACGAGACGAAGGGACTGGGGGCATGCACGGCGCTGTTGGCCAAGTACAGA
>JAEHJW020001472.1_pt1 | contig 38589 bp, 49 predicted proteins | sample 9271431 | NCBI WGS metagenome assembly JAEHJW02 | reverse complement strand
TTACGTTTTCACCGCCCCAATCCCGAACACCACGTTCGCCAAGGTCGCGTCTGGCGTCGCCGGTGCCGTGAGCGTTAGAACATCCCCGGCGATAAAATTTGTCTGGCTCGCGGCCGTCAGCGTCACGGTGCCACTGGGCGCGATGGCAATGGTTCCGAAGCCTGTGCTGTTTTTGGCAACTGTAAAAGTGGCCGTATTGGTTGCGGCCGTGCCTTCCGACGCCACGGTACCGGCGAGCCCTGCCGGTATGAAGAAGCTCCCAGTCGCGATGTAGCGCAGCACCGACTGGTTCGCGGATAAGGTTCCAGCAGCCGATGCCTGGATCGTGAACGGCACCTGGCTACCCAGCCCCGTCACCGTATAGGGGAATGCCGTGCAGGTGGAAATGTCCTGAGGCGCTGCCCCATACAGATTGAAACTCTGGAATTTGAAATACACCGTCTGCCCGATGAGGCTCGTGTTGGTGGGCAGCGTAAATTTGAACACGTTGGCGTTGGCAAGCAACGCAAACTGGGTGCCAGTGCCGTGGGCAGACGGTGCGCCTCCATATAGACCGCGATACAACCCGGTGAGGTTGTAGTTGTTGGCGGTGGTGAGCACCTCATTCTGGTAGGCCAGCAGTTCCCCATCCACATAGCAGAGGGACAACCCTTGCGCTGCGCCACCGGCTGGCACGGGCTGCAGCACTCCGGCAGATTCCGTGAGATCCACCGCCAGGATGTCGGTGTTGTCCGGATTGGTTCCGCTGTACGCCGCAAGGGTTGCCGTGAGAACCCCCTGGGGGCCCTGGCCGCTGATGGTGCCGATTTTTGCGTAACTGGCGCCATCGGTGGAAACCCAGACGGCGCATCCACCCCAGGTGGCAGCAGGACCCGATGCCACCATCCAGATCTGGGAGCCCGCTGCCCCGCAGAGCACCGCCGGCGGCTCAAAAATCACCGGCGCATTGATGCTCCCCGGTGCGATCAGGGCATTGGGCAGATAACCGCTGCTGACCTGCTGCGGGTAGGCCACCGACCAGCCCACGCCCGGCAGATATTCCTCGGCGCTGACCTTGAGGGTACCGTCCGTTTGCTCCTCGATGGACTGCACCCGTACCAGTTTGGCCTCGAGCCCCATGTTGGCGCTGGTGAGGGAGACCAGATCCATGGGCTCGATCAGGACGTTTTCCCAACTGACGGAGAAGGTGTACTGGTTGCGGATATAGAGCTGCCGGTTCTTGATCAGTTCCAGGCATTGGGTGGCCATGCTGCTGTTGGCAATGAAGTGTGCCGTGATGGGAGGGGCCAGCCGTACCCCACTGGGCAGGATCCTGCCCAAGGCATCGATGCTGGCCTGGTCCTTGGTTTCGATGGTGTTGGCGTTGTAGTCGTAGGCCCGATCCTTGATCTCGATCTTCCAGTCATTGAAGGCATCCAGGGGATCGGAGCGGGTGATGGTCAGGTAATCCCCCTGGCCGTTGGCCACGAAGTCGTCATCGGTGAGGCTGGCCTTGATGGCGGCATCAGGCGTGTAGCTCACCCCGTAACCGGACAATGGCACATCCCCATAGGGGACGAACTTGAGTTGCCCATCGCTCCAGAAGGCCGCGGTGTTGGTGGCCTCCAGCCATTCCTTGAGCCAGGCGATGGCCGGACGGCGCTGGTTCATGAACACGCTAAAACCAATGCCCAGTGCGCCCACATATTTCTGGTAGCTGTTCTGGGCCAATACCAGGGACTTGAGGTCGATGCGGCTCTTGGGAAATCCCGCGCCGTAGGTGGCATTGGTCAGGAAATCGTAGATCATCTGGGCGGGATCGGCGTCTGGAGTGCCTGCCGTGCAGGTGCTGTTGAGGTTCCCGAAACATTCGAGCCACAGGGTGGGCAGATTGGGACTGTAGCCCAGATCCAGGTTGGCGATGGCCATATAGGCCGTACCGGGGTAATTCATGGCCTGGTCGGGATGGACGGAAGCCATGTAGGGCCAGGGCGCCTGGCCGGTAGCTCCCTCGATCAACGCTGCCCCGAAATTCGCCAGGGTCGTCACGCCCTGGTTGACCCAAAGCGTGCCGGAACCTGCCGTTGAAGGGGTAGTGCCATAGAGGGTGGCCTGCCCGTAGGCGGTGACGAGATCCTGGTAGAGAGCGCTGTTCACCCCGCTGGACTGGATCCCGTAGGTGGTCAAAATGAGATTTGCCACGGCGGGAGTGACCACCCCTTCGCCCAGACCGATGATAACGGAGGCAGAGTAGGTGCTCTGGCCATTGCCCTTGCCGCCCCCTCCCTTCCCGCCGCCTTTGCCACCCACGGGGTGCTTGGCGAAGTCTCCGTACCAGAGCAGGTTGCCGCTGACTTTCTGCGCCCCGTAGATGAGGGGGATGGGCAATCCCGTGGCGGAGGTCTGGACATCGAGCTGGGTGTAATTGGGCTGGCCGACGTTGCCGGCGGCCGGGTGCCCCAGGATGCCACTCACGGATTACTCTTGAGGGTGAATACCCGACGGGGGCGGTCTTTCAGGGGAGAGAGCATCAAGCCTCCCCACACCACGGCACGCTCCTGGGCATGGGCGTGGATCACCGCAGAGCCTTTGATCACGATGGCGGAATGGCTGAAGGTGCGGCCATAACGAAACAGGATGAAATCCCCCGGCTCTGGATCGGTAAAAATCTCCTGGGCGTATTGGGCGATTTCCAGAAGGTAGCGCTCCTCCCCCCGGTGCAGATGCCAGTCGGGTGGATAGGGGCGCGGGTCGATGAAGGGAATCACCCCGGCACTGCTATAGACCCGGGAGAGGAACATGGCGCAATCCACGCCGTGGCCCTTCACATCAGCGCAATGGTGATAGGGGGTGCCGATCCAAGTTTGGGCTTCGCGGATCACGGCATCTCGTTGTTCAGGTGTCATAGGGAAATGGTGGCGGCAGGAATGTACGGAAACGATCGGTTGTTGGCTGTATTGTTGAAGCGGTTCTTGCAGGTGGTGTAGGTCTTGTCACAACCGGGCCAGGCAAAAAAACTGTCGCCTGTGACCGGCACCCAGGGCAGCGGCAGGTGCAGCCACAGTTGAGTGCCGGTGGCGAGCTTGATGGTGCGGGTGAGACCGGCATTGGGCCCGGAGGTGAACTGGAGGGTGCCCTGCCAGTAGTAGCCGGAGGTGGCGCCACTCCAGTTGATGGATTGGACCGTGGAGCCGGCGCCCACCTGGCCGGTTGCCTGAAAAGCGGCGCGGGAGAGCGTGCAGCCGCTATCGAAGAGGGTGTGCAGGCAGGACACCTGCCAGCTGTTGCGCGGCATGGGCTGATTGAGTAACGAGAGCGGGCTTTTGACCTTGAGCTCGCAGCGGGTGCTGGTGAGCGCCTCGATGGTGGAGACAATGCCCTCAAACAGGATCAGGGACCCAGCCGGCGTGGAATTCCAGTCCTGGGCAAAGACCCGTTCGCGGCGGATCCAGGCGTTGTCGAGCAGCCCGTTGGCAATTTCATCGAACCAGGGACGGCCGTTGATCAGCATGTCCCGGGTGGCGCTTAAGGTAACGTTCTGCTCGTCCACCGTGAGTCCCACGGATTTCTTGAATTTGAGCCCGGAAATTTCCAGGGCGAAGGCGTCAAAGTAAGCGCCCTGGAACCAGATGGGCCGGTCCGCGTTGGTGTAGCGCAGGCTCTGGCCGGTTCCGGCAAGCGTAATGGTGAATAGATCCGCCATCACGAATTGCCGGGAGGCGAGCAGGCTCCGGAAGGCGTTGGCTCCGGATCCGGTGGCCAGCAGGGTGGCGCTGCCCACCACTGCAAAGCTGGTGGATTTGGCCACGACCTGGGTTGTCGTTGCCGCCAGGGATGAGATGGGTTGCCCGGCAAGAGGGGAGAAAGCGGTCATGGCAAGGAGCTATAGAGATCACGGGCCCACGTACCAGGAGTGCACGGCCGCCGTGATGCCGAAATTGCGCCCGTCGATGAAAAACCCCGCATGATCGGCGGTAAGGTAGGTGGTGTTGGGCTGGGAGTAGAAGCTCACCCAGGAATAGCCGTCACTGCTCAGCTCGAAGTAGCGCGTCGTTCCGTCATCGCGGATGCGCATCCATTGGGGACAGGGCGTGCAGATGGTATTGCTTTGAAGCGTGCTGCCTTCTGAATTGTAGGCGCCGTACTCGTTGATGCTGAGCACCATCGACCCGCTTGCCGCCACGAACTTGAAGACCATGAGCAGGCCGCTCGCGGCGTTGTAGAGAAACAGCCCCCAGGCCACGTAATTGTCGAAGACGAGGCCCGGGACGATGCGGGCCATGGCCTGGTTGGGGGTGGCGGGCAAGGCCTGATACAGACCGCACACCTGGGCAGTGCCGCCCACGTTGCCCTGGCTCATGCTGATGCCCCAGGGGCGCTGGGTGGCGGTGGCGGTGTTCTGATTGAGCCAGGTGAGGTTTGAGAGCACTGGGATCTGGTCGGGTTCCCCGGTCACTCCCCGAAGGGCAGCGGGCTCTGTGAGAAAAACGTTTCTGGTTCCGGATGCGAAATTTACCAGGGCACCGGCATTGCTCGAGGCATAGACTTGCGCGCGGGTGAGCGTGGGACCCGTGGTGGAATAGGCGCCGAGCCCCACCTCCCATTCCATTCCTGCCTGATCTGCGATGCAATAGGTGCAGGAATTGCCGTTGCCCACCACCGCAAAGGACTGAAAGCCTGGCACGGCACCCAGCAGCGTCACAGCGCCGGTGCCGGTTGTGGTGGTGGTTTCCTGTACCCGGTCGGCCAGGATGAGAGGCCAGGTCATGTCAATTCTCCGTGAGAATGGATGTGGTACTGATCACCGGCTGGACGCCGTTGCTCACAACAATGGTGGGAGAAATCGCTCCTGACCAGAGCAGGAGGCCTGCGCCACTGGGTGCTGTGCCGATGCCCATGAAGGTTTCGGTTTCATTCCCCGACGTGGCCGTGGGGAAGGTCACGCTCCCTGCCGGGCTTGCACTGTTGGCCGTGACGGCGAAGCCCAGGGCGGAGCGCGGCAGCGCTACCCGGGCATAGCTTCCGTAAGTGGCCTCGTTCACGTTCTGGGCGCCATTGGTGCCGGGATCAGCTGTGTGCAGGCTCACGTAGAGCAAGGACAGGGGAGCCAGCGAGTCGTTGGCGGCGAGGCCGGGAATAGCCACGCCCTGCAAAATGAGTTTCAACAGCGCCTGCGAGAAGTTTTGGGATTTTCCGCTCATGGGGTTCAGTGAAAATGGATCTGGAATTGACGATGGAATTGTTAGAGCTGGTTTCGGTCATCGGGGATCGCCTGAAAAGCGTTATCAAAGGAACGATAAATTTACATTTGACGTCAAATGGTTTCGTTATTTACGGGAGAGAAATGCAATGCCAAACATAAATGCGATGCTTGCGACTGCACACGAGATAAAAGCGCAACTTGATGAGCTGCTACTTCGAGGACGCGTACAAGACAGTGGCGAACACCGTGTTGCTGCAACGTTGTGTCTGACTATTGCTGAACAGTTTGCCGCGACCCTGCATTTGATTGAGGGTGGCTTCTCGTCCCATGCTCCGGTCATGGTGCGCTCTATGTTAGAAGGACAAGCCAATCTGCTTAACGTTGTAAGAGACCCCGAATTCGTTGACCAGATCAGGTATGACAATGCTTGTGCCGATATTGTGCTATTCACTAAATATGCAGCGGAAATGCAAGGCAACTCTGAGGTGCAGGAAACTTTGGCCAATTGGAAAGCGCAAGCGGAGCCGATACGCAATGAACTGGAAGCTAGGGGGTATAGAAAGCTTACTGTGTACCAGCGATTTGAGCGCGCAAACATCCTGTCCACATATGTGGCCTACCGCGTCTTTTGCTCGTTTGCGCACAACCAACTCACAACGTTACTTGCGCGTCATGCGGACCAATTTGAGCTTCGCTACCATTTCGAAGCGCCAAAAGAGCTAACTGCCAGCCTGTTGACTGTGGCCATCAGCATTCTGTGCCAAGCAGTCGTAACTGCATCGCACTATACCGATTTGAGCGACGCAGAACTGCGGCAAGTTATCGATGCTGCCGACGCAAAGTGGAGCGCAGCTCAAGCGCTGGCGGAGTAGGTGTCGGCAGAAGTACCATCCTCATCATTTGGCAGTGTTTTAACCATACACTCCCATCACGGCTTCACCATCTCCAGGGTGAGTTTCTTGAGATCCCAGAGCTGGTACATGAAATTGTTGTAGTCCTGGGCATCCTCGCCAAAACGCACCCGGTAGTACCAGGTGTAGGTGGCGGTGATGGGAATGCCTGCCGCAGGGGCATTGAGAAACACCAGGGTGTTGGGAGATACGAAGTTCCAGCTTGCGGGAGATAACACCGCCACGCCACCCACAAACACCTGCAGACTGGATGGGTCGGCGTAGCCCACCGGTTCGATGAAGCCGCCATAACTTTTGGTGAGGGTGAACTGGTTGGTAAAACCATCGCCCACGCCGATTTCGTAATCGGTGAGCGTGTTGGGCTCTGAGGGATCAGCGAAGAGGAAGGTGTCGAACGCCCCCGTGCGGGCGAGGAAGAACCCGCACAGCGCCTGAAGCTCCTGATAGCCCTGGGTTTCGCGCAGGATTTCGTAGGACATTTCCCATTTCCAGAGAGGGTGGCTGTAATTGGCCACCCGGGTTTCCCGTCCCGAGGGGTGTTTGACGATGGTGGTGCCGAACTGCGGGGTTTTTTTGACATCCCAAGAGAGCCCCGGAAGGCTCGGAAAAATCAGGTTGCTCATGGTGAAACTGGCATAAGGGGGTTGCGGGTATTCATGCAGGATCTCCAGTGCAAGCTGCGCACTTCTGGCCGGCGGGTCATCATCCACCAGGACTTCGGATGCGCTCTGAGCCACCCTCGCCGTGACGAAGGCATAGAGCATTTCCACCAGCAGTTGGGCGCCTCTAGCACCCGGCCGGTCATCGCAGAGGGTTTCGGTTATCAGTTGGGCGACGCGCAATGCAGGCACATCGGCAACGAAGACTTCGGCCGTTATTTGCCCGTTATGGACCGCAGGCACCCCTGCCGCCAACAGTTCGGCGGTGAATTGGGAGATGCGATCCGCCATCAGCTGATGACCTGATAGCCGATTTCCAGCGCATTGATGTCCGTGACCGCCCAGCTCGCTCCCGTGGCGGGGTTGATGGCGAACACGTCGGAGAGATACTGGTAGCTCGTGCCCAGGTTCTGGGTGGCCCCCGCAGTCTGGGTGGTTCCCGATTTGATGAGGTTCGCCACCTGACGGGTGCCAGCATCATCCTTGCGATAGGCCCCCACGAGGCGCACGCCATAGACCATGGCGCCCGAAGGCAGCCCTGCACTGGTGCCGAAGAGATCCGTGGCGCCCACGGTGGCGCTGCTGTTGAAGGCCACATCGCCGTCGAACCCATCCTCGGACACGGCGGCGTAATTGACGATTGTGTAGCTGTAACCGATGTTGAGCTTGTTGTTTCCGATGGCGGGCCCTGACGGCAGCGCACCCAGGGTACCTGGAGGCGAGACGTAAGTCATGGGATAGGTGGCCGTGAGGGGATTGCCATAAGCATAGACACTGAAACTGTCCAGCGAAAAGCCGGTATCGGTGACAAACCCCAGGGCATAGGGGGTGTCCTTGGTGACGGTGGCCGTCACGGAGGAGAAGGTCAGGGTGTTCTGCCCTGAGGCCAGCCCGATTTTTTCATCACCGGCGTAGAGGATGGCAAGCGGCATGCCGTTCACCGGGTTGACGGACGCGATCACGGGACGGATTTTCATGGCCGGGTAGTTAGTCTGGGCGTAGAGCGTCATGGCCGTGATGGTGGCATCCCGGGCCATTCTCGGCGCCACGCCGGTGATGGGGTCATCCATGGCCCCCGGCCCGGTTCCGGGCAGATTGGTGGAGGCGTTATCGGGCAGCGTCAGGATCAGGGTGTTGGCGCTGACACTTTGCCAGCTGCCCCCGTTGCCCTGGGCCGATTGCCCCGCATTGATGCTTCCCGAAGTGGTGAACGCCGTGCTCACGTTGGCGTTGGGGTACACGGTGCGCACCCGTTTGTCGCCCAGAAACGTGTTGCAGGGATAAGTGCCCGGGCCGGTGGTGGCATCGCAAAGATATAGATCATCGATCAGCATGGCGCCGTAGAAGGCGATGTTGTTGATGTAGGCATTAACCGTGCTCTGCAGGTTCTGGCCGGTCAGATTGAGCACCACGTTGCCGTTGATGCGCACCGTCACCTGGCCCGCGGTGGTACTCACTGTCCCGCCGACTTCCAGAAAGAACCAGCCGCTGCTCGGCACCACTCCGGCCAAAGACTGCCCCAGCAGATTGTTGGCATAGCCGCTGCGCCCCACCTGGACCGTGGAGTTGACCGAATAGACCCAGAACTGGTTGTTGTTGGTGTCGTTGAACCCCAGCTGGAAAGTGCCGTTGATGGCCACCCCCAGATAGAAGGTGGAAAGATTCGCCGGCAGGTTGCGTGTGAGGTTGCCGTACTGCCCCACGGCATAGCCCCTGCCCGGCAGCCCAAAGCGCCCCGGCGCTACGGCGCTGTTGTTGCCGGAGCCTGCGCCGGACCAGCCATCTAAATTTGGGTCGGTAGGCTGGGCATATTTATCAAAACCGTCGATCAGAATGAGGGCCATGATGTCTCTTCAATATGGGGAATCGTTCCTGCCGGAATGCACCCCGGAGGTGGAGTGCATTCCGCAGGCGTGATTCAAGCGGTTTTGATGGAATTGACGCCGTTGACCACGGTGGTGGCGAGAGTCGCGATGGTTTTTTCCGAGATGGCGCGCCCCAGCGTGGTGAAGGCCAGACGCGCCGCATCGATGCCCGCCGTGATGGCCACTCCCGTGCCACTGCCCTGGGCCGTGCTTTGCAGAACCGCCAGGCCAATCTGCTTCACCGCGTTTTCGAGATCCGTCACCGCAACGGTATTGAGCTCCGCCACCGCGGCCTTGAATTCCGTGACGATCTGGGCGCCGATGGGGTTTTGAGAAAGCCAGCTCTCAAACACCGCAAAATCGGTCTTGAGAGCGTCCAGGGCAGACTTGGCATCGTTTTCAATGGTATCGATCAGACTCATATATTTCTCCTAAAATTTACATTTCGCACTGATGACATAGGGCAGCGCGTCTCCCTTTTGCAATGCGTGTTCGATGGTGGCCGTGTCTCCAGGATCCAGACCTTCCGGCAGATCGAGCCCGATGGTGGGATGGCACCCGGAGAGCGTGCTGCAACCCGCCAAGCCGAGACAGAACATCAGGTGGATACTGCGTGGAAGACAGGACCGCCCATTACGAGCGAAATCCCACATCGGGATTGGCCACGAAGTGCACGACGATGTTGGTGGCGGCCACGATGCCGCCGGCAAGCAGCGCCGACTGCTCGTCCGTAATAGCCACATGAAGCCCGAAGGCTTGAAGCACATTCGAGAGCTTCAGGATCACCGGCGAAAGCAGCGTCACGGTAATGGCGCCTTTTTTCCAGAGGGCGGGATTGGCGACGGCTTCTCCTGCCTTGAAGAAGCGCCAGAGGGACAGTAGTTTTTCCATAGAAGACTCCTTGGGGGTGTTGGTTGCCGGCGGGTCGGGGCTTGTGGCATCAAAAGACGCGAGGCCGTGGGTGAGGATTACCCGGGCGAGCTTCGCGCCGTAATTGGGGTCGGTAGCATAACCCGCCTGGGCAATGGCATAGCCAAAGGTGACACCGCTTCCCGTCTTGAAAGCGGCGGCATAGCGCGGCTCCTTCAAAACCTTGGCGTGATCATCAATACAGGCCTGCCAGTTGGGGTATTTCCTGAACCAGGCCTCCACCATCACGGGACTGCCGTTGACGTATTCCTTGGTGGTGATGCGGGTGCGCTCCCCCGTCCATTCGGGCCCGGCCTTGAGGCCGAATAGATTGCAGGCCGCTCGGGTGAGCTGGGATTCGCCCCAGCCGGACTCCAGCGCCGCCTGGGCGATGGTGAAGCTTGCAGGGATGTGGTCCTTTTGCTCGCAATCAAGCGCCGGCTCCTTGATCAGTCTGATGAAATCTTCCGGGGTCATTTCCAGTGTTCCTTGAGGGTGGTAAAGAGTTGATAGGCGAGCGTCCCGATGCCGCCCAGCACCGTGATCACGAGCCAGCCCAGCACGCTCGTCTTGATTTTTTCGTTGCGCAGCAGGCGCCGTTGGCGATCCTCCAGCAGGGTGGCCAGGTATTCGTGGTGCCGGCGATGCTGCTCCTGCGGGATGGCCGTGGCGGTGAATCCGCAGCGGATCGCCTCCTGAATGGCGTCAATAAGGGATTGATGCTGCTCTTCCGAGAGCAGCGTCCGGCGTCGTTCTTCCATGGGGGTCAGTTCCCGAAGTTTCTGAGATGGCGCTTCAGCGCCGAGGCCAGGGCTGCCCCGTTGTTATGAAAAAGCCGCTCTACACTTTGGGCATCCACGGCGTGGATGTGCACATGGGTGGTGGATGAAGCGCCACCCCCTTCCACCAGGGAGCGCAGGTTGCCGGCAATGCCTGCGGGCAGAATGGTTTCGTTGCGATGCACGAACTGCAGTCGATCCACTGGTACCTGCCATTCCCCGCCGGCGCTGGACGCCACCGCGCCTGCCACTGCCGCCACCGTGCCCATGCCGGCTGCCGCGGGAGCTGCCGCATAAGGCCCCATGGTTGGTGCCAGAAACCCGAAGATCCCGGCAAAGGTCTCCTGGGCGCTGTTCATGATGGATTTCACGATGGTGAGCGCGCTGGAGGCGAGACTCGTGCTGTTCACCATGGCGTTGGAGGCCATGCGTGCATCGTTTTGCGTGGTGGTGGCGAGCGTCATGGCCAGTTGTTGCGAGGCCCAGTTGGTGACCATCTTGAGCCCCGTGTCGATGAAAGAAGACAACACCGAGGTCAGCGCTCGTGCCCAGGCCTGCTGCCAGGTTTGCGTCCCCATGATGATGCCCTTGATGGAAGTATCGAAGGCGGACGTGATGGGCGCGAACATCTGCTGCCAGGAACGCTGACTCTCCAGCACTGCATTCTGATTGGCACGAATGAGCGCCTGCTGGTGGCTTTCGTTGAGCCTGATGATCTGGTCATCGATATTGGCCCGGGCTTTGGCATCGGACTGGTAGAGGGCGAGTTTCTTGCCCAGCAGTTCCAGCTCCAGGGCATATTCCCGGTTGGCGACCTCTTCATCCCGGGCAAGCTTCTCATCACCTGTAATTCTTCCGATCTGGAGCAGGTACTGGTTGTTGTCCTTGGCGGCTTTCAGGCGCTCACGATCGAGGGTAGCGTCGGTTTCCAGACCCTTCAGTTTGAGGGCCAGGTCTTCCTCGCTGGTCTTGCGAGATTCATTCACCTGTTGGCGATAAATGCCGCGCTCCACGTTCACCACTTCGTGCAGCACGGCGTTGTATTCCGCGCTGCCCCGGCGGGAGATAGCGAGTTTCTGCTGCCAGAAGGTGAGTTCCTCCTGCTGGGAGAGCTCGTGATAGGCGCCTTCCATGTCCTGCTTCTGCTGCAGCTCGGAGCGCCATTGGTCCATCCGCGAGCTTTTCCCGGACCCGTGGGAGAGTCCCGGCATCGACAGTTGCCGCAGGGGGGGCATTGCCTTGCCGGGTTCTTCGCCGAGATTCCCCAGTTCGCCCTTGAAAGCCAGCACGGTGTGCATCATGGCGCCCACTTCCTGGTCCACCGCAAGGCGGGTTTGCGTGAGACCCCGGTTCCAGGCCGCCTGGATGCCGTTCCAGTCCAGGTGCAAAGCGGAGTTGATGACGCCCGCTACCGTGACGATGGCCCCCGCCATGGCGGCGGTGACCACTTCCAGCGATTGCCAGGCAAGCTCCAGGCCCACCACCAGATATTTGACGGCATCAGCCAGGCTCTTGAGCACCTCTGTAAGCATGCCCCCGGGCTGCAGGCTCTCCGAGAGCGCCGTGGTGACGCCCTCGATGGCGGGGGTCAAGGCCGAGCCAAACCCCACGGCCGCCATCTTGAGTTGCGCCCCCAGGGACTTGAGGCTCTCGTTGAAGGCGGCATCCTTGGCCACCGCCTCATCGCTTAACACCAGCCCCAGGTCATGGGCTTTTTGCGTAAGTGCCCCGATGTTTTGCGAGCCCTGATCCAGAAACGGGATCAGTTCCGCCCCGGCGCGCCCGAAGAGTTGCATGGCAATGGCGGTCTTGGCGGCCCCGTCCTGGCTTTTGGAGAAGGCATCGCTCACCCGCAGGAGGACATCTTCCAGGCGCAGGTTCTTGAGGCTGGAAGCTGACAACCCCACGGCCTCAAAAGCCCCCGCCACCTGTTTGTTGCCCTGGCCCGCGGAGGCCATGGCGCGGGAGAGGCGAAAGAGCCCTTGTTGCAACTGCTCGAAGGAAACGTCGCTTTGTTCTGCCGCGTATTTGAGGCCCTGGATGGCGTCAATCGAGATTCCGGTTTTTTTGGCGGCGTGCTCGATCTGATCGCCGTATTCCGCCGCCGATTTGGAGAGTTCCAGAAGCTTCGCACCCACTTCCGTGAGGCCACCCAGTTCGCCCAGCACCTTGAACACCGCGAAGGATTTTTTGACCCCCTCCATGTGCTCATGGATATCCTTCTGCATCTGCGAAACGTGTCCCTGGATACCCCGGGTGGACTTCTGTACCTCGGCGCTTGCCGCCTTCATGTCCTGGGACAGGCGCGCGATGTTGGCCTTGAGCTCGATCTCGAGGGATCCGACCTTGGATGCCATGGGTTATGTCCTTCGTCCGCCGGCCGACTGGAAAATCCGCACGAAATCCTCCAGGTCGGCTTCGGTGTTGTGTGCTTCGCTACCACCGGAGGGCGTGGCCGGGATTGATTTGGTGGCCGTTCGGACTTCGATGCCCAGATAGGCCTGGACCATCTCCCTCAAGGGAGGGTGTTGTTGCCAGTAGCGCTTCAGGGCATACAGTCGCGGAATATCCATGTGGTGGTGGATGTACTCCCAGTTCCAGCCGGTGCGCTCGATGATCTGGCAGTAGAGGAGATCCCAGTCTATGGGGCAGGACTTGGGCTGCCCGCCGCCTGAGGCTCCCCCAGGGATGGGTCCTCCTTCGGGATGTTGATGGCGAGGCACGTCTGGAAGGCTGCCTTGAAGTTTGCGATGTCCAGGTTCTCGAACTCGAAGCTCTCCTGCTGGAGATCGGGATAGTTGCGGCGCAGGGAAGTGAACAGGATGTCCGCCATTTGACTCAGGGTGGCCTCTGCCTTGCCCTCAAAAATCGCCTCGTACTTGCGCACGCAGACAAAGGGCGCCGGTGGGCAGATGAAGGTCGCACTACCCAATCTGATTTCGATACCGTCAATCATGACTCACCTCAATCCGAAACCGACAGCACGCCCAGCGTATTGCTGGAATCCACCATGATGGAAAAATCGAGCTCGGGAATGGCGTAGTCCTCGAGCTTGGTGGCAAAGGAGAGCTTGGTGGAGGTGCACTGGTTGAGTTTCAGGGTTGCGACCTTGGGACCCACATGGGCGGTGAAAACCCCCATGAAGGTGGGGGTCGTGCCCATGATCTGGTTGGTCAGGGCAATCCGGGTGCCGCCGGTGGCCGTGGTGTAGAGGTAATCGATCAGCACCGGAATGCCGGCATCCCCCGCCGAGAAGGTGTACACGCCGCTTGCTTCCGTGTACTGGCCGGTGGATGGGTTGGAGGCCACCTTGGTAAAGGGCATGCCGTTGGCGGCGTAGACCACCCCCAGGTCGGTATCGAAGGTGGCGGCGTTGATGACCGTCACGGTGTAGGGGGTGGCCGCCGGAATGCTGCCCGGTTCCCCGATGGCGGAGAGGATGAGTCCGGTGGTGGCGCTCTGGCCGAAAAAAATGTCGTTCACCAGGCCGCCGCTGATGTTGGCGAATTTGGACTTGCCGGTGAACTTGCCTTCACCGCGGCGCACATCCACCGCGAAGCTCTGCTGGCCGTAGAGCTCCTTGGTGGTGAAGCTGAAATCGAAGGTCACGTCCTGCATCGTGCCGAACTTGCGCGGCGTGGCGTTGGTGTTGCTGCTGATACCGTACAGGTATCCGGAGCCAAAGGTGATCATTGGGGTTCTCCAAAAAAGAAGGCCGCTTGCGCGGCCCGAAGGGGGTGTTGATTGCGCCGGTCAGCGCAGGTAATGCACCATGAAGTCGATGGGTTTCACGTAGATGTTCACCAGTTCATCGTAGGAATCGGCCCCCGTGCCGGCCTGGAGGGAGGAGATGACCGTCACCCCATTGAAAGTGCCAGACTGGTTGTGACAGGCAAGCCGCACCGCTTCGCGCAGGTTGGCGGCGTCTTCCGCCATCTGGCCCAGGCAATTGACCTGCAGGCGCGCGCGGGCGGTCTCGGGCTCGCCGCTTCGGGTGTTGTCCTGCTTGTCGGAAATGAGCTCATACACCACGGCGGGCAGCGGGTCGGCTTCGGGCCGGGTATCGAGATAAATGCGCGTGCCCACGAGGGTGGCAAGACTATTCGATGCATTGAGCAGCCCGTAAATGGCCAGTTCCGGTTTCATGATTTAGCCTCGGCATTGAGACGCTCGCGCACGTAGCCTGCAAAGGCCTCGATGGCCTCCACCGCCTTGGCGTCCAGGGCCGGGCGCATGAAGGGTTTTTTGCCGGCGCCGGGGTGTTCCACCAGTTCATTGAAGAGTCCTGCGAGAAACAGGCTCTTGCGGTTCTTCGGCTTGATCAGGTGGCGCGCGGTGCCATACTCCACCATGTGGGCGTAATAGACGTGATTCTTGCCGCCGGCTTTGATGGAGGCCCGAACCATGCCGCGTCTGACCGATACCGTTACCCGGATGGAGTCGCGCAAGGCGCCGGGTTGGTGTTCCTTGGGAAGTGAGCCCGCATCCCCTACCGGGCATAAGCGTCGGGCTTCGTCCAGGATCACCTTGGCGGCAGTGCGCAGTCCGCCCCGCATCACATTGGCTTCCAGCCGGGCAGGCAGTTGATCCAGGGCTTTCTGCAGGTCAGACAAGCCCTTCACCTCAATATCAGTCATCGAGCCTCAGGCAATAGAGTTCCAGGCGCTCCTTGCGACTGACGCGGCGCAGCCATTCGATGCGGGTCACGGTTCCGTCGGGCAGGATGACGCGCTGGTTGGCTTTTATGTCGGAGCGATAGCGCAAGGTCACGAGCAGGGTTGCGGCGCTGCCCATGGCCTTGGCCTGGAAGATTTCATGGCCGGTCATGTCCTCCACCTGCGCCCAGACGGTGGCGAGCGGCGCCCAGGTGTCGTCATGGCCGCCCAGGGCGCCCCGCACCACGGTGAGCTGCAGGATCGTGACGCGCTGGTCGAGAATCCCGGCCGAGACGATGCCCATCAGAACATCACCCGGTAAGGGTCGAGCAGCCGGTCCATGAAGGGCAGCGGCTCGATCTTGGTGCCGCGCCCGGTGGTGGCGATCTCCTCCCGGTGCTGGTAGAGGGCGCCGATGCGCACCTTCATCCAGGACTTGATCCCCTCCGGCACCACGCCTACGAAACTCACTCCGGATCCGGTGTCGGTGAGCGTGATCGCCGGGCCACCGGGGCTTGTCGCCAGGGTATAAACGCCCGGGGATAATACGGACTGAATCCAGTAACTGGTCAGCGGCAGCAACGGACTGGGCAAGGCCCCCCCTGAATTGGACAATCGGATCACATTGCCCACGACGTAGGTCGCCCAGGATCCCTGAATCGCAATCGAACTGTTTGCGGTGTTCGCCGCAAACGGCGCCGCGTACCCCGCCACAAAATCCACTTCAATCGCCCCGATCTGGGGCAGAGGTATCGGCCAGATCTGCCCGAACACCGGCGTGATCCGGCAGGGCTCGGAGGTATAGTCCACGATGTAGTTGGCCGGCGGCATCACTTCCTGCAGACCACCCATATCGATAAAGCTGATGGCCGTGACCGTCTGCACCCGGGATTTTTCCAGATAGATGGCGTGACCCGGCAAGGTAAACGGCTTGCCCCAGGGGATGCCGATCATCGTGGGCCCCGGAAACGAGTCCAGCACCAGTTTCCAGGCCTGAGCCACCAGCGCGCGCCGGGTCAGCGTTTCGGCATACACCCGGGCGGCGGTGATGAGTGCGGCAATCAGGGCATCGTCATCGGTCACGTCCACGCGCAAGTGCGCCTTGGCCTCCAAGAGCGACAAAGGCTCCGCAACAGGGGGCTGGATCAGTTGTAGCGGCATCGAATGGGGGGGGGAATGGCTTCCCCCGCGTCCTTAGCCGACGATTTGCGCCACGGTGGCAGCATTGAAAGCAGCGGCCGGTTCATACCGGGCGGAGGCTCCCAGAAGTACTGCCGCCGTTTCACTGGCCGCCACGCCAACGGTGAGCGTCAATTCCACGAAATCGTAACCATTGGCCACGTCCAGTTCGTGGGATTGCAGGTTGATCAGTGCCTGCACCCCGCCGGCGCCGGTGAGCGTGGTGATGGCCTTGCCGGTGACCGCCTTGCCGCCCGTGCCCGAGGCGTCCTGGGCCTGACTGAGACTGGCATCCACCGTGGCGAGGGTACCGAGCGTGCCGGTGCTGATAATGGCCAGCAGCGTGCGGACATTGGTCATCGACACCCAGCCGGTGGTGAGCACGCCCACCGCCTGGGAGGAAGGATTGATGGTGGCAAGCACTGCCAGGAATTCCGACGCCTTTGTATTGATATCCATAATTTGATCCTCGAGAGATTAACGGGCGCCCAGTTGCACGAAGGGCGAGAGACTGGCACTGCCCTTGGCCGGGCTGATGGGGGCGGCGATCTTGGGCTGGCCATCCATGCGAAAGATGGTGCGAAAGGCGGTGGCGTCGGCATCGAAGTACAGATGCATGGAGGTAGCGGTTTCCATCCCGCCCACCTTGGTGATGGTCTGGTAGTAGTTGAGGTCCACCAGCAGCACATCCCCCTGGGACGAGAAGGCGCTCGCGTGTTGCGACACGTAGACCGGACGGCCCAGCAGCGTACCGTAGGGCGAGCCGCGAAACGCTGCCACGCCACCGCCCACCGGCAGGTAGATGGGGTAGTTGCCCAAAGTGAGCGTGAAGAGCGCCGGCAGCACGCTGTTGTTCACGATCCACACGGCATTCTTGAAGCTCCCGGGCGGGAGGGCCGCGATCATGTTGGCGAGGTTGGTGGGGGTGAGGGTGTTGGTGGCCTGGCCCGAATCCTTGGGGATGGTCACGAGCGCCTTGCCGCTCAAGGCCCCCTGGGGGAGCCCCGAACCATTGCCAAAGAGGATGGATTCGTTGATCTTCCACTGCATGCGCGACGCCACCTTCTTGGGCGTGTAGGAGGTGAGCGCATCGGTGTCCGACAACAGCTCATCGGTGATCGGCACCAGGGCCATGAGTTTCTTGAGGCGTAGCGACGCCGTGCCCAGTTTGGGCTTGCTGGGGGTGGCTGCACTGCCTTCACCCTGCCAGGCCACGGTGATGCCGTCCGTGCCCCAGGGCGTGGTCTCATCCTTGGGCAGCACCAGGGAGTTGCCGCTGACTTCGATGTTGTCGGTCAAAGGCAGGAAGGCCTCGTCATCGAGCGAGAGCTGAAAGATGTCCTTGGCGAATTGGGGTGGAATCAGAAACCCGCCATCCGCGCCGGCGCTCTCGCTGCCATAGAGGCCAGGCGCCGCGGCATTGCGCAGCATGGACAGACGGTTATCCACCGGCACCCCGGGCAATCCCGCCTGATGCACGGCGTAGGCGTATTCCCCGAAGTTCTTGAACCCGCCCCTGGGGTCTGAGGCCACATTCTCCGTGACGGTGACGGATGGCAGCGCGGATTCGATGCCCAGTTGGGCTTCCTCCGCGATCAGGGTATGCTCGCGCTCGAGAGCGGCATTCAAGGCCTCGATGCGGGTCTTGTACCCCTCAAAGGCCGTGGCCTCCTCATCGGTCAGATCGCGCCCCTCGGCGGCCGCCTGATCCGTCAGGGCACGGGCCTCCTTGACCAGTGTCGTCTTGCGAGCCTGCAGCTCGCGCAGTTGCTTACTCATGTGGTTTCTCCAGACGTAAAAAAACCCGCCTGAGCGGGTTGGGATGAGAAGTGGAGTTGCTCAGCGGAAGGAAACTCTCCGTAGAGTTACTTCACCAGTGGATTCAAGGGCTACAACGATTGAAACGAAAGGCGGCTTCTCTATAGATCCTCAGGGGTGAGTCCGGTGTGCTTCGCGATCCGTGCGAGCATTTTGGGACCGATTTCCTCCCCCTCATGAAAAGCAAACACCACATCCGCCCAGCCCTGGCGGGTCAATGTTTTATGAGAGCCGGTTTGTCGCTTGATGCTCCAGCCGATGCCAAGCAACGCAGAAAGCAGACGTCGGGCTTTGACCGATGGCCATTGGTTCATGCCACAGCGGGAATGGAAATGTGAATGGCGAGGGGATGCTCTTCTCCCTGTTCCAGGCGATCAGCCACGACTCTGAGCGCCAACGCTTCTACTTTGCGAACGGCCTCGTCAGAGCTTGCGCCATAGGATAGAACCCCTGGCAGTTGAGGAACCTCGGCCAGCCATCGGCCATCCGTTTCCTGTTCGCACTCGATGCTGAAGTTCATGGTGATCTCCTGAAAACCTCAACCATTATCCCCGAAATTACGGCGTCAGGTGTAGCATTACGCTCATATGGTTCATTCTGTTGTGCATTTTGGTAGGGGCCATCATCATGATCCCCGCCGTCAGGAAATTCGTTGGTCAGGGCTGCCTTCTGTTCATTGTGGGTTTCCTCGTCATCACAGGTTTTGTGCTGCTGATTGCAGGAATTCTAGGCATCCCTCATTAAGGATTCGGTGCAACATGGCCGGCAAGCGTGAAACACCGATCCGCCAATGGTAAACGCCCAGTTCTTCCTCACATGAGTGCCAACGCGTTTCTGGCTTGCGCCAACCGGGAACCCCTTGAATTTCCACTGGCCCTGGATCTGGATTTCTCCTGCATCATCTCCACCACCTGGTCGAAGGTCATCACACCATCGATCATGTTAAGACTCTGGGCCACGGTGGCGCCCACCACACGCCCCTGGCCCATGCCCTGGGTGACCGCATCCGCGGGGACCCCACGGGCTTGCGCGACCGCCGCCACAAAGGCGCTGTAGTATTCATCCACGCGCGATTGCAGAAAGGCTGTCGCTTCCTCGGTGAGCGGTTCGTAGGGATTGCCCTCCACCTTGTACTTGCCCGCCGAGATCAGGGTCACATCAATGCCCTCATAGAGCAGTGCACCGGAGAGGTCCTCATGGGCCTGCCATACCCCGATGCTGCCCACTTCACCACCGGGCGTGCAATAAAACTCACTGGCGGCAGACCCGATCCAGTAGGCGGCGGAAGCCGCGAGACTATTGGCGACGGCAATGACGGGCTTCTGTCCCCGAGCCACCAGAATCTGGGTGGCCAGTTCTTCCACCCCATAGACGCTCCCGCCGGGAGAATCGATGTCGATCAGGATCTGTTCCACCGCAGGATCGGCCAGGGCGTCACCGAGGGCCGCTGCAAAGATCTGGGTGGAACAACTGCCCGGGCCGCTGACGGCATCCACCATGTTGCCGCGCTGGGTGATGATCCCATAGAGGGGAAGCACGGCAATCAGGCTGCCGCCTGCAGCACCGTTCGCTTGCTGACGGAGGACGCGCACCGATTGATCGGCGGCAATACGCTGGCGTGTGTCCTCGGGAATGTCTCCTCCCGCCTGCCAGCGGCGCAGGATGCCCGCCATGGCATTCAAGGTTTCCGGCATCAAGGCCCAGGGGGTGCTCATGATCTGAGCGAGCAAAAGGGAGCGTTTCATCGGGGTCGTCCTGTGAGGGCCAGTTTCGAGGGTTGGTCTTCGCCCGTTTCCTCGGCCATGTTCAAGGGCCGCAGGGGGTGATCAAGACCGGGGAGCGGGTTCAGATTCTCGCTCAGCCGCGCTTCATTGCGGGTGAGCCAGCCTGCGTTGATGCCGGCGTTGTAATACTGGGCCCGCGCTTCCGAGTCTCCACGCAGCAATTGGGAGAACAGGAACTCCGCTTCCAGATCGTCATCATCCAGCAGCAGTTCGGCTTCGATGCTGGCTTCCCAGCGCTCCGCCATGGGGCCCAGGCATTCCTGCACGAACTCCTGGGCCTGCTGTTCGATGTTGTTGTTGGTGGATCGATCCAGATCCCCGATCTTGTGAGGCGGCACCCCAAACCAGCGGGCAATGTCATTTACCTGAAACTTGCGGGTTTCCAGAAACTGGGCATCCTCATTGGTGAGCCCCAGCTGGTGATACTTCATCCCGAACTCGAACACCGCGATCTTGCCGCGGTTGGCTCCGGTCTGGGCTTCCTGCAGGGACTCCCGGAACTGCTCGCGGGCCATCCTGTCCTTGAAGGAGCCGGGGTATTCGATATAACCGGACAGCGGCTTGGCATCGTTGGCAAAGAAGCGCGAGCCATAATCCTGGGCCGCCAGGGCGCCCCCCATGGCACTGCGCGCCAGCGCAATGGGGGAGAGCCCGATGATGCCGTCGGAGGAGAGCCCCCGCAGATGCCAGATCTGTCCGCGCGGGTAAATCTGCTCCGTCCCGGTGAGCGTGCTGTACCGGTAGCGATAATCGCCATTCGACAGGAGATCGATGGTGACCCGATCCGGGTGCAGGGGCACGAGCGCCGTGATCTCGCCCTGGCGGTTCGCCACGATCTGGTTGAAGGCATTGCCCCGCAGCACCAGGTGACCGGCCATCATCTCGCGCCACTCGAAAGCGTTCTGGTAGGCGTTGGGACGTCGGGCCAGGAGCTTATGGACCGGGTGGTCCGGCACCCGGGTTTTAGCCCCATCCGAACGGGTGCGATAGAGCACGAAGGGGAGGCTTGCGAACTGGCTCGCGATGATGCGCACGCAGGCAAACACCGCCGAGAGCTGCAGGGCATTGTCTGCGGTGACCCGCATCCCGGCGGTGGTGTTAACCCCCACGGGCTCGAACCAGAAACTTGACCAGGGCGAGCGATCAGAATTCGCCTGTCGGCCTCGTAGCCAATTCCACAAGCCCATCACACCACCATCAGGGCATAGTCATCCCCCAGGACCGGGTGCTGTGCATTGCCCGGCATCATGATCCGGCCCAGGGCCATGATGAGCGCCACCACCCCGTCGATCTTGTTTTCTTCGCGCTCTTTTCGGGGATAGATGTTGTCCTTGGCATCGCGATGGCACACCACGTTGGAGATCATCCAGGCCAAAATCGGGTCGCCGTTATGCACCAGGCGTTTTTGCAGCACTAAAGCCTCCAGTTCTTTCATGGGTTCCGAAAAATTGAGCACCGTGGGGCGCATTTCCACCATGGGCAGTCCCTCTGCCAGCATGTGGCTGGAGAGTTGGGTGGCCTGAAAGGGATCGAAGGGCACTTCCACGATCTGGAAGCGGCTGGCATCCGCTAGCAATTCCGCCTCGATCTGGTCGAAATCCGTCACGTTGCCCGGTGTCAGCGTCAGTAATCCTTGCCGTGCCCACCCGGAGTACTGGCTATTGCGCCCATCTTCCGCTGCCGATTCCGGCAGGTAGTAGGTCGTGAAGGCGTAGAACTTGCCATCACGCCGGAAGAGCTTGGCCTTGGCCGCGATGTCTACCTTGCTGGCGAGATCGAGCGCGATGTAACACTCCTCACCGGCGAAATCGTCCTCGGTGATGGTGGGGTCCGCGCACGCTTCCCAGGCGCGCATGTCCATCCAGGCGGTATCCGCATTGACCCATTCGTTCAGATGCTTGGTCTTGAAGTTGTTGATGGCACTAGGCAACTGCATGGCCTTGGCTTGCAGGGGCAATAGCACCTCGGAGCGCACCGAGATGCCCCAGTTGGGGTTGGCCTTGATCAGTGCTTCCTCGGTGGTCCAGTCATCCGTGTCATCCAGCCCATAGATGATCCCGAACTGGGAGTCATCCCCAAACAGCCCTTCGAGCAGTTTGGTCACGAAGGTGCGGGATTCGTAGCAGATGCCTGCACGGTTTGCTCCGGCGGTGGTGATGACCCACAGGAGCGAGTTGTCGCGCTTGCCAGTACCGGTTTCCACCACATCGTAGACGGTGCGGGTTTTATGAGCGTGCAACTCATCCACGCAGCCGAAATGGATGTTCAGACCATCCAGGGTAGACCCCTCAGCGGAGAGGGCCTCGAATTTCGAGCCCGAGGAGAGCACGTGAATATTGTGGGCACCCACCCCAACCCCAAATCTTGACCGGAATCCCGGGCTCTTGCGCGCCATGGTCTGGGCATCCCCGAACACGATGCGGGCCTGGTCGCGCGTCGTGGCCAGCGAATACACCTCGGCGCCCCCTTCACCATCGGCCGCCAGCATGTAAAGGCCGACAGCCGAGGACAGCGTGGATTTGGCGTTGCCGCGCGGCACCTCGATGTAAGAGCGTCGGAAACGCCGTTTTCCATCGGGCTTGACCCAGCCGAACACGGTGGTGAGGATGAACACCTGCCAGGGCTCCAATTTGATCGGCTCTCCGGCAAGAGGCCCTTTCACATGCGGCAGGCGCTCGATGAAGGCGCACAAATTATCGGCTGGGCGATAAGCATTTCCTTTGCCGTCCGCCAGGACCGGATTGAAGCGGTAAGGGCTTGCCTTACCCTTGAACCGCGCCAGGTCATCCAGTTGGCGCTGGCAGGCCAACCTCACCCATTTATTGGCATGGATGTTCCTCGAGATAACAGTTTCGGCATAGGACTGTGCGATGCTCGTAAAGTTATGATTTCGATTGTCCATCAACCTGTGCTGCTGGCACGAATACCTTCATTCCGGAACATTCACATCAAACCTTCAAATACTGTTGCCGGAGTTTTGATTCTACGAATCCTGTTTTCGCGGATTAAGGGAGCGCCGGCCAATCATCATGACGCCTGCCATTACCAGCACCGAACCGATTGCCTGTAGCAGGGATACCACCTCGCCCAGAAATGCCTGTGCCATGAAGATGGTGGATACCGGGCCGATGGTCCCAAGGAGTGACGCCTGCCCGGAACCGATCAGCCGGATACTTGCCGAGAGCATGAACACCGGCAATACTGTCGAAATGATGGCCATGGACAATCCCAGGGCATAAACCGAGGCGGGTTGACGTATCGCCGTCATGGGGTGAGTGATTGCAAACTGCACCAATGTGGCCACGCTGGCCACCGTCATGGCATATGCGGTAAATCGGACTGTGCCGATGCGGGAAATGACCTGACCCACCCCGATCAGATAAATCGAATAGGTCAAAGTGCTGACAAAAACCAAGCTGGCCCCCAACGCAATCCCGTTGCCGTGAACCCCGGAAAAATCATGCACGAAAACCAGTACGATGCCGGCGTAACTTAACCCCATGGCCATCATTTCCTGACGCCCCAAGGGGCGCTTCAGGAACAGCGCTGACAGGATCACGACCATGGTCGGATAAAGAAACAGAACAAGTCGCTCCAGGCCCGCCGAAATGTATTGAAGTCCGAGAAAATCGAGGAGGCTGGACAAATAATACCCCACGAAGCCCAAGCCAAGAATTGCTCCCCAGTCTTTCAGCTCCAGCGATTGGGCCTCATCCCGGCTGTGGCTCCACAACGCAGCCGCCAGGAAGAAGGGGACTGAAAATGACATCCGCAACGCCAGCAAGGTGACTGCATCCACCGGATGACGGTAGGCCAATTTGACCAGGATGGCTTTTGCTGAAAAGCCGATTGCGGCCAACAGGGCAAGTATGATGCCGAAAATAATCTGGTTTCTGGAACCGGGGTGCTGCGCTGGATTTGCCATAAGTCGTCCTCACTGTGAATGCGGGTCTTATGGCCAAGTTCAGAAGCAATCGCGGTCAGACCCGCGGTTGCTCTGTGACATCAAAAACTAAAAGGTGCGAGAGACGACGCGGTCGGGGTTCGAGAACCACAGCCACAGTCGTTTGGAATCTGGAAGTTGGGTTGAATTTGAGTTGATCATCATGCTTCCGACTCTACACAGAGGCCAACCGGCTTGTCAACAGAGCCGATTGTCGGCCAGTTCATCATCAAGGCCGTTCGGCATACTGAGGCAGATCATCCACTATTTCATACCACTCCGCTTTAGAGGCGACGAAAACGTGGGCTGTCGGCTTGTCCTCGATTGCGCTATCAAGGGTACCGATCCGCAGACGAATAATTTCCGGTGTAATGGTCCGTCTTGAATATAGAGGAGATCCACAATTCCTGCAGAAAACGCGAAATACGTTGGGTGTGGATTCAAACTCTGACAGGAGATTCTCACCAGTTACCAGTTTGAAGTTCGCCACGCTGATTGGAGTATTCGTCGCAAACGCGGTGCCCGTGACTTTTCGGCATTTGGAACAATGGCACATGATGATGGGACCCAGTTCTGAATGCACCTCATAGGTAACACCCCCGCACAAACAGCTTCCTTTCAGCATTTCCGCACCCTCGATTATTTTCTGCGTCTCATCTTACAGAGGTTGGGGTATGACCACCACCTGCCGTCATCGAGTTCGAAAATAATGCCGTGCCAGTACATCGTGGGCCTATCCGGCAATGTCATCCCAAGGGTCATGCTCGGCATTGGCGGTTTCCAAAACCTGGACGCGAGATCTGGAGGCTGGTGTAAACCCCATTTCGACTGCGGCCTTTGTCATGATCTGTGCCTGTTTATTGGCAATAGCAAGATAGGGCGACTGCATGGGCACCCCTGTATTGGGGGATTTGACCAGCAGGCCGGTTTTACTGATACCTGCCTGTGCTTTGCGATACAGGTCTGCCGCGCAGGCCCACACCTCCAGCACTGACATATCCAGACGTTTGAGCAAATTGGGTGGGGCACACTCTAGCGCGTATCGCCAAGCCGACTTGGCCCCCTCAGGCATGTACTCCGGGGGATCCACCAGATCGCCAGCGGGTTTGGGTTCCCGCGGGTTGGTGCGGCACTTCTGAAGCGTCCCTTTGATCTTCTTGACTGAGGTGGGCAGTGGTTTACGTCCAGCCATGAATCCTGTTCCCGGGGTAACCCCCCTTGTTTCATTTTGCACGCGTAAAAATCTGGGCAGGCGCGCGGTCCCGCGCGGCGAGGCCGCAAGGAAATCACCCCCCTACCGACTGCAAATTGCCAAAGCCGCCATTCTCACGCGCCGTTTTGGCGTCATGGCAGCGCTTACACAGCGCCTGCCAGTTTGTCTCGTCCCAGAACAGCGCCTGGTCGCCCCGGTGCGGGATGACATGATCCACCACCGCAGCCGGCGTCACACGCCCGTCACTGCGGCACATTGCGCACAACGGATGCGCTGCCAGGAACACTGCCCGCGCCTGCCGCCAGCGCGCGCCATAGCCCCTGGAAGCGGCGCTGCCGCGGCGTTCATCGCATTGTTTCCGGGCCTTTCTTTGATGTTCAGCACAATATCCCGGCGTTTCCAGTAACACCCGGCATCTGGGGTATCGACAGGGAGTTGGGGCGCGTTGTGGCACGTTCCAAATAAAGCAAAAAATAGTTGCTTCTTTCGCTTGGCTTCTCAGTGGAACAGAGCGTTAATCACGCCAACTCAAACGACACCGGAGCCACCAAAATGAAACCCACTGCCCGCGACACCTACATCGCCAAAGCCGCAGACATCCAGAACAAGATCGCCCAACTGCAGCAACAGGCCAGCGAGCACTTTGGCCACAACCCCGATGACATTCATTGGGGACATGTGGGCGATCTTGAACGGGTGCAAGAATTCTTGAACCAAATCCTCAACATAACTGCCAAGTAACACTTACCGGAGAATTTCTATGAAAACCGAACTCACCATCGCCCAACATTTCATCCTGACCTACGCCCACGAAAAAACAGGCGACAAAATCGTCGAGTTTCCCGACAATATCAAGGGCGGCGCCCGAAAGAAGGTGCTCGAGGGGCTACACAACCGATCCCTGATTACCACCGATGGCACAGACTGGTTTATCAGCGCTGAGGGTTACGATGCTATCGGCGTGCCACGCAAGGAGTCTGAACCCCCGCAAATTGTGGGACAGGCCAAACCACGCACACGCGATCAGAGCAAGCAGGCACTGGTGATAGAGATGCTCAAGCGCCCGGAAGGGGCGACTATATCCCAGATATGTGAAGCCACTATGTGGCAACCCCATACGGTGCGCGGTACACTCGCCGGCGCACTAAAAACAAGGCACCGGCTGGAGATCACCTCAACTAAGGAAGAGGGAGGGGAGCGGGTTTACCGCATCAAATAAATTAGAGCACTGAATTACGCTGCTGTCCCGCCCTATGTACATACGATCTGAAAGAGCAGTAGTCTATTACCATGGTAGCGCATTACTGCCAAGCCAACTGCCATTATTTATATCGTCAACGTCGCGAGGATAAATACCATGAGCATTCCTACAAACGGGTGGTCCAATAAAGGTGGGACCAGCAGCAGATCGTGCAAGTGTGGCACATGGAAACAACATTGGATTAATTTCTCAAAAAAGCCTTGGCCAAGCGTTTGCTCTGTTGAAGGATGTTCAAATAAATCATCGTTAGGTGCACATGTTATGAATCCGAACGTAACTGGCGAGAGAATTGTCCCCATGTGCGACTCCTGTAACGGGCTTTCAGGAACCTTTGCACTGAAGGGCGGCATTACAGTCCCGAGCGCAAACGTATCTCAAACATGTGGGGGATATGCAGCGTATTGATGCAATCAGGGGCTAGCCAAAGACGTCGGACCATCTGAACCTCGGATGGAACATTTTCCGGTAAATTGCTCCCATCGACGCACAATTACATCCACATACTTGGGATCGAGCTCGATGAGTCGCGCCCGACGTCCTGCCTTTTCACAAGCAATCAGCGTGGAACCGGATCCACCAAAGGGGTCGAGCACGATATCCTGGGTCTTGCTGCTGTTCCTAACCGCCCGTTCCACCAGTTCCACCGGCTTCATGGTGGGATGCAGGTCGTTCTTCTGCGGTTTCTTGATCTGCCACACATCGCCCTGGTCGCGGGCACCGCACCAGTAATGATCGGTGCCATCGCGCCAGCCATACAGGATCGGCTCGTACTGGCGTTGATAGTCAGACCGGCCCAGCGTGAAAGTATTCTTGGCCCAGATGATGAAGGTGGACCACTTGCCGCCAGCTGACCGAAAAGCCGACTGCAGGGTGTCCAGTTCCGATGAGCTCATGGCGATGTAAACTGCGCCTTTGGTCACCCCCAGGATGTTCTGGCAAGCCGACTGCAGAAAGGCGTGGAAATTCTCGCCCAGATTGTCGTTCAAGATGGGACGGTTCTTGCCGCGCATCTTGTCCTTGGCGGTATTGGCGTAATTCACATTGTAGGGCGGGTCAGTGAAAGTCATGTCCATCAGCTCGTCACCCAGCAATGCCTTGTAATCTTCGGCCCTGGTGGCATCGCCACACAGCACCTTGTGCTCGCCCAGGAGCCAGATGTCCCCAGGCCGGGAAATCGGGTTTTCGGTGACTTCCGGAACCGCATCCTCATCGGTGAGCCCTGGATTGTCCGGCTCATCGCCATTGATGAGCATATCCCATTCCTCGGCCGAGAATCCGGTGAGTTCCAGATCCACACCGGCATCCTTAAGTTCTGCCAGTTCCAGACCGAGCAATTCATTGTCCCAAGTGGCGTTCTCACCGATCTTGTTGTCGGCCAGAATCAGTGCCTTGCGCTGGATGTCGCTCAGATGCGTCAGGGGCACCACCGGGACTTCGGAGAGCCCCAGCTTGCGTGCGGCGAGCAGCCTGCCGTGTCCTGCGATCACATTGTTACTCCCATCCACCAGGATGGGTGCACCCCATCCAAATTCGCGGATACTGGCGGCGATCTGCGCCACCTGCGCATCTGAATGTTGTTTGGCGTTTCGAATGTACGGAATCAGGGAATCGATGGAACGCTGTTCGATTCGCAGATTGGAGAGAATTTGAGCCGTCTCAGCCATGAACCGCATCCCGTTCTGCCTGAACCTGCTCGAAAGTTTGTCCGGTTGCTGCCAAGGTAACGGCAATATCGGAGTGGTTTTGCTGGAAACGGCGAATGGCCACATCCACGTATTCTGGTGCAATCTCTACGCCGTAACATTTGCGGCCAGTGCGCTGAGCGGCGAGAAGTGATGTGCCGGAACCATTGAACGGCTCGAATATCACGTCACCGGGGTTCGAAAAGGCTTCCATGATGTGCGTGGGCAATGCCACAGGAAACACCGCCGGATGATCGATGTCCTGCCCAATCTTGCCCTTGTGCCGCATGATCCGGATCACGCTATCGGAGATACGGGTATCTTGGGTGGGCTGTCCCGCGTGAGACCAGCCGCCCACTTCGCCATCCTTTTTGCGCATCGCCGTGGATGAGCCATCAGCACGCAGGTGGGAATCCTGGCCAGCGTGTTTACATTCCACGATCTTGTTGGGGCGTCGGGCTTCCTGGTTGAAGTGGAAGACGAATTCAAAGCTAGGCGCCAAGCGCCCATTCCAGTCGCCCGGCATCCCCGGTCCCTGGTCCCAAACATACCAGGCAAAGCGTCGCCAGCCGTGTTTCTGCATCCAGACGAGCCACTGATCCCAATAGGGGATCACCTCGTTGTCACGATGGATCAGCCCTAGATTCACGAGCACCTGGCCATCCTGGGCCATGGGCATTTGGGTGAATACGCCGCGCATCAGTCCGTCCCAATCACTGATCTCACCGGTGTAATCGCGCTGGTTGCCGTAAGGGGGGCTGGTAAAACACAGGATGGCATGCTCGTCACCCATCAGGGCGTTGACCACAGCGGGATCGGCGGCATTCCCGCAGATCAGACGATGCTGACCCAGCAGCCAGACATCTCCGGTACGACTGACCGGTCTTACCGGTGTCTTGGGAACCTCATCGGCAGTGTCATCGTCAGGCACGGATTCGATTTCGTTCTGAGCATCAAGCAACGAGCGGATTTCGCTGTCATCAAAACCTATAAGTTCCAGATCGACACCAGCGGCCTCCAGATCAGCCAGTTCCAGGGACAAAAGTTCGCTATCCCATCCAGCTCGTTCCGTGAGCTTGTTTTCGGCCAGGATGAAGGCGCGTTTCTGGGTTTCGGTCAGGTGAGCCAGCTCGATGACCGGTAAATCTGTCATCTCGAGTTGGCGTGCTGCCAGAATCCGGCCATGGCCTGCAATCACGCCACGCGCCCCGTCCACCAGGATCGGGTTGTTGAATCCGAACTCCCGGATGCTCGCCGCAATCTGGGCGATCTGTTCCGCGCTGTGGGTACGGGCATTGCGAATGTACGGAATCAGTGACCCGATGGGACGATATTCGATGTGCAGTGGGGTCATGGAATCCGGAAATAAAAAGCCCGCCGGGTGGTGGCCGGGCGGGCTCAAAATTGATCGCTGTTCTCTGCTCAGACAACTGTCCTGAGGATAGCTAAAATTCTACTGTAATCCCGGCAAAGTGTTGCACGCAGAAATTGGTTAAAAAAGGACAATCGTAAGAAAATAGAGCCTTTCAGGGCAATCATTACTCTACCTGACTCATGGCTTTGGAATCTTTCGAAAACTCCAGGTAGGTTGCTAACAGGGTGATTGCTGTTTTCCATTTACGCCAAGCCGTGGTCCTGCAACAGCCGAACCGTCGTCCGATTTCATTCCAGTCGTATTTTTCGGCCCGCATCCAGAGAAGCTTGCGTTGATCCACCTCGAGCCATTGCATCCACGCCATGACTTCCAGCATTTGATCCACTTCTTGGGGCGTGGGTGGGAAACGGATTGTGGGGACATCATCGCAGGACATCCGCTCAAAATCGGTGCGGGCAAAAGGCGGCCAGAGGTTGAAATACCCTTGGACCCGAACTGGGGGCAGGCGATGAGCCGTTCTGGCAGCATCTACCAACCGCATGGCTAAATGCTCACGAGACATTTCAGTCATTTTTGCCTCCGCTGCCGTAGAGGCGATTGCCAATTCGACGCACAATTTCCCGTTCCACAAAGTCTAGGCGGTCATCGTTTTCTGAAACCACAAGAATGTGCTGCTCCTGCCAGCCATCGCGCTTGGTGGCTTCCACATCCATGGTGACGGGCTGCAGGCGTCCCAATGATGAAGTTATGCGGGGAGGCGGGATTTTCATGTCACACCTCCTGGGTTTCGAGGGCCCAGTAGAGCAGCGCCAGCGCATCAGATTCGTTGTCGTCCACCACGGGATGGCCCTTGGCCCGCACGGCAGCGATCACCTCATCCTTGCCGGCGTTGCCACGGCCGGTGGCGTGTTTTTTGATAGTGCCCACCGGCACGCCCTGATAGGGAATCTGGTGGTGCTCGCACCAGGCGGTGAGCGTAGCCATCAGCCCGCCGTACACATGGGCCGCATCCACACCCACGTGCCGGCGCACTTCCTCGAAGTACAAGACATCGATGTGCGTGGCCACAGCCTTGAGTTCCGTGAGCCAACGTTTGAAGCGCAGGAAACGCATGCCGCCGCCTTCAAAGCGTTGGGGGCGAAAGGTGGCATAACCATAGGTGACCTGGCCTTTACTATCCTGCAGCGCCCATCCGGTGGTGGTGCCCAAATCCAGTGCGAGAAGTGTTTTGGTCATGGGGGGTATCTCCTGATTTTTCTGTTCCTGACGCAGCTGACACAGATTGTCGAAACCCTCCATGAGGTGCGCGCGTCACGCGCGCATATAGAGAGTTACGTAGAATTGCGTCAGCTGTGTCAGGCGCATGATTTTTCATGGCATCAGTCGTTGGCATAGGGGGTATAGGCGGCAGTGGGCGGTGTCTTGAGGCCGATACCCTGAAAACCCCTGACCCCCATGGGATTGCGCCATTTCTCCAGCCCACGGGTGATGAGCAGATCGGAAAAGCGCCGCTGTGAACCGGTGAATTCACCGGTAGCTTCGGCCCATTGCTTCCAGTCATTAAAGAGCTCCGCCGTCAGCGATTTAGCACTCACCGCACGAACACAACGCTCGTCCAGCCAGCGACCCAGTGCGTCCTCGGCCTCGAAATACTCCTCGGTGGCATCCATCACCCGCTGGGGTGGATCCAGCCGTCCCAGACGCTGCCAGGCCAGACATCCCTCAAGTGCCCAGGCCAGGATGCCATCCCGTTCGGCCAGCAATTTCTGCTGCAGATGCTTGTCCCGGCGCTCTATGGGGATCGTGACCGTGAACGGAATCAGGTGCAGCCGCCGCTTCATCGCCTCGTCGATGTTGCGGATCGCAGGCTTATGGTTACCCGCCACGAACAGCTTGAAATGGGGAAAGAATTCAAAAAAATCCTGGCGCATGAAACGCGCCGAGATCTTGTCGCCCCCAGTGAGGCTTTTGACCTTGGATTCGGCCCAGCGCCGACCTTGCTCGGTTTCGACGCTCGATACGAAACGAGCCCCACGCAGGCTGGCCATATCGGTCGGATGCCGATCCGTGCGCGTTTCCATGAACGTGTCCATGGGGGCGTTGGTAGCATAGTCGCCCAGGATGGTGGCAAGGGTGTTCACGAACACTGACTTGCCGTTGGCGCCGGTTCCATACAGGAAAAACAAGGCGTGCTCGCGGGTGGATCCCGTCAAAGCATAGCCTGCCATGCGCTGGAGGTAGGCTTGCAATTCCTGGTCGCCACCGGTGACCTCGTCAAGAAAGCGCATCCAGGTGGGGCAGTCCCCACGGGGCGTGGCCGTGGTGATCTTGGTCATGCGATCGGTGCGATCGTGGGGGCGTATGCGCCCACTTTTGAGATCCACCACGCCCCCTGGGGTATTGAGGAGCCAGGGATCAGAATCCCACTCCTCGGTGGTGGCGGCATGGCGTCGATCCGCCCGAGCCAGGCGCTCAACGCCCCCAACGGTGCCGGAGGCAGCGAGTTTGGCTGCAACCTTGGGATTGGTGCTGTTGAGCGCAGCCTGCCGGCACACATGGCGGATCAGGTCGGAGGCCGCCAAGGTATCCTCCGATCGCCACCGTTGCCCATCCCAGACCAGCCATTTGCCCCAGGTGGCCACATAGCGCCAGTCCTTGTGGTAGCGGCGGGTAAAGGACAGAGCCAAGGCATCCTCTGTGCCCCAGACGGTTTCTTCTGTTCCGTTACCGGGGCTCTGAGTGCTGGCGCCGAGATCATCGCTCACCAGATGCATCTGGATGCGTGGGCCGTGAGAGATAAATCCAACCACATCGAAACCTTCTTCTCGTGCATTTGCCGCGTCCCAGCCCTCTGACGCCTCCTCGGGCGGGTAGAGGATATGGCAACTTTTGGCCCCGGCCGTCAGGACGGCTTGCGATGCCCGGTCAGCATATTCCCAACCGGGCTTGTCCTTGTCGGGCCAGATCAGCACGGTCTTGCCTGATAGCGGCGACCAATCCGTTTTATCGACAGGAGCATTGGCGCCGTGCATGGCCGAGGTGGCGCAGACCCCCATGTCGATCAGGCTTTGCGCGCATTTCTCGCCTTCTACCAGTACCACTGTTTCAACCCTGCTCATACCCGGCTGGTTGTACAGCGGTCGAGGGTCGGGCGGGGCCATCTTGCGCCGCTTGGCATCCCAGGGACGAAATTCCTTTTTGCGCCCGGGCGGGTCGTAACGGTAGACCACCGCGATCAATTTGCCCTCGGCGTCGAGGTAGTCCCATTTCGCCGTGACAGGTCCCAAATCATCCAAAGGATGTTCAGATTTTGATCTGCGACGGGGTAGGGTTTGAGGCCGGCCCAGCAAATCGAGGCAGCGTTTCAGCACCTCAGGGAATTGGGCGTGAACATCCAGATGGTAATGGCCGCCCACCAGGTCGAAAGTGTCGCCGCCGGTGCTGTTGGCCCGATCCGTCCAGAGTCCGGCCTTTTCTCCCTCGAGGACCACCTCCAGACTGTCTCCGGGGCTCCCTAAAATGTCGCCGATCAGAAACTTTCCCCTGCGGATTTTTCCGGCAGGAAACAAGGCAAACAGGACAGACTCCAGGTTTGCGAGGAGTGCCGCGCGTATGTCCTCCCGCCGCTGCTCGGGATCTTTCGGCGGCATGGGCGGGACTTCATTGAAATCGATCATGCGCCATCTCCCCCCACTGAGATTTGTCGTTGCTGGGCGGCACTGTTTTGACTGGCCCAGATGGTCAATTCAGATAAGCGAAATCGCACCAAGCTTCCCATCAGGTAGTGGGGTATGCGGAATTTGCTACGCATGGCCTGATCAGAAAACCAGTAATAGGGCAGACAAAGGGCCGCTGCTGCCTGTTTGGCATCGATCATCTGTTCTAACTGGATTGGCAAGGGAGATTGTGAATGACGCTTTCTCATGGGCTGGTCCTCCAGCAACGCTCTGCCCATGCGCAGAACTTGCATTCAAAATGGGTGGAATCGGTGAATGAACGCGGGAGCAACTCACCTGCTTCGGTGGCCCGGATCACCCGGGCCGCGCGATCCGACATGCGTTGCGCCAATGACGGATCAAACGGAATCAATTCGGCGTAGATTTCCATCGTGTCGGCATTGACCGCCGTAAACAGCGTCGGATGTTCATGCAGGCTGAGGTAGCTCTGGTAGAGCGCAATCTGGGCGGCATAGACAGGTTTGGAGACTGCGAGCCGGTGCTTCTGGACTTCGCGCCAGGCTTTCGAGCCCAGGCATTTGTTTTCCCACAGGGCAGGATAAGCAAAACCATCAGGCCCACCCACCAGCACACCATCCACATGACCGCGTAAGCGACCTCCGGCTACCGAGAAACCGAACTGATGGCCATCGGCGTCCGCAGTCTTGAGCGTGAACCCCGCCAGGCGCAGCCAGCGAATCACCATCTCCTCGGTCCGATGCCCGCGCTCAAAAATGCGCAGGAGCCGCCCCGAGAATCCCCTGTCGTGATCGACCGGTGCCTTGGCATACTCGTACTGCAGTTGCCGCTCACAGGAAACGCCCAGTCGTGAGGCCCCCAGATACTCTCGGGGTGGTGCTGCATCCCGCTCGGCCAGAAGCGCTTGATCCAGGAATGCTTCGACCTGTCCGGAGAGGCTGGCCGATGAATTGAAATCCATCATGGGGTGACCTCCCATGGCAGGTCGTCCTTGAGATCTGCCAGGGCACCACTCTTTGACGCCTGAACCGCATCGCGGATCGGATCATGGATGGCAATATCCGGCTTCCACATCTGCACCGGCGGGAATTTGGTGGCCTCATGTTGAACAGCCATCTCTTCCACATAGCCCGTCACGATGGCTTCGATTACCGCCAAGGCCTCCATCTCGCTATAGGCGCCCAGCGGTTTGTCAAAGCCGATGGTTTCAGCCGCCTCCCCAAAAAACCTGAGGCACTTGCGCATGGCCGCTTTTTCCAGAGGAGTGGCATCAATCATGGCTTTCTCCTCGGGTACACCATCGTCCAGCGCCCGTTTCCAGTTGCCGTAGAGCAGGTGGAACGTGTTCTGACAGCGGCGCGAACAAAACGCCCAATCGATGGGATAGCGCTTGGGGTCGCCAGTCCGGTAACGAGTATCCATGTGCCCGAATCCTCGGGCTTCTCGTGAGCAGATCCAACATTTCACGAGGCCTCCTGCCGCAGGATGCGTGTCGAGGCAGGACGTATTCCCTCGATCAACCCCTCGTCGTCAAAATGAAATGTCACCCCTGGATGCGCGCAACGCTGACTCGCCACCATGCGTTGCTGGTACTCGACCGTGCAGTCGGTGCAATAGCTGCTCTTGCCTGGCGTGCTACGTCTTGCGGCATCGGCCCAGAGTTTGTATTTGCGGTACGAATCAAAGCACCGTGGAAATGGTTGTGCCATGGTGGCCTCCTATTGAGCCCAGGCGGGCTTGCCTGCCGCAGGGGTTTGAACCGGGCGTACGGGTGCGCCATAAGGAGGCGAGGCCTGTGCCGGCGCACCGGAATGGCCACCACCAGTCCCACCCTTAGAGACAACCCCCATCAGGGCGGCGTATTCCTTGTGGTCCGGCTCGATGGCGAGCCTCACTACGTTGCGCTCTTCGCCCTTGGCGTCTTTTTCCACATCGATGCGGGCAATGAACTCGATGCCATCCAGATCCGCGAAACTATTGATCCGCCGAGCAGCCGCCGCCTGCGGCGTGGTGTCCTGCGGGTGCACATTGCGGGCGCTATTGAGTGCGGCGCGAATGAAGCTGCGCCCCATCTGTCCCCAGGTGGGCCCCTTCCTCGAGTGCAACCCCACGTTCGACCACAGTTTGCGTTTGGCGAAGGGACCGCCGGTCACCACAAATTCGCAGGCGAGATAGACCGCGCCGGTGTCAAACGATTCAGTGGCGTATCCACCGGTCCATCCCTGTGCGGGATCGTCATATCCACCGGGCTTGATGGTCATGCGTACCGGGACGATGGTGCCTTTGGGGATCAGATCAAAACCGCCCTGCTGTGCATCAGCATCATTGAAGTCATTCCAGTTGTTCGTCGTGTTCATGTGCATTTCCTTGAATGTCAGGTATTGGAGGGTTCAGGGTTCTGGCCCAGGCACTTGGCAATGAGCTTTCCGAGATGGGGTTCCTCGATAGCCGCCAGCCGGCCGCTGCGGTCCTTGGAGGGATAGCCGAAGGGGTTATCGGCGCGGGTAACGAAGCCTCGGTAACTTGTACCGTCGTCAGCCTTGAGGACCGCGAGCGTCACCACCTCATCAAGCACACCGGGCAACTCCAGCGCGGTTTTGCTGCCTTCCAGCTGCAACTGGTAGAAGCGACGGTTGAAGTCGTCGGTTTTCTCTTCCAGGATGGCAACGTAGATCACATGCTTGTCACGCACATGCTGCAGGTGGGTGAGCGCCGTGATCATTTCCTGCCCCAAGAGGCCATACGCACCGCGGTTATCGGGCTTTCCAGTTTTTTCAGAGAAGGCCTGCGGCTGGGTTTTGCACCAGGCAAAACACAACCGCGAGAGCACGGTGAGACTGTCCACAAAGTAGGTGTCGTACTTGGCCAGTTGCACCGGATCACCGAATTTGGTGCACACATGCTGGAAATGCGGCTCGGAGAAGGCCTGCTCGGCGCTGGCGGTGGGCATGGGACCGGCGAGAAACACCACCAGATCCCGGAATTCCGGCCAGGTGCGCGGACGCACCGTGTCCCCAGGCCAGTCTCGAACAGACAGATCGCCGGCTTCGAGATCCACGAACAGCGTGGTGTCAGCCGGCAACGTTTTCAACTGGGTAGTTTTGCCGACGCCCGGAAACCCCACCAGCCCGACCTTGGCGCTGTGGCGTTCTTTGAGCCGTTCTTCAGCAGAAATGATGGGAAGCATCACGCCACCTCCCGGATCACATTGACCACGTCCGGATTCCAGAGGATCTGGTAGCCCGAGTGCCCATTTCGAGAAAATGGCAAAGCTTCGGCCCATTGCTGGCCCGATTCAGTCAATTCCCACTCATCGCGATCATTCTTGAACTGAAAGCCCAGTGCCTGCAAACGCAGATTGACGCTGCGTGCCGACAGACTTACCCGTTCGCCAATCTGCGTAGGGTTCAAGCTGCAGATGGGTTCGTTGGCGGCAGGCAGGACTTTGCGCAGGGATTCCACTACCAGGCCGGTGTTCTCATGAATCACGGTCAAGGTGGCTGCCATGGCAATACCGGGTTTTACCCCGGGTACCTTGGCGATGGCTTCACCAATGGACAGGATCGCAATCACCTTGTCCTGCGCCGGTGCCGGCAGCGCGGCCACTGACCCAGCCGGCGCATAGGATCCGGTCTTGCGTATGGATGGCAGCACTTCATGGGTGACCCAGCGCTTGAACCGCTTGGCCTCAGGCTTGCGGCTGCCAAGAATCAGCGAATACAGCCCTGATTCATTCACCACGGCCATATCCTGTTTCCCGCCAAGGGTGTCAATTGAACTGACACCCTTTTCGTCGTCATCCAGACGGTCAAGCGCCATCCGACTATTGCCGATGGTCAGGGCGGCACACACATCGGACGCGACAAACCACGGCTCCATGTCCGTACCCATGGCCACACGCACATGGTGTGACTCAAAATTGAAGGCAACGATCTGGTTCATTTCGTCACCTCCGCCGCGATTGCGCCGACAGTGTCCGCGCCAAGGCAGCCATGGTCTCGTGCGATCGTATAGAGACTATCCAAGGCGCTGCGGCGGCGGTGGATGGCGCTGCTTTCTGCGTTGAGCATTTGGATGGCAAAGGCCACTTCGTCCAAGGTTGCGTCGAGCAACGGCTTCTCGACCGTATTGCCGTAGCGGTCCAGGTAGCGCAACGTCGTGGCCAGATACTTGCCGGAATAGGAGCCGAGTTTGGCTTGCAGGGACTGATGCAAGTTTGGGGTTTTCATGCAGGGTTCTCCTGTACAAAGGCAAGCCGATAGGCGGTCTTGCCGGGTTTGACGGTGCGGGCCTTGGCAAACGTCTCCTTGAGGGTTGATGGCCAGGCGTTGAAGCGGGATTCGGGGACTGAGTAGTCGATGTCGATGTAGTCATTGACCTTGTCGCCGGCGGAGTCAATGCGTTGCGCGATCTCGGCCAGTTGCCCCTGATCCCAGATGACCTTCTTCGGAACATCGACCGTAATGCGCAGCGGCCCATCCGTGAGATGGCATACCCCGAAATCTTTCCCAGACTTGTTCAGTGCTGCGCGTCCCTGGTTGCCATAACGCTGGTCCAAGGCTGCATTGACGTGTTCGCGTGCCTGCCTGATCCAGGCCATCAGCTCGACCAGCGCGATATCGAATTCCTGAAGTTGCTGATGAGGGAGTCCGGCGATCTGGCTGACAGATAGATCTGGCAGGGTATGGCGGAAAATTGTGAGGTCATTCATGACTGGTTTCCTCACAAATACGCCCGGGTGGAAGTGGAGTGGCGTGAGACACGCCGTTCGAAAGCTTCCACCTCGTGAATCAGGTAGGTGACACGCGCCCCAAGCTTGCAGAAGACTGGTCCCAGGGATTCCTGTCTCCATCTGCGCAGTGTTTTGACGGAGAGCCCCCAACGGACTGCGAGCTCGTTTTCATCAATGGCAATGCGGGTAGCACCGTCAGGGAACGGCCGAGCCAAATTCGGACCGGGTTGAAGAGGTGGGGCCTGGTTTTTCATGGAGAGACTCCTGCTGTTTGGGAGCCTTCATTGGACCGCTGCCCGCTTTAGGCTAGGGCGAGTGACTTTTAGGTTTTGGCGAGCCAGGCTTCAGGGAAGCGTGGTAGGGTAAAAATTCCATCTCTATGATTTAAAACAAATATACAAACGCATTTCGTTTATTGCGTTTTCGGATATTTCGTTTATAATCTCATTGTTGTGAATTTTGACTCTGAGAGGAGAACGCCATGAACGCTCCTGTTCCCCCCAAAACCCTGCCGTCGGCAGAAGACATCGCGCTCGCCCGGGAGTCGGGTCGCGCGCTGTCCACCGTGCTGCAAACCCGAGCCGAAACCCAACAGATCGATTTCCACGATGAAAAAGGTGCGGTGCGTCCCGTGCGTATTCCCACCTCAGCTTTGCGCCTGTTGCTGGAAGTGCTAACCGAAATTGGCCAGGGCAATGCGGTATCCATCATCCCGATTCATGCGGAACTCACGACCCAGGAGGCCGCGGATGTTCTCAATGTCTCGCGCCCATTCCTAGTCCAGCTGTTGGAAAAGGGCGAGATCCCGTTTCACAAGATCGGGACCCATCGGCGGGTGCGCTACCAGGAGGTGATTACCTACAAGAAGCGCATCGATGCGGAGCGCCGCAAAGCTTTGGATGAGTTGGCTGAACAGGCCCAGGAACTGGGAATGGGATATTGATTGG